>Ga0208612_1000789_pt1 | contig 13339 bp, 14 predicted proteins | sample AntDryMetagUQ889_FD_188089 | JGI IMG/M metagenome (GOLD analysis project Ga0208612, IMG submission 188089) | Polar desert microbial communities from Antarctic Dry Valleys - UQ889 (SPAdes) | ecosystem: Environmental > Terrestrial > Soil > Desert | place: Antarctic Dry Valleys | collected 2008-12-31 | reverse complement strand
GGTGCCTTCGTATCTGCCGCCGATGGGCTCGAGACGGCCGGCTTCTGCTCCACCGAGGGGGTGACCGTCGCGTTCGCCAATTCCGCCGGACAGCGGTTGAGCGGTCGGACCACGAGCGCCGTCCTGGACGGCATCGCCCGCACCCCCACATCCGACGGCAGCGCCCGCGCGGCATCCGTGCGCCTGTCCGACCTCGACGGCGCGGCCGTCGGGGAGGCCGCCACCCGGCGCGCCCGGGACTCCGCCGACCCGACCGACCTTGAGCCCGGCCGCTACGAGGTCGTCATGTCTCCTTCGTGCGTCGGCAACCTGCTCGGCTTCCTGGCCATCTACGGCTTCAACGGGCGCGCGGTGGACGAGGGTCGCTCGTTCGCGAAGATCGGCGAGGCGCAGTTCGACCCGTCGATCACCCTCGCCGACGACGTCGCGCACCCGATGACCGCGGGCGTGCCGTTCGACGCGGAGGGAACGCCGAAGCGGCGCGCCGAGCTCGTGCGCGGCGGCGTCACGGTCGGCCTCGTCCACGATCGCCGCACGGCGAAGGCGCTCGGCACCGAGTCGACCGGCCACGCGCTCGAGGGCGCCGGCGCGTGGGGAGCGATACCGTCGAACCTCGTCCTGGAGCCCGGCGAGTCGTCGGCGAACGAGCTCATCGGCTCGATGGAGCGGGGGCTGCTGGTGACCGACCTGTGGTACACGCGCATCCTCGACCCGCGGACGCAGGTCGTTACGGGCCTCACCCGAAACGGCGTCTGGCTCGTCGAGGACGGGCGCGTCTCACGTCCGGTGAGCAACCTGCGCTTCACCCAGTCCTACCTCGAGGCGCTGGCTCCGGGCGCGGTGCGCGGCGTCGGCTCGGACGTGGCGCTCGTCGGCGGGCCGTTCGGCGGCGGCACGTGGGTCGTGCCCTCGCTCCACCTCGCCTCGTGGAACTTCACCGGCGGCGCGAAGGGCTAGCCGGCTAGCTGCTGCCGGGCTTGCGCAGCGGCACCCCTGACGCGCAGAGCTCGCACTCGTCCGGCTCCCACGAGGGAATGTGCAGGCTCCCCAACGCATGGAGCGGCAGGCCCAGGTCGAACAGGCCTCCCGAGCGATCGACGATCACGGCGGCGGCAACGGGCTCGGCGCCGACTCCTCGAACGGCCTCCACCGTCTCGAGCAGCGAGGTGCCGGTGGTGAGGATGTCGTCCACGATCGCCACCCGCTCGTCCGGCGCCACCGGCCACCCACGGCGCAGGGAGCGGCCGCCGGACTCGAGGGGCTCCGCGAAGGCGGCCCGCACCGAACCGCCGAGCTGGCGCGCGGTCTCGAAGGAAAGAAGGACGCCGCCGGTGGTGGGCCCAACGATCAGGCTGGGCGAGTAGGGCGCCAGGGCCTCCGCCAGCCGGCGGCAGATCTCGACCCCGAAGCGGGGATGCTGGAGCACCAGGAACTTCTCGAGGTAGCGGCCCGCGTGGCGCCCGCTCTTGAGCGCGAAGTGGCCATCGAGGAGCGCGCCCGCATCGGCGAACAGGTCTTCGACGCTCGCCGTGGCGAGCGTCTCATCGGTCATTCGTAGACCGCGGAGAAGTCGACCGCCGGATAGCGCTCGGCCAGGGCTTCCGTCACCCAGTGGAGGACGTCCGCGGGGTCGTAGAAGGCGGCGATCGTCTTGCCCTCGGTCACCGAGAGCCCCTCGCGGCGTGCCTCGACGCCGGTCAGCACGTCGCGCGGCCGGTCGGAGAGGTCCAGAGATGTCTCGAAGCGGCCATCGGCCCGCAGGATGAGCATGTCCTCCGGCTCGTCGAGCAGCACGATGTCGCCGGTGCGGCGCAGGACCTCCTCCGCGTTGGCGGCGAACTCGCGGAGGATCTGGGCCTGGGCGGTCGCCAGTTGCGTCCGGTACGCATCGGCCAGCTGCCAGAGCCGCTGCGCCGCCAGGGTTTCCTGCTGGTTGGGCGGCAGATCGGCCTGCCAGTCGTCCGGCGTGGCCTCGACCAGCTCCTCTTCGCGAGCGAGCTCATCGGCGGCGACGAGGTGCGCCGGTGCGTCGCGTGCCGCCTCGAGCAGCCAGGCGAAGATGTCCGCGGGGTTGTAGAGCTCGACGAGCTCACTGACGGTGTCGACGATCTGCTCCTGGTCGTACCACTCGCTGTCCGCCGGGTCCTGGTAGGTGAGCCGCGTGGTCCAGGTCTGATCGGTCGGGTGGTAGAGCAGGTAGTCCTGCTCGTTGTCGACGAGCTTGATGGGGCCCACCTCGCGGAGTCGCTCACGGTTCTGCTCGAGGAAGCGGCGCAGCTGCTCGGTCGCCTCGTACAGGAAGTCGCGGCGCTCGAGCTCCGCCTCGGCGGCCAGCTCACGAAGGGCGGTCAGCCGCGGAGAGGCAGACGACTTGGAAGCCTTGGGTGCCTTGGCCCGACTCACGGCTTGAACACGAAGTCCGGTCCCATTCGCTCGCGGAGGAAGATGGTGTGCTTCTTCTCGAAGACCGACTCCGCCACCCGGTGCCCGAGCCCGCGCATGGCCGGATCGGCGTAGAGCTCGTCGAGGACCGCGTAGTTCGGAAGGTCGAGGATGAGGACGTTGTTCCACGTTGACCCCTCGGTCACGTTGAACCAGCCGACGAAGCGGACTCCGTACTTCGCCTCGGTCTCGCGCGCCCTCCGCGGAAAGATGTGGCGCATCCCGCGTTTGAAGAACGTGTCCCGCCCCCGGCGAACGTTGAAGAAGGTGACCATCAGCGGCATGCGTCGCTACTCCTCGTCGCTCGGCTCATCGGTCTTGATCACGCGAGTCTGGCGTGCGACGCCAGTTTCCCGCCCGCGCCTGCCCCGCCGATCGGCGAAGAAGACCCGCAGCAGGAAGACGCTCGTCATGCTCACGAAGAAGAGCAGCACCATGTCGATGCACAGCAGCGCGACGAGCACCCAGACCGGCCAGTTGAAGGTGAAGAGCCCCAGCGGGATGAGCAGCAGGATGAGCGCGAAGAGGATGGCCTGGGTGACGAAGCAGCCGAATCCCGGGCCCTCGTTCGGGTCGAGATCCTCGTTGTAGCGAACAGACAAGCCATTCCTCGGTGAGGCCTTCGGCAGCGGGCGTGCCGCATGGTCCCACATCCATCCGGGCGCCGCTGACCTCAGGACCGATAGGTCACGCGCCCATCGGCAACCGTGAGCCGCACGACTCCGGGCAGCTCCATCCCCAGAAGCGGAGTGTTGGCCGACCTCGAAGCCAGGGCCGATGGCTCCACGCGCCATCGCGCCTGGAGGTCGAACGCCATGAAGTCGGCGGGGCTGGCCAACGTCATCCCGCGCTTCTCGCCGATGACGGCCGCGGGCCGTGTCGAGAGGGCAGCCAGCAGGGTCGGGAGCTCCAGCCGGCCTTCCTCAACCGCCGCCAGGCCGATGGACAGTGCTGTCTCGAGGCCGATGAGCCCGGGCGCCGCCTGCCCGAACGGGACGAGCTTGCGCTCGGGTGGGTGAGGCGCGTGGTCGGTGGCGATGGCGTCGATGGTGCCGTCCCGCAGGCCGTCCATGAGCGCTCGCGCGTCCTCTCGGGAGGCGAGGGGCGGGTTGACCCGGCAGTTGCCGTCATACGCGCCTTCCGCGGGGGGCGCCTGCTCGTCTGATTCCTCCCAGGCAAAGCGCCGCGAGCCCGCCACCCACGCGTCGGCGAATGCCAGGTGGTGAGGAGTCACGTCGGCGGTCACGGCCACTCCCCGCGCCTTCGCCTCCCGCACCGCTTCGACCGCGCCTCGAGTCGACAGGTGCGTGAGGTGCAGCCGGGCGCCGGTCTGCGCCGCCATCGCGATGTCCCGCTCGACGACGCGAACCTCCGCCTCGGGCGGCCAGCCGACGAGGCCGAGCCGCACGGCGACCGCCCCGGCGCGCATCACGGCGCCCGCGGCCAGAGAGGGATCCTCCGCGTGCTCGATCAGCGGCAGTCCGAGGCTGGCAAGCGCCTCCATCGCCTCGCGTAGGACGGCATCGGTCACAGCACTGCCGTCGTCCGACACGCCGACGACACCAGCCCGCGCCAGGGCCTCGAGATCCGTGAGCCGCTCCCCGGAGCGTCCGCGCGTCACGGCGCCGATCACCCGTACTCGACATGCGGCGTCGGACGCCCGATCGGTCACGAGTCCCACGCCATCGACATCGTCGAGCGGCGGATCCGTGTTCGGCATCGCGCAGACCGTCGTGAAGCCGCCGTGCGCGGCGGCCCGCGCGCCCGACTCGATCGTCTCCGCATCCTCGCTCCCGGGCTCGCGGAGGTGCGCGTGCAGGTCCACGAAGCCGGGCGCGACCACCAGCCCACGACCATCGATGCGCTCAAGGTCTTCCGGCAACGCCCCGGGATCCACCACCAGCATCCCGTCGAGTACCGCGATGTCGCGGACCGCATCGGTGGCCGCGGACGGATCGATCACGCGAGCGCCGGTGATCAGGAGCGTCGCGGGCGCATCGGTCAGGCGTCCGAAACGTGGTTCGGTCACGCAGCTCCGGCGATCATGGCCAGGACCGCCATGCGGACCGGGACACCGTTCTCCACCTGCCGCCCGATCAGGCTGCGCGGGCCGTTGGCAAGCTCCGCGGTGATCTCGACGCCCTCGTTGGTGGGGCCCGGGTGGAGGATCGGCGCATCCGGCGCAGCGAGGCGCATCCGCTCCTCGTCCAGCCGCCACCCGCGCGTGTAATCGCCAACCGAGAAGCCGGACCCGAGTCGCTCGACCTGGACGCGCAGGGTCATCACCGCATCGGCACCGGCGAGCGCCTCGTCGAGCGAGGCCGCCACCGTCACGCCCCGCCAGGACTCGAAGCCGGCGATCCACTCCGCCGGGCCGGCGACCCGCACCCGTGCACCGAGCGCCACCAGCGAGTGAAGGTTCGAGCGGGCAACGCGTGAGTGCGCCACGTCGCCGACGATCGCAACCGTGCGTCCGTCGAGGGAGCCGAGGGCCTCGCGCAGGGTCAGCGCGTCGAGCAGGGCCTGGGTCGGGTGGGCATGGGCGCCGTCGCCGGCGTTCACGACACGCAGGCCCGTCTCCCGTGCGGCCAGGTACGGAGCGCCCGCGTCCGAGTGGCGCAGGACGATGGTCGTGACTCCGGTGCGCTCCAGCGTGCGCAGCGTGTCCACCAGCGACTCGCCCTTCACCACGCTGCTGCCGGCCATCCCGAGATCCACCACCGTCGCGCCGAGTGCCTTGGCGGCGAGCTCGAAGCTGACCCGCGTGCGCGTCGAGGTCTCGTAGAAGGCGAGCCCCACGGTCTCGCGCTCGAGCATGGACCGATGACGCCGCTCCGTGCGAGCCTCCCGCATCTCCACGGCCAGGTCGAGGATTCGCTCGATCTCCGCTCGCGACTGGCCCTCGACATCCAGCAGGTGCCGCATCGGCGGTGCCTCGATGGCCACCCCCACGGTCATGCGGCCTCCAGCGGCGGCCGCTCGCCGATCACGACCTCGTCGACGCCATCGGTCTCGACCAGGCGGACGTGCACGATCTCGTCGACCGCGGTAGGCAGGTTCTTGCCGACGAAGTCGGGGCGAATGGGAAGCTCGCGATGGCCGCGGTCCACCAGGGCAGCAAGCCGAACGGCACGGGGGCGGCCGTGATCGGTGAGCGCGTCGAGCGCCGCGCGAACGGTCCGCCCGGTGTAGAGGACGTCGTCCACCAGCACCACGGTCATGCCGCTCACCTCCGCCTCGAGGTCCGAGCGCTTGACGATCGGCGCATGGGCCAGGCGAGTGAGGTCGTCGCGGTAGTACGTGATGTCGAGCGAGCCGACCGGGACCGATGCGCCCTCGTGCTGGTCGATCAGCGAGGCCAGCCGCCGCGCAATCGGCACTCCCCGGCTGCGGATGCCGACGAGCACGAGCTCGGCGACACCATCGTTGCGTTCGACGATCTCGTGTGCGATGCGGATGAGGGCGCGCCGCAGCTCATCGGCTCCGAGGACGCGGCGTTCGCTCATGGCGATTCAGACTCCTTGGCGGCCTCTCCGGACCGCGTTAAAGGGCTCGCCGCCGAGTATACCGATGCGATGCTCGCCGAACTCAGGGTGCGATCGTCTCCCGGTAGACGTCGAAAGCGTCGTAGGCCGCAGGCCCGAACCATCCGACCTGGCCGCCGCCGGGCAGTGGGAATACCTCATCGGGGACACCGCCGGTGTTGCGCGTCACCAGGAGCAGGTCGGCGGTCGGTGCCTCCATGATGCCGCCGACCGGGTTGCGCGCCGTGATCAGCAGGTGCCGGCCGGTGGGCACCTTCACATCGACGACCACCGCTCCTTCGCGGACATCGGTCTCGTCGATGGCGTGGACCGCGGTGAGTCCCCGTGAGTCCGTCGCGTGCCCGAAGTACACGCGGTTGATGTTCGGATACTCACCGCCGGCTCCCTGCGGAATGCCGGTCCACTCCGCGTCCCACACGGCGTACGCGTCGCTGTCGGCACCCCACACGATGGCCGCCGACGTGAACGCGTCGCGGTCGATGGTCACGTCGCCGAAGAGCGGCCGCGAATCGGTGAACTCGAAGGCCCCGTCGAACCCGACTATCCCGCCGATGTACGGCGCACCTCCCTCGACGAAGGCCCACTCGTCGCCCGAGCGCTGCATGACGCCCTGCCAGTAGATCGCAAGCGAACCGTCGGGGCTCACCAGCGGCTGGAAGGCACCATCGGCGCTGTAGGCGGCGTCGGCAGCCGGGTCGCCGAGCGCTGGCGTCGGTGAATCGTCCCGCACTTCGATGAGATGGCTCGCCGGCGTTTCCGCGGCGACGCTCACCCACAGCATGGCGCCGCCAGTGACTCCCGGCAGCCAGCTGCCGGCATAGGCGTTGCCGGTATCCGTCAGCTGCCGCTCCTCGCCGACCGCCGCCTCGAACAACCAGACGTCCGTGCCGCCGTCCGGCCCGCCGGCGATCGTGTAGGCGAGAAATGACGAGTCCGGCGACCAGGAGAGCACCTCCAGGAAGGGGCTTCCCGGGGCCGATTCACCGAGCACGACCGACGTCCCAACGTCGAGGGGAGAGTCACTCGGCGGAGCGCCGTCGGGATCGCCGGACGGGATGCCCTCGGCGATGCGGGTCACCCGCACCTCGTTGAGCCCTCTCTGGCCGATCTCGGTGATGTACGCCAGCCATTGGCCATCCGGGGAGAGCTCGGCGGCAACGGGAGGTCCCAGTGGCGTGTCCACCTCCGCGATCGTTTCGCCGGTTGGACCGTGGCGCACCGTGAGCGCCAGGTTGTCGAACGGTCCCGTGTAGGCGAGGTAGACGTCCGGCTCCGGCGACGCCTCGATCGGCGCCGCGCTGGCCGACGGAGACGCGGCGGGCTCCGATGCGACGGGCGTGGCGGACGGTGCGGGTGTCTGAGCCGGGGACGATGAGGCGGCCAGCGAGACCGACGGCAGCGGCGAACCACTGCCTACCCCGACCTGCGAGTCGTCGGGCGCGGTGTTGAGGATCACGAGCGCCAGAAGCGCGCCAGCCACCACCGCCAGCCCGCCCCCGAGGCCGCCCAACATGACGGCCGGCCGTCGCCACCAGGGGACGGGCGCGAAGGCACCGCCCTCCACCCCGGCCCGCACCCGCGCACCCAGGTCGCGAGGAGCGGCAACGTGACGGAGGCCGGCCATGATGCGGCGCTGATCGGCGAAGGAGGCAAGCGTCGCCCGGCAGGCGGGGCACGAGTCGAGGTGCGCGTCCAGCTGCGTGCGCTCGGCGTCCGAGAGGTCTCCGGCGAGCGAGGCGCTGATGAGCTCCTCGAAATGCTGGTGGCGTTTCATGCTCATCGGGTCAGGCCCTCCGACGCGAGCGCCCGTCGCATCTCGCCACGCGCGCGGCACAGCAGGGTGCGTACGGCGGCGTATGACAGTCCCATCACCTCGCCGATGTGCTGGGCGCTCATGTCCTCGAGGTCGCTCAGCAGCAGGCATTGCCGATGGTTCGGCCGAAGCGTCATGAGCGCGCGCTGCACGCGCTCATCGAGGGTGGAGGCCATCACCTGGGCCTCGGGACCCGGGCGGTCATCGGCGCGGTTGGTGAAGACGGGACTGTCGTCCGGCACCGCGCTCACCAGCCGGCGGCGACGCATGTCGTCGATGGCCGTGTTGGTGGCGATGCGGTAGAGCCAGGAGCGAGTCGAGGTCGCATCGGTCACGGTGTCGAGCTTGCGGTAGGCCTTGATAAAGGTGTCCTGGGTGACGTCGGCAGCCCGATCGGGATCGCCGACCATGCGCAGCACGTAGTTGTAGATCGGGGAGGAGAATTCCTCGAACAGGTGCGTGAACTCGGCCTCGCCGGCGTGGGCAGCGCGATCCGTCATGGTGGGCTCACCCCACATGACGTGGCCGGGGACGACCATCGAGTGCACGCTCTCCTCCGCGCTGGGGACCTTTCGGGGTTCTGGCTGTGACGCAATGACATCCCGATCTGTTACCGGGCCAGGTGCTGGCGCAGCACCTCCGCCGCGTACTCCGGTGCTACCGGGTTGACGGCGAGGGCGGTCGCGCGCTCGAGCCCGGCGATGACCCGCAGCCGCGGATGGATCTCCCAGTGCCAGTGAAAGGTCCCCTCGAGCCGATCGCCTGACGGCGAGGTGTGCAGGAACAGGTTGTACGGCGGGTCGCCGAGGGCGTCGAGGGCATGCAGGGCACGCTGGAGCGTCGCGGTTGTATCGGTCAGTGCCTCGTCGTCGAGCTCCGTGAAGTCCGCCGCGTGCGCGCGGGGCACGACCATCATCTCGAACGCGGAGCGGCTGGCAGCGGGCGCGAACACCACTGCGTGGTGGTCGGAGAAGATCAGCCGCTCGCCGTTCTCCTCCTCCGCCTCCGCGACGGCGCACCACACGCATCGGCGCGACTTGATCATCTGACGGGCGCCGCCACCGATCTCCTCGGCCACCCAGTGCGGCACCTGCGGGATCGCGTACAGCTCGACGTTGAGGTGCGCGCTTCGCGATCCCGCCTGGCGGCCGTAGCTCTGGACCACCTGGATGTAGAGCGGCTCGGGCGTGCTCTCGGGCCCCTCCTCGCGGGGCTCCTCGCCGATCGACCGCATCGCGTCGCGCGCCGCGCGGATCAAGGCGCCGGCCAGCTGCGGTGCCGCGTCCGCCAGCCGGCCGTGGTTGCCACGCGGGCCGACCAGGATCTCCCACGAGCCGGTCGCGCGCTCCACCTCGCTCAGCGAAAGCTGCGCCGCGCTCGGCTTGCTCGAGTCGATCCGATGGAAGGCGTCGGACCTCAACGGCACGCGCCTGACCTGGTGCGGCGGCGCGTCCTCCGGCGCGTCGTCGCAGTGGCGGCAGTGGGTGCCCTCGACGGATTTCGCCTGGATGGAGAAGGCGTCGCGGTCGAAGGCCCGATCCGCCACGATCGCCGACCACCAGCCAGTGACCGGGTCGCGACGCAGCTCGAACACGGCCGCATCGTACTCGCGTCGGGCGTCGCGACGGACAGCGCCGGTGGTTGCGGGTACGCTAGCCACCCGAATCCGCCACCGAAGGAGCTGAAATGCCGATGCCCGCCACCCGAACAGCAACAGTCACCTGGAACGGAACGCTCGCGGAGGGTTCCGGCACGGTCTCGGCCGGCACGAGCCAGCTCTTCACCGACCTGCCCGTGTCGTGGGCGTCGCGCACCGAAGCGCCCGAGGGCCGGACGTCGCCGGAGGAGCTGCTCGCCGCCGCCCACGCCTCCTGCTTCTCGATGGCGCTCTCCGGTGGCCTCGTGCGCGCCGGGACGCCCGCGGAGCACCTGCACGTGTCGGCCACCGTCACCTTCGACAAGGTCGGCGATGCCTGGAGCGTCACGGCCTCCCAGCTCGACGTGATGGGCGTGGTGCCCGGCATGGACGAGGCGGCCTTCGACGCGGCCGCGCAGGCCGCCAAGGACGGCTGCCCCGTGTCACGCGCGCTGGCCGGCAACGTGGAGATGACCGTATCGGCGACGCTCGAGGATGAGCACGACAGCGCCTAGGGTCCGAGGCTGACCCCGAGGTCGCGCAGCTCCCACAGGTCTCCGTAGGCGCGGTCGGCATCGCGCCCGCCGAACAGCAGGACCCGGTTCCGGGCCTCGTCCACGATCATCTCCGCACCCGCCCGCGGCGCCGGCGCAGGACCCCCTGGCTCCACGGCGACGGCGTTCGCCTCACCGTCATTGAGGAGGAATGCATCGGCCAGAAACGTCTCGTCCAGCGCCTGGCCGCCGAACACGAGCGTCACGCCCGACGCGAGGCGGGCCCGCGCGTACAGGTTGCGGGCAGAAGGCAGATTGCCCTCGATGTGCGTCCACGCGCCGTCGGACAGCAGCCACAGGTCGCCGAGCGCGGTGGCGCCGGTGGTCTGGCCGCCGAACAGCGCGAGCTCGCCGCCATCGGTCCACCAGCAGCCATGAAGGCAGCGGCTGACCGGCAATGGCGCCTCCGGGGTCTCATCGGTCCATACGCCGGTCTCGAGGTCGTAGGCGAGGGTGTCGTTGAAGCGGGCGTTCTCGGAGGTGAACCCGTGGCTGATCCACAGCCTTCCGTCGGGACCCACCGCCGCACAGGTCCCGTAGCGGGCAACCGGAACGGCGCCGGTCGAGGGCAGCTGCCGCCAGGAAACGCTCCCGGGGTCGTACGCCCACAGGTCGTTGAAGAACGTGGTGGCGTCCGCCTGACCCGCGAAGATCACCAGTCCGATGTCGTCCACCCACACGGCCTCGTGCCCGAAGCGGGGAGCCGGCCCCCCCTCGAAGGCAATCTCCGACCACGCGTCGGTGGCGAGGTCGTACGCCCACAGGTCGCCGGAGGTCGCCTCGCGATCGCGGCCGCCGAACAGGTAGGCCACTTCGCCGGAAGGGTCCACCGTCCAGGTGTGATCCTCCCGCGGCACGGGACCGATGGCCTCCAGCGCCGCCCATTGCGGCGCGGGCAGCGGCTCGCTCGCCGAAGGAGACGGCGTCGGCGACTCCACGCCTGCCATCGAGGGAGCCGATGACGGCGTGGCCACCGAGGCTGCGAGCGTCGGCTCGGTGGTCGAAGCCGGTGACGAGCACGCGGCCAGCAGGAGACACGCGACCAGGGCGACGAGGGTGACCCGCATCGGCGGATTGTAGGTCAGGCCCTGCTATCGGCCGGAGGCACGCTCCCAGAGTGCGAATACTGCGGCAATGGCCGCGGAGGTTCGAGGGATCTACTTCGCGCGCATCCGTTTGTTGCGCGGAGAGTGCTCGAGCTCGACGAGGCCCAGCGCCTCGAGCAGCGGCGGGAGGTACATCCCGAAGCGGCCCCGGTACCCCTTTCGCAGGCCGTACCACCCACCGACCGGGTTGCCCTCCGAGCGGCCCCAGGCTTCCACTGTCCCATCGGCGGCGTCCTTCGATTCGTCGGCAGCGCCGAGAGGCACCCAGTCGCCCTGCTCCTTCAGCCAGGCGTGGAGGTCCTCGATGGCACTGAGCCGATAGCTCAGCCGAGTCGAGCCCACCTGGCAGACCAGGGCGGGCGGGTCGGCGGACTCGTCTCGGTACATCTCGTACTCCGAGGTGCCCGGAGCGGTCTTGAGGCGCCAGGGGTCGTCGCGCGTGCCAGATCCTGCGGTCATGCTTTCGGTCCTCCGGTGGCCGTTCATCCGGGGAGTGGAGCGGGAGACGAGACTCGAACTCGCGACATCCACCTTGGGAAGGTGGCGCTCTACCAACTGAGCTACTCCCGCCCGAGACCTTGGGGCCGCCGATGATACATCGGCTCGGCCTCAGCTCTCGCCGGTCAGCATGCGCCGATACGAGTCGTACCGCTCCTCGGAAACCGCCCCCGATTCCACCGCGGCGCGCAGGCCGCAGCGCGGCTCGTGGAGGTGGCTGCAGTCGTTGAAGGCGCATGCACCGAGGTGCGGTCGGAACTCGGGGAACGCGGAGGCAAGCTCGGTCGGCGGCATCTGCCACAGGCCGAGCTCCCGGATGCCGGGCGTGTCGGCCACGTAGCCGCCCTCGGGTCCCTCGAGCGGGAGCAGCTCGGCGACGGTGGTGGTGTGGCGGCCCTTGTGGAGCGCCTCGGAGACCTCACCGATGGCCAGTTGGAGGCCCGGTTGGAGCGCGTTGAGCAGGGTCGACTTCCCGACGCCGGAGGGACCGGTGACGATCGAGAGGCGTCCGGCCAGCTTTGCGCGCAGCTCCTCGACGCCGACGCGGGTCTTTGCGCTCGCGTGGATGACGTCGTAGCCGATGCGCTCGTAGAGCGCGAACAGGGTCTGGGCAGCGTCCGCGCCCACGAGGTCGACCTTGTTGGCGACCAGCAGCACCGGCACCTCGTTGTACTCGGCGACCACCAGGAAGCGGTCGATCAGCCGCGGATTCGGCGGTGGGCGGTCGCACGAGAAGACGGCGACGACGAGGTCCGCGTTGGCCACCATGACGTCCTCGCGCCATGACCCGCGCGGGCCGGGCTGCCGGCGGCTGAAGCGTCGTTCGCGCGACTCGACGGACTCGATCGCACCGGTCCCGTCCGGAAGGAGCTCGACGCTCACGCGGTCGCCGATGACCGCGATGTCGGAGGCCTGGCGGTCCTTCTTCATGCGGCCGCGCAGGTGCGCCTCGATGAGCGGGCCATCGTCGGTGGCGATCGTGTAGAACCCCGACCGCGCCCGCAGCACGAGGCCCTGGACGGTGCTCACCCGAGAGCGCCCACCGCCATGCCGTAGACCGCGTCGTCCCGTCGCGGGATCTGCGGTCCACGCGCCATGCGTCCATCCCACGGCTCGATCTCGACGCCGAGCCCTTCAAGCCACTCGGTGCCCGGACGGTTGTTCGGCGGCAGGTTGAGGCGCAGCTCGTCGGTGCTCGGCGCCAGGCCGAACGCCTCGATCAGGAGCGTCTCCGCCACAGTCGGGGAGTCGGCCAGGACCGGCCCGATGCGGGGCTCGGCGGGGCGCACGCATGCATACCCGACGATGGCGCCGTCTCGCTCGGCCAGCACGATCGGTGCGGCCGGATCGTCCAGCAGCAGCCCGAGGAGCGCGCGGCGATCACCCCCGAAGCGCAGCCGGTCGTAGGCGGCGAGCGCGCCGAGGTCGCTGCGGTCCGCGTGGCGCGCGGAGAGCGCTGGATCACGCGACAGTGGGGCTCCTCGCGGGATGTGCGCCGCGTTGCTCATGCCGATGCTCTCGAAGCCATGCCGCATGTACAGCGGCTGCCCGTCGGGCGTGGCGTTCAGCTCCAGGCGCCGGCAGCCCGCCTCCTCCAGGAACGTGGCCACCGAGTCGAGGATGGCCGTGCCCACGCCGCGACGCCGATGCGCCTCGACCACGACCATATTGCCGACGAAGCCCAGCGGGCCGTAGGGGATGCCGGACCCCACGCCGGCAAGGGCGCCTTCTTCGTCCACCGCCAC
>Ga0208612_1000788_pt1 | contig 13339 bp, 12 predicted proteins | sample AntDryMetagUQ889_FD_188089 | JGI IMG/M metagenome (GOLD analysis project Ga0208612, IMG submission 188089) | Polar desert microbial communities from Antarctic Dry Valleys - UQ889 (SPAdes) | ecosystem: Environmental > Terrestrial > Soil > Desert | place: Antarctic Dry Valleys | collected 2008-12-31 | reverse complement strand
GCGCCAGCTCGGCGGCTGATCGCGCCGGTCGACCGGCGCCCGGCGGCCCTTGCCGCCGACATGGCCGGCTGGCCGGCGCTGCACGCCCGCCTGGCGCTCGTCGAGGCCGCCTCCGCGCGCCCGGCGCTGGCTCGTATCCGCCGCGCCGGCGCGGTCTTGTGGGTCAGCGCGCGGGCCGACCCCCCGCGTGACCTCGCGCGCGCCACGGCCGGCGTGGGCTGGCTCGTCACGCCGGGCTTCAGGGAGGAGGCGGGCTTCCTGGTAGCCGGCTGTGCCGGGCGCCGGGTCACGCGCCGGGTGGCTGCGGGATCGGGGGTGGCCGCGTGAGTGCGACGGCCGTCGATCCGCGACCTGCGGGTATCGCCAATCGCCCGTCGGCCCGAGCAGCACCGGGCGGCGATGCGATCCGGCTCGTCGTGTTCGCCGCCCTTGGCGCCTTTGCCGCGATGCACTGGGCGGCGCTCGTCCAGTCGCCCCCCGTGGGCCGGGTCGGGCTGGCCGTGGCGCTGACCACGGCCGCGGGGGCCGGGCTGACCGGGCTGCGCCGCTCCTCGCGGCCCCGAGGAGCGGTGCACCTCGCGGCGCTCGGAGTCGTGCTGGTGGGAGCCATGGGCGCGATGGTCGCCATGGGCCTGCCGGCGCGCTTGGCGTGGCCGGGCCACTGGGATGACCTGGCCGGCGACCTCGGCCGTGGACTCTCGGGCATCCGCACGGTGGCGTGGCCCTATGGGGGTCCGGAGGAGGAGGTGCGCCGCGCGATCCTGCTGGGCGCGCCGGCGTTGCTGGCCCTTGCCGCGGCGCTCGTCTTCTGGCCCGTCCGGCGGGGCGCCGCACCCCTGCGCCTTCTGGGACTCGTCACGCTGCTGTGCCTCTACGGCATCCCCGTCACGGAGCAGGACCCTGGGTCGTCGCTCGCCCGTGGCCTGGTCCTTTTCGCGCTGGTGGCCTCCTGGCTGTGGCTTCCGCGTCTCAGGCTGCGCGAAGCGCTCCCGGGCCTGATCCTGATCGGCGTGGCAGGGCTCGCCTCGCTGCCGCTGGCCGCCCGCATCGACCGCGCCGACGCGCTCGTGGACTACAGCGAGTGGAACTGGTTCGGGGGCAAGGAGGTCACGTTTGACTGGAATCACTCCTACGGCCCGCTGGACTGGCCCCGCGACGGCACCACGCTCCTGACGGTCAAGTCGAAGAAGCCGCTGTACTGGAAGGCCGAGGTGCTGGACACCTTCGACGGGCTGCGCTGGGTCCGCTCGCGCTCCAACGACCGCACCAGCCCGCTGGGCGAGATGCCGCCGGACCCCGACACCCGCTGGGACCGCCGTATCCGCGTGACGGTGCGGTCGCTTCGCACCGACTTCGTGATCGGAGCCGGTACGCCGCAGCGGGTGACGGGTGCGGGTGAGGCGGTCACGGGCTCCGCCGACGGCACGCTTCGCCGCCTGGACCAACCCCTGCGCCGGGGTGACACCTACAGCGTGCGCTCCTACGCACCCACCCCCACCGCCGGCGAGATGCGCGGGGCCCCGACCGGCTACGACGCCCAGTTCGCGGAGTACACCAGCATCGCGCTGCCCCGCCCCGGCGAGGACGCGCTCGGGCGCAATGGCGCCAAATCCGCCCTCGCCTCCCGCGACCGCGTATCGGTCCCGCTGCGGGGGACGGACTTCGGCGCCGGCCAGGCACGCCGCCGGCTGACCCGCTCGCCCTACGCGCGAGCCTACGCGCTGTCCCGCAGGCTCACCGCGGGATCGCCCACCGCCTACGCGGCGGTACGGCGGGTCCAGGACCATTTCCGCGGCAACGGCTTCGTGTACAGCGAGCGCCCTCCGAGCCGCCGCTACCCGCTGGAGTCCTTCCTGTTCGCGGACAAGACCGGCTATTGCCAGCAGTTCTCGGGTGCGATGGCCCTGCTGCTGCGCATGTCGGGCATCCCTACCCGGGTGGTGTCGGGGTTCTCGCCCGGATCGCTGAACCGGGACACGGGCGAGTACCGGGTGCGCGACCTCGATGCCCACTCGTGGGTCGAGGTCTACTTCCCCCGTATCGGCTGGGTCACGTTCGACCCCACCCCTCCCGCCGCGCCGGCCGACCGCGCCGGTCAGGGCCCCGACCCGATCCGAGCCGGTGCCGGCGACGCCGGCGGGGCGCTCTCGCGTAGAGGCGACGCCCCGGCGTCCGACCGCACGCTTGACACCGCCCCCGGTCGCGGCTCGGCTGATCGGGGCGCCGGCGAGGGCGGACCGCCGGCCGGGGTGTGGGTCGCGATGGCCCTGCTCGCCATTGGTGGGGGCGCCGCACTCGCGTTTCGCCGCGCTCGCGGGCGTCGCGAGGGCATGGACGCGACAGAGGTGGGTCTGCGCGAGCTCGAGCGCGCACTTCCCAAGCTGGGCTGGACCCTGGCCGCCGGGGCGACCCTGCTGCAGCTCGAGCGGCGCCTGGGCCGGGCCGCCGGTCCGGCTTCGGCCCGCTACGTCGCCGGGCTGCGGGCCGGGCGCTTCTCGGCTGGGCAGGTCATGGCGCCCTCGTCGAACGATCGCCGCGTGATGCGCCGCGAGCTCACCGCGTCGGGCGGTCCCGTGGCGCGCCTGCGAGGATGGATAGCCCTGCCGCCGCGCAGACCGGCGGCTTGAGCCCGTTTACCCCCGTTTTACGCAGGCGGCCTAGAACCCCATCCCATGAACGCGAGTGATCCCAGGCCGCGACGCGGCATGAACTTCCTGTCCAGCGTCCTCGGCGGCCTGGTCGTGCTGGTCATCGGCGCAGGCCTGATCGCCACCGACCTGATCGACGTCGGCGACACCAAGCGCGACGTGGTCACCGCCAGCCCCACCAGCCCCGTCAGCGACGCGGGATCGGAGCCGAGCTCGGATGAGGGCCGGTCGGTCTCCGATATCTACAAGGAGGAGGGCCGTGGTGTCGTGTTCGTCAAGTCCCAGGGCGTGACCTCCGACTCCTCGTCGAGGTCGCCCTTCGGCGGCCAGCAGCGGGGAACGGCCACCGGATCGGGCTTCGTGATCGACAAGCAGGGCAACATCGTGACCAACGCGCACGTGGTCGAGGGGGCCAGCAAGGTCGCCGTGTCCTTCAAGGAGGACACGAGCGACTCAGTGCCCGCAGAGGTCAAGGGCCGCGACGTGTCCAGCGACCTCGCGGTGCTGAAGGTGGACCCGAGCAAGGTCGAGGGCGGCCTACGGCCGGTGCCCCTGGGCGACTCCTCCAAGGCGACCGTGGGCGACCCGGTGATCGCCATCGGCAATCCCTTCGGCTTCACGCGGACGGTCACCACGGGCATCGTCTCGGCGGTCCAGCGTCAGATCGAGGCCCCCAACAACTTCTCCATCTCGGACGTGATCCAGACCGATGCGGCCATCAACCCGGGCAACTCGGGTGGTCCGCTGCTGGACGCCCAGGGCAACGTGATCGGGGTGAACGCCCAGATAGCCACGGGGGGCTCCGCGTCCTCGGGTGGCTCGGTCGGCATCGGCTTCGCGATCCCCGTGAACACGCTCAAGAAGGGGCTGGGCCAGCTGAAGAAGGGCGGCGAGATCCAGCGCGGCTTCCTCGGGGTGAGCACGACCGACGTGACCAGCGAGGTGGCCAAGCAGCTGAAGCTGGCCGGTGAGCAGGGTGCCCTGATCCAGCAGGTGACCCGCGGCGGGCCCGCGGAGAAGGCCGATCTGAAGGCCGGCAAGCGGCCGACCAGCAGCGGCCTGGTCGCGGGCGGCGACGTGATCGTGGAGCTCGACGGCAAGGACGTCGACTCCTCGCAGGATCTGGTCGCCGCGGTCTCCGCCAAGAAGCCGGGCGACGAGGTCGAGATCGGCTACCAGCGGGGCTCGAGCGACAAGGTGCGGACCGTCAAGGTCAAGCTGGACAAGCGTCCCGCCAAGGCCCAGACACAGCCGGGTCGTGGCCGCGGAGGCTTGCCCAGGCTGCCCTGAGCCGGATCGGCGCGCCCCGTACCTGCGACATTTGAGGCTGTGACCCGCGTCAAGATCTGTGGCATCACCGATCCGGGCGACGCCCGCCGGGCCGTGGACCTGGGGGCGTGGGCCCTCGGGATGATCTTCTGGCCGGGTACTCCGCGGGCGTGCCCCTTGGCTGTGGCCGAGGAGATCTCGGCTTCGCTGCGGCGCCAGGTGGAGCTGGTGGGGGTCTTCGTGAACGCGACGCTCGACGAGGTGGCCGCAGCGGCCGATCGCTTGGAGCTGAGCCTGATCCAGCTGCACGGCGACGAGGGCCCCGCCTACTGCCGAGAGGTCGCGCGGCGCACGGGTGCGCGCGTGATCAAGGCCGTGCCCGTCCGCGACGCGGCCACCGTGCGAGGCCTGGCGGCCTTTCACACCGACCTCCATCTTCTCGACGCCGCCACGCGGGGGCAACGGGGCGGGACGGGCACCACATTCAACTGGGACCTGGCCGCTGCCCACCGCGGCGGCGTGCCGCTGATCCTGTCCGGTGGCCTGAACGCCGACAACGTAGGCGAGGCGATCCGGATGACGCTCCCGTTCGCCGTGGACACGGCCAGCGGCACCGAGACATCACCCGGGCGCAAGGATCACGCCAAGCTCGAGGCTTTCTTCCGGGCGGTCGAGGTCACGGAGGCCGAGCCCAGCGCCGCGCCCGAGCCGAGCCGGGCGTGAGTGCGCGCGAGGACGCCGACGACGAGATCGGCATCCCTGCCGATCTCGTAGACACCATCCACGCGGCGCGCGAACGCGAGTTTGGGCCCTACGGCGGGCGCTTCGTCCCCGAGACGCTGATCCCAGCCCTCGACGAGCTCGAGGCCGCGTGGCTTGAGGCCCGCGCCGACGAGGCCTATACGGCGGAGCTGGCCCTCCTGCTGAGTGACTACGCGGGCCGCCCCACGCCGCTCTACCGCGCGCGGCGCCTGTCCGAGGAGGTGGGCCGGACCGTCTACCTCAAGCGCGAGGACCTGCTGCACACCGGCGCGCACAAGATCAACAACGCGCTGGGTCAGGCGCTGCTGGCGCGGCGGATGGGCAAGCGGCGCGTGATCGCCGAGACGGGCGCCGGCCAGCACGGCGTGGCCACCGCGACAGCGTGCGCGCTGCTCGACCTGGACTGCACCGTCTACATGGGCAGCGAGGACATGCGCCGCCAGAAGCCGAACGTGGACCGGATGGGGCTGCTCGGGGCACGCGTGGAGCCCGTGGAGGCCGGGGCGCGCACGCTCAAGGAGGCCGTCAGCGCAGCCATCCGGGACTGGGTGGCCAACGTGGCCGACACCCACTACATCATCGGGTCCGCGGTCGGCCCGGCCCCGTACCCGGCCATGGTGCGCGATCTCCAGCGTACGATCGGGGACGAGATCCGGCAGCAGATCGGGGTGGCCGAGGGCCGGCTACCCGACCGCGTGATCGCCTGCGTAGGTGGCGGCTCCAACGCGATCGGGGCCTTCGTGCCCTTCGTCGGAGACCGCGAGGTGGGCCTGGTGGGAGTCGAGGCCGCCGGGGAGGGCCTGGACTCGGGACGGCACTCTGCGCCGCTGACCACGGGGGCTCGGGGCGTGCTCCACGGGGCGCTGGCCGCGGTCATGCAAGATGACGACGGTCAGGTGCTGGAGGCACACTCGATCTCCGCCGGCCTGGACTATCCGGGCGCCGGTCCCGAGCACGCCTGGCTGCGCGACGAGGGGCGCGTCTCCTATGTGGCGGTGCCCGACGTAAAGGCGCTGGCCGCCTTCCGGCGTCTCTGCGAGCTGGAGGGGATCATCCCCGCGCTGGAGCCCGCGCACGCGCTCGCCTGGCTGATCGACAACCCCGAGGGAGCGCTCGACGTGCTCGTGCTCTCCGGGCGGGGCGACAAGGACCTGGCCGAGGTTCTCTCTCAGTGAACGCGGCCACAGAGACGGGCCTGGCGCGGATATCGGCGGCCTTCGAGCGACGTAGCGGACGGGCGGCGCTGATGCCGTACCTGATGGGCGGTCACCCGGATCTGGGCGAGTCCAAGGCCTGTTGCGTGGCCGCGGCCGAGGCGGGCGCAGACCTGATCGAGCTGGGAGTGCCCTTCTCCGACCCGCTCGCCGACGGCCCCGTCATCCACGCCGCCGGCACTCGAGCGCTGCAGGCCGGAGTCACGCCCACCCAGGTGCTCGAGGTGTGCGAGGAGGTGGCCCACCGCTTGCCTGTCGTGCTGATGGTCTACGCGAACCTGGTCCTGGCCGGCGGCGCGGAGGCCTACGTGCGCCGGGCCGCCGCGGCGGGCGCCAGCGGGCTGATCGTGCCCGACCTGCCCCACGACGAGGCGGCCGAGCTGCGCGCGGCGTGCGACTCCGAGGGCGTGGCCCTTGTGCCCCTGGTGGCCCCGACCACGCCGCCGGACCGGCTGGAGCGGATCGGTCGCGACGCGCGCGGGTTCGTCTACGTGGTGTCGGTCGCCGGGACCACGGGCGAGCGCTCCCAGCTCGACGCCCAGCTGCCCGCGGTGGTGGAGCGCACACGCCGTGCCACGGACCTCCCCGTGGCTGTCGGCTTCGGCATCTCGACCGCGGAGCAGGCCGGCTCGGTGGCGGAGCTCGCCGACGGGGTGATCGTGGGCAGCCGGGTGGTGCGTGCGGCCGAGGAGGGGGGAGCGGTCGCTGTGCGCCTCGTTGTGGAGGATCTGGCCGGCGCGTTAGGGTGACTGGATGGCCGACCGGGACAAGTCGCCGTCCAAGCCCCGGCGCTCGGGCCGCGCGAAGGCCATCGAGCAGGTGGCCACGTCGTACTTCGAGGCGGTCGCGGCGCGCGACGCGGACGCGATGGCGGCCCATTGGCACCCCGACGGCGTCGGTGATCTGGTCCCGATCGGCATCCTGCGCGGCCCCGGAGCCGTGCGGGCGTTCTTCTCAGAGATGTTCGCAGCCATTCCCGACGCCCACTTCGTCGTGCTGAAGATGGCGGTCGACACCCAGGGGGCGGCCGTCCAGTGGCGCTTGCGCGGCACCTTCGACGGCGGCGCCTTCCAGGGAATCGAGCCCACCGGCCGTGCGGTCGAGCTCCGCGGCTGCGACTGCCTCGAGGTGGACGACGACGGAAGGCTGATTCGCAACACCGCCTACTACGATGGGGCGGCCTTCGCGCGGCAGGTCGGCATGCTTCCCGCGCAGGGTGGCGGCGCCGACCGGGCTGTGCGCGCGGGCTTCAACGCGGTCACCCGGCTGCGTTCGGCCGTGACCCAGAGGACCAGAGGAGGATCGAGTTGATCGTGATCGTGGCCTTCACCGTCGGTCTGGTGTTCTGGATCGTGGCGTGGGCGATGTTGGGCATGAAGGCCTTCGACGCCTTCCTGGTCACTGCCTTCATCACCTTCGCCGCCGCCGGCGTCCGCCTCGCCCAGCCGCATGTCGACCGCCTGCGCAAGGGCTCGCCGCCCGGGCCGGGCCGCCAGTAGCTGCAGCACCGGGTGGGGAGACGGGCCCTTTGTGTCGCAGCGACGGCGGCCGTCGCGCTCGCCGTGGTCGGCTGCGGCGAGACGAGTGAGCCCCAGGCTCCGGAGGGGAGCCTCACCGTCTATGTCAGCGCCCCCGCCCACGGCGCCGCGGCCCGGGCCGGGCGCGGGGTGCTGGCCGGCGCCCGCCGAGCGCTCCGCGACGCGGGCGGACGCGCCGGGGAGCGCCGCATCCGGCTGGTCGCGCTGACGGCCAACCGGGTGGGAGACGACGATTGGGATCCGGGAACCGTCGAGGCCAACGCCAAGCGCGCCGCCGAGGACCCCCGGTCGGTCGCCTATATCGGCGAGGTGGAAAGGGGAGGGTCGGCCGTCTCGCTCCCGCGGACCAACCAGGCCGATCTGCTTCAGGTCTCCCCGGCGGACGGCCTCACCAGCCTGACCCGCCCGCCCCCCGGGCGCCCGCGCGCTGGGCCCGCGCGCTACTACCCGTCCGAGCGGCGGAGCTTCCTGCGCCTTGTGCCGAGCGATCTCGAGATCTCGCGGACCATGATCGGCCTGGCCCGGGGGGTACCGGGGCGCAGGATCGCCCTGGTCGAGACCGTCGACTTCGCCCAGCGAGAGCTCGGCGGGGTGCTGACCGCCGGACTGCGGCGGGCCGGGACGCCCCCCGTCGCTGGAGTGGCCGTGCGCGACGCTCCCGACGCCGTGCCCGGCGCACTGGACGAACTGACCGAGGCGCGTCCCGACGTCGTCCTTGTCGCCGGAGAGCCAGGTCCGGTGACCACCGCGCTGCTGCGGGGCCTGACCCGCCGCCTGCCCTCGGCCAGGCTGGTCGGCTCTCCGGAACTGGTCGCGGAGCGCCTGCCCGCCGCCCCGGACGCCCTGGCCGCCACCGCGCTGCTTCCCGCGACGGCCCAGCCGCAGCGGGGCCGTCGCCTGCTCGCGCGCCTCGGTCCGGCGGTCCCGCCGCAGGCGCTGTACGGCTACGACGCGATGCGGCTGGTCCTGGACGCGGTCGCCTCGGCAGGCGCGGATCGGAAGGCGGTCGTCAGATCGGCCCTGCGACCGCGGCGCGCGCGCGGGCTCACGGGCTCGTTTCGCGTGCTGGGTGGGGGTGAGGTCTCGCGTCCGCGGCTGGCGGTGGTCTCGCTGACCGACGGCCGCGCCACGCTCCGTGCGCCCGAGCGCTGACCGGCGCGTTGCGCTGCTTGGCGCGTTGCGCCACTTGGCGCGTTGCACGTAGGATGCGCCGCAGTCTCACCAATTCCTAGGAGGGAACGTTTTGCGAGCACGGTGGATGGCAGCACTCGGCTGCCTCTTCGGCGTCTTTGCCCTGGTCGTGGCGGCCTGTGGCAGTGACGACAGTGGCGGCGGCGGCGGCGGAGGGGGCGGGAAGGCCAGCGGAACCACGCTGACCATCTACTCGAGCCTCCCTCTCCAGGGCACTTCGAAGGGTCAATCCGAAGCCGTGATCAGCGGTGAGAAGCTGGCGCTCAAGCAGATTGGCGGCAAGGTCGGCAAGTACAAGATCAAGTACTCCTCGCTCGATGACTCGACGGCTCAGAACCCGGGCAACGCCGACGACGGCCAAACCGCGCAGAACGCCCGCAAGGCGGTCCAGGACAAGTCGACGATCTTCTATCTCGGCGAGTTCAACTCGGGTGGCACGAAGATCTCGCTGCCGATCCTGAACAAGGCGGGGATCCCGCAGATCTCGCCGTCGAACACCGCAGTCGGCCTCACCACCGACGAGGCCGGTGCCGACCCGGGCGAGCCGAAGAAGTACTACCCGGCCAAGACCCGCACCTACGCGCGGGTGGTGCCCAAGGACACGATCCAGGGTGCCGCTCTGGCCACGACGATGAAGGAGGACGGCTGCAAGTCGGTCCATATCTTCAACGACAAGACCACCTACGGCGCGGGCCTGGGTCGCAACGTGGAGGCCGCCTCCAAGGAGCAGGGCATCACGGTCGAGGGCAACGACGGCACCGACCGCAACGCTGCGAACTACCGTTCGCTGGCGACCAAGATAAAGGCCGACTGCTTCATGGGCTCGGGTGTGACCGGCGAGAACTACGTCCAGGCGTTCAAGGACGTGGCCGCCGCCGACCCGGACATCAAGCTCTACGGCCCCGACGGCGTGGCCGAGGAGGCCTTCACCAGCACGAAGAAGGGGATCCCGGCCTCCGTCGCTGCTCGGACCAAGATCACGGTGGCCACGCTGGGTCTGAAGGAGTTCAAGCGGCGGGGCAACGCTAAGGCGGAGAAGTTTTTCGCCGACTACGCCAGCACGTACGGCAAGACCAACCCCGATCCCTACGCGATCTACGGCTACGAGACGATGGCCCTGGCCCTGGACACCCTGAAGTCGCTGGGTAACAAGGCCAACGACCGCCAGGCAGTAGTGAAGAAGCTGGTCGGAGGGACCAAGGGCCGCGACAGCGTGCTCGGCACCTACGACATCGACAAGAACGGCGACACGACGCTGACGGACTACGGTCTCTACACGATCAAGGACGGAGAGCCGGCGTTCCAGAAGGTGATCAAGGCTCAGGGAGCCAAGTAAGCACCTGACCGCACTGGCAGCCGCCGGAGGGCGGGCCGCGCGCCCGTCCTCCGGCACGCCGTCGGCTGGCATACACCACCCGTGGAATCCGCTTCCGTCCCATCAGAACGCGTTCGGCCCACGGGCGGCGCCCAGGCCTGGGAGCTGATCTCGAAGTACGGGCTGATCGCGCTGCTGATCGCCTTTCCGGCCTACTACGCCATCACCGACGTGGCCGCCGGCGATGGCCTGTCGCGGATCGGGGAGAACCTCGTGGCGGGCATCTCCAACGGCGCCATCTGGGCGCTCGTCGCGCTCGGATACACGCTCGTGTACGGCATCATCGAGCTGATCAACTTCGCCCACGGCGATAACTTCATGATCGGGTCCTTCGTGGCGTTCGGGCTGTACGGCGTGTTCGGGCTCGGGCTCGGCACCGGAGCGCTCGGCTTGGCGGTCGGGCTGTTCGCCTGCCTCCTGATCTCGATGGTGGTGAGCGGCGCCCTGAACGTGATGATCGAACGTGTGGCCTACCGGCCGCTGCGCAACGCGCCCAAGCTCGCGCCCCTGATCACCGCGGTCGGGGTCTCGTTCATCCTCCAGAACGTCGGCGTGCTGTGGCTCGGCGCCTCCCAGGTCGGGATTCCGGACCTGATCGACGCGCAGAGACAAGTGGTCGAGATCGCCGGGGTCCCCATCAGCCGTTCCGACCTGCTGGCCGTGGCGGTCACCGTTCCGCTGGTGGCGCTGCTCACCGCGTTCGTCAACCGCACCCGGCTCGGCAAGGCCATGCGCGCCACGGCGCAGGACCCCGAGGCAGCTCGGTTGATGGGGATCAACGTGGACACCACCATCTCGCTGACGTTCCTGCTCGGCGGTCTGCTGGCGGGCGCCGGCGGCCTCATCTACGCGCTCTACCAGACCAGCGTCTGGTACTTCCAGGGCTTCACCGCCGGCCTGATCGCGTTCACCGCCGCCGTCATGGGCGGCATCGGGAACCTGCGCGGGGCTGTGATCGGCGGCTTGATCATCGGCTGCATCCAGCAGATCTCCGACAACCGGATCGGAAACGAGTGGACGCCGGCGGTGGTGTTCGGCTATCTGGTGCTGATCATGGTGTTCCGCCCCCAGGGGCTGATCGGCGAGGAGACGAGGGAGGCCGGATGAGCCGCGTGCGCGCGCTGCCCGAGGCGGTCCTCACACTCCGGCAGAAGCGCTTTGGCGAGTACCTTCCGGCGGTCATCGCCGTGGTGGCGGTCGCGCTGTTCCCCATCTTCCGGCCGCCGCTCGACGGCCTCATGGACGACGCCATCCTTGCGCTGGCCTACATCGTGATGGCGCTCGGGCTGAACATCGTGGTCGGCTTCGCGGGGCTGCTGGACCTCGGCTACGTGGCCTTCTACGCCTTCGGGTCGCTGATGGCCGGCTGGCTGGCCTCGGACCACTTCGCCAAGGTGAACGACGGCAAGGGCGTCTTCGCCGGGGTCAACGAGTTCGTGAAGACGTCCTCGCCCCAGGGCATCCACCTCAACTTCCTGTTGATCGTGCTCGTCGCGATCGCGATCGCGGCGATCGCCGGCGCGATCATCGGGTTGCCCACGCTGCGGCTGCGGGGGGACTACATCGCGATCGTGACGCTCGCGTTCGGCGAGATCATCGGCCGTTTCGTGGCCAACGGCGACTCGGTGAAGATCAGCGGCTATGCGCTGTCCAACGGCCGCCAGTCGATCTCGCCGCTCGACCAGCTCGATCTTCCGTTCGTGCCCGAGTTCGATTCGGCCACGAACCTGCGTCCGTACTACTGGGCCGTCCTGGCGATGATCCTCGTCGTCCTGTTCGTCAACTTCCGGCTGCGTGACTCCCGGCTCGGGCGGGCGTGGGTCGCGCTGCGCGAGGACGAGGTGGCGGCGGTGAGCATGGGCATTCCGCTCGTGCGCACCAAGCTGATGGCCTACGCCGTCGGCGCGAGCTTCGGAGGCATCTCCGGCGCCTTCTTGGGCGTCTACTCCAATACGGTCAACGGCAACGCGTTCCAGTTCGGCTTCTCGATCTTCATCCTCGCGATGGTGATCATGGGCGGCCTGGGGAGCATCTGGGGCGTGGTTATCGGGGCCGTGTTGCTGTCGTTCGTGAACACGCGGCTGATTCCGGACGTCCTCGACGGAGAGGGCGTGCGCAGCTTCTTGTCGGGCTTCGGGCTGGACTTCACGTTCTCCGAGGTGTCGTTCGGGGTGTTCGGCTTCATCCTGCTGCTGATGATGGTGCTCCGACCCGAAGGGCTGCTGCCCGAACGACGGCGAAAGCTCGAGCTCGCCGAGGGCGTCGGTGCCGAGGAGAGCGTCTTCGAAGGGCGCGCGTGAGCCCGGAGCCGGATGCGCTGGTATCGGCCGAGGACGTATCCAAGGTCTTCGGCGGACTGGTGGCCGTCGACGGCGTCACGTTCTCGGTCCCGAGCAAGTCGATCGTGTCGATCATCGGTCCCAACGGCGCCGGGAAGACGACCTTCTTCAACATGCTCACCGGGCTGTACAAGCCCAGCGCGGGCGCGATCACCTTTGGCGGTCGCGACATCACCGGCCGTCGCCCGGACCGGATCATGGGGATGGGCGTGGCGCGCACGTTCCAGAACATCCGGCTGTTCTCGACGATGAGCGCCGTGGAGAACGTGATGGTGGGTCAGCACGCGCGCATGCGGGGAGGGCTGTTCGGCTCGATCCTGCGCAGCCCGGCGGTGCGCAGGGAGGAGACGCGCGTGCGCGAGAAGGCCCGCGAGATCCTCGACTACGTAGGCCTCCGCAAGTCCGAGTTCGACCAGATCTCGGTCAATCTCTCCTACGGCGACCAGCGCCGGGTGGAGATCGCGCGCGCACTGGCGAGCGACCCCTCGCTGCTGTTGCTGGACGAGCCCACCGCGGGGATGAACCCCAACGAATCCGCGCACCTCACCGCTTTCATGGCCAAGCTGCGCGACGAGCAGGGCATGACCATCCTTCTGATCGAGCACGACATGAAGGTGGTGATGGGCGTCTCGGAGCACATCACGGTGCTCGATCACGGCGAGAAGATCGCCGAGGGCGAGCCGCAGCAGATCCGAGACGACGAGCGCGTGATCGAGGCCTACCTCGGCACCAAGAAGGCGACGGGCTGACCGTGGCGCTGCTCGAGATCGAGGACATCCACACCTACTACGGCAACATCGAGGCGCTCAAGGGCGTGTCGCTGACCGTCGAGGAGGGCGAGATCGTCACGCTGATCGGCTCCAACGGCGCGGGCAAGTCAACGACTCTGCGCTCGATCTCCGGGCTCACCCCTCCCCGGGAAGGGTCGATCTCGTTCAAGGGCAACGAGATCGGCGAGACGGCCCCCCAGGACATCGTCAGCCACGGCATCTCCCAGTCCCCC
>Ga0208612_1000787_pt1 | contig 13346 bp, 11 predicted proteins | sample AntDryMetagUQ889_FD_188089 | JGI IMG/M metagenome (GOLD analysis project Ga0208612, IMG submission 188089) | Polar desert microbial communities from Antarctic Dry Valleys - UQ889 (SPAdes) | ecosystem: Environmental > Terrestrial > Soil > Desert | place: Antarctic Dry Valleys | collected 2008-12-31 | reverse complement strand
GTGAGCGCGTAGGCCAGCACCGCCAGCATGGCCACGAGAAGCAGGGCCAGCACCACCCACGGCCAGCGGCGGCGCTTGCGGCCGGGCTCTTCTTCGACGGGCTCCGCGGGGTAGCCGTTGTCATCGGGGGGCAGCGCGGCCACGGCGGCCCAAGCGCCGGTGCTCTGGCCGTTGGATCCGCCGGCCAGCACGTGCGCCCGCGCCGCCTCGAGCGCCCCGGCGAAGTCCTCCGCGCTCTGCCAGCGTGCCGCTGGGTCCTTGGCCAGGGCGGCCATGACCACCGACTCCAGCGCGGGATCGATGTCCGGGCGCAGGGTGGAGAGGGGCGCCGGCGGCTCATTGAGGTGCTTGAGCGCAATCGACACCGCGCTGTCGCCGTCGAAGGGAAGGCGGCCGGCGAGCATCTCGTAGAGCATCACGCCGATCGAATAGAGGTCCGAGGCGGCGGTGACCGCGTGTCCCTGGGCCTGTTCGGGCGAGAGGTACTGCGCCGTGCCCATGATCGAGCCGGTCTCGGTCATCTCGGAGGCGCCCGCGCGCGCTATGCCGAAGTCGGTGACCTTCGCGTGGCCGCCCTCGTCGACGATCACGTTGTGGGGCTTGAAGTCCCGGTGGATCACGCCGTGGCGGTGGGCGAAGCCTGCAGCTTGCAGCACCTGCAGGCCGAGGTCGATCGCGCGCTCCTGCCCAAGCGGCGCATCCTGGGTGATCACGTCCTTCAGCGTGCGCCCGGCGAGACACTCCATCGCGATGTAGTAAGTGCCCTCATGGTCTCCGCGGTCGAAGATCCCGACCACGTTGGGGTGCGACAGCGAAGCCGCCGACTTGGCCTCCCGACGGAAGCGCTCCACGAACTCGGCGTCCTGCGCGAAGCGCCGATGCAGGACCTTCAGCGCGATCTGGCGCCCAAGGTGCGTGTCCTCGGCGCTGTAGACGTCGGCCATCCCACCCGAGCCGATGCGCCCGACGATCTTGTAGCGGCCGTCGACCACCGTATCGGCGGAGACCTCCGTCATCCCCCGGCCTCCTTACCCAGCAGGCTCTGAAGCACGGGCTTGGCCAGCGGAGCCGCCGTCTGACCGCCGGTGGCGCCCGAGGGTTGGTCCTCGAGCGTGATGGCGATGGCGATCTTCGGGCGGTTGGTGGGCGCGAACGCGATGAACCACGGCTGGTTGGCCTGCGCGTTGCGCACCTCGGCGGTGCCCGTCTTGCCCGCCACCTCCACGCCGCTCAAGGCGGCGGCGGTGCCGGTGCCCTCCTTGACCACGTTCTTCATCATCTGCCCGAGCTGGCCCGCCGCGCGCTGGGACATCACCCGGGACTGCAGGGCGGGCTCGGCCCGGTCGGTCACGCGGCCATCCTTGGCCACCACCCGCTCCACCAGCCGAGGCCGCATCAGGCGCCCGCGGTTGCCCACGGTGCCGGCCACCATCGCCATCTGCAGCGGGGTCACGAGGATCTGCCCCTCGCCGCCGCCCTGGCCGATGGCCACTCGGCCCACGTCGAAGCCGGCGTTGCCCGTGAGCAGCTGGCCGCGGTCCCCTCGGACGCCGGAAGCGATCATCTGATCGCCGGGGTAGTCGAGCGGCGGGTCCTGGTTGAACCCGAAACGGTCCATGTAGCGGATGAGCGTACGCCGGCCCACGCTCTCTCCCAGCCGCGCGAACACCGTGTTGACGGAGTTGGTCAGCGCCTCGGTGAAAGACACCGGGCCGAAGTTCTGGCCGCCGAAGTTCGTGAGCGGGACGCCGCTGATGGTCTGCGGCGAGGAGCCATCGAAGGTCCTTTCGGGCGCGGCCTTGCCCGTGTCGAGCGCCGCGGCGGCGGTCACCACCTTGAAGGTCGAGCCCGGTGGGTAGAGCTCCTGCGTGGCGCGGTTGTTCAGCGGCTTGCCTTCGTTGTCGCGGTTCAGTGCCCTGAAGCGCGTGGGGATCTGGTTGGGGTCGTAGGTCGGCGTGCTGGCCATCACACGCACGCGTCCAGTCTGGGGCTCGAGCGCCACGATGGCGCCCTTCTTCTGGCCCAGGGCGTTCAGGGCCTCGCGCTGGGCCGCGGGGTCGAGCGTGGTCACCACGTCGCGTCCCTCGCGAGACTGGCTTCTCACCTGCGAGAAGATCGACTGGAACTCGTTCTCCTCCCCCGCGAGGGGCTCGTTCGCGGACTGCTCGAGCCCGCGGCGCCCGTTGCGCAGGAACGAGTAGCCCACCGCGTGCCCGAAGAGGGGGCCATCGGGGTAGGTGCGCACGAAGGTGCGCAGGTTGCGGGCCCGGGGAGTGTCCTCGCGCGGCCCCCGCTCGATGTTCTTGGCCAGCACGGTGCGCCCGTCACGGGCGTAGACCAGCCCGCGGGGGATGCTCTGCTCCTCGATCAGCGCGCGGCGGTTGGACGGCTCGTCCTCGAGGCCCTCGGCCTCCAGGACCGACCACCGGGTCGTGAAGACGATGAGCAGCGCGAACAGGACGACGAACAGGCCGAACAGCTTGAAGATCTGCCGGTCCACCTAGACGAGCCCCCCGCGCCGGCCGCGGTCTCGACGCGCACCGTCGGAGACGATCAACAACAGGGCAAGCAGCACCATGTTGGCGATGATCGAGCTGCCTCCGTACGAGACGAATGGAAGGGTGACCCCCGTGAGCGGAATGACCCGCGTGACCCCGCCGACGATGACGAAGACCTGCAGCGCGAACACCGACGTCAGGCCGGCGGCCAGCAGCTTCGAGAAGTCGTCGGGGGCCTGCAGCGCAGTCTTGAAGCCCCGCACCGCGAACAGCAGGTAGGCAAGCAGCAGCGCGGCGGCTCCGAACAGCCCGATCTCGTTGACCACGACCGCATAGATGAGGTCTGTCTCGGCGGCCGGCAGCAACTTGCCCCCTCCGGGCAGCTCGAGCAGTGCCTGCCCGAAGCCCTGACCGAACAGCCCTCCATCCGCTTGAGCGAACAGCGATTGGGCGATCTGGAAGCTCTCGTCGTCGACCAGCTTCGGGTTGAAGGTGTCCAGCCAGGTGTCGACTCGGTCCTGCACGTGACCCACGTTGTTGGCGAAGAAGGTGGCCCCCGCGAGGAACATGGTCGCCCCGACCCCCACCAGCGACAGCCGCGCGGTAGCAACGTAGAGGAGCGCGAGGAAGCCGCCGAAGAACATCAGCGAGCTGCCCAGGTCCCGGATGAAGATCAGCATGATCATCGCCAGGCCCCAGATCAGGAGCAGCGGCCCGAAGTGCTTGAGTGAGGGCCGGTCCTGGAGCACCGCTGCCAGGGACGCCGCGAACAGGGTCAACAGCACGGTGACGGCGATGCCGAGGTCGAGGCCGAACCACGCCACGAGCGCGGCCAGCGCGCCCGCCGCCCACGGCAGCCACCAGACTTGGTTGCGCACGGGGCGCAGCAGCACGTCCGCCGTGTCGCGCAGGTAGCTCGCGAGGAAGACGATGATCGCCAGCTTCGCGAACTCTGCAGGCTGAAAGGACAGGGGGCCGAGGCCGATCGCGAGGTAAGCGCCGTTGACCCGCTCGCCGACGCCCGGCACGCGCGGCAGCAGAAGCAGGGCGATGCCCGCCGCGGCGATCGTGTAGCGGTAGCGCTCCAGCACGTGGATGTCGCGCAGGAACAGGACGGTGATCACCAGCAGGGCGAGGCCGAGCACGAACACCGCCGCCTGCCCGCCCGCCTTCGCGGCGTCGATGCGGTAGATCATCACCAGGCCGAACGCGGCGAGCAGGACGGCCAGCGGGTACAGGTAGGGGTCAGCGTCGGGCAGGCGCGCGCGAATGAACAGGTGCCCGAACACGCAGAGCCCGAGAAAGACGGCCCCGTAGGTCACCGTGAGGTTGTTCGCGTCGTCGGTGCGGGTGATGAGCACAGCGAGGAACCCGGCGCTGACGAGCGCGGTCACCGGAATCAGCGCGAACAGCTCGCGTAGGCGTGGCGAGAAGGTCATCCGATGCCCTCTATGCGCCCCCGCTCGAGCTCTCGCACGAGGTCCACGGCGTCGTCGCGCCCGCGCCACTCGTGGTCGAGCACCCGCTCGCGGCGCTGCCTGGGAATGGCCCGGGCGGGGACGCCGCTGGCGTAGTGCTCGGTGTAGAGGTCCACGCCGAAGGGAAGCTCGTAGGGCAGTCCGCGGTACATCGTCACCAGGCCGCCCTCGTCGGTTCCCAGGAAGTAGACCTGGCGACTGCCCAGATAGAGGCCGCCGAGGATCGCTGCCACCACGAGCAGGGTCACGAGCCCGCCCAGCGCCCGCCGGGCACGCCCGCGTCGCCTCGGTCGTGCGGGCGCGGCGGTTGTCGTGGTCCGCGGCGGCTCGGGCTCCCGCGAGCGCTTGAGGGAGCCGGGGGCGCCGTGCTCGCCCGACCGACGATCGGGCAGCGCTGCTCCACCAGCCGAGGCGGCGGAGGCGGCGCGCACGTCGTCGGCGTGCAGATCGCCGGCCATGGTCTCGTCGCCCACGGCGCCGGTCGCCCCCTCGCCGGTCGCCTCCTCGCCCAGGCGAAAGAGCACCACGGTGATGTTGTCCTTGCCCCCGCTCTGGTTGGCCGAGCGCACGAGCGAGTCGGCGGCCTCACCCAAGGTGGCGGCCGAGCGCACGATGCTCCCCACCTCATCGCTGGAGATCATGCTCGTCAGGCCATCCGAGCAGAGCAGGAACACGTCGCCGGCGCGTCCGGTGACGGTGTAGGTGTCCACGTCCACGTCGCGCTCGGGGCCCAACGCGCGGGTGATGATCGAACGCTGAGGGTGGTGCTCGGCCTCTCCGGGGCCGATCTGGCCCGTGCGCTCGAGCTCGGCCACCAGCGAGTGGTCGCGCGTGATCTGCTCGAGCTCGCCGTCGCGCAGCAGGTACGCGCGGCTGTCACCCACATGCCCCAGGCTCACGCCGTCCTCGCCCACCAGCGCCGCAGTGAGCGTGGTGCCCATGCCCCGCCGTGACTCCTCGGCCTGTGCGAGGTCGTAGATACGCCTGTTCGCTGACTGCGCGATGTCGCGCAGCTGCGCCTCTCCCTCTGCGGGTGGGTCGCCGGCCTCTTCGAAGGCTTCGGCGGCGATCTTGGAGGCGACCTCACCCGCCTTGGCCCCGCCCATGCCGTCGGCCACCGCGAAGAAGGGCGGGGCTTCGACGAAGGAGTCCTCGTTGGCCGAGCGCTGGCGGCCCACGTCGCTGAGGGCGGCCTGCTCGGTGATGGTCAGGGCCACCGGCTCCTACTCCTGGTAGCGATACTCGCTGTCGCCTATGCGCACGACGTCGGCCATCTTGAGCCGCTCTGCGGAGCGGAGGGTGCGGCCGTTGAGATAGGTGCCGTTGGTGGAGCCCATGTCCTCGATGAACATGAAGTCCCCGCGGCTGAAGATGCGCGCGTGAGCCGACGACGCAAACGGGTCTTCCACGCGGATGTCTGCAGTGTCCGAGCGCCCCATGGTCGCGCCCTCGCCCACCTGCCAGGACGCCCCGGGGTCGTGACCCATCGCCGCCACCACCTCCAGGCGGGGCTCGACCGCACTGCGCAGGTCGGCACCCTTGCCGTCGCGCCTGCGGCCCCCCCTGCTTCGCTGGGGCGGCGCCTCGGGCGGGCCGTCCGCCTCCTGTGAGCGCCTGAGCTCGCGCAAGCCACTGCGCGCGATCCACAGCAGGAACAGGTAGAGGACGGCCAGGAAGCCGAACTTGAGCGCGACCGCGAGCGGCTCGTCCATCCTTTTTCGGTTACCTCCGCGGGGCATCCGCGCCCCGCGGTCCGATGGCGACTCTCGACATCACGTCTCGCGACCTTCTCCGCGGGCCCGACGCGTTGCTCGACATCACGTCTCGCTATTCAATCTCGAAGGAGAGGTCGATGAGCCCGAAGGTCACCCGGTCGCCGGGCGAGAGCTGCGCCTGCTCCACCCGGCGCCCATTGACCTTGATCCCGTTGGTCGAGCCCAGGTCGGCCACCGTCCAGCTCTCACCATCGCGGCGCAGCTCTGCGTGCTGGCGGGAGACGTTGGGATCCTCGATCACCACGTCACAGTCGCGACTGCGCCCCACCACGGCCTTGGAGCCGCGCAGCACGGTTCGCTTGCCCTCGCCCACCAGCAGCGCCTGGGCGCGCGAGGGCACCGGCTGGGAGTCGAGCTGCCGCGAGTCGCCGGTGGGCGTGTAGACCATCGTGTTGCCGAAGTCACCGGCGGAGGGGCCGGGCTCGGCCGGGCTCTGGTCGTCGTCCTCGGCCAGCAGCTGCGCCTGGATGCCGAACTCGCCCACGTTCAGCCGGTCGTCGGTCATCAGCTCCACCATCGGCCGGCTGGTGAGCGCGAGCCCCTCCTGGCGCGAGTGCTCGAGCAGGTAGTCAGAGAGCTCCTTGCGAAGCGCCGGCTCGTAGCTCGAGAACTGCTCCCGGTCGGCCGGCGAGAGGAAGACGCGGTAGTGGTTGGGCACGTACACGCGCGAGATGGACACCACCTGGTTGTCCTCCATCTCCTTGGCCAGCTTGCGGGCCAGCTCGACCGGCTGGACGTTCGACTTGAAGGCGCGCCCGAAAGCGCCCTCGACGAGGCCGCCCAGCTTGTTCTCGAGGTTTCGGAGCATGCTCATCGGAGGTGCCTCAGGGTAGTCCTACGGCGCCAGGGCCGGCCGGTCGAGCCGCGCGTCGCGCTGCGCCAGCCACGTGGCTGTCGCCACCGCGACTGCGGCGCCCAAGAGGGCGCCCGTCACGGCTCCGCGGGCGTCGGGCAGCGCACCCGTGGAAGCCAGCAGTTCGCCCAGGGCGGCGTGGGCCACCATCAGGCCGATGGCCCACAGTGTGCCCGCCGTCAGGTCGAGCGGCGACGAGCGACCGCGCACCAAGAGGCCGAGCGCAACGGCGAAGGCCGCCCAGGCCAGCGCAGGCGCCAGCCCCGGGGACGCCAACAGCGGCCAGACCGCGTCAGCCGCCCCCGCGGTGACCGACGACTGCCACAGGGCGGGGTTCTCGGTGCCGTCGGGTGAGCCGAACAGCAGGGGGTCGCCCACCAGCGCCTCGCCGCCGGCCAGCCACAGGAAGCCCGCCGCGGCCAGGCCGGCGCGACGGGGGGTGGTGCGGGCCAGCGCGGCGAGGCCCACAAAGGCCGGCGCCAGGGCCAGCGCGCCGAGCAGCGGCGCCACGACGGGCACCGACCACAGCAGCCCCGCCCGCGGCAACAGCAACGGGACGGGGGCCAGGAAGACGGCCAGGAAAAGGGCCGTCCCCTCACGGTCGGCCTCGGGCGAGACCAGCCAGGCGAGCAGAGCCAGCGCACCGGCCAGCCAGCCCACCCGCGGCAGCAACGCCACGGCCAGCGCGACCACGCCCGCCGCGGCTAGGGGCGAGAAGGGCGGAGCGGGCCCGAGCCCGGCAAGTGCGCCCAGCACGAGGGCGCCGGCCAGCAGACCCGCCCCGGCCCGGGCGCCCAGGCGCGCGCCAACCGCCCGGCCGCGGTCCTGGCGGGGCTCCTCGTAGGGGGCGGGCTCCGCGGCCGCCGCGCTCGGGAGGGCAACGGGCGCCAGCCGGCGCGTGGGGCGGGTGAGCCCCACCCGCTCGAGCGTCGCGGGCTCCACCAACCCGCCCTTGTCGCAGAGCAGCGGCTCGGCGATGCGCAGCTCACGGGACAGCTCCGCCGGCTCGGGACGGATGGCGGGGTCGGGATCCAGCGCGTCGTCGATCACCTCGCACAGCTCGACCGGGAGGTCGCGGCGGCGGCGGTCGAGTGGTGGTGGACCGCCCCGAGGGCGGGCGGTGGCCAGCGGGCCGGCGGGGCCCACCGGATTCTCGCCGGTCCAGGCCTCGTACAGAGTCAGCGCCAGCGAATACACGTCGCAGGCGGGCGTGGCACGGTGGCCCTCTGCCTGCTCGGGGGCCATGTACGCGAGCGTGCCCACCACGTCGCCCGTCCGGGTCCGCCACTCGGCATCCGTCCGGGACGGCCGGCCCGGCGACTTCCCTCGGTCCGTGCGGGTCAGAGGGTCGCCGCTGGCCATATGGGCCACGCCGAAGTCGGCCAGCTTGGCGAAGCCGGCGCCCGCGGCGGGGGCGTCCACCACCATCACGTTGCTCGGCTTGACGTCGCGATGGATGACCCCGCGGGCGTGGGCGTGCCCGAGCGCCTCACAGAGCGCGGAGCCGATGCGCGCCACGTCGCGGTCCGAGAGCGCCCGTTCGGACGCCAGCTCCGCCAGGGTCCGCCCGGGCACGAGCTCGGAGACCAGGTAGGCGTCGTGCTCGTCCTCGGCCAGCTCGTAGAGCGCCACGATTCCCGGGTGGTTCAGCCGGGCCGCGGCGCGGGCCTCGCGGGAGGCGCGCCCGGTCTCCACGTCCTCGTCGCGCGCCAGCACCTTCACGGCCACCTCGCGCTCCAGATGCTCGTCGCGCGCCAGCCACACCACGCCGAAGCCACCCGCGCCCAGGCGGCGCAGCAGCCGGTAGCGCCCGAGCACCAGCCGTCCCTCGGGGGCCTCGACGCGCACGGTCTCCTGAGAAGGGCTCACCCCGCCTCCGATTTCGGGCCGGCGGGGGCACTCCCTTCCCCCGGGGGAAAATAGGCCGAGCGGCGCTGCTCACCCGAGCGGCGCTCGGGCTGCGCTCTGGCGCTACGAGAAGTGACAACCGGGGGGCCAGTCATACTCGGCCTATTAGCGTGGCAGGCCCCGCCACTCGCTAGGAGCAGATCTGTCCTTTCTCGACGAACCGGACTCGCCCCCGCGCCGGTCTTCCCCCCGTGGCCGCCGCCCCGGGCCGGGGGTCGATGCTCAGACCCTCCGCACCCGCCGGACCATCGCGTTCGTCGGGGCGATCGTCCTCGCGATCCTGTTCGTGGTGCTGCTGCGCGGCTGCCTCGGGGCCCGCGAGGAGCGCGGCCTCAAGGACTACGTGCGCGACGTCCGGGCGATCGTGGATCAGTCCGACGGCCAGTCGGAGGAGATGTTCAACACCCTCTCCAAGCCCGGCCGCGGGGTGAGCGACGTCGAGCGAGAGAACAGCCTCAAGGGCCTGCGCGCCCAGGCCGACCAATTGGTCGAGCGCACGCGTGATCTGGACGTTCCCGACGAGCTCAAGCCCTCCCACGGCTACCTCGTCGAGTCGCTCGAGTTCCGCCGCGACGGGATCGGCAAGATCGTCGACATCCTGCCCACGGCGCTCTCAGGGCGGGAGCGCAACCAGGGCGCCCAGCGACTGGCCGACCAGATGGGCTTCTTTCTGACCAGCGACGTGATCTTCGCCGCGCGCGTGCGTCCCAGCCTCGACACGGTGCTGCGTGAGCAGGAGGTGATCAGCGAGGTCCAGCTGCCCGAGAGCCGCTTCCTGCCCGACCGGGCCTGGCTCATCCCCGAGCAGGTGTCCAAGCTCCTGCGAGGAGGCGGTGGCAAGGACGCGAGCAGCGACCGCTCGGGCAAGGAGGCGGCGCCTGGCCTGCACGGCAACGGCCTGGGCACTGTCTCGCTCGGCGGCCAGGCCCTGACCGACGGCGGATCGGCCACGGTCCGCCTCGGCGCCGACCTGTCGTTCTCGGTGCAGGTGATCAACCAGGGCGAGAACGACGAGACCGACGTCCCGGTGAAGATCACCATCGGCAAGGGAGCCGAGGCCATCCAGGTCGATGACAACATCGACCAGATCGCCAAGGGGCAGACCGAGACGCTGGAGATCCCGCTGACCGACGAGCCCCCGACGGGCCAGAGCGTGCCCATCACCATCGACGTCGAGGCTGTGCCGGGCGAGGACAAGACCGAGAACAACAAGCAGTCCTACTCGGCGATATTCACGCGCTGAGCCGACTTACCTTCGGTCTCATCCCCGGCGGGACGTTAGCCTGACATTCCATGGACGAGCTGACGACGACTCAGGGGATCGTCGCGTTGGGCGCCGCCGGCGTTGGGCTGGTGGCCCTGGTGCTCGCGATCGTCGTCGCGTTCAAGCTCCGGCGCCTGCGAGGCGCCCAGCGTGCCGTGCTCGGCGAGGCCGGCGAGCGCGACCTGGTCAGCCACGCCGAGCGGCTCGAGACGGGATTCGTTGACCTGCGCGACTGGGTCGAGGAGACGGCCGCGGGCCTCGAGCAGCGAGTGGGCTCCGCCGAGGCCCGGGTAGACGGCTGCATCGCCTACCGCTCGATGGTCCGCTACGACGCCTACGGTGAGATGTCGGGCGAGCAGTCGAGCTCGGTGGCGCTGCTGGACGCTCGGCGCTCGGGCGTGGTCGTCTCATCGATCTCGCACCGTGACCAGGCCCGCGTGTACGTGAAGCAGATCCTCGAGGGCGAGTCCGAGCACAAGCTCTCACCCGAGGAGGAGGAGGCGATCGAGACGGCGCTCGCCGGCGCCACGGAGGCGTCCGCGCAGGCTTGAGCCGGCCGCGAGTCGCCTTCCTGGGGCCCGCCGGCACGTTCACCGACGAGGCGCTCCGGGCCTCGGCGCCCGATGAGGTGGAAGCGCTCCCCCGCCCGACCGTCCACGAGACGGTCATGGCCGTCCAGACCGGCGAGGCAGACCTCGCGGTCGTGCCGATCGAGAACTCGCTCGAGGGAGGCGTGGCGGCCACGCTCGACGCGCTGGCCGGCGAGGCCGAGCGAGTGCGCATCGCGGGTGAGGTGGTCCACCCGGTGAGCCATTGCCTGGTGGCGGCCCAGCGCCTCGAGCTCAGCGCGGTGGAGCGCGTGGTCTCGCATCCCCAGGCCACCGCTCAGTGCGCCGCGTTCCTGCGCGAACGCCTGCCGCGAGCCGAGCGGGTGGACGTGGGCTCCACCGCCGAGGCGGTCCGTCACGTCCTCGGGGCCGGCCACCCCTGGGCCGCCCTGGCCTCCCGCCTGGCCGCGGAGCTCTACGGCGCCAAGGTGCTCGCCGAAGGAGTAGAGGACCACCCCCACAACCACACCCGCTTCGTGTGGCTTGGTCTCGAGGGCTCACCCTCGCCCTTCCCGGACCGCAGCGCAGACAAGACTTCGATCGTCTTCTGGGGCGCCGGCGACGCCTCGCCTGGATGGCTGGTCGGAGTGCTCGGCGAGCTGGCTGAGCGGGGCGTGAACCTGACCCGCATCGAGTCGCGCCCCCGCCGGGGGCGCCTTGGCCACTACATGTTCTTCTGCGACCTGGAGGGAGGGCAGGAGGAGGTGGCGGTGAGCGAGGCGCTCGAGGCGCTCGCTCGGCACGTCGAGGTGGTCCGGGTGCTCGGTTCCTATCCGGGCGTTTCCGTGCCGTGAACGGCACTCGTAACGAGGACGGCGAGCGCTAAGCTTCCCGCCGTGGCGGCCGTCAGCACGCCGACCGTCTTACCGGGGCAGAGAACGAGCTCGACCGGCCGCGTGCTCGTGCTGAACGCCTCCTACGAGCCCATCAACGTCTGCACCGTGCGCCGAGCGGCGGTGCTCGTGCTCAAGCAGCGCGCCGAGATGCTCGAGCACGCCTCCTCCCCCCTGAGGGCCGAGCGCATGTCGATGCCGCGGCCGGTGGTCATCCGGCTGGTGACCTACGTGCGCATACCGCGCGACGCGCACCGGCGCAAGATCACGCGCCGGGCTGTCTTCGCCCGCGACCGCTGGACCTGCCAGTACTGCGGCCACGAGCGCAGCAGCCTCACGGTCGACCACGTGGTACCCAGATCGAAGGGCGGCGGCTCGGGCTGGGACAACATCGTCACCTGCTGTGCGCCGTGCAACCGGCGCAAGGGCGATCGGCTGCCGCTCCAGGCCAACATGACCCTGCGCCGGGCTCCCGGCGCGCCCAGCTCCACCGTGTTCATCCACGTGGCGGCGCCCACCATCCCGGCCGCCTGGGAACGCTACCTGGGCGCTGCGGCATAGTGCTCTCAGCCGGAGTCACAGTCGATGATCGCGGCCCTGGCCGTCGTGCGCGACGGTGATCGAGGCGGGGAGCACCTAAGCCGGTGGGGGGCTCGCAGGCCGGGCCACCACCCGGTCCGTCGCCCCAGCGACCGACCGTGCCCGCGGAGCTCCCCGACGACCAGCGCCCGGCCACCCTCGAGGACGTGAAGGGGCTGCGCCGCTGGGTGATCGTGGCGGGCGTGTGGGCGGTGGCGGCCACAGCTCTCGCGGTGATCGCGCTGCTGAAGCCGGCCGAGCAGGATCCCGACACCGCCGCCGCGGCGAGCCGCTCGGTCAACCGCCTGCAGGACCGACTCGACGAGCGCTTCGAGCAGCTGGATAGTCGCGTCGGCCGCCTGCCCCGGTCGTCGGACGTGCGGAGGCTGGGGGATCGCTTGCAGGGCATCGAGGCCCGCGGTGGGCAGGCAGGCGAAGACGCCAAGGCCGCCCGGGACACGATCGGCAGGCTGCAGGACCGTGTAGAGAAGGTCGAGCAGGCCCAAGAGCGACAGAGCAGGTCGTCTGACGGAGGCGGCAGGAGCGGCGGCAGGAGCGGCGGACGCGACACCAGCCCGCAGTCCTCCGGCGGCCAACCCCAGAACTGACCCCGAAAGCAGAGAGGGCGCCCTTGGGCGCCCTCTCCACGTTGACTGTTGCTGGACAGATCGGCTTCGGTCTCTCGAATCGGTTACGACGATCCGGGCCGGCGGGACGAATCCCGGCCTCCGATACCGACAGTGTCTCGGGCGGACTCCGCAGGACGGGGCCCAGCTCCGGTCTAGCGGCCGGACACCTCCAGGGTCCCGGAAAGACTGTCACTCAACTTCGGACCACCCCCTTTCTCTGGTGAGGTCCATTCAAGCAAATCCGGCGGACCCGCAAGGCGCACGACCAGCACACGTGGGCTGTCAGCCGGGAACGCCGGGAGGCGGAGCGGGCATCTCGTACGGTCCGCCCTCGTCGCCCGGTGGAGGCGGCGGGGGCATGAAGTCGCCGTTGCGCCCGCCGCCGCCGGGAGGCGGCCCTCCGGGACCGCCAGGACCACCCGGTCCATGGCCGCCCCGAAAGTGAAAGCGGCCCGGTCGCTTCTCGGCCTGCTTCTTGATCTGGTCGGCCTGCTTTTGGGTCAGGCGGCCCTCCTTGACCGCCTCGGCCAGCTTGGCGTTCAGACGATCCTTGCGGATGCCCTGGAGGGCCTTGCGGACCTCCTCGGTGCTCTTGTCCAGCTCGGCCGCGACGGCCTTGAGAAAGGCGTTACGCGCTCCGCGCGGGCGAAATCCCTCACGCCCACGGTTGCTCTCGAACTCCTTGCGCAGCGCCTCTCGGCCCTTCTCCAGCGCCTGCGAGGCGTCGTCCTCGGAGACGTCGAGGCGCTTCGCCAACTCCTTTGCCCTCTCGGCGTGGTGCTCGGCGCGTCGCTTCTCGCCCACGCGGTCGATCGCCTGGCGCACGCGCTGCTCAGGGAGCTTGAGCTCGGTGGCGAGGTCGCGGGCCGTCGCCGCCCGGAGCCGCCACCGCGGTGGCGCCCACACCGAGCGCCAGCACTG
>Ga0208612_1000786_pt1 | contig 13349 bp, 16 predicted proteins | sample AntDryMetagUQ889_FD_188089 | JGI IMG/M metagenome (GOLD analysis project Ga0208612, IMG submission 188089) | Polar desert microbial communities from Antarctic Dry Valleys - UQ889 (SPAdes) | ecosystem: Environmental > Terrestrial > Soil > Desert | place: Antarctic Dry Valleys | collected 2008-12-31 | reverse complement strand
AGCGCTGAGGTCGCTGGGGCACGCCTCGCACATAGCAGGGGGCGCCGCGCAAACCCGCATGGGCAAAGGTCACAGCGCTCCCCTGGCAGCAGAGTGGAAACGCCGCTGAGGCCGCCGCGGAGCTGAATGGCCCAGGTAGGCCAGCCTCTCGGAGGCCGCCAGGCGTTCGGCCGCTGACGCTGGAGGCACAGTGGTAGACGCCCGCAATCCCGTCTATCCAGCGGCTTTGCGAGCGGAGAGGGAGGGATTCGAACCCTCGATCGAGCGTGAGCCCGATACTCGCTTAGCAGGCGAGTGCCTTCAGCCACTCGGCCACCTCTCCGGGAGAATGCTCGATTGTATGCGGAGATTCATCGCCGGTATGCTCGTGACCCTGGGGGTTCTGGCAGTGGTGGGGCAGCTCGCCCTCCCCCGGTACTACGCGGGCCGCACCGAGGACCGGTTGGAGCGCGGCGGCGGCGGCGCGCGCGTATCGATCGGCGCCTTTCCCGCGCTCGCCCTGCTCGGGGGCCGGGGCGACTCGCTCGAGGTCACGGGTAGCGGCCTGAGCTTCGCGCTCGATGAGCGCCGGGGGGATCCCTTCGAGCGCCTCGACGGCTTCGAGGCGGTCGACGTGGAGCTCGAAGAGGTGGAGGCCGGGCCGCTCGACGTGGAGGCCTTCGAGCTGACCCGTGACGGACGGGACGAAGCCTACGACCTGCTCATGCGGGCCACGACCACCCCGACCGAGCTCGCCGAGGAGCTGGGGGAGCGCGGGGGCGGCGCGCTCGGGAGCCTCGTCGGCTCGCTGGCCACCGAGGCGCTCCCCGGCGGCGGGCGCTTGGCTGTTGCGCTCGAGCTGCGGGCCGAGATAAGCAGCGACGGGGGCCGCACCGACGTGAGCGAGGCCAGCGGCTCGGTGGCCGGCGTGCCGGCCGGCCCGCTCGCCGAGATCGTTGCGGGCGCTGTGATCGACCGCCTCTGAGGCGCCGGCTCAGCCGCGCTCGAGCGCCAGCAGAAGCTCCTTGCGCTCGAGGCCTCCCGTGTAGCCGCCGAGCCCTCCCCCGGTGCGCACGACGCGGTGGCAGGGGACCACCACCGGCAGCGGGTTGGACCCGAGCCCGTTGCCCGTCGCCCGCACAGCCCGGGGGCTGCCGGCGCTCGCTGCCACTTGCGCGTAGGTGCGCACCTGGCCGTAGTCGATGCGGGCCGTGGCCCGCAGGACGCGGCGGAAGAACCCTTGGCTAAGCACCCAGTCGATCGGCTCCCCGAAGCGGCGACGCCGGCCCTCGAAGTACTCATCGAGCTCCCGGCGGATCCCGTCCAGGCGAGCGGGGGCCTCGAGCACGCGCGGCGAAACCGTGCCGGCCAGCTGGGCCAGCACTTCGTCAAGCGGGCGCTCGGGGTAGGCCACACGCACGAGGCCACGGGTGGTCGCAGCCACCGTGAGCGGGCCGAGCGGGGAGTCGACCTGAGCGTAGGCGACGTCCAGAAGTCGCTCGGACTCGGCGCGCGTCGCGAGCCGGCGCAGCGCCTGCGCGGAAGGACCGCCAGCGGGGAGGTCGCGCACGGCGCGCTCGAACATGCGGTCGTCTTCGATCATGCCGCCATCTCCTCCCTGAGTCGCTTGAGCCCTTCGTGGACGCTGCGCCGCGCTGCCTCCTGTGAGCAGTCGAGCACCCTCGCCACGTCTGCGTAGGAGAGGTCCGCCGCGCTGCGCAGGAATACCGCCATCCGCTGCTTCTCGGGCAGCTCGCGGACCCGCTCCCACAACGGCTGGCCGTCGAGGGACACGGGTGGGGAGGCAGCCGCGGCGCGCTCGGGCGGCTCGGCCAGCGGCAGTGGGCGCCGGCCGCGGGCACGGTGGGTGTCGATGGCCTTGCGTTGCGCGATCTTCATCAACCAGGCGCGCAGGTTGCGCCCGTGCTCGAGGCCGGGGTAGGCTCGCAGCGCCGCAATGCAGGTCTCCTGAAAGCAGTCGTCCGCGTCTGAGGTGCCCACGGCAGCGGTCAGGAAGCGGTGCACTGCGGCGCCGTGGGCATCGAGCATGGCTTGGAAGGGGGGAAGGGTCACTCCGGTCGGGAAACGTATCCGCCCCCCGGCGGCGTGAGGTCGGCCTACGCGCGGACGAACACGGGCGCCCCGAGCGGGATCGCCTCCATCATCCAACGCGCGTCCCTGGGGTCGGTCCGCATGCACCCGAGGCTCACCGCTTGACCGAGCCCGTCCGTGTCGCGGGTCGCGTGAACCGCGAGACGGTCGCCTCCCGGCCAGCCCTCCGGGAGGTTCGTCTGATGCCCCGTCAGGGCGAGCGCGCAGCAGTCGTATGGCGATCCCGGGTCGGATACGCGCAGCTTGTCGCTGACCGCATAGCGACCCCTGGGGGTGGGGTTGGTGGAGCGCCCCACGCCGATCTTCATTCGCCGCACCACCTTGGCTTCCCGCCGCACCACCAGCTCGCGCTTGGAGAGGTCGACGTGCATCGAGACGGCGAGGCTGTCGAACCGATCGACGGCGCCAGCCTCGATCCATCCGACCTCTCCATTCCTTAGCTCGGGCGCCAGCACGGCGAGCCAGTCGCCCCGCTGCTCGACGACCGCGAGAACCCGGGGCGAATCGAACTCGGTCCTGGAATCGATGCGCAACTTCACCTTGCCCCCGGGCCGATCGCGCAGGACGGTCCTGCCGCGCACGTGGACGGCCGGATACCGATACGCGCTCTTGGCCCCAGAGAAGGCGGAATCGCCGAACGCCCCCGGATCGGGCTTGAAGGATGCCGCATCGGTGGCCGCGCCCGGTTCGGCGTGGACGTTGCCGTGGGCGCTCAGCACGGCGACCAGGAGCGCGGGCGGCCCGAGCAACAACACCGCCGCCGCGGCGCCGAGGGCCAGGCGGCGCCGGGCTCCGCGCGGGGAGGCCTCTGTGGCGTCCTCCCCAGTAGGTGCGAAGGACTCATCGGCGTCCTCTGCGCGAGGGGCGGAGCGCTCCTCGGTGTCCTCGGCGAACGGGGGCGCGGGCGTTGGCAGGAGGTCCCAAGTGGCGGGCTCGAGCAGGGCCTTGAGCATGTCGCCGAGGTCGGCGGCACCCTGCACCCCGATCTCCTTGGACAGGCGCTCGATGGCTGCGGTCCGCAGCCGCGCCACGTCTTCGGCGGTGCCGCCGAGGGTCTCGCCGAGGTCGGCATCCGGTACGCGACGGTGCAGGGAGTAGTCGAGGATCTCGCGGTCGCGAAGATCCAGGCCTCCCAGGGCTTCGGCGAGCTGTGCGCGATCGATCATCGGCTGTCCGGCGGTAATCCGCCGGGCCCGACCGCCAGAGGGTTCACCTGCCAGAGATCAGAGTAGCGGTAGGCCGGCGCCATCCGAGCCAGGGCTGGGAACGCGTGGGTGCATAGCCCGCGAGGAGTGATTAGCGGGGTTGCCGGAATCGCTGAAGGGCCGGCTGCGGACCTCCCAGCATCTCGTGGTGAGCGCCGGCGCTTCCTCATTACCCGACAGATCGGCGCGGGGGCGGCACCACTTGACTCCCGCGCCCTTGACTCCGGCGCCCGGCGCGCCGATAGAGCAGTATGCCCCTCGGGGCAGGTACGATCGATGCCACCCCGAGCGCGGGAAACCCCAAAGTTAGGAGTCTTGATGTTGGTTGCGGCGATAGTCGGTGTGTGTGTGATTCTGCTCGTGCTGGCGTTCCTGGCACCCCGGCTCTCGCGCCATCCGGAGCGGGGGGTGCAGAAGACGCTCGGACTGGGTGGGCGTGCCGGCGGCAAGCTGCCCGGCCCTCTCGGACGCTGGGCCCGCAAGCCCTTCAGCTCCTCGAGCAGGGCAGCCAGCAAGAGCGCGTCCGCTGGCCGCAAGGGCCGCGGCAAGCTGCCTGGCTGAGGGAGCCGCCGCCGCGCGTCGGAAACGCGCCGTTAGGTCGGCGGAACCGAAGATAGGCGGGAGCGGAGGGGGTGGGATTCGAACCCACGAGGGACCGGATGGCCCCTTCCGGCTTTCAAGGCCGGCGCATTCAACCGCTCTGCCACCCCTCCGGGCGCGCTAACTACTTCCCGCGAAAGTCTCCGCGGCAGCAACCAATAGTTGCATCCGCGCCGGCGCCGAACGTAGGGCTCAGGCGGCGCGCGGCGCCTCGATTCGTGCAGGCGCCCCGAACTCGCCCAGTACGTCGGGCAGCACCACGCTGCCGTCCTCCTGCTGGCCGTTCTCGGCCAACGCGATGATCGTGCGCCCGACGGCCACTGCAGTGCCGTTGAGGGTGTGAACGGGGCGGGGGCCCCCCTCCCCTGAGGGCCGGTAGCGCACGTCTAGGCGGCGCGCCTGGAAGTCGGTCGTGTTCGAGCACGAGGTGAGCTCGCGGTAGCGCTCCTGTCCCGGGAGCCAGACCTCCAAGTCGTACTTCTTGGCCGCGGAGGCGCCCAAGTCGTCGACCGCAATGTTCACCACGCGGTAGGGGAGGCCGAGGGCCTGCAGTAGCTCCTCCTGGATCGCGAGCAGCCGCTCGTGCTCCTCCCGCGAGTCCTCCGGGCGAACGAAGGCGAACATCTCGACCTTGTCGAACTGGTGCACCCGGAAGATGCCGCGGGTATCCCGGCCCGCCGCGCCGGCCTCGCGGCGAAAGCAGGGCGAGAAGCCGGCGTACCGGCGAGGCAGCTCCTCCTCGACCAGCAGCTCCCCGGCGTGGAGAGAGGCCAGGGGCACCTCGCTGGTGCCCACGAGATAGAGGCCGTCGTCGGGCACCCGGTAGATCTGCTGCTCGGTGTCGGGTAGGAAGCCCGTGCCCACGAGCGCCTCTTCGCGGACGAGCACCGGCGGCACGACGGGCTCGAAGCCCTTACCGCCGAGCTCCTCGAGCGCCCACCGCACCAGCGCCAGCTCGAGCAGCACGAGCGGGCCCCTCAGATACGCGAAGCGCGACCCCGCCACCCGCGCTCCCGCCCGGAGGTCGACGAGGTCGCCGAGCAGCTCCAGGTGGTCGCGGCCCGCCGCACCCGCCGCGCCGACCTCGCGCAACACCGCGTCCGCGGGCGCAGCGCTCTCATCGGGGATGTTCGGGAGGGTGAAGAGGGCGGCGTCGAGGGCGATCTGCACCTCGCGCAGCTCGCCGTCGAGCTCCTGCTCGCGCCCTGAGGCCTTACGCACGTCGGCGATCGCGCCCGCGGCGTCCGCCCCCTGGCGCTGCAGCTCGCCGATGCGCTTGCTGGCGGCGTTCTTGGCCGCGCGGCGCTGCTCCAGCTCTGGCAGCAGCGAGCGGCGACGGGCATCCAGCTCGAGCACCCGGTCGAGCGCATCGGCTACCCCCTCGCCGCGACGCGCGAGCGCGACTCTCGCCGCGTCCGGATCGCTCCGGATGGCCCTCAGATCGAGCACGCGCGAGCCGTCAGGATCGTGGGAGCACCAGTGCTAGCCCCCACTTCCGGAGTACTTGTGCAGGAAGTCCGCCAGCCGCTCGGCGTCCTCGCCGACGACGATGTTCGCCGGCATGACGGCCCCGGAGAAGCCGCCGTTGCGAATGGCGAACAGGGCGTCGTCGCGGAGGACCTGTCGTACGGTGAAGTTCGGGCCGTTGGTGCGCTCACCGCCCTCGAGCTCCCCCTCGGGCTTCGAGCCGTACGAGTTGGCCGACTCGAGCGTATGGCAGCCCGAGCAGCGCTCGTTGAAGAGGGTGGCCATGGGGCGGTCGGACTCCTCCACCGAGACCTCACCGCCGCAGCCGGCCGCGATCGACGCCAGGACCGCAAGCGCCGAGCCCGCATGGAGGACGCTGCGGCGACGGCTCACGCCGCGGCATACTATCCCCCGACATGCGGTGGCCTGCTGCTGCGCTCTGCGCCTGCCTCGCGGTCATCGCCGGCTGCGGCGACGACGAGGGCGAGTCCAAGCGTCTGGTCAGGGTGGCCGCGGGAGAGCCGATCCGGGTGACCGCGAAGGAGTACTCCTTCGACCCGGGCAGGGTCGTGGTCAGCGGCAAGGCAGCGGAGCTGCGCATCACGCTCGACAACCGGGGCACGCTCGCCCACGACCTCAGGGTGCTCGACGGCGGACGCGAGCTCGGCGGCACACCGAGCTTTCCCGCCGGGGAGCGCCGCGGCGCCCGCGTGACGGTCCAGCCGGGTCGGTATCGCTTCGTATGCACCGTGGCCGACCATCGCGAGCTCGGCATGGAGGGCGAGCTCGAGGTCGGCGGGTAGGGTGGGTGGCAGGAACGGCTGCCAGTCTGGCGAATAGGCACCTGCCCCGGCGACGGCCGAGGTGGCCATGGCGCGACGCGTTCGCGCAGCGGCCGCCTCCATCGGCGGCGATAGAGGCCGGCGTCGGGGCGTACTCTGTCTGGCTGTGGCCGTGAGCAGGCGGCCACCTGTTCCGGACCCGACCGAAAAGAGGAGCGCAGTGACCCAGACGCCGAAGCAGAGCCCCCCGCGCGTCCTCGGCGCGCTGCTGGTCGCCCTGCTGGCGCTCGGCCTCGGTGCCTGCGGTGGTGACGCAGAGGAGACGCGCGCCCCGCAGGGCGAGGTCGAGGCCACCGAGAAGGCCTTCTTGACCGGCATGGTCCACCATCACAACTCGGCGGTCGCGATGGCCGAGATCGCCGGCAAGAGGGGCCAGGCTCCCTACGTCAAGCGGCTCAGCGAGGAGATCGTCTCCACCCAGGAGCGCGAGATCGCCACGATGAGGGAGATCTACAAGCGCTTGATCGGGGGCGAGCTGAAGCCGGACCCAGCCGCCCATGACGGCCTGGACCTCACCGCCGCCGAGGCGGGGATGACCCATGACCAGGACACCAACGAGATGCTTAGCGCGGCCAGGCCGTTCGACCGTGCCTTCGTCGACGTGATGGTGCCCCACCACCGCGGCGCGGTCAAGATGGCCGAGGTCGTGCTCGAGAGCACGCAGGACTCGGAGCTGCGCGACCTGGCCGAGGCCATCGTCTCGACCCAGCAGCGCGAGATCGAGGAGATGAACGCCTTTCGCCGTAAGAAGTACGGCGCGGCGGTCCCCGCGCGGGGCGGCAAGGAGGAGCACGGCGGAGAGCACTCCCCCTGAGCACGGCCTCGCTCAGCCTCCGCCACCCGTCTGGTAGGCGCGCAGCGTGAGCGTGAGGATCAGCAGCACGCCGACCGTCATCACGCCCATCTCGGCGAGCGCCACCCGCCGGGCGATGGCTATCTGCTCGCTGCGCTCGAGGCCCTCCAGATCCTCGACTCCCTCGAGCTCGCGCTGGGCGGCGGCCACCCGCATTCCCTCGCTCGCGAGCGAGATCAAGAGCGGCGCGATGCCGTAGGCGATGTGCAGGCCGTCCGGCGAGGTCTCCCCGCGCGCGAGCAGGATCAGGCCGATCGTCACCTCCACCGCCACCATCGCCTGCGCGATGCGCAGCAGGTACCAGAACGGGCCCGAGACGCGCTTGCGCAGCCAGGCGACGGCGCCCCACACCCCGGCGGTCGCGTTGGTGATGAGTAGGGCAAGCCCCACCGCCATGTGGACGCCGGTCACCGCGTGCCCGTCAGCACTAAGTGGCAACGCCGCACAAGGGCGTTATACACTCGCTTCCTTGCTGAAGAGCTACCTGCCGGCACTGGTCTTCCTCGCCCTCGGAGTAGGGGTGGGCGTGGCGTTCACGTTCGCCAACTCGCTGCTCGGCCCGAGGCGTCCCACGAAGGTCAAGAGGGACCCGTATGAGTGCGGCCTGCCCTCCGAGGTGCGCCGCAGCTTCCGCTTCGGCGTCAGCTTCTACCTGATCGCGATGCTCTTCATCCTGTTCGACATCGAGGTGGTCTTCCTCTACCCGATCGCCGTCCAGCTGGAGACGATCGGCACCTTCGCGCTCGTCGAGACGATCGTCTTCGTCGCGCTGCTCCTGGTTGCATTCGTGTTCGTCTGGAGAAGGGGGGCACTGGAATGGAAGTGACCCGCAGCCCGGTCCCCGCCCCGGGGGACGACTTCCGGGTGAGGCAGCTGCGCGCCCAGCAGATGCTACGTGGGGACCTCGAGGGCGCCGATCTCGATGAGTACGTGGAGGAGCGCCTCCTGATCACCCGCTTCGAGGAGGCACAGAACTGGGCGCGCAAGAACGCGCTCTGGCCGCTCGGCTTCGGCCTTGCGTGCTGCGCGATCGAGATGATCACGGTGATCGGCTCGCCGCGCAACGACCTGGCGCGCTTCGGTGCCGAGGTCATCCGCTTCTCCCCCCGCCAGGCGGACATGCTGATCCTCTCCGGCCGCGTGTCGATCAAGATGGCGCCGGTCATCCGCCGCATCTATGACCAGATGCTCGAGCCCAAGTGGGTGATCTCGATGGGTGCGTGCGCCTCCAGCGCAGGCATGTTCAACAACTACGCCCTGGTCGCGGGCGCCGACAAGTTCCTCCCGATCGACGTCTACGTGCCGGGCTGCCCGCCGCGGCCGGAGGCCCTTATGTACGGGATCATCAAGCTGCAGGAGAAGATCACGGATGATCCGGGGCTCGGCTGGCGCGAGCGCTACGAAGCGGAGGGCACAGGAGAGCCCGCGGAGAGCTCGACTTCCGACCCCGCGGAGCTGGAAGCAGATGCCTGACGCCACGGGACTCGAGCTCGCGGCGCAACGCGTGCGCGAAGCGGTGGCCGAGGACGCCGTCCTCGGCACGAGCTACGCCCGCGACGAGGCGACGCTCGAGGTGGCGCCCGAGCGGGTGCACGACGTGCTCGAGCACCTGCGCGACCGCGACGAGGAGCCCTACCGCTTCCTCGCAAGCCTGCACGGCTGCGACTACCTCCCCGACGAGCCGCGCCTCGGCGTGCACTACCAGCTGCTCAGCATGGAGCGTCGCGAGCGCCTCGGGGTGAAGGCGAGGCTCGGCGTCGACGACCCCCGCCTGCCGACCGTTGCAGACCTCTTCCCCACCGCCGACTTCCAGGAGCGCGAGGTCTACGACTTCTTCGGCGTCGTCTTCGAGGGCCATCCCGACCCGCGCCGGATCCTGATGCCCGAGGACTACGAGGGCCACCCCCAGCGCCGCGACTTCCCGATCGGCGGTGAGCCCGTCCTGTTCACCTTCAACGAGCACAAGTATCCGCGCTGGTATGACTGACGAGCACGGAGCGCCGTCGGGCGGGGAAGCGGGGATCGGAGGCTCACGCGGCGGGCTAGAGGTGCCCTACCGCGAGCGCGAGGAGTCGATCACGGTGGGCACGCTCGGTGAGGAGCCGGTCGCGGGCACCGAGCTCGAGCCGCTCGAGTACACCGAGCAGGAGGACGCGACCACCGAGCTCCTGACGATCAACCTCGGACCCCACCACCCGGCCACGCACGGCGTGCTGCGCCTGCTGTGCACGCTCGAGGGCGAGGTGGTGCGCGACATCCAGCCGATCATCGGCTACGTGCACACCGGCATCGAGAAGAGCTGTGAGGACCAGGAGTACTGGAAGGCCATCACGTTCGTCGAGCGGATGGACTACCTCTCCTACTACTTCAACGCGCAGGTCTATTGCATGTCGGTGGAGCGGCTGCTCGGCGAAGAGGTGCCAAGGCGGGCGCAGTACCTGCGCGTGATCCACATGGAGCTCAACCGGATCGCGAGCCACCTGTTCTGGCTCGGCACCGCCGCGCTCGACATCGGCGCGGTCTCGATGCTGTGGTGGTCGCTGCGCGAGCGCGACCTGGTGCTCGACCTGTTCGAGATGTCCTCTGGCCAGCGCCTGCACACCCGCTACTTCCAGGTCGGGGGCGTGATCGAGGACATCCCCCCTGGCTTCGAGGCGAAGACGCGTGAGTTCGTCGCCGCGATGCCCTCGCGCATCGACCAGTACGAGGCGCTGCTCGACCAGAACGAGATCTGGCTGCGGCGCACCAAGAACACCGGCATCGTGTCGCGCGAGCGGCTGCTCGAGCTGGGCGTGACCGGTCCGCTCCTGCGCGCAGCCGGCGAGCCGTGGGATCTGCGCAAGGCGATGCCCTACTCCTCCTACGAGGAGTTCGAGTTCCGGATACCCGTGGGGACGGTGGGGGACAACTACGACCGCTACCGCGTGCGCATGGCGGAGATGCGCGAGTCGCTCGCGATCGTCGAGCAGGCGCTCGACGGCCTCCCCGAGGGGCCCTACATCACCGGCAATCGCAAGGTGGCGCTGCCCCCCCGCCACGAGCTGGCCACCTCGATGGAGGCCCTCATCCATCACTTCAAGCTGGTGACCGAGGGCTTCCGCGTCCCGCCCGGCGAGGCCTACTCGGCGATCGAGTCCCCGCGTGGCGAGCTCGGCTGCTTCGTGGTGGCCGACGGCTCCGCCAAGCCCGCGCGGGTGCACATGCGCGACCCATCGTTCGTGAACCTGCAGTCGCTCAGGGACATGGGCAAGGACAGCCTGATCGCGGACTTCATCGCCTGCATCGCGATGCTCGACCCCATCCTCGGTGGGATCGACCGGTGACGATGCGCGGAGGAACCTACCGGTGAGCTGCGGGGGGATCGAGCGGTGAGCAGCTCGAACCTCGGCGGCAGCCCCGCCCATCAGGCCCGCGACAAGCGGCGGCTGCCCCGCGGTTGGGATGAGGCCGTCGAGCTGTGGGCCGACCCCGCGGTGGTGCCCGAGCCCGCCGACGTGGAGGTGCCCTCAGCCCTGCGCGCGTCGATCGAGGCCGCGATGGGCCGCTATCCCGACCCCCGCTCGGCAGTCCTGCCCGCGCTCGCCGCGGCCCAACGCGTGCACGGGTGGTGCTCACCCGAGGCCTTTCATCAGGTGGCCGCGGTCATGCAGGTCACGCCCGCCTACCTCGCCTCGATAGCCACGTTCTACGACATGTTGCGTACCGAGCCGGTGGGCGAGCGTTACGTATATGTGTGCACCAGCGTGGCCTGCCACGTGCGTGACGCCAAGGCAGTGTACGAAGCGATCGCCGAGCAGGCGCGCGACCAGGAGCTCGAGGGCGTCGAGGTGCGCGAGTTCGAGTGCCTCGGAGCCTGCGACATGGCGCCGATGGCCTCGGTCGACGGCCGCTACGTGGGACCGCTCGACGAGCACGACGCCCGTGAGCTGGTGGCCGCGATCAAGGATAACCGCCAGGTACTTCCGGGCCGCGGCTTGGAAGACTCCGACTTCACGTCGCCCTGGCACGACCCCGATATCCCGATCCCCAAGCAACCCGAAGGGCCCTCCATCCCCCCGACCACGAGCGCGTCATGAATTCGGGCACGCGGCGCTACGCCTCCCCTAAATGCTCCCGACCAGCCATTAGCCACTGATATGCCTGAAACCAAGATCCTCACCGACACGATCGACGAGCCTGGCCTGCACACGATGGAGGTCTACGAGCGCCTCGGCGGCTACCGCTCGGCGCGCAAGGCCCTGTTCGACATGACCCCGGAGCAGGTGCTGGAGGAGATCGATAGCTCGGGCCTGCGCGGGCGCGGCGGCGCGGGCTTCGCGATGGGCATGAAGGCCGGCTTCATGCCCAAGGGCGACATCGAGAAGTACCTCTGCTGCAATGCCGACGAGTCCGAGCCCGGCGCGTTCAAGGACCGCCTGCTGATGCAGCGCAACCCCCACCTGCTGATCGAGGGCATGATCATCGGCGCGATCGCCGCCGAGGCCACGCGCTCCTTCATCTTCATCCGCGGCGAGTACGAGCTCCAGGCGAAGATCCTCGACGCCGCCATGGTCGAGGCCTACGCGAAGGGCTATCTGGGCAAGGGCATCTTCGACTCGGAGACCGACCTCGAGATGGTGGTGCACCGCGGACAGGGGGCCTACATCTGCGGCGAGGAGTCGGCGCTGCTCGACGCGCTCGAGGGCAAGCGCGGCAACCCGCGCCTCAAGCCGCCCTTCCCCGCCAATCAGGGCCTCTACCAGGGCCCGACGCTGATCAACAACGTCGAGACGCTGTGCAACTGCCCGATGATCATCGAGAAGGGCGGCGAGTGGTTCGCAGCGATGGGGATCGACAAGTCGACCGGCACGAAGCTCGTCTCGGTATCGGGCAACGTCCAGCGCCCGGGCAACTACGAGGTCGAGTTCGGCACCACCGGACGCGAGATCGTCGAGGGCCTGGCCGGGGGGCCTCCCGCCGGACGCAAGGTCAAGTGCTGGTTCCCCGGCGGCTCCTCGGCGCCCGTGCTGCTCGACGAGCACCTCGACCTGCCGTACACCTTCGAGGACATGAAGGAGGCCGGCTCGATGGTCGGCTCGGGCTCGGTGATCGTGGTCGACGACCAGCAGCCGATCGTGCCGCTCGCGCTGCGCCTCGCGGAGTTCTACCGCCACGAGTCGTGTGGTAAGTGCGTGCCGTGCCGCGAGGGCACGAACTGGACCGTGAAGCTGCTCGAGCGCATCGACGAGGGCGAGGCGACGCCGATGGACCTCGAGATCATGAGCGAGGTCCAGGAGAACATCATGGGCAACTGCCTGTGCGTCCTGGGTGACTCGATGGCGGGGCCGATCCGCTCGATGATCAAGCACTTCCGGCCCGAGTTCGAGCAGCACATCGAGCACGCGCGGGCGGAGCGCGACCGCGAGGCCGTCCCCGTCTTCTCCGCGGGGGAGCTCGCGGCGAGCGTCGAGGCCGGGGCGGCATAGGCGTCCGAGAAGCACGAGACGACCGGCTGATGGCCCGCCCCGAGAAGAACGAGATCACCTTCGAGATCGACGGCCGCGAGGTGCGCGCCCCCGAGGGTCAGTGGCTCGTCGATGCCTGCAAGGCGGGCGACGTCGAGATCCCCTACTTCTGCTACGAGCGCAAGCTGGGATCGCCGGTCGGCGCCTGCCGCATGTGCCTCGTCGAGATCGAGGGGAGCCCAAAGCTCGAGGTCGCCTGCTCGACGCCCGTCAAGGACGGCATGGTTGTGATCACCACCTCCGACAAGGTGAAGTCGGCCCAGAACGCGATCGTCGAGTTCCTGCTCGTGAACCACCCGCTCGACTGCCCCGTCTGTGACAAGGGCGGCGAGTGCCCGCTGCAGGACATCTCCTTCGGCTGGGGCGGGGGCAAGTCGCGCTTCATCGAGCCAAAGCGTCACTTCCGCAAGCCGGTCGAGCTCTCCCCGCTCGTGGCGATCGACCGCGAGCGTTGCATCCTCTGCTTCCGCTGCGTGCGCTTCTCGCAGGAGATATCCGAGGACTACCAGCTCGTCTTCCTCGAGCGGGCCGATCACAGCTACGTGGCCACCTACGACGGGCGGCCCTACGTCGGCCCCTTCAGCGGGAACATCGTCGATCTCTGCCCCGTCGGCGCGCTCACCTCGACCGCCTACCGCTTCCGCGCACGCCCGTGGGACGTCGAGGAGGCCGGCTCGCTTTGCACGCTGTGCCCGAGCCAGTGCAACCTCACCTTCACGATCCGCGACGACTCGAAGGTGCTGCGTGCCTTCCCGCGCGACAACCACGAGGTCGACGACGGCTGGAT
>Ga0208612_1000785_pt1 | contig 13354 bp, 12 predicted proteins | sample AntDryMetagUQ889_FD_188089 | JGI IMG/M metagenome (GOLD analysis project Ga0208612, IMG submission 188089) | Polar desert microbial communities from Antarctic Dry Valleys - UQ889 (SPAdes) | ecosystem: Environmental > Terrestrial > Soil > Desert | place: Antarctic Dry Valleys | collected 2008-12-31 | reverse complement strand
GGTGGGGCTGGTTACGGCGGTGTGCTTCGCAGAGCTCGGGCACAAGGTGGTCGCCCTGGACATCATCGAGGAGAAGGTCTCCGCGCTGCGCCGGGGCGAGGTCACCATCCACGAGCCCGAGCTGCCGAAGTTGCTCAGAAAGAACGCCGAGCGCTTGGAGTTCACAACGTCGATGGACGAGGTCCTGGACGGCACTCGGCTTCTGTTCTGTTGCGTCGATACCCCGCCCACGTATTCCGGGGACGCGGATCTGTCCCGTGTCCGGGCCGTGGTTGATCGCCTGCCCGAGGATGGCCACCACGCGTTGGTGATGAAGAGCACCGTGCCCTCGGGAACCGGTGCTGCGATTCGCCGCGACAAGCCGGACCTGCCGTACGTCTCCTGCCCCGAGTTCCTGAAAGAGGGCTCGGCGATCGACGACTTCATGCATCCCGACAGGGTGGTGATCGGCGCAGATGAGGGCTCCGAGTGGGCGGCAGACGCGGTTGCCCGGCTCTATGCGCCGTTGTCGGATGCCACCGTCCGCACCGACGTCGCTTCCGCGGAGATGATCAAGCTCGCCTCGAACGCGTTCCTCGCCACCAAGATCAGCTTCATCAACGAGATCGCGAACGTCTGCGAGCAGACCGGGGCGGACGTGACCGAGGTCGCACGGGGCATGGGCCTTGACGAACGGATCGGCCCCCAGTTCCTGAAGGCGGGGATCGGCTGGGGGGGTTCCTGCTTCGGCAAGGATACGATCGCCCTGAAGAAGCTCGCTGGCAACACCGGCTACCACTTTCAGTTGCTGAGTGCCGTGATCGACGTGAACGAGTTGCAAAAACGCCGCGTCGTCGCGAAGCTTGTCAAGCACCTCGGCTCGCTGGCCGGACGACGCATCGCGCTGCTCGGGCTCGCGTTCAAGCCCAATACCGACGACATGCGCGACGCCGCCAGTTTGGTCCTCGCGGCTCGCCTTCAAGGCGAGGGGGCCACCGTGGTCGGATTCGATCCCGTTGCCGCGGATCGGGCGCGGGATCTTCTCAGGGGTGTCGAGTTGCCATCCTCGGCCGCCGATGCCCTCGACGGGGCGGACGCAGCCGTGCTGGTGACGGAATGGCCTGAGTTCGCCGAGCTGGACTGGACCGCGGCGCGCGAGCGGATGGCCACGCCCCTGGTCGTCGACGGTCGCAATTTCCTCGACGGCGATGCCCTTCGCGCTGCCGGCTTCGCGTACGAGGGCATCGGGCGAAACGGGCACAACTGATGCAAGCTCTCGTCCTGGTCGGAGGCGAAGGCACCCGCCTTCGCCCGCTGACCCTCACCCAGCCGAAGCCTGCTTTGCCGCTCGTGGACCGTCCCTTCATCCGGTACATGGTCGACTGGCTGGCACGGCACGGAGTCACCGACGTCGTGATGGCATGCGGGTTTCGGGCTGATGACCTGCGGCGCGTTCTGGGCGATGGCGAGGCTGGCGGTCCGGCGATCTCCTATCTGGAAGAGGCCGAGCCACTCGGCACGGCAGGCCCGATTCGCCTGGCCGAGGATCAGGGGCTCCTGGAGACACGTTTTTTCGTCCTGAATGGTGATCTCCTCACGGATCTCGACCTGAGCGCGCACCTGGCAGCTCACGCCGAGCGCGAAGCAATCGCCTCCCTGGCGCTTCACCCGGTTCAAGATCCCTCCTCGTACGGCCTCGTCCGGCGCGACGACGACGGCGTGGTTTCCAGCTTTCTCGAGAAGCCCGAGCCCGAACAGATCGACACCGACGAGGTGAACGCCGGCGCCTATGTCCTCGAGCGCTCGGTCGTGGACCTGATCCCAGCCGGGCGCGCGGTCTCGATCGAACGCGAGGTCTTCCCACGGCTCGTCGGCCAGGGTCTCTACGGCCTGCGCCTCGATGGCTACTGGATGGACATCGGGACCCCGGAGCGCTACCTGGAGGCGAGCTGGGACATCCTGGAGGGCGCCGTCGAAAGTGAGGTCGCCGCAGGGGTCGACGAGCATGCCGACGTCGACTCGACGGCGCAGGTCTCGGCGCCCGTCTTCGTGGGCTCCGGCGTCGAGATTGGCCCTTCGGCGATGGTGGGCCCCCGGGCAGTGATCGCGGCGAGCTGTGAGATCTCGGCCGGCGCGCGGATCGTGGAATCGGTCCTTCACGCCGGGTGCCGGGTCGGGGCGGACGTCACGATCGACGGCGCGATTCTGGCGGCCGGGGTCGAGGTGGGCAAAGGAGCGGTGATCGAGCCCGGCACGGTTGTGGGGGAGGGTGCGAGAATCCCGGCAATGAGCATCGTCGAAGCAGAATCGCGGATCGAGCCGGGGGTGGCCGCATGACCGGCGGGACGATCGAGGCGATCCAGGCCGTCGACACCCATAACCAGCTCGAGGACGTGCTGACGCTGCCCGACCATCTCTCAGACGCCCTTTGGCGGGTGGAGTCGGCACGGATCGAGGCGATGGAATCGAGCGGTCTGGTGGTTTGCGGGATGGGCGCCTCCGCGATCGGCGCCGACCTGGCCCGCGCGGCTTTCGGCGATCGCCTCAACTTGCCGCTTGACACCGTTCGCGACTATGAGCTCGCGCCGTGGACGCCTCCTGACAGGGTGGTGCTCTGTTCGAGCTACTCCGGCAATACGGAGGAGACGCTGGCTTGCTTCGAGGCCGCTGCGGCCGTCGGCGCCCGCCGGGTCGTCGCGACCACGGGTGGCGCCTTGGGCGACGCGGCGCGCGAAGCTGGGGTGCCCGTGATCCCGGTGCCCGCTGCCCTTCAGCCTCGCGCATCGGTTGGCTACATGTTCGTGGCCGCCGCGGAGCTTGCCTGCCTTGCGGGAGCGGCGCCCGCGATCAGGACGGAGATTGACGGCGCCGCCACGCATCTCACGAAGCACAGCGACGCGCTGATCGAGCAGGCGGCCGCACTGGCTGAGCGGCTCGAAGGGTCGACTCCCGTGATTTACGGCTGCGATCTGACCGAGCCGGTCGCCTACCGATGGAAGACCCAGATCAACGAGAACCCGGAGATCCCCGCCTTCACCCATGCGATCCCTGAGATGGATCACAACGAGATCGTCGGCTGGCGCGAAGGCGGCGGAGGGGATGCCTTCTTCGCGGTCTTCCTGACCGACTCGGACCAGCATCCGCGCGAGCGCCACCGAATCGAGCTGACCGCCGAATTGATCCGGCCCGGGATGGCCGGAGTCGAACTGATCGAGACTCAGGGCGAGACACGCACCGCGCGCATGCTCTGGGCGGTGATGCTGGGCGACCTCCTCTCACTTGTCCTGGCTGCCAGGCGTGGGGTCGACCCTTCGCCCGTCACCACGATCGAGCGGCTCAAGGATCAGCTCGGCAGGCCCTAGATACTAGTGGCACCACTCCTTGACGACCTGACTGGAGCCCTCCGGCAGGGCTTGGGCCGCGCCGGCGAGGCGCTCGTTTCACTGTCCGGGACCGACCCTGAGACTGAGGTTCCGTTGGAGGCGGAGGCAGCGGTACCGGTGGCCCCGCCCGCCCCGGTGGTCTTGGAGGCGCGGGATCTGACCAAGGTCTATGGCGAGGGCGGCGCAGCGGTACGGGCGCTCGACGGCGCCTCGATCGAGGTACGCCGGGGCGAGATCGTCGCGATCATGGGCCCATCCGGGTCGGGCAAGTCGACCATGCTGCACATGCTGGGCGCGCTCGAGACCCCCACTTCTGGCCAGATCAGCCTGGGCGGGGAGCGCTACGACGGGCTCGACGACTCCGGGCTCACGCGCGTGCGCCGCGATCGCATCGGCTTCGTCTTTCAGTTCTTCAACCTGCTGCCCTCGCTGAGCGCCGAGGAGAACGTCCTTTTGCCCGCCTTGATTGCCGGCGAGCGCGGCGACGCGATCCGGGGCCGCGTGCGGGATCTGTTGGGCCGTGTCGGCCTGGCGGGCCGGGTCGAACACCTGCCGGCAGAGATGTCGGGCGGGGAGCAGCAGCGCGTTTCGATCGCCCGGGCGCTGCTGCGTGATCCAGAGCTGGTGCTGGCGGATGAGCCGACCGGCAACCTCGACAGCCGCTCCAGCGCCGAGGTCCTGGACCTGCTGCGCGAGCTCAGCGAATCGGAGCAGCAGACGGTTGTGATGGTCACGCACGATCCCGGTGCCGCGGCGATCGCCGACCGGGTGATATTCCTGCGCGACGGACAGGTGGCGGGCGAGATCGAAGGCGGCTCGCGCGAGCGCGTATCGGAGGCTTTCACCGCACTTCGGGCGTAGCGGGAGACCTCAGATGCGCTCCTTCAGCTCGCTGGCACTGCGTCAGGTCCGCGCCCGTCGTGCGCGAGCGCTGTTGACCGCCGCTGGGATCGTTCTGGGGGTCGGAATGATCCTGGGCGTCCTCCTGCTCTCAGCGACGATCAATCGAACCTTCTCGGACCTCTACGACTCGGTCTACGGCAAAGCGGATCTGATCGTCTCCGGCTCGGGGGAGGACTCGCTGCCCAAATCGGCGCTGGAGCGGGTGCAGCTGACTCCGGGGGTGGAAGAGGCCATCGGTCGCGTGATCGGCATCTTCAGCCTCGTCGAGAGGCACCGCGGCAAGCCGCCGGATCCAGGGAACGAGCTGAATGTGGCCGGCCAGTCGCCCGATGCGGCGGACGTGACGGATTCCGAGACGGTGGCCGGCCGCGACCCCCGGCGCGGCCGTGAGATTGCGCTTCAGGAGAGCTGGGCCGACGCGAACGAGATCGGGCTGGGCGACCGAATCTCGCTTGCCACTCCTGACGGCGAGCGGAAATTCGACGTCGTCGGTCTCTTTCAGTTCTCCAGCGGGTTCGAGTTCGGTGGCGAGGGTTTCGCGGTGATGCCGCTTGCCTCGGCCAGGGGTCTCTTGGACAAGCCTCGATCGTTCGACGAGGTCGATGTCATCATTGCCGGCGGCGACCGGACGATCGCGACGGTCGAGCGGCGGCTCGAGAAGAGATTTGGCAAGGGCGTCCAGGTCGAGACCCCGGATCGCAAGTCGCAGGACATCGAGTCGCAGCTCCAGGCGTTCAACGCGATCCTCTACTTCTTCGCCGCGATGGCGCTGTTCGTCGGTGGCTTCCTGATCTTCAACGCCTTCAACATGACCGTCCTCCAGCGCACGCGGGAGATCGGAATGCTGCGCACGCTCGGGACGTCGAGGCGCCGCATCACCGGATCCGTGTTGCGGGAGGCAGGGCTGCTGGGAATCGCAGGGGCGACCGTTGGGCTTGGCTTGGGATTGGGTTTGGCCTACGCTCTGGCGGAGCTGGTCCGGGCGCTCGACTTTCCCGTCGGCAGGCTGGTCATCACCTGGTGGGCTCCGGCCGTGGCAGTGGTGACGGGGCTCCTCACGGCGGTGCTCGGTGCGCTCTATCCCGCGCGGCGGGCGGGACGCACCTCGCCGGTCCGGGCGGTGCTGGGCACCGACGGACTGCGCTCGCAGATCAGGCCGCGCCGGGCGCTGATCGGGATCATTCTGATCCTGGTGGGCCTTGCCGGGGCGTTCTGGCTCGGGGCCGCCGACGAGACGACGCCCCTGGTGGCAGCCGCCGGGATGGCCGGCACGATCGCGATCTTCTTCGGGATCGCAATGATCGCCCCGTTCGTCGTCCGGCCGCTGGTCCGGGTCCTTTCCTGGCCGGTGCGCGTGGTCTTTCCGGTCGAAGGCCGGCTGGCGGCCGAGGCGGCACGATCGGACCCGGGTCGCACCGCATCCACTGCGACCGCGCTTCTGATCGGCCTGGCGCTGGTGATCGCCGTCAACAGCTTGGGCTCCAGCTTCCTGAAGACGATCTCCGACGAGTTCGACCAGGCCTTCGCGCGGGACCTGACGGTGCAGCCATCCGGGCTCGCGCCCGGCCAGGGTCCGCAGCAGACGATCGCCGGCAGCCTGCGTGATCGCCTGGCGAAGATCGATCAAGCCGAGGTTGTGGCACGCGAGCGCTTCCTGTTCACACCCGACCTGCCTGGGCGCAAGGGCAAGACCGAGTCCGACGGGTTGCTGATCGCGTTCGACCCGAGCGAGTACGAGCAGGTCGACACGACCGATATCCAGGGTCCGCCTCGCGACCAGGTCTTCCGGCGGATGGAGCGCGGCGGTGTCACCGTCGGCGAGGGCCACGCGGATGAGGAGAACATCGAGGTCGGCGACACACTGCGCCTGGAAGGGCCGTCCGGCCAGCGCCGCGCGCCGGTCGTCGGCATCGTCGAAACGGCGCTCTTCGGCGGCCAGACGGTCGGGATGTCGCTTGAGACCCTGCGCAAGGTCTGGGGCGTAACGGCGGACACCGAGCTGGCGCTCAAGGCCAAGTCCGAGGCCGCGCGGCCCGTCTTGGAGCGCAAGGTGCGGCGGATCGTGCGGCAGGACTACCCGAACCTGGCGGTGCTCTCGAACGACGAGCTCAAGGCGGACGTCGAGAGCCAGGTGAACCAGCAGTTCGGCGTCTTCTACGCGATCGTGGGAGTCGCGATCTTCGCCAGCCTGTTCGGGATCGTCAACACGCTGACCATGTCCGTCTTGGAGCGCACCCGGGAGATCGGGGTGCTGAGAGCGCTAGGAGCCACCCGCTGGCAGATTCGCCGCCAAGTCGCCTCCGAGAGCATCGTCATCGGCCTGATCGGCGCGCTCTTGGGCATCGTGGTTGGAACCGGGCTCGGCTACGCGCTGCTGCAGGGGCTGGCAGCCGGGATCCCGGGAGTCCAGTATCGCCCGCCCCTGGCGACGATGGCGATGGTGGCGGTGGCAGGAGTCCTCCTGGGCCTGATCGCGGCGATCCTGCCGGCCCGTCGCGCTGCACGCCTCGACGTGATCGATGCGATCAGCTATGAGTAGGAGCCGTCAGTCGTCCGCGCTCGGACGGCGGCGCGTGCGCTTTACGTCCGAGCGGCGCCGCTTGCCCTGCAGCCGCCGTTCACGCGCCGACCGCCCCGGCTTGGTGGCCTTGCGCGGGCGTTGTCTTACGAGGCCCGCCGCGATCCTCGCGCCGAGGCGGTTGAGCGCAAGCTCGCGGTTTCGCATCTGGCTGCGGGCGTCCTGTGCGACGGCGCTGACGCGGGGCCCGAAGCGGTGGGTCAGGCGGCGCTTCTGTTCGTCGCTCAGTGTCCCCGATGCTTCGATTTCGAAGACGGCTTCGATTCGCGACTCGGTCACGTTCGCGTGCTGGCCGCCCGGCCCGGAGGACCGGCTCGGCCGCAGCTCGATCTCGCTCAGCGGAATCGCGAGCGAGGACGTGATCGGGAGTACCGGCGGCACCCACGCAAGTTAGCGGGGGCTCACGACCTGCCTCCCCGGAAAGCGCCCTGACCCGACGGAAGCGGACGCGAAGCGGAGCATTCCGGCGGAGGAATCTCTCTTCCGGCGGAGTTGTCTAGTACCGGTACTGATCGGGCTTGTACGGCCCTTCGACCGGCACACCGATGTAGGCGGCCTGCTCTGGCGTCAGCTCGGTCAGGCTGACGCCAAGGGCGTCGAGATGAAGCCGGGCGACCTTCTCGTCGAGGTGCTTGGGCAGCACGTAGACCTGTTTTGAGTATTCGTCGTTCTTCGAGTAGAGCTCGATCTGCGCGATCGTCTGGTTCGTGAAGGAGTTCGACATCACGAACGAGGGGTGGCCGGTCGCGTTGCCCAGGTTGAGCAGGCGCCCCTCGGACAGGACGATGATCGTGTGGCCGTCGGCGAAAGTCCACTCGTCGACCTGCGGCTTGATGTTCACCCTGGTCGCGCCCGAGCTTTCGAGTCCGGCCATGTCGATCTCGTTGTCGAAATGGCCGATGTTGCCGACGATCGCCTGGTGCTTCATGCGCTCCATGTCCGCGAAGCCGATCACGTCCTTGTTGCCCGTCGCGGTGATGAAGATGTCAGCCGTCGAGATCACCTCGTCCAGAGCGCGAACCTCGTAGCCCTCCATCGCGGCCTGCAACGCGCAGATCGGGTCGATCTCCGTGACGATGACGCGGGCACCCTGGCCACGAAGGGACTCGGCGCAGCCCTTGCCGACGTCGCCGTACCCGCAGATCACGGCGACCTTGCCGCCAATCATCACGTCGGTGCCCCGATTGATCCCGTCGACCAGCGAGTGGCGACAGCCGTAGAGATTGTCGAACTTCGACTTGGTGACCGAGTCGTTGACGTTGATCGCAGGGAATAGCAGTGTCCCCGTTGCAGCCATCTGGCTCAGGCGCAGGACGCCGGTCGTGGTCTCCTCGGTGACGCCCTTGATCTGGGCGGCGACGTTCGTCCAGCGCTGGGCATCCTCGGCCAGCGATGCCGTCAGGCACTCGAGGATGATCCTGAACTCTTCCGAGTCGGCCGTCGATGGATCAGGTACGGCGCCGGCAGCTTCGAATTCGACGCCCTTGTGGATCAGCAGCGTGGCGTCGCCGCCATCGTCGAGGATCATGTTCGGGCCCTCGCCCTCTGGCCACAAGAGCGCCTGCTGCGTGCACCACCAGTACTCCTCCAGCGTCTCGCCTTTCCAGGCGAAGACCGGGACCCCGGCGGCAGCGATCGCCGCCGCGGCGTGATCCTGGGTCGAGAAGATGTTGCAGGAGGCCCAGCGGACCTCGGCGCCAAGGGCGGTAAGGGTCTCGATCAACACGGCCGTTTGAATGGTCATGTGGAGCGAGCCCGTGATGCGGGCGCCGGCGAGCGGCTGGGACGCGGCGAACTCCTCGCGGGTGCGCATCAGGCCGGGCATCTCGTTCTCGGCGAGGCTGATCTCCTTGCGGCCGAAATCGGCCAAACCGATATCGGCGACCTTGTAGTCCTGGGTGGCGGGGGTTGCGGTAGTGGTCATGCGTCTCCTGATCGAACCAAGTTGCCTGGTCAGGGTACCTGCCGCCCCGCCCGGGCACGTCGGCCGGCGCCGGTGAATACCCTCACGCTAGATGAGTCGTCCCACGCCCTCACGCGCGCGAATGACGCACGGACACACATCGCCGGATCGTGCCCGTGCTCCTCGCCTGTACCAACCGGTACAGGCTTCGTCCCCCGACCACGACCGGCTCGGTGCCGCGCGCCCTCGCGCACGCGATTCCGTAGAACAACTCATCCGATGAAGGCGATGGTCATGGCGGCGGGCCTTGGAACCCGCCTGCGTCCACTTACCTACGAGGTTCCGAAGCCGATGGTCCCGGTCGCTAACCGGCCGGTCATCGAGCAGATCCTGAGGCTTCTGGCCAAGCAGGGGTTCGATCAGGTCATCTCGAACCTGCACTGGTTTCCGGACACGATTACCGATCAGCTTGGCGACGGCACCGACCTTGGCGTCGACTTGACCTTTTCATTCGAGGAGGAACTCTTGGGCACGGCGGGCGGCGTGCGAAACGTCCGCGAGTACTTTGGAGACGAGTCGTTTGCCGTCTTGGCCGGGGATGCGCTCACCGATGTCGACCTGGCCGGGGTGATGGCGACCCACGAGGCCAACGACGGCGTCGCGACGCTGGTCGTGAAGCGCGTGGACAACACCCGCGAGTACGGCGTGGTCGTGACCGGCCCCGACAACCGGGTCGAGGGCTTTCAGGAGAAGCCCGAGCCCGCCGAGGCGCTGTCCGATCGCGCCAACTGCATGATCTACGCACTCAGCCCGGAGATCTTCGACTACTTTCCCGACCAGCCCGTGGTCGATTTCGCGCTTGACGTCTTCCCGGCGCTGCTTGCAGGCGACGTGCCTTTCTACGTCCACGAGACGGACTCCTACTGGAACGACGTCGGCTCGCCTCCCGAGTACCTTCAGGGGAACCTCGACGTCGTCGACGGCCTGGTCGGCGTCGATCTTGGCGGCACGCTCGTCGAGGCACAGGCGGATCCGGACAGTCCGGGTGAGAATCCGCTCGGCAGCGCGCGCGGGGGGCTCCCCGACGACTGCGAGGTCGATGGCAGGGTCCTTGTCGGCGATGGCGTCAGCGTGGGCGACGGTGTCCGCATCGACGGCCCCGCCGTCATCGGCGACGGTGCCGTGATCGGGGCTGGCGCCCGGATCAAGGGCTCGCTGCTGCTGCCAGGCGCGGAGGTCCCTGCGGGCTGCTATCTCGTCGGGGCCATCGCCGGGCGCTCGGGCTCATTGGTCGGCACCGGGTGATGACCGAACGGCGCCGACTCGTCCGGGTGCCGGCCACTTCGGCGAACCTGGGCCCTGGCTTCGACGTCCTTGCCGGCGCGCTCGAGCTCTACCTGGAGCTCGAGGTGGCCGAGGTCGGCGAGTTCAGCGTTGACGCCGGCGATGAGTCGCTGCCCACCGATCGCTCGAACCTGTGCGTCCAGGGCTTCGAGGCGCTGCATCCGGTCGACGGCCTGAGCTTCCAGGTTCGAAGCCAGATTCCGCTTGCCCGTGGCCTTGGTTCCAGCGCGGCCGCGATCGTCGCTGGGCTGATGGCCGCCGACCACATGTACGAGCTTGGCCTCGGCCGGGAGCAGGTTTATGTGAAAGCCGTCGAGATCGAAGGCCATCCCGACAACGTGGGCGCTGCGATCTATGGCGGCTTCGTCGTTTGTCCGCGGGCCGAGGAAGAGGGGCTGCCGGCGCCGATCAGGATCGAGCCGCCGCAGGGCGTCGAGGCCGTGCTCGTGATCCCCCCGGGTGAGGTTCCGACGGCGAACGCCCGCGCCGCCCTTCCGCCCACGGTCGCCCATGACGACGCCGTCGCGAATGTCGCGGCCGCATCCCAGCTCGTCCTGGGCCTGGAGCGAACCGACCTGGCGCTGATCCGCCGCGGGCTTGCGGACACGATTCATCAGCCGCACCGCGCCCAGCTCTACACGCGTTCGATGGACCTCGTTGCCAAGGCGCGTGATTTCGGTGCCCTTGGGGCGACCATCTCCGGCGCGGGGCCGACCGTGCTGGTGTGGAGCTACTGGCAGGACACGGGCAAGGTGGTAAGCGCTGTCACCGAGTGGGCGGGCGATGAGGCCGAGGTGCGCAGGGTCCCGTTTTCGCCGCTGGGCGCCGACGTGCCGGAGATGTAATGAATCCGTGAGCGGGTGCGCCATTTGCGAGCGGGAGTCGGATTACGCGCGCGCTCCTGCCGGGACGATCTCGACCGAGATCTCATCGAGCCGCTCGAGCAGGTCGGACCGACCCAGGCGGCGCAGGATCTCGCCGCCGAGCGACAGGTAATCCTGCCCGCGCGCGGGCCGGTAGCCCAGGATCGGCACCGCCCGCTCGGCTGACTCGGCATACGCGATCGACTGGCGGATGACGGTCCGGAATACGCTCTCGCCGAACCGCTCGCGCAGGGACTCAAGGGTCTGGCGCGCGTGCCTGGTTCGCATGTTGGCGATGTTCAGGACCACTCCCAGGAGCTCCAGGTCGGGATTCAGGCTGTCCCGTGCAAGGTCGACAACCTCCATGGCCTGTTCCACCCCCTGGAGGGAGAAGTATTGGGATTGAGCGGAGAGCAGGGCGTGGGAGGAGGCCACGAGAGCGTTGACGGTGAGGAGTCCAAGCGTCGGCGGGCAGTCGATCAGGATCACCTCGTAGTCGCCCACGAGGTCGCGCAGCGCCTGGCGGAGGATCACCTCGCGGCCGATTTTCCCGGCCAGGGCGAGCTCCGCCTCCGCCAGCCTCAGGTTTGCCGGGATCATTTGTCCGTGCACGGCGTCGCCGGCGGACGCCTGGCCCATCAGGACCTCGGCCAAGGTCGGCTGGGCGTCAGCGGGGGTGTCGAAGTAGTCGGACAGGTTTCCCTGCGGGTCGGCGTCGATCGAGAGGACGCTCAGCTCGAGCCGGTCGAGGACGTCCGCCAGGCTACGGGTCATCGTCGTCTTGCCGGTACCGCCCTTCTGGGAGAGCACCGAGATGATGGTCGCCTCGCTCATCGTCGTGACTATATGCGCCGTCGTGAATCGGCATAGACTCGCGGCCGATGGGAGTCTCCCGGGCAAGCCTGACGATCGATGCGCCCCGCGAGCAGGTCTACGAAACGCTTCTGGATCTGGCCGCGCGCCCGGCCTTCATGGACCATTTCGTCGAGGACTACCGGCTGTTGCGGGAGGAGGCAATAGGCGTCGGCGCCGGAGCACGTTTTCGCATTCCTGCCGCGGCCTTGACGCTTGACGTCACGATCGAAGAGGTTGAACCACCGCATCGCATCGTCGAGCGTGGCCGCGGTGGCTACCTGAATCGCGTGCCGAGCGCGATCGAGTGGCGCCTCAAGGACGCCCCGGCCGGGACTGGCTGCGAGGTCGAGGTGACGTTCATGACGGACCCGACCCGTGCCTACGACCGGCTTCGTGAGATGCGGGGCTCAGAGCGGCGGCTGCGCCGTGGCTTCGAGCGGGCGCTCGAGCGTTTGCGCGACCTGATCGAGACGGGCTCAGTGCCGCCGCGCATCATGATCGGCGGCGGCGATCGCGCCGGATTCTGACCGGCGCTTGGCGCTCCATTCGATGCCTTCGGCTATAGACTCTCGCCCTCGAATGCGCACCAAAGTCGCCCTGATCGTAGGCCTCACAGCTTTTCTGTTTGCCATGCCCCTGGTCGGGTGTGGCGAGAAGGAGGGCGAGGAGGCCCAAGAAGCGGTTGAAGGTGAACCGCTGCACCTCGACGGCCTGATCTACAACGTCGCCATCACGCGCTTCCTGAACCCGGGCGATGTCGAGGACAAGGCCTACCTCGTCGGCCAGCGGCCCGAGCCCCTCGATCAGTCGTACTTGGGCGTCTTCCTGACGATCACGAATGAAGAGGGGGAGGAGATCGGGAGCGCAAGCAGCTACACGGTCACCGATGCGACCGAGCGCGAGTACGAGGCGCTCGAAACGGCCAGCGCCCACGCTCTTGATATCGGTGCCCCGGTTCCGGCCGACGGTCGCATCCCCGCCCCCGACACGATCGCATCGCAGAGCGCTATCCAGGGGTCCCTGCTGCTCTTCCTGGTCGATGACGACGTTTCCGCCGCCCGCCCACTCGAGCTTCAGGTCGAAGGCACGGGGGAGAGCGGACACATCGAGCTTGACATCTGAACGCGAGGCGGCTGTGGACGACGGCCTGTCGCGAAACGCGCTGCGGGCGCCGCTGGTCGGAGCTGCCCTGGCTGCGGTTCTGATCCTGTCCGGAGTCTTCGAGGATCTCGTCGCCTATGTCTGCCTTGGAGTGATCGTCGCGGCCACGCTTTGGACTTCCCCCGAACGCCGCCGCGAGGGCGGCGGCTGGTGGACGATCATGGGTGCCGGAGCGCTTCTGTCCGTGGCGGGGTCCGGAATCGCCCTCCTGAGCGACACGATCGGCGGCATTCTCGCCGTCATCGGCGGTGCGCTCGTGGTGATCGGCGCCACGGTGGGATTCCCGGTAGAGGACTAGACAACTCCGCCGGAAGCCTCGGCTTCGCCTATTGACAACTCCGCCGGAATGCTCCGCTTCGCGTCCGCTTCCGTCGGGTCAGGGCGC
>Ga0208612_1000784_pt1 | contig 13399 bp, 11 predicted proteins | sample AntDryMetagUQ889_FD_188089 | JGI IMG/M metagenome (GOLD analysis project Ga0208612, IMG submission 188089) | Polar desert microbial communities from Antarctic Dry Valleys - UQ889 (SPAdes) | ecosystem: Environmental > Terrestrial > Soil > Desert | place: Antarctic Dry Valleys | collected 2008-12-31 | reverse complement strand
CGAAGAGGGCCGCCGTGCCAATGGCGCCGTTGTTCCGTCCCCCGACCCCTCGCGCCGCTTTCTGACCACGCTCGAGCCGGTCGGTGTGGTGGGGGCGATCACACCGTGGAACTTCCCGGCCACGATGGTGACGCGAAAGATCGCGCCGGCGCTGGCGGCGGGTTGCGCGGTGGTGCTGAAGCCCGCGTCGGAAACGCCGTTGACCGCTCTCGCCTTCGCGGATGGACTGCGCGAGGCCGGTCTTCCCCCCGGCCTGCTGTCGGTCGTTCCCTCCACGCGCTCGAGCGACGTGGGTCAGGCGTTCTGCGAAAACGCGGCCGTGCGGAAGATCTCGTTCACCGGCTCGACCGAAGTCGGACGGGAGCTGATGCGCGGCGCGGCCGAGCATCTCAAGCAGGTGGGCCTCGAGCTGGGCGGCAACGCGCCGGCGATCGTCTTCGACGACGCCGACCTCGAGCTCGCGGTCGAGCACGTGGTCGCCGTGAAGCTGCTGCGGGTGGGCGGCCAGTCGTGCATCTGCGCCAACCGGATCTTCGTCCAGGACGGCATCTATGACGACTTTCGCGAGCGGCTGGTCGCTGCCGCCGGGGGAGTGGTGGTGGCTGACGGCCTGGCGGACGGCGCGCAGGTAGGGCCGCTGATCAACGCGGACGCGCTCGACGGCGTGCGCGCGCTCGTTGCCGAGGCGGAGGAGCAGGGCGCCGTCGTCCATCGCGGCGAGTGCCCGGACGGGTCCGGATTCTGGCATCCCGTCACCGTCGTGGAAGGCGTGAGCGACGACATGCGCCTTGCCCGCGAGGAGCTCTTCGGCCCGGTCGCCCCGCTGTATCGCTTCTCGACAGAGGCGGAGGCGATCGAGCGGGCTAACGGCACGCCGTTCGGCCTGGCCGCCTACCTCTTCACCGAAAGCCTCTCGCGCGCCCTGCGCGTGGGCGAGGCGCTCGAGTGTGGCTTCGTCGGGGTCAACGACGGCCAGGGCTACACGCAGGAGGTGCCATTCGGCGGCTGGAAGCAGAGCGGTCTCGGGCGCGAGGGCGGAGCGGACGGTCTGCGCGAGTACCTCGAGACGAAGACCTGGGCGATCAGGGTCACCGACGCTGACGCGGAAAGGAGCCGAGCGAATGCCTAAGTTCGCCGCCAACCTGTCCTTCCTATTCGGCGAGGAGCCTTTCCTCGAGCGCTTCGGCGCGGCGCGCGACGCCGGCTTCAGCGCCGTGGAGTACATGTTCCCCTATGAGGAGGAGCCGGACGCGATCCAATCCCGGCTCCGGGACTCCGGCCTCGAGCAGGTGCTCTTCAACCTGCCCGCCGGCGACTGGGACGCCGGCGACCGAGGGACCGCCTGCGACCCCGATCGGATCGAGGAGTTCCGCGCCGGAGTCGAGCGCGCCCGCGAGTACGCCGACGCGCTGGGCGTCGAGCGGGTCAACTGCTTGGCCGGATTGCGGCGGGAGCAGCTTCCCACCGAGGAGCAGTGGCGGGTGTTGGTCGAAAACGTCCGCTACGCGGCGGAGGCGCTGGCCGTCGACGGCCGGACCCTGCTCGTCGAGCCGGTCAACACGTCCGACGCCCCCGGCTTCTTTCTCAGCACGACCGGTGCGGCAGCGCAGCTGCTCGACGAGGTCGGCGCCGAGAACCTGCGGATCCAGTTCGACTTCTACAACGTTCAGAAGATGGAGGGCAACCTGTGCGAGCGCTTCGACGGGCTGCTCGACCGCATCGCCCACGTGCAGGTCGCGGACAACCCTGGCCGCCACCAGCCGGGCACAGGCGAGATCGACTACTCATTCGTCTTCGAGCACATCGACCGCTCGGGATACGACGGCTGGGTAGGGCTCGAGTACGCCCCCGAAGGGGACACCCGCTCGTCGTTCGGGTGGCTGGATCGCTACGGGTTGAAGGTCTGAGGAGGCGAGGAGCATGGAGACGATCGCATTCATCGGCCTCGGGATCATGGGCAAGCCGATGGCCGCCAACCTGCTCGAAGCGGGGCACACGGTGGTCGTCCACAACCGCAGCCGCGAGGCGGTCGACGAGCTCGCGGCTGCGGGCGCCGATACGGCATCCTCGCCCCGCGACGCCGCCGAGCGCGGCGAGGTGGTGATCACCATGCTCCCCGACTCGCCCGACGTCGAGGCAGTGGTCCTCGGCGACGACGGAGTTGCCGCGGGCGTGAGCGAAGGGATGCTCTACGTCGACATGTCGACGATCGCTCCTACCACCTCGCGCGAGATCCACCAGGCGCTCGAGGAAAAGGGCGTGGAAGCGGTCGACGCGCCCGTGTCGGGCGGCCAGCCCGCCGCCGAGTCAGGTGACCTGTCGATCATGGCGGGCGGGAGCGCCGAGGCGGTCGAGCGCGCCCGTCCGATGCTCGAAGTGTTGGGCAAGAGCGTGACCCACATCGGCCCGCCGGGCGCGGGCCAGGTGGCCAAGGCCGCCAATCAGGTGGTCGTCGCGCTGACCATTCAGGCCGTCGCAGAGGCGCTCACCCTTGCGCGCCACGCCGGAGTCGACGCCGGCAAGGTCCGTGAGGCGCTGCTGGGAGGGCTGGCACAAAGCAAGATCCTCGAGATGCATGGCGAGCGCATGCTCTCCGGCGAGTTTGAGCCCGGCTTCAGGCTCTCCCTGCACCGCAAGGACCTCGCGATCGCGCTCGACACGGCGCGCGAGGAGGGCGTTCCGCTGCTCGCCACCGCCCAGGCTGCCGAGGTGATGAACTCGCTGCTCGCCCGCGGCGACGGCGATAAGGATCACGCGGCCATGATCGAGTTCTACGCGGAGCGTGGCGATGCGCGCTGACGTGGCCATGGGGATGTTAGGTTCCACACAAAGTCGCCCGCGGAGCGAGTCGCCCGCGGGGGGTCGCTGACCAAGAGGAGGGGCGATGTACGAGCAGGTGCTCGATCCGGTCGGAGGTTCGCTCGGGCTGACGTCGATCTTCGCGGCGCTGCCGCTGCTGACACTGTTCATCCTGCTCGGCGTGGTGCGCATGCCGGCGCAGTGGGCGTCGCTGATTGCGCTCGTCACCTCGATCGTCGTAGCGATCGCGGTCTACTCGATGCCCTTCGGGCAGGCCGTGGATGCCGCCGCGCTCGGGGCGACCTTCGGGCTGTTTCCGATCATGTGGATCGTCGTCAACGCGATCTGGATCTACAACAACACGGTCAAGACCGGCCACTTCGCGGTCTTACGCCGCTCGTTCTCGACGGTGTCGGACGACCAGCGCATCCAGGCGGTGATCATCGCCTTCTGCTTCGGCGCGCTGATCGAGGCGCTGGCCGGCTTCGGCACGCCGGTCGCGATCACCGCCGTAATGCTGATCGCGCTCGGGTTCAGCCCGCTCAGGGCGGCCGCGGTGGCGCTCGTCGCCAACACCGCGCCGGTGGCCTTCGGCGCGATCGCGATCCCGATCGTGACGCTCGCCGAGGTGACCGGCCTGCCGAAGGAGGACCTCGGGGCGATGGTCGGTCGCCAGACGCCGCTGCTGGCGCTGATCGTGCCGCTGATCCTGGTCGGGATGGTCGATGGGATGCGCGGCGTGCGCCAGGTGTGGCCGGCGGCGCTCGTCGGCGGGATCTCGTTCGCGATCGGGCAGTTCGTCTGCTCCAACTACATCTCGGTGGAGCTGACCGACATCGTCGCCGCGCTGCTGTCCGCCGGCGCGATCGTCGCGTTCCTCCAGGTGTGGCGCCCGACGGAGCCGCTGCTGGCCGAGGGCGATGGCGGCGCTGAGCCGGGCCGCCCGGCGGTCGCCGGGGCGGAGGGGCACGACCCGGCGCTCGAGGGCGATGTGCGCCGCCGCGACGAGGGTCACGACACGACGCGCGACGTGATCGGCGCCTACGCGCCCTACGCGATCATCATCGCGGTCTTCGCGATCGCCCAGATCGGCGCCGTCAAGGACGCCCTCGAGAGCGCGACGGTCAGCTTCGACTGGCCGGGCCTCGACGTGACCACCGTGAGCGGCGAGCCGTTCGCCTCCGCGACCTACGAGTTCAACTGGCTGTCGGCCGCCGGGACGCTGCTGTTGATCTCGGGCCTGCTCACGCTCCCGATCCTGCGCGCCGGCCCGGCGCGCGCGCTCAAGACCTACGGCGAGACGCTGGTCCAGCTCAAGTGGGCGATCCTCACGGTGGCGGCGGTGCTCGCGCTCGCGTTCGTCATGAACACGTCGGGGCAGACGGTCACGCTCGGCCTGTGGGCGGCCGGCGCCGGCGCCTTCTTCGCGTTCCTCTCGCCGCTTATCGGGTGGCTCGGCGTGGCGGTGACCGGGTCCGACACCTCGTCGAACTCGCTCTTCGGCGCGCTCCAGGTCACGGCCGCGAAGGACGCCGGGCTGTCGCCGACGCTGCTCGCCGCCGCGAACAGCTCGGGCGGCGTGCTCGGCAAGATGATCTCGCCGCAGAACCTGGCGATCGGCGCCGCCGCGGTCGGCATGGCCGGCAAGGAGGGCGACATCTTCCGCAAGGTGCTGAAGTGGAGCCTGCTGCTGGTGCTGATCATGTGCGTGCTCGCCTACCTCCAGTCGACGCCGGTGCTCGACTGGATGGTCGTGGGGCCGGAGTCGTGACCCGCGGCGTGGAGCCCGTGCCATGAGCCGCGTCGCCGGCGACCAGGACGCCGCCCTGGTCGGCGCGGGCCAGGAGCGCGGCGGCGAGCAGGAGGGCGGCCCGCCGAAGGCCTCGCCCGAGGAGATGGAGCGGCTCGTGGAGCGGCTGCGCACGATCGCGGGCGCCGAGCACGTCTACACGCATCCCGACCAGTTGCGCACCTACGAGTCGGACGGCCTGCTCCAGTACAAGGTCACGCCCGGCGCGGTCGTGCTCCCGGGCTCGGGCGAGGAGGTCCGCGCGATCGTGCGCGCCTGCTTCGAGGCCGGCGTGCCGTGGGTGGCGCGCGGCGCCGGCTCCGGGCTGTCGGGCGGCGCGCTGCCCGTCGAGGACGGGATCCTGATCGCTGTCTCGCGCATGCGTCGCGTGCTCGAGGTCGACATTCCCAACCAGCGAATGGTGGTGGAGCCGGGCGTGACGAACGTCGAGGTCTCGCAGGCCGTGGCCGCCGACGCGCACTTCTACCCGCCCGACCCCTCGAGCCAGATCGTCTGCTCGATTGGCGGCAACGTCGCCGAGAACTCGGGCGGCGCGCACTGCTTCAAGTACGGCTTCACCACCAACTACGTGACCGGCCTCGAGGTCGTGCTCTCGGACGGCGAGGTGGTGCAGCTCGGCGGGCCGGAGGTCGACCGGCCCGGCTACGACCTGCTCGGAGCGTTCGTCGGCTCGGAGGGGACGCTCGGAATCGCGACCAAGATCACCGTGCGCATCACGCCCTCTCCCGAGGCCGTCAAGACGATGGTCGCGTTCTTTGACTCGACGGGCGACGCCGGCGCCGCCGTCTCGGAGATCGTCTCCGCGGGCGTCGTCCCCGGGGCGATCGAGATGATGGACCAGCTCGCGATCAAGGCGTCCGAGGCGGCGACCGGCGCCGGCTTCCCCGAGGACGCCGGTGCGGCGCTCGTGATCGAGCTCGACGGGTCGAAGGCGGAGTGCGAGGCGCGCTTCGAGGACGTGGTCGAGAAATGTGAGGCGAGCGGCGCGAACGAGATCCGCATCGCGCGCGACGAGGCGGAGCGCCAGACGTTCTGGAAGGCACGCAAGGCGGCGTTCGCGGCGATGGGGCGGATCGCCTCCAACTACTACGTGCAGGACGGCGTGATCCCGCGCACCAAGCTGCCCGAGGTGCTGAAGCAGATCGCCGAGCTCGGCGAGGAGTACGGGATGCAGGTGGCGAACGTGTTCCACGCCGGCGACGGCAACCTGCACCCGCTCGTCTGCTACCACGGCGACGACGAGGCCGAGCGCGCCGAGGAGCTGTCCGGAAAGATCCTCCAGGCCTGCGTCGATGCCGGCGGCTCGATCACCGGCGAGCACGGCGTGGGCTTCGACAAGAAGCGCTACATGCCGCGGATGTTCGCCGAGCCGGACCTGGCGGCGTTCCAGAAGCTGCGCTGCGCGTTCGACCCGGGCGGGCTCGCGAACCCCGGCAAGGTGATGCCCACGCCACGGCTGTGCGGCGAGGTGCCCGGCCCCTACCGCCAGCACCCGCTCGAGCGCGCCGGCCTGGCCGATCGGTTCTAGGCGACCGATGGCGATCCAGAGCCTGCGCCGGGAGGTCCCCGCCTCGGGCGAGGAGGCGGCGGCGACCCTGGAGGAGGCCGCGGCGGCCGAGGCCGCTGTGGGCTTCGCCGGCGGCGGCACCAAGGCGACCTGGGGCAACGCGGCGCCCGAGCCGGGCGTCGAGCTCTCGACGGAAGGCCTCGACCGTCTGCTGGAGCACAACGAAGGCGATTTCACGGCGATTCTTCAGGCGGGCCTCCCGCTCGCCGAGGCGCAGCGAGCGTTCGCCGCGGCGGACCAGATGCTCGCGCTCGACCCGCCGCTCGGCGAGGACGAGGCGGCCACCGTGGGCGGCGTCTTCGCGACCGCCGACTCCGGCCCCCTGCGCCATCGCTACGGCGCGCCGCGCGACCTGATCGTGGGAGCGACGCTCGCGCTCGCCGACGGCAGCGTGGCGCACGCCGGTGGCAAGGTGATCAAGAACGTGGCCGGCTACGACCTGGCCAAGCTGTTCACCGGCGCGTTCGGCACGCTCGGGCTGATCGTGGACGTGTCGGTGAGGCTGCATCCGGCGCCGGAGGCGAGGGCCACCACGATCGCGAGCGCGGAGGACGCGGACGCCCTCGGCCGCGCCGCCGCGGCACTCGCCCACTCACCGCTCGAGACGGAATCGCTCGACGTGCGCTGGTCCGCAGGGAGCGGCGCCGTGCTGGCGCGCTACGGCGGTGCCGCCGCGCAGGATCAGGCGCGCGCCGCGCTCGACGTGATGGGTGAGGCGGGCGCCGACGCCGAGCTCGTCGAGGATGACGACGCGCCGTGGGGCGAGCAGCGCACGCGGCAGCGCGCCGGCGAGGGCGCGGCGGTCGTAAAGGTCTCCGGGCTCCAGGCGCGCCTGCCCGACGTGCTCCGGGCCACCGAGCGCGCCGGCGCGTCGATGGTCGGCCGCGCCGCGCACGGCGTATCGTGGATAGCGCTGCCCGCGGCGGAGCCCGACGAGCTCGTGGACGCCGTCGCGAAGCTGCGCGCCGAGCTCGACCCGTTCCCGTGCGTGGTGCTCGACGCGCCCGATGCGCTCCGGCGGGCGGTCGACGTCTTCGGCGAGGACGACCCGGCGCGGCTCGCGCTGTCGCGGCGGCTCAAGGAGCGCTTCGACCCCGCCGGCGCGTGCAACCCGGGCCGATTCGTGGGAGGGATCTAGGCGATGGCCACCGAGCAACGCGCCTGGGACGAGCGCAAGCCGCCCGAGCTCGACCTGATCGAGGACTGCGTGCACTGCGGCTTCTGCCTGCCGACCTGCCCGACCTACGACCTGTGGGGCGACGAGATGGACTCCCCGCGCGGGCGAATCGTGTTGATGCGTCTCGGCCTCGAGGAGGGCAGCGAGGTGACGCCGACGATGGTCGAGCACCTCGACAACTGCCTCGGCTGCATGGCGTGCGTCACCGCGTGCCCGTCGGGCGTCCAGTACGACAAGCTGATCGAGGACACGCGCGCGCAGGTCGAGCGCAACCACCCGCGCACGCCGAAGGAGCGGCTGCTGCGCCGGCTTCTGTTCGAGACCTTCCCGCACCCCGGCCGCCTGCGGGCCGCCGCGCCGCTGCTCGCCGCCTACCGCAGGTCGGGCCTCTCGCGCGTGATCGCCCGCCGCGGGCTGCTCGACCGCTTTCCGACGCTTCGCACCTTCGAGCAGCTCGCGCCCGACGTGGGCGCCCGGGCGGCGGTCAGGCGCCTGCCCGAGATGACGCCGGCGCGCGGCGCCCGGCGCGGCCGGGTCGGCTTCCTCCAGGGCTGCGTCCAGCGCGTCTTCTTCGGCGACGTGAACGCCGCCACCGTCGCGGTGCTGTCCGCCGAGGGCTTCGAGGTTCACGCCCCGCGCCTGCCACGCTGCTGCGGTGCCCTGCAGCTTCACGCCGGCGAGCAGGACGGCGCCGTCGCGCTCGCGAAGGCGACGATCGAGGCGTTCGAGGGCTTCGATCACGTGGTGGTGAACGCCGCCGGCTGCGGCTCCGCGATGAAGGACTACGCCCACCTGCTGCGCGACGACCCGGCCTGGGCCGATCGCGCCGAGGCGTTCACCACGCGCGTGCGCGACGTCTCCGAGCTGCTGGCCGAGCACGAGCCGGCGGCGCCGCGCGGCCCGGTGGCGAAGCGCGTGGCCTACCACGACGCCTGCCACCTCGCCCACGCGCAGGGCGTCCGCTCCCAGCCGCGTGAGCTGCTGCGGGGGATCCCCGAGCTCGAGCTGCTCGAGCCCGACGAGTGGGAGATCTGCTGCGGCTCGGCGGGCATCTACAACCTCGTGAAGCCGGAGGCGGCGGACGAGCTTGGGCGGCGCAAGGCGGCCAACCTGCTGGCCACGGGCGCGGACGCGATCGCCGCGGGGAACCCCGGCTGCACGCTCCAGCTCACAGCGCACCTGGAGCGGCAGGGGCGGCCGCTGCCCGTCTTCCACCCGGTGGAGCTCCTGCGGATGTCGATCGAAGGCGGCGCGAATGGCCACCACCGACGTTGACGTCCTCGGCCCGATCGAGAAGCGCTTCGACGAGGTCCTGACAAAGCCGGCGCTCGAGCTCGTCGTGGAGCTCCACCGCCAGCTGGACGACCGCCGCCGCGAGCTGCTCCAGGCGCGCCAGGCGCGCCAGGCCGAGCTCGACGCCGGCGGGATGCTCGACTTTCTCCCCGCCACCCGCAACCTACGCGAGGGCGGCTGGAGCGTGGCGCCGCCGCCGGCCGACCTGCGCGACCGCCGCACCGAGATCACCGGGCCTACGAGCCGCAAGATGGTGATCAACGCGCTCAACTCCGGCGCGGCCGGGTTCATGGCCGACTTCGAGGACTCGAACTCGCCGACCTGGGCCAACATGATCGGCGGGCAGGTGAACCTCGCCGACGCGGTCCGCCGCGAGATCGAGTTCGAGTCCGAGGACGGCAAGCAGTACCGCCTCGAGGACGAGGTCGCGACGCTGCTGGTGCGCCCGCGCGGCTGGCACCTGCTCGAGAAGCACCTGATCGTCGACGGGCGGCCGGCGGCCGGCGGCCTCGTGGACTTCGCGCTCTACTTCCAGCGCAACGCGGGCGAGCTGCTCGAGCGCGGGTCCGGCCCCTACTTCTACCTGCCGAAGATCGAGAGCCACCTCGAGGCGCGGCTCTGGAGCGACGCCTTCTGCATCGCCCAGGACGCGCTCGGCATCGACCGCGGCACGATCAAGGCGACGGTCCTGATCGAGACGCTCCCGGCCGCGTTCGAGATGGACGAGATCCTCCACGAGCTGCGCGACCACTCGGCGGGGCTGAACGCGGGTCGCTGGGACTACATCTTCTCGGCGATCAAGCGCTTTCGAGAGCGCGAGGACTTCGTGCTCCCCGATCGCTCGGACGTGACGATGACCGTGCCGTTCATGCGCGCCTACACGGAGCTGCTCGTCAAGACCTGCCACCGGCGCGGGGCGCACGCGATGGGCGGCATGGCGGCGTTCATCCCGAGTCGCAGCAACCCCGAGATCAACGACACGGCGATCGCCGGCGTGCGCGACGACAAGTCGCGCGAGGCGGGCGCCGGCTTCGACGGCACATGGGTCGCGCACCCCGACCTCGTCGCGGTGGCCACCGAGGAGTTCGGTGACGTGCTCGGCGACCGCGAGAACCAGGTCGACAGGCAGCGCGACGACGTCTCGGTGACCGCCGGCGAGCTGCTCGACATCCCCTCGACGCCCGGCGCCATCACCGAGGACGGCCTGCGCAACGACGTCAACGTCGGCATCCAGTACATCTCATCGTGGCTGCGCGGCAACGGCGCGGCGGCGATCCACAACATGATGGAGGACGCCGCAACCTCTGAGATCGCCCGCTCGCAGGTCTGGCAGTGGATCCGCCACGGCGCGCAGCTCGAGGACGGCCGCACCGTTACCCGCGAGCTGGTCGGCGAGCTGGCCACGAGCGAGCTCGAGAAGATCCGCGCCGAGGTCGGCGACGAGTTCTTCTACAGCGAGGGCCGCCCCGACCTCTCCCGCGAGCTGTTCGAGGGCGTGGCGCTGGGCGACGAGTTCGTCGAGTTCCTCACACTGCCGGCCTACGAGCGGCTCGACTGAGGCCTACTCGCCGAGCACCTTGATGATCAGCCGCTTCGAGCGGCCGCCGTCGAACTCCGCGTAGAAGACTGCCTGCCAAGGTCCGAGGTCGAGCCGGCCGTCGGTCACGGGGACGATCACCTGATGGTGCACGAGCAGGTTCTTCAGGTGGGCGTCGCCGTTGTCCTCCCCGCCGCGGTGGTGGCGGTAGTCGCCGCCCTCGGGCAGTAGCTCACGCGCCACGTCGTTTGCGGGCGGCCGCCAGCTCGGCGGCGCCAGCTTGTCGAGCCATTCGAGCGCGTCGGCCTGGATGCCCGGCTCGTCGTCGTTGACCCATACCCCGGCGGTGATGTGCATCGCGGAGACGAGCGCCATCCCCTCGGCGATGCCGGCCTCGTCGACCGCCCTCTGAACGTCGTCGGTCAGGCGCACGAACTGGCGCCGCTCGTCGGTGTCGAACGTCTTGTAGACGGTGTGGGACTTCATCGGGCGCGCTCCTCGATCGGGGTACGTTCGGCATCATGGCCGCATGGACCTCGGCCTCGGCGGCAAGCCGTGCATCGTCACCGGCGCGAGCCGCGGCATCGGTCGCGCCACCGCCCGCCTGCTGGCGGCGGAGGGCGCGCGGGTGCTGCTGGCCGCGCGCGGGGAGGACGCGCTCCGGGACGCGGCCGAGGAATGCCGCGCAGCCGACGCCGGCGCCGACGTCGAGTGGCTCGCGCTCGACGTGACCGCGCCGGACGCGGGCGAGCGACTCGTGGCCCGCTGCCGGGAGTGCTTCGGGCCGCCGTGGGCTGTCGTCTGCAACGCAGGCACGAGCGCGGTCCGTCCGCTCGAGGAGCTCACCGACGAGGACTTCGCCGCGCAGTGGGAGCTGAACGCGATGGCGCCGTTGCGGCTGATGCGCGCGGCAGCCCCCGAGATGGCGGAGGGCGGCGGCGGGCGGATCGTCAACGTGAGCTCGTCGTCGGGCAAGCGGCCATCCGCGACGAACGTGGCCTACTCGGTCGCCAAGTCCGCGCAGCTCTCGCTGTCGCGCGCGTTCGCCGACGCCTACGCGGACCGCGGCGTGCTCGTCAACGCGGTCACACCGGGGCCAGTCGAGACCAGCCTCTGGCTAGACGAGGGCGGCCTGGCCGACCAGAGTGCCCGCGCGAAGGGCGGCTCGCGCGAGGACGCGCTCGCGGCGGCCCGCGCGAAGGTCCCGATCGGCCGGCTCGGGACGCCCGTGGAGATCGCGTCGGTGGTCGTGTTCCTGTGCTCGGAGCGGGCGTCGGACGTCACCGGCGCCGCGTGGTCGGTGGACGGCGGCTCGGTGCCGGTGATCCTCTAGCCCAGCCCCTTCTCGCGCAGCTCCGCGAGCGCCTTCTCCGATTTCTCGAGCCCGTCGAGACGCATCCCCCTCAGCACGGCGTCGGTCTTCGAGAACTGGATCTCGCCGTACTCGACGACCTGGAAGTGGTTGCCCCACGGGTCACGGAAGTCGAGCCCGCGGCCCGGGAGGATCTCGGCGCCGGCCTCCTCGAGCGCACGCCCTGCGGCCTCCTTGTCGTCCACCACCAGCCCGATGTGCCGGTCGGCGTCCGGCGGCTGCGAGCGTCCCTCGGAGACGGCGAGGAACTGGTCCCCCATGTCGAGGAAGGCCATCCCCGAGATCCGCCCGCGCAGCTCGAACTCGAAGACGCGCCCGTAGAAGTCGAGCGCCTGGTCGAGGTCCTCGACCTCGACCGCCACGTGGTTCATGCCGACGAGCCGCGGGCGGGGAGCCATCGCCGGCAATGATCGCATCCGGCTCGCCGGTACGGTCCCGCGCGTGACCCGCAACGCCGACCTTCGACGCGTCCTGATGGCGCTGCTCTTCTACCCGCGCGGCGGGTCGTCGCAGGTGGTCCGCTACCTGGCGCGCGCGCTTCCGGCCGTCGGCTGGGAGGCGGGCATCGTCGCCGGGTCGCTTGGTCCGCCGGGCAAGGCCTCGAACGCCGGCACCTTCTTCGCCGGCCTCGACGTGCGCGCGCTCGATTACACGTCCTCGCTGGAGGCGCCCGACCCGCTCGCGGCCGACCCGCCGTTCCACCCGTCGTTCGAGGATCGCAAGGGCGCGCCCGACCGCGTGTTCGCCCGCGTGGGCGACGCGGACTACGAGCGCCTCGTCGCGACCTGGGCGCGCGAGCTCGAGCGCGCCGGCGCGGCCTCTGCCGACGTCCTCCACGCCCACCACCTGACCCCGATCAACGAGGCCTGCCACCGCGCCTTCCCCGACGTGCCCGTGGTGGGCCACCTCCACGGCACGGAGCTGCTGATGCTGAGCGCGATCGACCAGGGCCCGCCGCCGGGGTGGGAGCACGCCCACGCCTGGGCGGAGCGGATGCGTCGCTGGGCCGGTCGGTGCGAGCGGCTCCTCGTGCTCTCGCCCGACGCGGTCAAGCGCGTGCCGGACCTGGTCGGGGTCGAGCCCGAGCGCGTCGCCTGGTCCCCCAATGGCTTCGACCCCGGCGCCTTCGACCGCCGCCCGCTGCGCGGCGAGGAGCGCGTGGCCCTGTGGCGCCGGTGGCTGGTCGAGGATCCGCGCGGCTGGGACGAGTCCGGCGAGGAGGGGAGCGTCCGATACGGCTCCGACGATCTGGACGCCTTCCGCGAGGGACCGGTGCTCGCGTACAGCGGGCGCTACACCGAGGTCAAGCGGCTGCCGCTCCTGATCCGCGCCTACGCCGGCGTTCGCGATCGCTTCCGGCGCCGCTCACCGCTCGTCCTCCTGGGCGGCTACCCCGGGGAGTGGGAGGGCGAGCACCCGCTGTCGGTGATCCGCTCGACCGGAGTGCGAGACGTCTTCCTCGCCGGCTGGCGCGGGCACGACGACCTGCCGGACGGCCTCAACGCCGCCGACGTCACGGTGCTGCCGTCGGTCCGCGAGCAGTTCGGGCAGGTGCTGGTGGAGGGGATGGCCTGCGGGTTGCCCGCGATCGCGGTGGATGCCCACGGCCCGGCCACGATCGTCGACGACGGCGAGACCGGCTGGCTCGTGCCGCCCGACGACGAACGCGCTATGGGCGAGGCGCTCGTCGCGGCGGTCAACGACGACGCGGAGCGCTCCCGGCGCGGCAGGGCGGCATACGACGCCGCCTGGGCGCGCTACTCCTGGCCGGCGCTCGCCGAGGGTGTGGCAAGCGTCTATGAGGAGGCGCGCGCCGCGCGGGCGGGCGGCCTATAGCCCGCCCC
>Ga0208612_1000783_pt1 | contig 13401 bp, 15 predicted proteins | sample AntDryMetagUQ889_FD_188089 | JGI IMG/M metagenome (GOLD analysis project Ga0208612, IMG submission 188089) | Polar desert microbial communities from Antarctic Dry Valleys - UQ889 (SPAdes) | ecosystem: Environmental > Terrestrial > Soil > Desert | place: Antarctic Dry Valleys | collected 2008-12-31 | reverse complement strand
TGGCCGTGGCATGCCACCTCGTGTCCCGCGTCACGGATCTCGACTACGACCTTTGGGTGGCGCTCGGCGAACAGGCCGAGCACGAAGAAGGTGGCGCGGGCACGCGGCACCCTGGCGAGGAGCTCGAGAAGCCGTCGGGTCTGGCTCGCGCAGCGCTCACCAATAGAAAGTGACCGGTCCCATGAAGACTGAGCCCAGTCCTCCACGTCGACTGTGAAGATGATCTCCCTCACGAAGCCTGGACGACGATGTCCATGCCTGCGCCGGGGATCTTGCCTATGAGCACCGAGGTGAACCCGGAGTCGCGAACCAGCTGCTCGACGTGGTTCCTGTCGTACAACCAAACGGGGCAACGCTTGATCCGATATCGGGCCTTGCGCAGTGGCGTGCGAAACCAATGCCGGCTGGGAAAGCTGACTACGGCAGTGCCGGCTGTGCACTCTCGCAGCGCCTGCAGAAAGTGGAGCGGGTCGGCGATGTAGTCCATGACACCCATCACGATTGTGGCGTCGTAGGCCGTGTCCGGCTTGGTATCGGGAAATGCTCCCGTCACGAACGAGCACCGGTCCACGACACCGTTGTCCTCCGCGCGCTTTCGGGCAAGGTCGAGCATGGCGGGCGCAACATCGATGCCCAAGACTTCGACCGCTCCGCGTGACGCCGCCTCGATTGCATACAGTCCGGAGCCGCAGCCCACGTCGAGCACTCGCTTTCCCGCGATTGGCTCGAGGGCTCGAAAAGTTCTCTGGAAACGCTCGAACATGTCCGCCCGGAAGCGACGGTCGACCCATTGCATCGCAGGGGATCGCTTCCCGTCGTAGAAGCTGTCGAACGTTACGGCCGCACGGTCGAAGTACGTGCCGACCTGCTGCTCGACGGAGTCGTTGCGCATGGCTCAGTTTACGCCAAGTCTCGCGCGCCAAGCCGTCGCGAGCTCAACGGCCACGCGGCATCTCACCGACGTCCACCGACGTGCACTCATGCAGCTCGCGAACGGGACAACGTCTCCAGGGGAGAACATCTGATTGCTTCTGTGCAGCTCTTTGCAGATCGACGCCCACCGGCGCGTCCGACTCGTCGGACGATACGCATTCGCTTCGCGCGAACCACCCTGGAGGCAGCATGCTTCGTCTCTTGCGAATGGGTTCTACGCAGGCGTTGACGAAATGCGTGCTATCGACGAAACTCGGAAAGAAGTCCGCGCCGTCTGAATCAAATGGAGAGGATCTTTTGCGGCTCACAGACGTCGTTCAACGCTATCTGGACCCGCGATCTGCGGAGTCGCCGGGAGAGTCCTCCCGCGCTGTCCGTCGCCGACGAGCGTGGCCTTTCTCGGAAGGCATGGGTAGACTGCGCGCCGCCCACCAAGATCCCGTGGATGAGGCCCGACTGGCCCAGAGCACTCAAGACGAGAGCAGCCATTGACGGATCGAGCTAGGCGGGATCGCGGAGCGCCATCGCGCTCGGCCGACTACGACTTGCATGGCATTGTGGGCGTTCGGGTCGTCGGGACATCCGCGCGGGATGTGGCCGCCGTAAACAGGCAACTCGGTCCGATTCAGGCCCGGCTCGATCGCGATCCCGACATCACGATCAGATTCGTCGACCGGTTGTCCTTGCGGTCGCGGCTGCGCTATGTCGGGCTCGACGATGCAGGATTCACCGACGACGAGTTCCTCGTGGTGCGACGGAGGCCGCGAAGGCGCGCGTATGTCAGGTTCCCGTTCGACGAGCTCGGCGGTGCCTGCGAAATCATGTGCGAATCGGGGATCTCCGCTGTGCCGCACCTCATCGCGACCATCAATCTGACGGCGCTCGCAAAGGGGTTCCTGCCGCTCCATGCATCTGCGTTCACCTACCGCGGCACCGGCGCCCTGGTCACCGGCTGGGCGAAAGGCGGGAAGACGGAGGTGCTCCTGGGCTACATGGCCAACGGCGCCGAGTATGTCGGAGACGAGTGGGTGTACGTGGATCCCGACGGCAAAAGCATGTACGGCATCCCGGAGCCGATCACGATCTGGGACTGGCACTTGGATGACCTGCCTAGGTATCGAGCGCTGATCGAGCGCCGTGACCGCTGGCGCTTCCGCGCGATCAGGGCCGTCCAACTCGTCGAGGGAGCCATTCCCAGCCGCGCCGACGACCGTGGCCGCTTGGCGAAGCTGGTCCCGCTCGCGGAGCGCCAGCTGTACACGCGGATGTCCCCCGAGCGGCTCTTCGGCCGAAGCGCTCTCGCCTTGCAGGGGACGCTGGACAAGGTCTTCTTCGTGGCCAGCCACGACCAGCCGGACATCGTCGTCGAGCCGATCGACCCGTCGGAGGTCGCCGGCCGTCTCGGCTTTTCGCTCGAGTTCGAGGGGCTCGAGCTCCACTCCGCATATCTCAAGTACCGATTTGCGTTCCCTGAGTCCACGAACGCGCTTCTCGAGTCCGCCGTCGAGCGTCGGCGCAGCCTTCTCGCGCGGGCGCTCGAAGGGAAGCCGGCTTACGCGGTCTATCATCCCTTTCCGGCTCCGATCCCCGGCCTGTTCGATGCTATCCGGCCGCTTCTCGACGGAGACGGCTGAGCCCGGTGTTCACGGTCGCCCTGATCGGCCCGGACGGTGCGGGAAAGAGCACCATAACGAAGCGGCTCCCCGACGTGTTGCCTGTGCGCATGAAGGCGATCTACATGGGCGTCAATCTGGAGTCGAGCGGGCTTATGCTGCCGTCGACGCGACTTGTGCTCGCGTACCGCCGAGCCCGGGGGGGGCGGGCCGACCTCACCGCCTCGTCCGACCCCAGGCAGGCCCGCGAAGTGCTTCACGGGCCGGTGGCGCGGGCGCTGAGAAGCACGAAGTCGGCGCTCCGATTGACGAACTGGGTCGGTGAAGAGTGGCTTCGGCAGGCCGTCGCCTGGTACCACCAGCGGAGTGGTACGGTGGTCGTCTTCGACCGGCACTTCTTCATTGACTACTACACGTACGACATCGCAAAGACGAGCTTCGAGCGGCCGCTGTCGCGACGTATCCACGGATTCCTGCTCGACCGCGTCTATCCGAGGCCGGATCTCACGATCCTCCTCGACGCGCCGGGGCAGGTCTTGTTCGAGCGAAAGGGCGAAGCGAGCGCGGAGTGGCTCGAGCAGCGCCGTCGCGATTATCTCGAGATGACGGACGTCCTTCCGAGGGTCGCCGTCGTCGATGCGACGAGGCCATTGGCTGAGGTCGTTCGTGACGTGGCGGACATCATTTTCAGCTTCTATCGCGAACAGAAGACTAAGTAGGGAGGCCGCGCATGAAGATCCTCCTGGCGAGCCCCATCCACCACGACGTACTCGAGCAGCTCGATCGTCACCACGAAGTGGAGCGCGCCTTCCACGCCTCGAATGACGAATTGCGCGCTCTCGTACGGGATCGGGAAGTCCTCGTCTTCCGCAGCGGCGTGACCATCTCGTCAGACGTGATCGACTCCGGGAGCAAACTGGGGCTACTCATCCGAGCAGGATCCGGCCTCGACAACATCGACGTCGAGCGAGCTCGCGCGAGACAGATCCGGGTGGTTCGCATACCAGGCCCATCGGCGCAGGCGGTTGCCGAGCTCACGTTCGCCCTCACGTTCAGCCTCGTGCGGAACGTCACGCTGGCCGACCGCTTGCTTCGGGACGGTCGCTGGCCCAAGCCGCAACTCGGGGGCATCCTCCTGAACGGGAAGACGCTGGGAGTCGTCGGCGCAGGAAACATCGGCACCAGAGTCGGTGAGCTCGGGGTCGCACTCGGGATGAACGTGCTCGGATGCGTCGAGCATCCCTCCGCGGAACGTGCTGCCGCGCTTCGGCAGAAGGGCATTACTCTCGCCGACTTCGACTCGGTCGTCGGCGATGCCCACATCGTCAGCGTCCACGTCCCGCTCAACGAAGCCACGCGCCATCTCATCGACGCGCGCGTGCTGGCTCGCATGCAGGCTGGGGCGTTTCTGGTCAACGCCGCACGCGGTGGAGTGGTCGACGAACGAGCGCTCCATGCTGCGCTCGTGGATGGGAGGCTTACCGGTGCTGCCCTCGATGTCCACGAGCGGGAAGGGGAAGGGACGATCTCTCCGCTCTCCGAGTTGTCGAACGTCGTGCTGACCCCGCACATCGGGGCGATGGCGCTCGACTCGCAGCTCGAGATCGGAAACCGAGTCATCGAATTCATCGACTCGTTCGCCGAGGGCCGGATCGACTCGGTCGCGTTGGACGGCGAGCTCGTCGTATAGGCGATCAGGCAAGCGAGAGGAAGGCAGACACAGTTGCAAAGGACAGAGAACAAGCGGGTACGGCTTCGCGAGGGGCTCGGAGCTTCCTCGTCGCTCGTCGCAGTGGGCGCCCACGACGCGATGAGCGCGCAGCTCATCGAGAAAGCCGGCTTCGACGCCGTATGGGTGAGTGGCTTCGGGGTGTCGACGATGATGTATGCGCTGCCTGACCTCAACCTGGTAACGCTCACGGAGACGCTCGAGTCAGCATCACGAATCGACGCGGCAACCAGCCTCCCGGTAATAGCGGACTGCGACAACGGGTTCGGCGGCCTCGGCAACGTCGTTCGAACGGTGCGCGAGTTCGAGCGCGCCGGAATCGCAGCTGTCTGCATCGAGGACAACACCTTTCCGAAGCGAAACAGCCTGTACCTCGGGGAGTCGATACGCGAGCTGATTCCGACAGCGGAGCAGGCCCGGCGGATCCGTGCTGCAAAGGACGCCCAGGAGACGGAGACGTTCGTGTTCATCGCCAGGATCGAGGCCCTCATAGCGGGGCATGGAGTCGAAGCGGCCTGTGAGCGCGCCGACGCCTACGTCGACGCCGGCGCCGACGCCATCCTCATCCACTCCCGCGACAAGACGCTCGTCGAGATCGAGAGCTTTCTGGAGAGCTGGCAGGGCACAGGAAGCGTTCCGCTCGTTGCCGTCCCCACGCTCTTCCCGGACTTCACCGTCGACGAGCTCGGCGAGAAGGGGTTCCGGCTCGTCATCTTCGCCAATCAGCCCATGCGCGCCGCTGTCCGGGCGATGGAGGAAACGCTGGAGACGCTGGGCCGGGAGAGACGAGCTGCCGCGGTCGATCCGACGATCGCTCCTGTGAACCACATCTTCGAGCTCGTCGAGACGAAGCGGGCAATCGAGCTCGAGGAAGGTGCGCCTCCGACCTAGAGGCTTGATGTGGGTTTAGCGGTCGTCAAGGCGACGAGCGTTCGGGGCGGGCGGCCGTCGAGGGTCTTGAGGAGGCATGCCGACGGTGAAGCGAGCAGCCGCTGGGCGATCCGTTGTACGAGTCCGCCAGGTGTCTTCGCCGAGGTGCTGCTCGAGCCGCATCTGGTATTTGGGTATCGTCGACTCGATCACCAGTCGCATCCCGGCCAAGCGTTTCTCCCGGACGACGTTCGAGGTGGTACGCACTCGGCGGGCGTGACGATGGTCACACCTTGCAGGGCAAGCGTTTCAGCGTACTGGCGACTCAGTAACCCTTGTCGGCGATCAGGGTGCAGCTCGCTTGGCCTGTGGGTCAGCTCACGCATCGGCCCCTTACTCCTACTCGTTGGCGGCGACCAGCGTGTAGCCGACGGGCACGCCGGCCGCGTCGGTGGCCAGGACCGAGGCGCATGCCCCCACGCGTACTCGGTTTCGCGGCGCAGTAGCCAAAGGCGGCAGTGCCGGCGAATTCGCTGCGGCTCGCACAGCCGGCGTAGTTGGCGACACCGATGAGGGTGTCGTCCGCGAAACCGCAGGTCGCCCGCAGCGACGAGCTCGGAGATCCGCAGCTGAACGGACACGATCCAGGGCGCAAGTCGCCGCAGGCGACGGTTGCACTGCGACTGCTCCGGCAGGTGCGGGAACCAGCCGGGCACCACCTTGCCGACAAGACGGAAGAAGAAACTGTCGATCGGAAGGGACTCCCATCGCCGTCTGCGCCATCCCGAGGGCGATGAGCTCGGCGTCGGTCAGCCTGTCCACAGGACTACGGCCAGGGATCGCCACTTGATCCGCGAACATGTACGCCGCGGCAACAAGGGTCTCCAACGAGGCTGTCATCTTGTTCCAATCACAAGGGAACAGCGCTGGAGCCCGCGATATCAGCAGGCACCAACGCTACCAAGCCGTTTTGTGCGTCTCAGACACTGAAGATGATCGGCCGGCCGCGAGAGCTCCGCGCGAGCGCTACCTCGTTCGAACGTCCAGCGCTTTCGCGACAGTGGTCTGAATCACCTGTCCCGCGGCCGGCTCGCGTTCGATATCGTCGGCCTTCTGTCCAGCTACGCGCGAGGGCGCAACCGGAGACGCAGCGGGTGTCGAGCTCGACTCACGCACGGATGCGGGCTGACCACGTTCCGACCTAACAAACGAGCACAGGAGACGACGGCTCCACATGGGGCGAGTGTCCGGTTTGCGCTGAGTGTTTACCGCTCGATCGTCACCGACGATCCGCAACGCCAGGAACCCGGAGAGCTACCCCTCGAGCCGCCGCTCGGTCAGCGCGAGCTGGGGTGCCCGTAGGAGTAGGCATACGTGCCGACCGGTCCTTCGCCGATGACCAGAAAGCCGACCGGGTCCACGCCAGCTCGTGCGAGGAGGTCGCGCGTGATTTCGGCATGGATCCGTTTGGTGGCGCGCAGCCTCACGACTATGAGCACGTCGTCCACAAGTTCGACCAAAGTCAGTGCGTCACTGACTACGCCGAGCGGTGGCGTGTCGACGATAACGTAGTCCGCCTCCTGGGCGGCGGCGTGGATCGCTTCGGCGAGACGACCTCTGGAGCGCTTGTCGATGCTGTCGAACCCGATCTCGCTTGCGTCGAGCAGCTGGAGGTTGTTGTGTCCCTCCAGGGGATAGAGCCTGCCCCGCAACGATCGCGGACGCTCACGCTCGCCACTCCCCGGTTGTGGGAATGCTGCAGCCACCGCGGGAGCCGCTGGGCGGGAGCTCTTGCGGGCTTGCATCCCGCGCACGTCGGTGTCGATGAGAATCACGCGCGCTCCGGTGTCCGCGAGTGCTGCCCCGAAAGCGAGGGCAGTCGTAGTCTTGCCGTCGTCCGGGGACGGGCTGGTGAGCATGATGGTTCGCGTCTGTTTGCCGGCGAGATCGAGTTGCACTTGCACCGTGCGCAGCGCCTCGCGGGTTTGGGGCTCGACTTCGAGTGGCCCTCGACGACGCTGGCGGCCTCGCAGGATCGGCAGTCGAGCGAGGATCGGGAGCTGGAAGATGCTGAGAAGCTCGTCCTCGCTCTTGATGCGGTCTGGCGTCAGCCTGTCGACCGCCAGCGCGGCGCCTACGCTGAGGATCGCACCTGCGAATAGCGCGAGCAGAAGAACGAGCGATCTTGACGGGCCGAGCGACTGCGACGACGCGGTCGCGCGCTGCGCAATCGACAACGTCGGGTCTCTTCCGCCCGCGAGCGTCCGGAGCCGGCTGAGCACGCTACGGAGCTCCGGGGTGGGATTCGACCGTAGCTGGGCCTGCACGCTGGGTATGGCCGCCTGGGCGGCGCTCTGAAGCGCCTTTCGTCGAACCTCGAGCGTTGCTGTGGCGAAGGTGTTCGCGAGCCTCGCTGCAAGCTCGCCGGTCTCGGCGGTCGCGCGGACCACGAGGATGTTCGTTTGCCCCCTCGGGTCCACGTCGACGGCCCGCGCTACTTCTCTGAGTGTCCACCCGTCGCCGAGCAACTGCGCCGTTCTCGCTGCGGCAGCGTCCGAGTTGACGAGCGCGGCAGCCGTCTGGATGGTGCGCGTCGGATCGCGGAGGTCCTGGATCAGGGGCAGTCCGACGACCGCCGCCGCCTCCGCCGGGAGAGGAGTGACGAAGATGTCCGCCTCGGCCGCGTACCTGGGTGGCTGTACGTCGGACCAGGCAAGAGCGCTGATCACTGTCGCCGCCAGGACCACGACGACCAGCACGACGTGCGAGCGAACCGCCTCGAGATACGGGCTCAGCGCGCTTTGCGGCGGTTCGGGGCGCACCGGCATCCAGCCGGTATCGGCCGGGGACGCGACATTTCGCTCTGGCCTCATGGACGTCGAACTGTAGCTCAGGAATCTACAGGCATACGCACGTCGACCACCGGGACTTACGCGAGCGGTGCCGCCCGGCTCTCCGAACGAGGCCGCCTCGCATGGGCACGGTAGCTGCTACGCGGGCCGGCGAGGACGGTCAGCGACCGATGCTCAGGGCTTCGACGATCGACTCGATGACGAGCTGCACCTGATCGTCGGTCATGTGACCGAAGAGCGGAAGCGATAGCAAGCGCGGCGCGACATCGTCCGTCTGCGGGAGCGGGCGCGGTCCAAGCCCGCGATAGGCGGTAAAACCGTGGATTGGAGGGTAGTGGACGCTCGTCTGGACTCCTCGATCGGCGAGCGTCGCTCGAACGGAGTTCCGTGAGACGCTCTCGGGAAGAAGCGCGACCGCCAGATGATGAGATGAGGAAGGCTCGCCCAGCCGTTCGGCGAAGGCCATCTCGAGTCCCCGTTCACCGTGGAGTGAATTCCGGTAGCGCTCTGCGACGCGTCGCCTGCCGGCATTCGCCTCGTCGAGGCCGCCGAGGCTGACGAGACCCATTGCGGCACGGACCTCGTCGAGTCGGTAGTTGAAGCCGTGGAGGAGGACGTCGTATTCCGAGGCGTGGCCACGGTGCCGATCCCAGGTCAGGGTCGTCATGCCGTGCGAGCGGAGCAGGCGGAGCTTCTCGGCGAGCCCGTCGCTGTCGGTGACGAGCATGCCGCCCTCGCCGACCGCAAGGTTCTTGTTGGCGAAGAAGCTGAAGCAGCCGATGGCCCCGATCGTTCCGCACGCACGCCCGCGCCACCGCGATCCGGGCGCGTGGGCCGCATCCTCGATCACGGCGATGCCGCGTTGCTCCGCCAGGTCGAGAACCGACTCGAGCTCGCAGGCGAATCCGCCGTAATGAAGCACGACCACGGCTTTCGTGGCCGGCCCCAGCGCGGCCTCCAGGTCGCTCGGATCGAGGTTCAGATCGAGCTTCCCCCGGATGTCGCAGAAGACGGGGGTCGCCCCGGTGCGGACAATCGTGTTGGCGGCCGCGACGAAGTTGAGCGATGGAACGACGACTTCGTCGCCGGGGCCACAGCCGACGGCGAGCAGCGCCAGGTGAAGTGCGGCTGTCCCGTTTGCCACCGCGAGCGCGTGCCGCGCGCCGACATAGTCGGCGAACGCGCTCTCGAACTCGGCCACGCGAGGCCCCATCGACCACCAGCCGGAGCGAAGGACGCTCTCGGCCGCGGAGATCATCTCCTCGGAGACGCTGACATCCGAGAGCGGAACTCGCCACTTGGCCAGGTCTACCTCGGCCATCGGTCAGGTTCTAGTGGCCCCGCTCGCGGATAAGCTCGAGGCTCTGGTCGCAGAGAAGTTCGAGAAAAAAGAACCAGTTCTTGACGAAACGGTAAACCTTGTGCCATAAAGAGAGACAAGGGTAGCTACGCGGCCGAGCGGGGGCTCGGTCGCATTGGGGAGGGACTTAGGGTGATCAACGCAGGCGGACGTGCTGCCGGTGCAGCGACGACGCGGGCATGGCGCATGAAGGCACGGCTCGGCGATGCGGTGGTGCGGCTTCTCGATGTCGCTCTCGCGGCGCTACTCTCGGTCGTGTTCGCCGTGCTCATCATCGCGCTCGCGTTGGCGGTCAAGGTCGAGAGCCGAGGTCCTGCTCTGTATCGCTCGCGGCGTGTGGGCAAGCGTGGACGGGAGTTCGAGATGCTGAAGTTCCGCAAGATGCGGGACGGGGTCGATGGATGCCGGCTCACGGCTCCGGAGGACGACCGCTTCACCCGTCTTGGCCGCTTCCTCGCGAAGACCAAGCTCGACGAGCTGCCCCAACTCTGGAACGTGCTCAGGGGCCAGATGAGCCTCGTCGGCCCGAGACCCGAAGACCCGGTGTTCGTCGAGCGCTTTCGGGCAGAGCTCGAGCCAGTTCTACGCGTAAGGCCCGGGATCACGGGCCTGTCGCAGCTTGCGTTTGCGAGAGAGTCCGAGATCCTCGATCCGGTCGACCGAGAGGTCCACTACGTCGAGCGCATCCTCCCGCAGAAGATCCACATGGACACCTTGTACGCGACCCAGCGCTCGACCAACACGTACGTTCGGATCCTCGTCTGGACTACCGTGGCCGTGATCCTCCGCCGCGAAGTCGCCGTTCACCGCACGACCGGAGAGATGCGGCTCCGGCGGCGTCCGCGGCCCGAGCCGACGACGTCCGGTTTCAGTTCGCTCGAGCTCGGCTCTCCGCAGCTAGAGCAGTCGGGGTCCTGACCGTGGCGGACGACTCTCCCGAGGAGCTGTTCGAGGCGCTTGCCGTGGCTGGAGCCAGGCCGTCGGACCCTGTAGAGGCGCATCTGCGAGCGGTAATCTTGGCGGGCGGGCGGGGCGCGCGGCTCGCTCCGTACACTTCGGTGCTGCCGAAGCCCCTGATGCCTGTAGGCGACCGCTCGATTCTCGAGATCGTGCTGGAGCAGCTGTCGAAGGCGGGCGTGAGGGACGTCACTCTCTCGGTCGGTTACCTATCGCATCTGATCCGGGCCGTCCTCTACGACCACCACTCGGCAGATCCACTGCAGATCGAATACGTCCAAGAGGACGAGCCGCTCGGAACCGCCGGGCCTCTCAAGCTCGTTGACGGCCTCGATGACACGTTCCTCGTCATGAACGGCGATGTGCTCACGACTCTCGACTATCGCGACCTCGTTCGCAGCCATCGGGAGAGCGAGAGTCTGCTGACAATCGCCACGCACATCCGCAAGGTGAAGATCGACTACGGCATCGTCCGCACCGACGAGGACAACCGGCTGATCGGGTTCGAGGAGAAGCCGGAGATCTCCGCTGCGGTCTCGATGGGCGTCTACGTGATGGAGCCAGAGGTGCTCAGCTTCATACCCGACGGGCACATGGACTTTCCGGAGCTCGTCGATGCGTTGATCGGCGCCGGTGGGCTCGTGATGAGCTATCCGTACGACGGGCTGTGGTTCGACATCGGTCGACACGACGACTTCCAGCAAGCCGTCGCGGCCTGGACCGAGAGCTTGAACGGGAACGAGCACGGGCGATCGCCCGAGGTCATCGGCCTCGTGTCCGACTCCGGCTGAGACGCTGGAGCGAACGACGTTTCGAGGAGCACTCGAAACAAACGGGCATCGAGTCGCCTGGTAAGCCTCGTCGCTTCTGAGTACGTGGCCCGGGAGCAGGGCTCGCGGGCGAGGACGCATGTAGCTGCCTCGGACGTGTCGTTCCGACTAGCCCCCCGGCAGTAGCCCACCGAGATCGCCGGGAATCAGGCCGGACATCTTCGACTCCATGAGCCCTCGCGCGGAGCGGAGCGCCTCGTTCACTGCGGCGAGGACCATGTCGGCGAGGAGCTCCGGGTCGTCCGGGTCGATGGCGCGCGGGTCGATGATCAGCTCGAGGATGTCGCCCGCACCGTTGGCCTTCACGGTGACCATGCCTCCACCGGCCGAGGCCTCGACGATCTCGCTGGCCGCCGCTTCCTGCGCCTGCGCGAGCTGCTCCTGCATCCGCTGCGCCTCGCGCAGCATCTTGTTCATGTCGAAGCTCATTTTTCATCCACCACCTCTCGGGCATCGAAGGTCTCTTTCAGCGACGAGATCCAGTCGTCCTCCGACTTCGGTTCGTCATCGTCCTCGAGCGTTGCGTCGGTCTCGCCCGCCTCGAGCACGACGGTGAGCTTCCGTCCGGTGACCTCGTAGAGCGCGTCGCGGAGCAGGCCGATGTTCTGCGGCTCCGCGATCTGCTGGCGGTGGAAGTCGTTGCCCGCGGGGAACTCCACTGTGAGGGTGTCGTCGACCAGCACGGTCGGCGTCGCCTCGGCCAGGAGGCTCGCCACCGGGATCGAGCGCTCCCGCACCGACTCCACGATGCTTCGTTGCCACGCCTCGGCCACTTGCTCCAGCTCGAGATCGAGCCCAGCAGTCGGCGCATCGTCCGCGGGAGCCGGAGGGCTCCCGGACGGCGACGGCGACGGAACCGACGCGGGCGCGGCGTCCCGTGCGGTCGGCACGGGGGAGCCTCGGCTCTCGAGCAGCTCGACCCGATGTGCCAGCGACTCGCGGGACAGGTCGGCGTGCGGTCTCGTCACCTTGACGATCGCGAGCTCCAGCGGCAGCCTCGGGTCGCCTCCTTGACGCGTGTCCTCGACGGCCACGGCCAGCAGATCGATGAGTCGAAGGACCGTTGGCTCGGGTAGCTGATTCGCCTGTTGGCGCAGGAGCTCCTTGGTCTCCTCGGTGACCGGGAGCGACTCCGGAACGTGGCCCATGTGCTGGACGAGCAGGAGGTGGCGCAGATGCTCGAGCAGGTCGTTGACGAGGCGGCCGAGATCCTGTCCCTGCTCGGCCAGCTCCTCGATGAAGACGAGCGCTCCCGCCGTGTCGTGGTCGACGACCATGTCGCAGAGCCGAAGCAGCGTGTCCTCCTCGACTGCGCCGACGAGCTGGAGAACTGCCTGGGCGTCGACCGAGCCACTCGTCGCGGCGCAGAGCTGGTCGAGGGTCGAGACCGCGTCTCGGAACGATCCGTGTGCGCTGCGGGCAATCAACGACAGGGCGGAGTCCTGGGCCTGGATGCCTTCCCCGTCGGCCACCCGCCGGAGCAGCGTCACGAGCTCGGCGAGCCGCGGGCGCTGGAAGACGAACGTCTGGCAGCGCGAGCGCACGGTCGGGATGACCTTGACGAGATCGGTGGTGCAGAAGACGAAGAGGAGGTGGGGAGGAGGCTCCTCGATCAGCTTGAGGAGCGCATTCCAGGCGGCGTCCGTCAGCTGGTGCGCCTCGTCGAGGATATAGACCTTGTAACGCCCTTCGACCGGCTGCAGCACGACGCGCTCTCGAATCTCACGGATGTCGTCGATGCCGCGCTGGGAGGCAGCATCCATCTCGACCACGTCCAGTGAGGTTCCGTTCGCGATCGCGACGCACACGTGGCACGTCTTGTCCGGAGTCGGTGTGGAGCCTCCGGTACCGACGCAATTGAGAGCCTTCGCGAGGATCCGCGCCATCGACGTCTTCCCTGTCCCACGCGGCCCGGCGAAGAGGTAGGCCTGACGTACCTGATCGTGCTCGATCGCGTTCTGGAGCGTCCGCACGACGGCCTCCTGCCCGACCACCTCGTCGAAGCCCTGCGGACGGTACTTCCGGTAGAGCGCGCTCACTTCGTGGATTCAAGCAGGTGAGGACCCACCTTGGAGAAGCCCGGCCGCGCGCTCCGTCGTCGAGACGAGCATCCTCGGAGGTATCCCCGTCGCCGGCTCGGATCGGGCGGAACCGCGGCACCTGAGAGGGAGTCCTTAGCGCTGCTTCCTTCCGGACCTGACGCGGTTCGGACGCTCTCAGTGCGCGGAACCCGATCTGTCAACACTGCGTGCGAAGA
>Ga0208612_1000782_pt1 | contig 13416 bp, 10 predicted proteins | sample AntDryMetagUQ889_FD_188089 | JGI IMG/M metagenome (GOLD analysis project Ga0208612, IMG submission 188089) | Polar desert microbial communities from Antarctic Dry Valleys - UQ889 (SPAdes) | ecosystem: Environmental > Terrestrial > Soil > Desert | place: Antarctic Dry Valleys | collected 2008-12-31 | reverse complement strand
CCGGCAACCTCTCGCAGAAGATCTTTCGCTCGCACGATGCCCCGTCGCAGAAGAAGCGCCTCGCTAGGACCTCGAGCTCGACCGTGATTCCGTGCCAGGGGAGGTCGGAGACCGTGCGAAGGTAGCGGCTGTGCGCCCGGGACGAGCGGCGACCGCATAGCGGGCAGCGGGACCTCCTCGTCTCGGACGCCACGCGGATGCTGACGCGCCCGGTCTCGATGCTCAGGCTTTCGAGGTACAGGCCCTCGGGGAGCAGTTCGTGGGTTGCGATGGCGGTCCTCATGGCGGCGCTTCTCCTTACCCGGCTCGACGGAGCCCCACGGTAAGGCTTGTTCACCAGGAAAGCGACAAAACCCACACATTAAGGCGAGGTTTGCTGGCCCGGCATCAGGACCCGCTCCCACCTGCTCGCCGACGAAGCGCAGGACCCCGACCGGCACCTCGTGCTTGTCGCGGGGGAAGCGGCCCTCCCCCGCGAAGAACCTCAGCATCACCGCGAACCCGAGCCTCGTGCGTCCGGTCTTGTTCCCGATTAGCGCCAGCTCGTCGGGGAAGAGCGTCCACCGCTCGACCAGCTCTTCCTCCGTCCAACTGCGCTTCAATTCCCGAGTCTCCTTATTTCCTCAACGAGTTCAACGCTGCAGCAAACACCCGGCCAGGTACTTGGCTGGGTGCAGGTCGTGCGTGGTATCAGTTTTGGGGTTCAGTATCTCTCCCTCCGGGATGCCGGCACGAATGCGGCCGCCAACCTACGACCTTCCGCTAGCTGGCGACGCCTCCCAATGAGACGTACTTGGTGTCGAGGTATTCTTCTATGCCCTGGCGGCCGCCTTCCCGGCCGAAGCCCGACTCTTTAAGGCCGCCGAACGGCGCCTGCGCGGTCGAGGGCATCCCGTCGTTGGCGCCGATGGTCCCGTACTCGAGCTTCTCCATGAGCCTGAAGACCCGACCCACGTCGCGCGTGTAGTAGTAGGCGGCAAGGCCGTAGACGGTGTCGTTGGCCCGGCGAATCGCTTCGTCCTCGCCGTCGAAAGGCATGATGGCGGCCACGGGGCCGAACGTCTCCTCCTTCGCGACCAGCATGGTCTCGTCGGCGTCCGTCACGACCGTGGGGGCGTAGAAATTCTCGGTCCCGTTGTTGCCGCGGATCCGCGCCCCGCCGACCACGAGCCTTGCCCCCTTCTCGAGGGCGTCTTGGACGTGCTGCTCGACCTTCTCGACGGCCTTGGGCTCGACCAGAGGGCCGACCGTGACGCCTTCCTCCAGGCCGTCGCCCACCCGCATGGCGGACATCTTTTCTGCGAGCTTCCGGGTGAACTCCTCGGCGATGCCCCTCTGGACGAAGATGCGGTTGGCGCAGACGCACGTCTGGCCCATGTTGCGCATCTTGGAGACGAGGGCGCCATCCACGGCGGCGTCCACGTCGGCGTCGTCGAAGACCATGAACGGCGCGTGGCCGCCGAGCTCCAGGGAGAGGCGCTTCATGGTGTCGGCGGCCTGCTTCATCAGGAGCTTGCCGACCTCGGTGGAGCCGGTGAACGAGAGCTTGCGGACCCGCTCATCCTCCATGATCGCCGAGGTCACGCTGGAGGTGTCGGTGCCAACGATTACGGAGAGCAGGCCCTTGGGGAGTCCCGCTTCCTCGAAGATCTTCGCCATCTCCAGGGCCGAGAGCGGCGTGAGCCGGGCGGGCTTTATGACCATGGAGCATCCGGCGGCCAACGCCGGGCCGAGCTTTCGCGTGATCATGGCGGCCGGGAAGTTCCAGGGCGTGATCGCGGCCGTGACCCCGACGGGTCGCTTTATGACCAGAATACGTTTGTCCGGGAAGCTCGCCGGGATGGTTTCCCCGTAGACCCTCTTGCCTTCCTCGGCGAACCACTCGATAAAGGAGGCGGCGTAATCGATCTCGCCGCGCGACTCGGCCAGGGGTTTCCCCTGCTCCAGGGTCATGACCCTCGCGAGGCGCTCCTTGCGCTCGTGCATCAGACGGGCGGCGTTCTGCATGATTGCGGCCCTGTCCGCGGCGGTCCTCTCGGCCCATTCCGGCTGGGCGGCCGCCGCGGCGTCTATGGCCCGCCGCATCTCCTCCCGCCCGCCGTCGGGCAGGACGGCTACCGTTTCGCCGTTCGAGGGGTTGGTTACCTCGAAGGTCCCTCCCGATGTGGTACCTCCGACCCACTCTCCGGCGACGAAGAGCCCCTCGAGCATCTCGGATCTCGCTGCCGAGCGTTCCTCGGTGTGCCTTCTGTGGAACTCAAGAGACTTGTCCACGATTCTCCTTCCGCTGGCCGACTCGCGGGTCGGTTATGGAGTCGCCCAACGCCTGCGCGGCGAACTCCAGATCTTCGTCCGTCAGGCTCAAGGGCGGCGCCAACGTTATGGAGTTGTCGAACCCGGCGACCGTGTCGGCGTTCTTGCCGACGATGAGGCCCCGCGCCTTGCACGCGGCGACGATGGCGTTGACCTTCTCCGAAGAAGCCGGCTGCTTGCTCTGTTTGTCCTCCACCATCTCTACGCCGAGGAGGAGACCCTTGTTTCGGATCTCGCCCACGTTCGGATGTCCCTCAAGCCCCGAAAGCTTCTGGCGCAGCTTCTCACCCATCCTCGCAGACCGGCCGGGCAGGTCTTCCTCTTCCATGATCTCGAGGTTCTTTATAGCCACGGCGCACGCGGCCGGGTGGCCGCCGAAGGTGTTGACGTGCCGGAGGCGCTCGTACTCGCCGTCGCCCGCGAAGCTCTCGTATATCTCGCGCCGCACCGCCGTCACGGATAGCGGGAAGTACCCACTGGTGATGCCCTTTGCCATGGTGACGATGTCCGGCTTCACGCCGTAGTGCTGGTACCCGAAACGCTTCCCGGTCCGGCCGAAGCCGCAGATGACCTCGTCTACGACCAGGAGGGCGCCGTTCTTTTCGCAGATCTCCTTGGCGGTCCGTAAGTAGTCGTCGTGGGGAATGAGTATCCCGCCGCCGGTGATGATCGGCTCTACGATCACGCCGGCCACCGTCTCGGGCAACTCCCAGGTTATGACCCTATCTATCTCCCTCGCGCACTGCAGCGTGCAGGCGTCCTTCTCGGCGCAGAGGTGGCAGCGGTAGGGGTCCGGAGGTGCCACGTGCAGGAAGCCCGGCGAGAGCGGCTCGTAGCGGTATTTGCGCTGGGCCATCCCGGTGGCCGCCAGCGCCCCCATGGTCTGGCCGTGGTAGCCACGGTAGCGGGAGACGAACTTCCAGCGCTCCGGATCTCCGTTGTGTTGATGGTACTGGCGGGCGACCTTGAAGGCGACCTCATTGGCCTCCGAGCCGGAGTTGGAGTAGAAACAGACGTAGTCGTCTTCGAGCCACTCGTTGAGCTTCTCGCCCAACTCTATGGCGGGCAGGTGGCTCTTGGTAAGCGGGTAGAAAGACAGGGTCTTGAGTTGCTCGTAGGCAACCCTCGCGAGCTCCTCGCGGCCGTAGCCGACGTTGACGCACCATAGCCCGGACATGCCGTCCAGGTAACGGCCGCCGCCGGAATCGGAGATCCAGGCCCCCTCCCCCTCGGTGACGACCATCGTAGACGCCTGCGGATCGTAGCCGCTCATCGCGTGCCAGACGTACCTGCGGTCGTCCTCGATCAGGTTCCGATCATTCTTGAGCATCGCTTGTCTCCTCTCGTTAGCCGATCGCGGCGCGATCGAGACCCTTTGCCGGGTCCGTGTAGGGCAGGCCGTGGGCCTCGGCCACGGGCCCGTGAACGAGGTCCCCGCCCAGCGTCGAGAGACCCTTCGCCAGGTTCGGGTCGGCCGAGGCGGCACCTTCGACGCCCTCGTCCGCGATCCTGATGAGGTAGGGCAGCGTCACGCTCGTGAGCGCCAACGTCGAGGTCCTCGCCACGGCCCCGGGGATGTTCGCCACGCAGTAGTGGACGACGCCTTCTTCTACATAGGTCGGCTCCGAGTGGGTCGTCGGGCGCGAGGTCTCGAAGCAGCCGCCCTGATCGATGGCGATGTCCACCACCACGGAGCCGTCGCGCATCGAGGAGATCATCTCCCGGCTCACCAGCTTCGGCGCCTTGGCCCCCGCCACGAGCACCGCCCCTATGACCACGTCGGACTCCGCCACGTAGGAGGCGGTTCTGGCCCGGTTGGGGACCACGAGGTCAACCCGGCCCTCGAAGATGTCAGACAGGTAGGCGAGGCGTTTGGGGTTGATGTCAAGGACCCTCACTATCGCCCGCATCCCGACCGCTATCTTGGCTGCCTCGGTGCCCGAGACCCCGCCCCCGATGATGGTGACCTTCGCCGCTGGCGTACCTGGCACGCCCCCGAGTAGCAGCCTCGCCCCGCCCTGCGGACTCTCCAGGTGGTGGGCCGCCGCCTGGACCGACATCCTCCCCGCAACCTCGCTCATCGGGGTGAGAAGCGGCAGGCTGCCGTCGGGCGACTCGACCGTCTCGTAGGCTATCGCGTCGATCTTCTTCTGCATCAAGAATTCGGTGAGGCCCTTGTCCGCCGCCAGGTGCAGGTAGGTGAATAGCTGCTGTCCCTCCCGGAAACGGTCGTACTCCTCTGGGATGGGCTCCTTGACCTTCGCGATCAGGCCCACCGAGGAGAAGACCTCCTCGGGCCCGTCCACCAGGCGGGCGCCGGCCGCCGCGTACTCCTCGTCGGTGAAACAGGCGCCCCCCGCCGGCCCCGGCCTCGACCACGACCTCGTGGCCGTGGTGGACGAGCTCCGCCACCCCGTCCGGCTGCATGGAGACGCGCCCCTCCATGTCCTTGATCTCCTTCGGCACCCCCACCACCGACTTTGACACGAGCACTCCCTCCTTTTCTAGAATCACGCAGCTATGTTCCGATTACCCCTCGCATACCGAGATCTGCTAGGCTTTCCGTCGTCAAGATACATCTGCGATGAACGGGAAACATATCCTGCTCATCCCGTTCTCAGCAACTGGCGTGTCAATGGAAAAGTGCCGGCACCGCACACTCTATGAGTGTAGCCGGCGACCCTTGCCAGCAGAGATAGTCGGGGAACCAGGTCCCCCGCGGATGCTGATCGATGGCTCTACAACCTACGTCTCTTCCATAACACCTTTCCCTTACAAGTAGAGGTCGACTCTAGTGTAAATTGTTGACAATATTACGTCAAGAGCAACGCCAGGGGTCGCGAACTTCGGAGTTTTCGCCGTCTTGCAGAGGGTGGCCGTCGCCCGCGCGCTCGCCATGTGCCCGAAGGTCGTGTTTCGTGTTCTTTAACGAGGTCACCTCGGCCTTGGACCCAGAGCTCGTCGGCGAGGTCCTCAACGTGGTCGCGATGTTCGCCGAGCGCCCCGACATGACGATGCCGCTCGTGACCCACGAGATGGGCTTCGCCCGCGACGTCGCGGATCGGGTGCTCATGCTCGACCACGGCTAGTGGTCGAGCAGGTCCCGCCCGACATCATCTTTACCAACCCTTCCCACAGGCACACCCAGAGGTTCCTTAAGGCAATTATCGAACACGTCTGAAAGACGCAGAACCGCCACAACGATCTTGCGGGACTATACCTCTCGCTCTCCGGCGCTACTGTCCCCCTATCCTATGTGGGCCCAGGCACACGCCTTGGATCGCATTGGCCTGCGAAAGTCCTATACGCGAGGACACTACTTCCGGAGAAAGGCCCATGCCTCGATTTCGACCAAGGCTCCATCTGGCAAGCCCGCGACGCCGACGGTGCTGCGGGCGGGTTTTGCTTCGCCCATGCCGCGGGCGTAAGCCGCGTTGAACTCCGCAAAACCGTCTATGTTCGCCAAGAAACACGTCGTCTTCTTGACGTCCTTTAGGCTTGCCCCTGCTCCTTCCAGGATGGTAGAGATGTTGCGGATAGCCTGGGCCGTCTGCGCGCTCAGGTCGGGGGCGAGGCGATCTCCGTCCTCGCCTGTCTGTCCGGAGACAAAGATCCATCCTTGCTCTGTCGTGTACAGTTCGTAGTGGCCTGCGGGTTGCACCATCTTGCTCCTTCCATCGGGTTCTTGCCGCACTGTCGGGTTAAAGGCATCTTGCCGCCGATTCTAGTGACTCGGACGGGACGTTGTCGCCGGTGATGATCGCGGCGGTCGTCCCGCCGTGACCGTTGTCCGTCCGACCGAGCACGTAGGCCACGACGACCGCCGCGGCGCCTTCGACAACGAGCCGTTCGTTTCGCAGCGTCCACCGCATCGCATCGCGGATCTCGTCTTCCTCGATAAGGACCACATCGTCCACGAATTCTTGCACGATCCTGAAGCTGTACCGGTTGTCCGGCCCCAGGTCGCCCATGAGCGAGCCGGCGATCGTCGCTACCTCCTCGGTGGCGACGGGTTGACCCGCGGCAACGGACCGCGCCATCGTGGGCGTTCGGTCCGCGGATACGGCAATCACGCGCGTCTGCGGCGCCAGGGACTTTATCGCCAAGCCTACCCCGGCCGCCAGTCCGCCGCCCGATACGGGCACGAGGACCGTTTCGAGATCCGGGATCTGCTCGTGGAGCTCCAGGCCGATCGTTCCCTGTCCGCTGATGATGTCCGGGTCGTCGAAAGGGGTGACGAATTGGCGGCCGCCATCTTCGGCCAGTTGCATTCCGCGCCTGATCGCCGCGCTTTGGTCGCCGTCCACGATATCAACCTGGGCGCCCTCGGCGCGGATGGAGTCGATGCGATCCTGCGGCACGTTGCTGGACAGGCAGACGACCGCGTCGAGCCCGAGCGTCCGCGCGATATAGGCGACGGCTCGCCCGTGGTTGCCGGTGGAAGCCGTGACCACGCCCGTTACCGCCCCTTCTTCCCCTTGGCGGAGCACGGCGTTCGCGGCCCCCCGAACTTTGAAGGAACCGGTGGGTTGCGTCGTCTCCAGCTTGAGCATTACCGGCGCGCCGTGGATCTCGCTCAGCTGGTTGGATACCCGGACGGGGGTTCTGTTGGTCACGCGAGAGATCCGTCGGGCAGCGGCGCGGACGGAGTCGAGCGTGGGGTTTGCGGGGACGCTCAATTGATCCCTTCCTTGCCGATACCGCCATTCACCGCGCGTAGCTCCCTCTCATCGCGCGATCACGGGCGTTCTCGGAACGTGCGTGATGATTTCGGGTTGCCCTTCGGTGACGATCGCCTGCTCACCCAGCGACATCGTGAGCCCCGCGTCGTGATCGACCAGGATCATGTGCGTGAAGAACGTCATGTTGGCTTCGAGCACCACCGGGTTGTTCGCGAATATCTGGGGCTGCTCCATCCATGTGGGCGGCCACGTGGCCCCCATCGTGTACCCGCACGCCGTACCCGCCGCGCGCTCGTAGCCGTAACCGGCGAAAGCCGCCCGGTGAGCCTCGTACAGGTCACCGACCGTGTTGCCCGGGCGCAAAGCGACCTGGATGGCCTGCAACGCGTCCACGCATGCTTCGTGCATCTTGAGGTGCCTCGGGTCTATGGTGGGACCGGTCAGCACGACGAACATGTCGGCGGCGTGGTAGTGACGGTATCCCGCGCCAAGCTCGAACGTCATCTGGTCGTTCTCGCCCACCGGTTTGCGTCGTGTCGTGTATCGCATGTTCAAGGCGGAGGCTCCCGTGCCCATGGGCGGACGGTGGGCAGGCGGGTCGCCGTCGTTGGCCATCGCGGTGGCCCAGATTTTGCCCATCACGTCGCCCTCGTAGACGCCGGCCCTGGTGTCGGAGATCGCGACGTCGCGCATCTTGTCGACGATCGCGCCCGCCCGTCGGTGGTACTCGAGTTCTCGCGGGCTCTTGACGAGGCGCAGCGTGCGGATTAGGTCCGACGCGTCGACGAGCTCGCACCATCCGTCGAGCTCTGCCCTGATCTCCTCGTACAGCCTCGGAGTCAACCCCATGGTGTCCAGTTGGATGCCGAGCGTTTTGCCCCGCATCCCGTGGCTGGCCAGCGTGTCCTTTATCGCTTTGGATTTCGGGTTGCCCTCGGCGTCGAGCCAGATGCGGATATCGTCGCACACGGAGGAGTACCGGACGTTCGCGAGGTCGGCACCCCGGCTGACGTGGGTAAGTTCTCCGCTGGTCCCGATGAACATGGCGTGGAAGATAGAAAACCCGTCCGTGTCGAGCCCGGACAGCCAATACATGTCCTCTATCTTGAAGAGCAACATCCCGTCGAGCCCTTGATCCAGCATCGCTTTGCGCGTCTTTTCTTGACGCTCGGCGTATTCGTTGAGGGTGAAATGCAAGTTCTGTGGACCCACAGGACTCTCCTCTCTAAGGAAGGTTGCGGAGTGAGTGGTCGGGCCGCCGAGGCCAGGTACCGCCGTCGACGAGGAGGGACCGGGCCGCGGCGAGCAGTATTCTGGCGCCGACCGCCATCGCGTCTTCGTCGACGGCGAACTTGGGATGGTGGAGCGGATAAGTAAACCCTTCCTCCTCGTTTCTCGTTCCCAGCCAGATCATCGCGGCTGGAACGACCTGCGAGTAAAACGCGAAGTCTTCGGAGTTCATGGTGGGCGACTCGAGTTCTATGACGTCGGAATCGCCCAGTAGGCTCCGAGAGGAGCTACGAAACGCCTCCATTACCGTCGGATCGTTGTAGAGAACTGGTTCGCCGGCGACGATTTCGAGCTCTGCTTCGGCGTCGTGCGCCCGGCTGACGTGGGTCACGATCTTGTGCAGCAGACGACAGGCCTCGATGCGGGACGTCTCGTCGAGTGCGCGTATGGTTCCTTCAGCTTTGGCTTCGTCGGCCACGATGTTCGCGGCGGTTCCACCCGTAATTTTGCCGAAGTTGATAACCAACGGCGTCCTCGGGTCGGTCCGTCGGGACACGATCTTTTGTGACTCCTGTATGATCGCAGCGAGCGTCGCGATCGCGTCGATGCCGGCGTTCGGCCAACCGGCGTGCCCAGCACGACCGCGCACGGTGATGCCGAACTCGTCTGAGCTGGCCATCGCCGGCCCCGGCCGCAGAGCGACCGTTCCGGTCTCGAAGTCGGGCGAGACGTGGAGGGCGATGATCGCGCAGACGCCCTCCAGATGTCCGCCCGCGACGACGGTGCGCGCGCCGAGCGGTTCGCGCTCCTCGGCGGGCTGAAAGACGAACCTCAGGGTACCGGCGAAAGAGTCTCGTGCTCGTTGCGCCGCGAGGGCCACGCCCAGAAGGGTCGCCGCGTGCACATCGTGCCCGCACGCGTGCATAACGCCTTTGTTCTCCGAAGCGAAGGGCAGCCGAGCTTCCTCCGTGAGCGGCAGGGCGTCGAGATCCGCCCGTATCGCTACGGTACGTCCGGACGAACGCCCCCGGACATCGGCGATCACACCGGTCCGGCCCACCGGACGAACATCGGTGATGCCCGCCCTCGCCAGTTCGCGCCGCAGAAGCGCCGTGGTCTCGAACTCCTCGTTAGAGAGTTCGGGACGCCGGTGTATCTGGCGGCGTGTCGCGACAACGATGTCGACAATATCGTCCGGAATCCCGCGTGGTGTCGTCACCGAGTGCGCACCTTCTGCCTCCCGCTAGCTCCCTGTGCTTCTTCCAACCGTATCACCACAGACCGCCGCAGCATCAGTCTCTACTCGTGTCTCGCTTCGCACGATCAGTAGATCGATATTCGAAGCGCCCTGTACGGGGCCTAGTCGGCAAAACCCAACCGTATGAGGCCTTACCGGCGAGCCACCTCCATGGTGTCGGCCGCGCCGCCCTGAACGTTTCCTCGGTCCATGGTCGAAACGCAGCAAGCACCGAGCACACCCAATTTCCCCCTGGCCGCCGCATCCGAGAACAGCGCAGATCGCTTGAGGAACTCCACTCCGTTGAGCCTCTCCCTCGCCACTCGACGTACCCTCGTTTCGTCTCCACGTATCCCCGTCCATTATGAGCACTTGTTTTATTATTGTCAACAATCTACACTATACGCCTTGTGCGCGGGGAGTTTAGGAACGCAGGAAGGGGTTGGGAGAGATCATGGACGTCTTGCCAACCATCGGGCTGGGACAATATCAGGCTGTGCGGTGCGCGGATGACCGCATACGTAGTTAGCACTGTCGGGTCTAAGGATGAAAGTCGGCGCACTCGCCGTGATTGCCGAGAGCCTGGGTGGGACGCCACCGTGCTTGAGGTGGGCGATTCTGGCGTGAAGACTAGATCCTTCGCTGCCTCCGAGTACGCTGCCCGTATTGCCGCGGTCCGTAAAGCCATGCGCGAGTGTGGGCTCGACGCCCTCCTCATAACGAGCCCGGAGAACATCTTCTACCTCACCGGCCTGAGCCATCAGGGCTACTTCGCGTTCACCGCGCTTGTGCTCGCAGCGCAAGAAGGGGACTGTATGCTAATCGCCCGCGCCATGGAGCGGCACACGCTGGAGGCGCAGGCGCCTGGTTGCGAACACGTCCTGTTCGACGATGGGGAAGACCCCGCCGAGGCTGTGGCGCGCGCGTTTCGGGCGAGTGCGTTGGAGCAAGGCCGCATCGGCGTCGAGAAAGACAAGATGTCCTTCCCCATCCGCGTGTGGGAGGACATCGTGGCTCGTATGCCGCGGGCGCGATGGGAGGGCGGAGCCGAGCTCGTCGAGGGCGCTCGGGTCGTCAAGTCGCCGGCCGAGATCGACCGCATCCGGCAGGCGGCTGCCGTCTCGGACCTCGCCATGCGGAGCGGGATCGAGGCGGCCGGCGTGGGCGTCAACGAGCGGGAGGTTGCCGCCGAGGTCTACCGGACGATGGTCGCAAGCGGCGGCGAGAATCCGGGGTTCGCGCCGTTGGTCCGTACCGGCGACCGTCTGCTGCAGGAGCATACGACCTGGCAAGATCGCGCCCTGCGGGCAGGAGACTCCCTGTTCATGGAGCTGTCGGGCTGCGTGCACCGCTACCACGCCCCCCTCACCCGCATGGTTTACATTGGGCATGCCCCCGAAGGGGCGGACGCCGCGGCAAAGATCGTCATCGCCGGACTAGAGGCGATCCGCAGCGCTCTGAGGCCCGGCGTCCTCACGGGCGAGGTATACGCGGCCTGGAAGGCCGTCATCGACGAGGCCCTCGGGCACCACGACTATCACCGTCACCACTGCGGTTACGTGACCGGCATTGGCTTCCCGCCGAGCTGGTCGGGCGGGGGCGTGCCCGTCGGGATCCGGCCGGGCGGCGAGATAAAGATCCGGCCGGGCATGGTCTTTCACCTATTGCCCTGGCTGCTCGGGCAGGGACCGACCGACTACGCAGTCTCCGACACCGTCCTCGTCACCGAGACGGGAGCCGAGCTTCTCACCTCGGTAGCGCGGGCCCCGACGGTGGTCTCGTGAGCAAGGTCTGCACGCGAAACAGCGCAAGATACAAGGAGGATTGAAGATGCGAATCACCAACATCAAGGCCACGCCCGTGGCGGTGCCATTCGGCGAGGACGAGCTCTGGGCGTTCGGCGGTCGCCGTGGCCTGGTCAGCATCCTGGTCGAGGTCGAGACCGACGAGGGCGTAGTCGGCCTGGGCGAGGCCGCCGCCTACCCGTCGGCGGACATCGTCCTGGCGGTGCTACGTTCTCTCGAGGGTCTGGTGGTGGGCGAGGACCCGTTCCACATCGAGCGGATCATGAAGAAAATCGAGGTGGTTGGGACCTGGCACCACGTGAGGGCAACGAGCCCCGGCATCGCCGCGATCGAGATGGCTTGCTGGGACATCGTCGGCAAGGTCTGCGGTCAGCCCCTGGTGAACCTCTTCGGGGGTCCCGTGCGAGAGCGCGTGCCGTTCTTCTACTATCTCAGCCAGAGATCTCCTGAGGACATGTCGGCGGACGCTCGGGAGGCAGTCGAACAAGGCTTCGGCACCTTGTATCTGAAGGCCGGCTCGGACGACTCAGCCGTGGACGTCGCGCGGGTCGAGGCGGTCCGCGACGGCGCCGGTCCCGAAGCAGCCATCCGCGTGGACGCCAACGAGGCGTGGTCGCCGGGTGCCGCCATCCGGATCGTTAAGGAGATGGAGGCCTTCGGCCTCGAACTGGTCGAGCAGCCGGTATCGGCGCGAAACCTCTCGGAGATGGCCTACGTTCGGGGCCGCATAAACCCGCCACTCCTTGCCAACGAGGCCTCCTGGACCCGCTACGACCAGCTCGAGGTTATCCGACATAGCGCGGCCGATGTCGTCTCCGTCGATAACCAGATGGACGGCGGTCTGCTCAACTTGAAACGGTCCGCCGGCCTGTGCGAAATCGCCGGGCTTCCCGTTCTCAAGCACAGCCTCGGCGAGCTTGGGGTGGCCGTGTACGCCGCGACGCACGTCATGGCTTCGTCGCCGAACTTCCTCTACGCCAACCAGTCGTACGCGTCGTTTCTAACCGACGACACCATCAAGGGCACCGATACCCTGCCCTACGAAGGGGGCGAGCTGGCCGTGCCGGACGCGCCCGGGATCGGGGTGGAGTTGGATCGCGATAAGGTCGGTAAGTACGCCGATCTCTACCACGAGAAGGGCCACGAGTTCTCCTTCCATGATCCCTCGGCCGTCGCCGCAACGCCGTTGATGCCGAAGCTGTAAGGGCCGCCGCGTGAAGCGCAACCCGTGCTCCGCGCGACCTCGAGGCGTCCAACGCAGAAATGCGGTTGTCCCTCCTACGTAGTCGCGTCCGGCGGGGTGCCCCGCCGAGCAGCGCAGCGGCATCTGGCGGTGCCGTTGTTGATCGAGTGGTCGCCGCCCGCAGGCGACGACCACCGAACCTGCCGGACTCCTTGTGCTCTCAAGAAGCTTCGCTTGGCGACTTCGGGGCGCTTTTCAAGAGCTGCCTACCGGTCCCCGGCGGCAACAGGATCGGGCTCGCTAGGCGACTCTAGGCCGCTTCTCAAGGGCTGCCTGGCGGTTTCTGGCGACAGCAAGACTGGTATCAGCGAGACTGCGGCCGCGCCCATGAGGTAGAAGGCGGGCGCGTAGTTGCTGCCGGTCGCGGAGACCAGATAGCCTGCCACATAGGCAGCTGTACCCCCGAAAGCCGCAGCAGCTATATTGTAGCTGATGGCGAAGCCGGTGTAGCGCACCTCGGTTGGGAAGAGCGCTGGCAGTGTTGAGGGGATCGTCCCCAAGATGAGCACCTGACAGAGCGCCAGTATCAGCATTCCCAGCAGCGTGGTGGGCCAGTTGCCCAGCGATATAAGCCAAAAGGCCGGGTACGCGAACACTATGAAGCCGCCACATGCCGCGGCCAGCACGGTTTTTCGTCCGAAGCGGTCAGAGAGGGTTCCGACGCGCCAGATAACCGCAAGCATAAAGACGATGGCGACAAAAGTGATGAGCAGGGCGGTTGTCCCACCAACATTCATGGTGTTCTGCAGATAGTTCACCATGTAGGCAAGGAGGACGTAGTTACCTATGTGTCCGATGATCATGATTCCTCCGAGCAAGAGCATCGGTCGCCAGGCGTGCGTGAAGGTATCCCTGAGGGGAGTTTCCTCTACCTCTCCGGCTTCCTCAAGCGCCTTGAAATTCGGG
>Ga0208612_1000780_pt1 | contig 13436 bp, 14 predicted proteins | sample AntDryMetagUQ889_FD_188089 | JGI IMG/M metagenome (GOLD analysis project Ga0208612, IMG submission 188089) | Polar desert microbial communities from Antarctic Dry Valleys - UQ889 (SPAdes) | ecosystem: Environmental > Terrestrial > Soil > Desert | place: Antarctic Dry Valleys | collected 2008-12-31 | reverse complement strand
CGAAGAAGCCGGAGGCGCTGGTGATGTTTCCCGCGCGTCCGATCACCTCCTGGATGGCGATGATGCTCACGAGGGTCGTGTCCTTGTTCAGCGTGATCAGCTGCCCGACGGTCGCTGGGACCATCCGGCGCAGGCCCTGAGGGAGGATCACGAGCCGCATTTGCTGCGTGTAGGTGAGCCCCAGCGAAGCGGCCGCCTCATGCTGACCACGGTCGAGCGACTGGATGCCGGAGCGCATGATCTCGCAGAAGACCGCCGAGTTGTAGAGCACGAGGCCGAGCAGGGCACCGAGGACGAGCTCGTCCTGGAGCGCCTCGGGGAAGAAGCCCGGGATCGCGTCGGCGTAGGCCTGACGCCACGAGCTCGGGACGGCGAGCGCGAGATAGAGGATGATCAGGATCAGCGGCAGGTTGCGCCAGACGTCGACCCAGATACCGGCCGGGACGCTGATCACCCGCCGCTTCGAAATCCTCATCAGCGCGAGCAGCATTCCGAAGATCAGCGAGATGACGATCCCAATCAGGGCGATCTCGAGGTTGACCAGAAAGCCCTCGAGCAGGAACTTGAAGTTGTTGCCCGTCCAGAGCCACTCCCAGTTCCCCGAGTCGAAGAGGTAGCTCATGAGCTCATCGTCTGATGGAGAAGCGGCTCTCGAGGTACCGGAACACGAGCGTTACGGTCACAGTCATCAGGAGAAAGCCCACCGCTCCCCAGAAGTAGACCTCGTCGGGCTGGGCGGTGTCGGCCTGCACCTCACGGGTCTTCTTCAGTAGATCCGGGAGCGCGACGAGCGAGCCGCCCACGATCGCCGAGTTCTTGATCATCGCGATGATGAGGCTGCCGAGCGCCGGGATTACGGTGCGGAACGCCTGCGGCAGGATGATCCGCCGCATCGTCCGCGGATACGTGAGGCCGAGCGACAGCGCCGCCTCGACCTGGCCCTTGCCAACGGCGAACACGCCCGAGCGCAGCGCCTCGGCGATGTAGGCGGCTGTGTAAAGGCCAAGGCACGCCATCCCCGCGACCCATTGCGAAACGGACACGCCGGCGCGCGGGAAACCGGAGAAGGCGATGATCAAAAGGACCAGAAGCGGGACGTTCCGAAACGTCTCAACGTAGATTCCGCCGGCACGGTTAAGCCACCGATTGGGCGCGATCCGCATGGCCGCGACGAGCGTGCCAACGACCATCGCGATCACGAACGCGATCGCGACCAGCCGGACGGTGACCCAGAGGCCGGAGCTGAACTCCGGGAGGTGCTCGGTAAGCACCTCCCAGAGCTCGCTCACTTTCCGGCCTTCCTCATTGTCTGGTTCCCGTTGCCGCTACTTCTCCAGCGGGAACAGCTTCAGCGCCTCCTCGAGCGTGACGTCGGGTGGGCCCTGCTGCTGCTCTTCGGACAGGTGCTGACCGACCCACTCGTCATAGGTCTCCTGCCAGGCACCGCTGTCGATGAACTCAGCGACCGCCTCGTCGACGAATCCCTTCATCTCGGTGTCGCCGTCGGGGAGCCCGATCCCGTATGGCTCGGTCGTGTAGTCGAGCCCGAGCAGCTCCAGCGTGTCGTCCTGGATCACCATCCCGGTGAGGATCACGTTGTCCGTCGAGACCGCGTCGACCGAGCCGGTTTGCACCTGGTCGAAGCACTCCGAGTAGAGGTCGACCAGCCGCAGATCCGCGTCCGGCGCCTCCTTCTTGATCGTGTCCGCATAGGTCGAGCCCAGCGCGGTGCAGACTCGCTGACCGTTCAGGTCATCCAGCGTCGCGATGTCGGAGTCCCCGGGCACCAGGACATCGCCATTGGCAACGTAGTACGGCTCGGAGAAGTCGATCTCCAGGTCGCGCTCCTCGGTGATCGTCATCGTCGACAGGATCAGATCGATCGTGCCGTCGACGAGCAATGGGATGCGATTGTCCGACGTGGCCTCGCGGAACTCCGCGTCGACCCCCAGACGGTCGGCGATGTACTTGCCGAGATCGACGTCGAAGCCCTCGACCTCGCCCGTCTGCGGGTTGTTGAGCCCGAACGGGGGCACGTCGTACTTGACCCCGATCGTAATCTCGCCGGCTTCCTGGATCTTCCCGGGCGTCGTATCGGCGGGGTACTGCTCGACTTCGACGGCGGGCTCGTCGGCCGCCGGTTCCTCATCGTCGTCGTCGCCGCATGCAGCAAACAAAAGGGCTGCAAGCACGACGGTCGCGAGGGCCAGCAAGTGCCAGCGTTTCCTCTCCATGGTGGTCCTCTCTTCTCCCCCCTTGGTTGTTCGATCTTCAGTGGTGGATGATCTTGTCGACGAACTCCTTTGCTCGATCGCTTTGGGTGTTGTTGAAGAAATCTTGCGGCGTACCCTCCTCGACGATCTTGCCCTCGTCAATGAAGACGACGCGGTCGCAGACCTCGCGGGCGAAACCCATCTCGTGCGTGACCACGACCATCGTCATTCCCTCCTTGGCGAGATCCCGCATGACGTCGAGGACTTCCCGGATCATTTCCGGGTCCAGGGCTGAAGTCGGCTCGTCGAACAGCATCAGCATTGGGTCCGTCGCAAGAGCACGAGCAATCGCCACCCGTTGTTGCTGGCCGCCTGAGAGGTCGGCCGGATAGGCGTCCGCCTTGTCGGGGATGCCGACCCGTTCGAGCAGGCCGCCGGCCCGTTCTTTGGCACCACTGCTGTCGACTCCACCCACCTCGAGCGGCGCCAGCATGATGTTCTGGAGCACGCTCATGTGCGGAAACAGGTTGAATTGCTGGAAGACCATCCCGATCTGGGCGCGGATCTCGTAGATCTCGCGTCCCGTCGACTCGACGGGACGGCCGTCGAATTGAATCGCGCCGGCGTCGATCGTCTCGAGGCCGTTGATGCAACGCAGCATCGTCGACTTGCCCGAGCCCGACGGTCCCGCGATCACGACCGCCGCGCCCCGATCGATGTTCAGATCGATCTCGTCAAGGACAACGTTGTCCCCAAAGCTCTTGCGAACTCCGGCAAGCGTGACTAGGTGGCCGGTTTCCTCCACGTCAGGACCATACCCCCTCTCCCTCAGTGACCGAACCTCCCGATGGCCCGGTGGGTGCGTACAGTACGTGAGGCCCCGTCTTCCAGGTCATAGGAGCAGTCCGGATGCCCGATTCGCAAACTGTCGCCGAACCCGCCCAGAACGGCAGCGGTTCCGACAACGAACTGATCGTTTCGAACCCCGCCACCGGCGAGGTGGTCGCTCACGTGCCGCAGGTGAGTGCCGCCCAGGTGCGGGAGGCGGTCGCCGCCGCCCGCGCCGCACAGCCCGCCTGGGAGGCCCTTGGATTTGACGGCCGCGCCAAGATCCTCAAGCGCGCCCAGAAATGGACGATCGACAGCACGGATCGGATCGCCAAGACGATCGTCTCAGAGACGGGTAAGACCTATGAGGACGCGCTGCTCGCGGAGGTGGCCTACGCAGCGTCCGCGTACGGCTTCTGGGCCAAACGGGCGGAGAAGTACCTGGCCGACGAGAAGATCCGCACCCTGAGTCCCTTCGTCCTGGGCAGGAGGATGCGCGTGCGTTACGCGCCCGCCGGGGTTGTCGGGGTGATCGGCCCGTGGAACTACCCACTGACCAACTCCTTCGGCGACTGCATCCCGGCGCTCGCCGCCGGCAACTCGGTGGTATTAAAGCCCGCAAGCCTGACGCCATTGACGTCACAACTGATGCTGGAGGGCCTGGCTGAATGCGGCCTGCCCGCGGATGTCCTGAAGGTCGTCGTCGGCGCCGGGAGCAAGGTCGGCAACGCCTTGATCGATGCGGTGGATTGCGTCATGTTCACCGGGTCGACCGATGTTGGCAAAAAGGTGATGGAGCGGGCGTCGAAGACCCTGACCCCCGTCAGCCTGGAACTGGGTGGCAAGGATCCGATGATTGTCCTCAGCGACGCCGAGCTCGAGCGGGCGGCTAACGCCGCCACGTTCTACTCGATGCAAAACGGGGGGCAGACCTGCATCTCCGTCGAGCGGGTCTACGTCGAGGAGCCCGTCTACGACGAATTCGTCGCCATGCTCCAGGAGCGGATCGGCGAACTGCGCCAGGGCGTGCCCGGTGATGCGGCGACCGTCGAGGTCGGCGCCGTCACCTCACCCGAGCAGGGAAAGATCGTGGCCGAGCACGTCGAGGATGCGCGGGCCAAGGGCGCCCGCATCCTCGTCGGCGGGCGCAAGGGCGACGGTCCCGGCGACTTCTACGAGCCGACCCTGATCGCCGATGCCGACCACTCGATGCTCTGCATGACGGAAGAGACCTTCGGTCCAACCCTGCCGGTGATGAAGGTCACGAGCGCGGACGAGGCTGTGAAGCTGGCGAACGACTCGCCCTACGGCCTGCAGTCGTCGGTCTGGACGAAGGACTCCGATCGGGGCCGACAACTCGCAACACAGCTGGAGTCGGGGGTCTGCTGCATCAACGACGCCTGCATCAACTACGTCGCCTTGGAACTGCCGATGGGCGGCTGGAAGGATTCTGGGATGGGCAGCCGTCACGGCGCCGACGGAATCCGCAAGTACACGCGCAAGCAGACAATCCTGGCGACGCCACTGGCGATGAAGAAGGAACTGCACATGTTTCCGTACTCGAAGCGGAACACCGGGCTTCTCAAGCGCCTGATCGGCCTGGTCTACGGACGCGGCAAGCGCGACTAAGCCGGGCGGGTCCCGGGCGGTCAGGCCGTATGTGCACACAATGCTGCGCTAAGATGTCCACATGGGTGACGTCGGCGTTCGCGATCTGAAGCAGAACCTGTCCGAGTACCTCCGGCGTGCGGAACGGGGCGAGGTCATCCGCGTCACCGACCGCGGAACGCCGAAGGCCATTCTGGGACCTCTGCCCGGCCGCGATCGGATCGACGAGGGCATCGCCGATGGTTGGATCACACCGGGATCGGGGGCGTCACTGCGCTCGGTGCCACGGGCAAAGGCCGAAATGCGGACCCTCGACGTTCTCGCCGAGGACCGCGGCTAGCCTTCAGTGAGCCTCTACGTCGACTCGAGCGCCCTGCTCAAGCGGTACGTGGACGAACCCGACTCCGGTACCGCGGTCGATCTGATCGCGAGCGATCCGGAGCTGATTACCGGGCGTCACACCGGCGTCGAGGTTCGCCGAAACCTTGCTCGGCTCTTGCGGGAGAAGGACCTGCTTCGGGCCAAGCGGGCGCTCGCGGCGGATCTGGAGAGCTTCGCGATCGTCGAGCTCGACGCCGCGACATGTGAGCTGGCGGCGACGATCGCGGAGGCCACCGGCGTCAGGTCCCTCGATGCGCTCCACCTCGGCGCGGCCCAGCGGGTGGGTGGAGTCGGGATCGGGTTCTTGACGTTTGACCTCCGGCAAGCGCAGGCGGCCCGCAGTTTGGGATTCAGTGTCGTCGGCGCCTGACCGCAGCCGAACTGAGCCAGGTCTCGCCCACTTCCCGGGCCGGATCTGGCTCAGTTCGCAGCCGTAGGACGGGACTTCGCGGCCACGAGTGCGATTGCCCGTCCAATAAAGTGCGGCGCCGCAGATGCCGCGCCACGACGTACTAGTTATCGGAGCCGGGCTCGCTGGTCAGCGGGCGGCCCTGGCCGCTGCCCAGACGGGCGTCAGCGTCGGGATCATCTCCAAGGTCCATCCCGTCCGCTCGCACTCGAACGCGGCACAGGGCGGCATCAATGCGGCGCTCAATCCGGACGACTCGTGGGAATCGCACGCTTTCGACACGATCAAGGGCTCGGACTACCTGGGCGACCAGGACGCGATCGAGATCATGTGCCGCGAGGCGCCGGAGGAGATCATCCACCTCGAGCACTTGGGAGTGCCCTTTCACCGCAATGACGAGGGGCTTTTGGGCACCCGCGCCTTCGGCGGCGCCTCGCAGGCTCGCACCTACTACGTGGCCGACATCACCGGCCAGGCGATCATGCACGTGCTGTACGAGCAGCTGATGAAGCACGCTGGCCAGATCGACCGCTACGAGGAGTACTTCACCACCGCGCTGGCGATCGGCGACGAGGGAAGCTGCGTCGGCGCCGTCACCCGCAATGTGCGCGACGGCCAGATGGAGCTGTTCGAGGCGAAGAACGTGATCCTTGCGACGGGGGGCAACGGCCAGACCTGGAAGCCGACCACGAACGCTCTGATCTGCACCGGTGATGGGATCGCGATGGCCTACCGGGTCGGCGCACCGCTGATGGATATGGAGATGATCCAGTACCACCCGACCTGCCTGGCGGGCAAGGGCTTTTTGATCACGGAGGGCGCCCGCGGCGAGGGCGCTCACCTGCTGAACGCGAACGGCGAGCGCTTCATGGAGCGCTATGCGCCCAACAAGATGGAGCTCGCATCGCGGGACGTCGTCTCACGCGCCGAGCAGACGGAGATCAACGAGGGCCGCGGCTTCCCCGACGGCACCGTCGCCCTCGACATCACCGTAGTGCCCAAGAAGCGCGTGCACGAGGCCCTGCGCGAGATCGTCTTGGTCGGCCGCGACTTCGCCGGCGTCGACATCACCCGCGAGCCGATCCACATCAAGCCCGGCAACCACTACACGATGGGGGGGGTCAAGACCGACATCCACGGTGCGACCAGCGTGCCCGGCCTCTACGCCGCGGGCGAGTGCGCCTGCGTTTCCGTCCACGGCGGCAACCGCCTGGGGGCGAACTCATTGCTCGACACGCTGATCTTCGGCCGCCGCGCGGGCGAGCACGCCGCCAATCGCGCCAAGCAGACCGCCCACGCCGCGCCGTCGCAGACCGTCCTCGCCGACGAGGAGCGCCAGATCGCGGAGATCGTCGGCCGCGAGCGCGGGTCAGGCCGCCGTGTCTCCGAGATCAAGCTGGAGCTCGGCCGGGCGATGGACAAGCACGTCGCCGTCTTCCGCGACAAGGAAGGGATCGCGCGCGCCCTGGAGATCGTTCGCCGCCTGAAGGAAGAGGCGAAAAGCGCCTACATCGACGACCGCGGCACAGTCTTCAACCAGGACGTCCTGGGCGCGATCGAGCTGGGCTTCATGCTCGAGTCGGCCGAGTGCAGCTGCCTGGGAGCGCTTCACCGCGAGGAGAGCCGCGGCGCGCAGTTCCGCACGGACTTCCCGGAGCGAAACGACGACGAGTGGCTGAAGCACATCGACCTGACGATGAACGGCGACGGACCGGAGATCTCCTACTCCGACGTGACGATCACCGACTGGCAGCCGGAAGAGAGAACGTATTAGGTGAGGGCTTTGCCCGAAAGCAGCATGTAAGGACGCCGAAGGCGTCCGCAAGGTATCTACGAGGAACGAAAAGCTATGGCCAATTACACACTTCGCGTTCGCAGGCACAAGCCGGAAACAGACGATCGCGGCCCCGCCGGGCCGTACTGGGAGGACTTCCGGGTCAGCCTCGACCCGACCCTGTCGGTCCTCGACGGCCTGCTCCAGGCCAAGGATCGCCAGGACGGCTCGCTGGCGGTCCGCTGCTCCTGCCGGGCGGCGATCTGCGGTTCCTGCGGCGTCAAGGTCAACGGCCAGTCCACACTGGCCTGCAAGACGCAGATCGGCGAGGCGCAGTCGGGCGCCAACCGCGTCACCGAAGGACGTCACGCCGCCCGCGCCAGCCGGCCCGGCTCGGAGCCGATCGTCGTCGAGCCGATGGGGAACATGCCGGTGATCAAGGACCTGGTCACGGACATGGAGTCGACGCACTGGGCGAAGATGCGGCAGGTCACGCCTTGGCTCCTTAACGACGGCGAGCCCCCCGAGCGCGAGCACGTTGTCCCACACGAGGCGATGGTCGACATCACCCAGACGATCTCCTGCATCCAGTGCGGGGCCTGCGTCTCGTCCTGCCTTTCGATGGAGGCAAGCCCTGAGTTCATCGGCCCGGCCGCGCTGGCGAAGGCGTACCGCTTCGTCGGCGACCCGCGCGACGCGCAGGCGAAGGAGCGCCTCTACGAGCTGGCCCAGGACCCGCACGGGATCTACGATTGCACCCACTGCTTCAGCTGCATTGACGCCTGCCCGAAGGGAGTCGCGCCCATGGATCAGATCATGCGCCTGCGCCGCCTCGCGGGAAACGATCACGAGATCGACGATCAGAACAACGGCCACCGTCACGAGCAGGCCTTCGTCAAGATCATCGAGTCGAAGGGCACGCTGGACGAGTCGCTGCTCTTGCAGGAGTCGTTCGCGCCAGGAGTCAAGGGTAAGCTCGTGCCTCGCCCGAGCGCGATCAAGGGGCTTCTGGAATCCATCCCGACCGCTGTTCGCGGAATCCGCACGGGCAAGATGCGGTCGCTCTCCAAGCTGATCCCGGGCGTCCATCCGAAGCTGCCCGGCGATTCCCAGGAAAACGTCAAGAAGATCTACGAGCGCGCCGAGGAGAGCCGGGTTCAGTTCAACCTCTACATCAGCGGCACCGACAAGGAAATGGCCGAGAACGAAGACACATCTGAAAGCGCCGAGGAGGCCACGACCGTATGAAGCTCGCATACTGGCCCGGCTGCGTTTCACGCGGCTTCACGACCGAACTGCACGGCTCGATGGCGCTGGTGGCGGAGGAGCTCGGCATCGAGCTGGAGACGCTCGATCGCGCCAATTGCTGCGGCGCCGGTGTGATCGCCGAGCACAACCAGGAACTGGCCGACACGCTGAACGCCCGCACGTTCGCCCTGGCGCAGGAGACCGGGCTGGCGATGATGAACATCTGCTCGACCTGCCAGGGGGCGATGTCCGAGTGTCAGGAGCGCCTCGACGCGAGTGCCGCCTACCGCAAGCACATCAACGAGGCGCTTTCCGGCGAGGGCCTTGAGTACGTCGCCGGCAAGGACGGCTTCACCAACAAGAACTTCCTCTGGCTCCTGGTCGAGGACATCGGCCTCGAGACCCTGCGCTCAAAGGTCAAACGGCCGCTGGAAGGGCTGCGGGTCGGGCCGTTTTATGGCTGTTATGTCCTGCGGCCGAAAGCCCGACTCGGGTACGACGAGCACCCCGAGCGCGACCTCTATCTGGAGCAGGTGATCGACGCCGTGGGCGGCCAGGTCGTGGACTACGACGGCGCCCGCAAGTGCTGCGGCTTCCCGGTGATCACGATGAATCGCGAGACCTCGCTGACCCAGGCCGGGACCCACGTTGGCGACGCGATCGACTCCGGCGCTGACTGCCTGGTGACGCCCTGCCCGCTCTGCCACCTGAACCTCGACCTCCAGCAGCCGGAGGCGGCGAAGGTCGTCGGCCGGGATCTCGGCCTCGCGGTGCTCCACCTGCCACAGCTGATCGGACTGGCGCTTGGGTTCGAGCCAAAGCAGCTCGGCATGCAAAGGCACATCGCATCGACAGAGCGTGTGGTCGAAAGGCTGACCGGCGCGAATGTCTGACTCAAACCTCCTAGACCCGTCACCGGAGATCCAGCAGCTGGTGCTGTTCGGGCGTATCGACGAGGCCGTCAACCTCTACGCCAAGCAGGCAGAGGTCGACGAGGCCACGGCGCGCGGCGTAATCGAAGCGCTCGCGGCAGCGTAAAGACGGCTGCTGAATGACTGCGCTTCCGGTCGCGGCCGCGTCCCACGCGGCAGGCGCGCTGACCGATCTGGCGATCATCCTCGTCGCGGCGAAGATCGGTGATGAGATCTTCAAGCGCATCGGCCAGCCGGCGATCGTCGGCGAGATTCTCGCTGGGCTCGTAGTCGGCCCCGCCGTCCTCGGGTTCGTGGAAGTCAGCGAGATCGTGGACGTCTTCGCCGAGCTTGGCGTGGTCTTCCTGCTGTTCTGGGTTGGGCTCGAGACGCGACTTCACGAGATGCGGGAGGTGGGCGGCGCCGCGGTCCGCGTGGGACTGGCCGGAGTCGCGCTGCCGTTCGCCGCGGGCCTAGGCGTTGCCCTCGCACTGGACGAGTCAACGGAAACGGCGATCTTCGTGGGTGCCGCGCTCTCGGCGACTAGCGTTGGCATCACCTCGGCGGTGCTGGCCGAGGCCGGTGCGCTCGGCAGCCGCGCAGCCCGGACGATCATCGGCGCCGCCGTGATCGATGACATCCTGGCCCTGATCCTGGTCGCCGTCGCCGTGGGGATCGCCGCCGAGGGTGGCGTCGACGTGGTCTCGATCCTTGTCGCGCTCGGCTTCGCGGGGGCCTTCCTGGCCTTCTTCGCGCTTGGCGGCGTGCGGCTGATGCAGGCCCGGCCCAACCTGCTTCACGAACCGCGCTTCTCGGAATCGCCATTGCTTCCGGCTGTGATCCTGTGCCTCGCCCTGGCGGCGCTGGCGTCGGAGATCGGCTTGGCGACGGTGATCGGGGCGTTCATCGCCGGCCTGGTGGTGGCGGAGACCAAGGAGCAGCACCCGATCGAGGAGGAGGTCGAGGCCCTGTACGCCTTCTTCCCGCCGTTCTTTTTCGCGTCGATCGGGATCGGCTTGGAGATCGACGTCTTCAGCGACCCCGAGACGCTCGCCATCCTCGCGGTGATCACCGTGGTGGCGATCCTGACCAAGGTCGTCGGATCCGGCCTTGGTGCCAGGGCGCTGGGTCCGGTCAACGCGCGAATCGTCGCCGTCGGGATGGTCCCGCGCGGCGAGGTCGGCATCATCGTGGCCGGCATCGGCGCCGGTGCCGGCGTCCTCGACGACCAGCTCTTTGCCGTCATCGTCGGCATGTCGGTGCTGACCACGATCCTGGTGCCGCCGTTCCTTGGCCGAGCGGTCGCTGCCGCCCGCGCGCAGCCGTCAGCAAGCTCGGTTGAATAAGCTCGCCTCGGTGAGCCGGGAAGACTGGTCGGCACCCAGCTTGCCATGCCGTTTGCGATAGCCACATTCGTGCTTGCCCTGGCCCTGATCGCCAGCGAGCGCCTGCACCGGACCAAGGTCGCGCTGATCGGCGCCGCGCTGATGGTTCTGTTCGTTGGCGGGTATGACCAGGAGGCCGCGACCGAGGCCGTCGATTTCAACACCATCGGCCTGCTGGCCGGAATGATGATCCTCGTCTACCTGACTCAGCAGACGGGCGCGTACGACTACATAGCCATCCGCGCCGGCCAGCTCTCCAAGGGAGAGCCGTTCAAGGTCGTGCTCTACATGGCCGGGACGACCGCGCTGCTGTCGGCATTCCTGGACAACCTGACGACGATCCTGCTCGTCGTCCCGATCACGTTCCTCCTGGCGGACGCGCTCGACATCGACCCGATCCCGCTAATCGTGATCGAGGTGATCGCATCGAACATCGGCGGCGCCGCGACGCTGATCGGCGACCCGCCGAACATCATCATTGCCGGCGCGACTGGGCTCTCGTTCAACGAGTTCCTTCTCAACCTTGCGCCGATCGTCGTCCCGACGTTTGCGATCGTCGTAGCCGGCTTGTTTCTGTACTACCGGCCACGGCTACAAACCGAGGAGCACGCCCGAAAACTGGTCATGGAGCTCGATGCCAGGGCTTCGATACGCGACTGGGAAGAGCTGCGTCGCACCATGCCCGTGCTGCTCGCCACCGTGCTCGCGTTCTTCTTCCACCAGGCCCTGCACATCGAGCCGGCGACCGTCGCTCTCACGGGTGCGGCAGTCGGACTACTGGTTACCCGGATCGATTTAGAGCAGGCGCTGTCGAAGATCGAGTGGCCGACCCTCTTCTTCTTCGTCTCACTGTTCGTGATGGTCGGAGCCCTCGACCACACAGGTGCGATCGCGGAGGTTGCCGACGGGATCAAGGGCCTTACTGATGGGAACCGATCGGCTGAGCTCCTGGGGATCGTCTGGATCGGCGGCTTCGGCTCTGCCGTGGTCGACAACATCCCGTTTACCACTGCCATGATTCCGGTCGTCACGGAGCTACAGGGAGCGGGTGGCGACAACGCTTACTGGTGGGCCCTCTCACTCGGCGCCTGCTTTGGCGGCAATGCGACGATCATTGCCGCCGCAGCGAACGTCGCCGCCGCGGGCCTGACCGAGCGCGCAGGAAAGCCGATCGGATTCCTGGACTTCATGAGGGTCGGGATTCCTGTCACTGTCGTTAGCCTGCTAATCGCGTCTGCCTATGTCGCGATCCGCTACATAGCCCTCTGAGGCAAGGAGTACTGATGCCGGATTCAATCGTTCAGGAAACGCTGCGGGAGATCGAGCCGCTCGGCATCAACGACACGGTCGAGGTAGCGGCGCAACGCGTAATCGACGCCGATCTGCCCGGTCTTCCTGTTGTCGGCGCCGACGGGAGGTTCGCCGGCATCTTCGGGGAGCGCGAGTTCATGTCGGCACTCTTTCCTGGATACCTCGGCGAGCTTTCCTCCTCGGCCATGATCAGGCGCTCGATCGACGACGCAATTGAGCGCCGTGAGACCTGCTGGCACGAGCCGATCGCCAACTACCTGACGATCGACCACGTGTTGGTTGAAGACGACTACTCCGATACCCAACTTGCCGAGCTCTTCCTCCATCACCGGGTCCTGGTGATCCCGATCGCGACCATCGGGAACGTGCACGCAGTGGTCACGCGGAGCGACTTCTTCCGGGCCCTCGTCGCCCGCGTGGGCGAACGCGGTTAGGACGAGGGAGTCGCCAGATACAGCACCCGGCCGCCGGGCTCGAGCTGCTCGCGGCGCTCCACGGTGAAGCTCTCGGCCAGAAGGCGTTCGAAGTTGTCGAGGTCGTAATCGGGGTTGGCGCCGGGCCCCTTGCCGGAGAGCAGACTCTTCACCATCTCGTCTTCGCGCGGGGGAAACTCCACCACCACGGCGGCGAAGGCGGGCGCCAGGCGAGCCGGTCCGGTCCCCGGCGCCACCGGCGCGAGGGTGCCGCCGTCTGGGTCGGGGAGCGCGACCACCGTCACGCCATCTGCGGTCGCAGCCGACGCGTCAGTCCCCAGCAGCCCCCACGCCGCATCCAGGGGCACGTGGTGCGCTCGCACGTGGCAGGCCGCGCCCGCGTAGACCGCTCGCTCCAGGGTGATGGTCCCAAACCACGTGCGCTGCTGGAGCACTGCGAGTTCCTTGCGGACCAGTCGCACGCCACAGGAACACGTGTACGTCGGCCCCAGGTCGCCGGTGCCTCGCAGGCGCACCAGCTCGGTGAGCAGCGTGGCGCCCAGCGCCAACAGAGTCTCCCGCAGTTCCCCCTCTAGGGCCGCCAACGTGCAGTGCCGCGGGTGCAGCGTCAGGCACTGCGCCACCCGCAAGAACAGCACGCTCAGGCTGATCCGCATCACGTCCAGCGCCACCCCAAGCGCCCGACGACGGTGCTCCTCCACCGCCGCGGGAAGTGGCGCGGACACGCCGGGCAGCACCGGGAGCCGGGGAACGTTCGTCGGGGCGCGCCGTTCGCCGCGGCCGCGCGCTACACTCGTCATGGGTGGCAGGTTCCTTTCTGTCTGGTCGGCTAAACCAGAAGTGAGCCTGCCACCTTTCTCCTTCCTGACGCCACTCCTGCCTCACCCACGCCCCTGGGCCTTCCCTGATCCCCGGAAGTTTTGCCTGCACCCCT
>Ga0208612_1000779_pt1 | contig 13439 bp, 11 predicted proteins | sample AntDryMetagUQ889_FD_188089 | JGI IMG/M metagenome (GOLD analysis project Ga0208612, IMG submission 188089) | Polar desert microbial communities from Antarctic Dry Valleys - UQ889 (SPAdes) | ecosystem: Environmental > Terrestrial > Soil > Desert | place: Antarctic Dry Valleys | collected 2008-12-31 | reverse complement strand
CATGAACATCGGCGTGAAGGGCCACGTGCGGATGTATCGGTTAAGCGGAGGCAGGCTCGGCAAGACGGTCGGCGGCGCGCCGGTGTTCCTGCTCGATCACAAGGGGGCCAAGAGCGGCAAGGAGCGCACCACGCCGTTGCTCTACATGAAGGAGGGCGAGGACCTCGTGATTGTGGCCTCGCGCGGCGGTTCGCAGGCGAACCCGGCGTGGCTGTTCAACCTCCGCGCCCACCCGGACACGACCGTCCAGGTGGGAAAGGACAAGTTCCGCGTACGCGCCGAGGAGCTCGACTCAGCTGCGCGCGCCGAGGTGTGGCCGCGGCTGGTGAAGCTCTTCCCGGACTTCGACGCCTACCAGGCCCGCGCCGACCGGGAGATACCGGTCATTCGCCTGCGGCGCGTCTAGACTTTCCGTGCTCCACGCGGGCGTGGTGTAAAGGTCTGCATGCAACCCTTCCAAGGTTGAGGAGACGAGTTCGATTCTCGCCGCCCGCTTACTCCTGCCGGCCTTCCAGTGCGAGGACACGATGTGAGCCCAGCCTGCGGCCCGTCCGCCGGCGATGGCAGTTCGCACAGACCACCTCGCACTTCTTGATCTCCGTGAGGATCGCCTCCCAGCTGCGGTAGACGAGCTTGGCGCTGATGTTGAATGCCTTGTCGCGGAGGTGGTCGAACTCGCGCAGCCCTTCGTCCAGCGTCGCTTCCGATGAGACGATCCCGCTCTGGAGCTGTGCACGCCGCACCTGCGTCCGCGTGAGATCCTCCTGGCGGATCCTCGCGCGCGCGTCGAGTTCCTGGGACACCTCTTCGAGGCGCTGCACTTCGACCGCCAGGCCCGTAGCCCGCTCGACGAGAGCAGCGTGCGACGCCTTCGCCTCGGCGGTCCGGCTGGCCTGGGCCTGCATCGCCTCGCGCGCCTCGAACAGCCGGCGCTGCGCGGAGTTCAGCAGGTTATCGGCTGCGCGCTGCTCCACTTCGATCCGGGCAATCGACGCGCGGGCCTCGGCCTGCCGCGCTTCCTGAGCGCGCAGCTCTTCCTCGGCCGATCGCCGCTCGGTGGCGATCTGCTCCTGCTTGCGGGCGATCCGTTCCGCCGCCTCGCGGCCGGCCTCGTACCCGAGGTCGACGACCAAACCCTCGTGCGCGCACGGGTCACGCTGCTGGCGCCGATCCTCAGTGGCTGGGAGCCAAACGCTCGTCTTCCCTCGCCGGCGCCGTAGCGCTCGAAGACCGCGCCCGTCGGCAAGCGGTTCTGTCGCGTTCTCGGGTCTTGACGAGCTCGCGAGGTGGACCGCGGGTCGAAACGACGCATGCCGGCGGTCGGTACCGGCGCGCGTCACGTCGTCTTACCGTGGGCCGGGTCCCGATGGCGACCGGTTCGGCCACACATCCCGCGCTCCTCGGCGTCCGCACGACGGCTACCCATTGCCCGTACTGCTCCCTGCAGTGCGGCATGGAGATCGCCCCGGGGCAGGACGGCGCGCCGGAGATCACCCCGCTGGACTTCCCGAGCAACCGCGGCGGCCTGTGTCGCAAGGGCTACACGGCCGCGTCGCTGCTTGGCCACCCCGAGCGGCTGCGCACGCCCCTGGTCCGCGACGCGACTGGGAAGCTCGGGCCCGCGGGCTGGGACGACGCGCTCGACCGCATCGCCGAGGGCATCGCGGACTGCCAGGCCGAGCACGGCCGCGAGGCGGTCGGCGTCTTCGGCGGGGGCGGGCTGACCAACGAGAAGGCCTACCAGCTCGGAAAGTTCGCCCGCGTGGCGCTGCGGACGCCCTCGATCGACTACAACGGCCGCTTCTGCATGTCTTCGGCGGCCACCGCCGCCAACAAGGCGCTGGGGATCGACCGCGGCCTGCCGTTCCCGCTCTCAGACGTCGGCGACGCGGACGCCGTCCTGCTCGCGGGCTCGAACATCGCGGAGACCATGCCGCCCGCGGTCTCGCGGCTCGACGATCTCGTGGCCGGCGGCGGGGCGCTGATCGTCGCCGCCCCCCGCGTCACCGAGACCGCCCGCCTCGCCACCGTCCATCTTCAGCTCACGCCGGGCACGGACCTCGTGCTCGCCAACGGGCTCCTGCACGTCGCGATCCGCGAGGGGCTCGTCGACGAGGACTACGTCGCGCAGCGCACCACCGGCTTCGAGCGGGTGCGCCGGCGCCTGGGGTCCTACTGGCCCGACCGGGTCGAGCGGATCACCGGCGTCCCGGTCTCAGAGCTTCGCCGCGCGGCGGCGCTGCTGGCCGAGGCGGAGTCCGCCATGGTGCTCACCGGCCGCGGCCCCGAGCAGCAGCACCAGGGGACCGACACGGTGCTCGCCTTCATCAACCTCGCGCTCGCACTCGGCTTGCCGGGCCGTCCGCGCTCGGGATGGGGGTGCCTGACGGGCCAGGGCAACGGCCAGGGCGGGCGCGAGCACGGCCAGAAGGCCGACCAGCTGCCGGGCTACCGCCGGATCACCGATCCCGCCGACCGCGCCCACGTCGCCGGCGTGTGGGGCGTAGACCCCGACGACCTTCCCGGCGAAGGGCGCTCGGCGTGGGAGATGCTCGAGGCCATGGGGGCGCCCGGCGGCGTTCGGGCGCTGCTGGTGATGGGCTCGAACCCGGTGGTCTCCGCGCCGAACGCCGGCGTGGTCGAGGAGCGCCTGCGTGCGCTCGACCTGCTCGTGGTCGCCGACGTCTTCCTCTCCGACACCGCCAAGCTGGCCGACGTCGTCCTTCCGACCACCCAGTGGGCGGAGGAGACGGGGACCATGACAAACGTCGAGGGGCGGGTCGTCCTGCGGCGGGCCGCCATGGCGCCGGAGGAGGGGGTGCGCTCTGACCTCGAGATCCTCTCAGGGCTCGCCGAGCGACTCGGCTGCGGCGAGCGGTTCGCGCCCGAGCCCGAGGCGGTGTTCGCCGAGCTGGGGCGCGCGAGCGCCGGCGGCCGCGCGGACTACGCCGGGATGACCTACGAGCGGATCGCCGCGCACGATGGGCTGTTCTGGCCCTGCCCCGACGAGGCCCACCCCGGCACGCCGCGGCTGTTCGCCGACGGCTTTGCGACCGACGACGGGCGCGCCCGCTTTCACCCGGTCTCCCACCGCCCGCCCGCGGAGCCCACGGACGAGGAGTTCCCTCTCCTTCTCACTACCGGACGTGTGGCGCTCCAGTACCAGTCGGGGACCCAGACGCTGCGTGTGCAAGAGCTGTGCGAGGAGGGTGACGCGGAGGCCTTCGTCGAGCTGCACCCCGCGCTCGCACGGCGACACGCGATCAGCGAGGGCAGCTGCGTGTGGCTGCGCAGCCGCCGCGGCACCGCCGCGGGCCGCGCCCGGCTGACTCCCGACATCGGCCTCGACATGGTGTTCATGCCGTTTCACTGGGGCGGGGACGGTCGGGCGAACCTGCTGACCAACCCGGTGCTCGACCCCGCCTCGGGAATGCCCGGATTCAAGCTCTGCGCGGCGCGCATCGAGCGCGTGGAGGACGCCGCCCCCCGAAGAGAGGAACCCGTCACGTGACCTCACGCCCCCGCTTCTTGCAGGGCCTCTATCCATACGAAGGCCAGGGCCTGGACGCGCCCGTGAAGATCGACGCGCTCGAGTACGTCGTTCCGCGGGGCAACGAGAGCCAGCTCGTCTACTTCCGCGGCGGCAACTCGGGCGACGAGCTCGTCTACGCGGTGATCCTGCGCGACGGGGAGCCCATGCGCTACTTCCCGATGGGCGCCCGTGCCGGCACCCACGTCTCGCTCCGGGTGGTCGAGGACCTCCTCGCCGATACCCGGGTGGAGGTGGGCATCGCGGCGCCCGCGGGGGGAGCGGGTCACGTGATCATCGACATCGGGCTGGTGGAGGTCTGACATGTCAAGCACGAACGGCAGCGGCAATGGGAACGGCAGCGGCCCTTGCGAGGAGCTCCTGGTCATCGGCAACGGCATGGCCGGGGCGCGGGCGGTCGAGGAGATCGTCGAGCGCGGTGGGTGCGACAGCTTCTCGATCACCATGCTCGGCGACGAGCCCTACGGCAACTACAACCGCATCTCGCTCTCCAACGTCCTGGCGGGCTCCGACGACCCGCGCGACATCTTCCTCAACCCACTCGACTGGTACGAGGAGAACGGGATCACGCTCCATGCCGGGGTGCGGGCGCGCTCGATCGACCGCTTCGCGAAGGTCGTCAAGACCGACGACGGCGGCGAGCACTCCTACGACAAGCTGATCATCGCGACCGGCAGCCGTTCCTTCTTCCCGCCGATCGACGGGATGTGGACCGACGACGGGCTGCGGCCCGGGACCTTCGGCTTCCGCACGCTCGACGACACCGAAGGGATGCTCTCCTGGGCGGAGGAAGCCTCCAGCGCGGTCGTGATCGGCGGCGGCCTGCTGGGGCTCGAGGCGGCCCGCGGCCTGCTCGAGCGCGGTCTCGAGGTCGAGGTGATCCACCGGGCCCCACGGCTCATGAACGTCCAGCTCGACGAGGGCGCCGCGCGGATCCTGCAGTCCGCGGTCGAGGCCTTGGGCATCCGTGTGCGGCTCAGCGCCTCGACGACACGGGTACTGGGCTCCGGGCGCGTCGAGGGGATCGAGCTCGAGGGCGGCGAGGCGATCGCCTGCGACATGGTGGTCGTCGCGGCGGGCATCCGCCCGAACTCCGATCTCGCCCAACATGCCGGCCTGACGGTGGAGCGCGGGATCGTGGTCGACGACACGATGCGCGCGGTCGACAACGACGACGTCTACGTGGCCGGGGAATGCGCCCAGCACCGGGGCGAGGTCTACGGCCTCGTCGCACCGCTGTGGGAGCAGGCCGTGGTGCTCGCCGACCACATCACCGGGACCGATCCGCACGCCGCCTACCACGGGTCCAAGCTCGCCACCAAGCTCAAGGTGTCGGGGATCGAGCTGGCGACCATGGGTCAGGCCGAGCCCGAGCACCCCGACGACGAGGTCGTCCACTTCTCCGAGGCCAGGCGCAACGTCCACAAGACCGTCATCGTCCGCGAGGGCAAGCTGGTCGGCGCGACCCTGCTCGGGGACGTGAGCAAGGTCTCCTTCCTCACCCAGGCCTTCGACCGCGGGACGGTGCTGCCCGAGGAGGGCGTCGAGCTGCTCTTCGACGTCGGTGCCGGGCGGTCGGAGGACGTCGGGGTCTCAGAGCTCGACGACGACGCTCAGGTCTGCAACTGCAACGGCGTGAGCAAGGGCGACATCGCCGCGTGCGTGCGAGGCGGCAACAGGACCGTCAGCGGCGTGATGAAGGCCACGCGCGCCGGCACGGGCTGCGGCTCGTGCAAGGGCCAGGTCCTCGAGGTCGTCGAGTGGGCGGCCGAGGGGGAGCTCGAGGAGGACCCGACCGCCGACTACTACGTTCCGGCCATCCCGATGACCAAGCCCGACCTCATGGCCGCCGTTCGCGACCGGGGGCTCAAGTCGGTATCGGCGGTGTTCGACGCCTTGGCGCAGGACGGCGAGGTGGCGGCGGTCAAGCCGGCCCTGGCGTCGCTGCTGCGCCTCGTGTGGGGCAGCGAGTACGAGGACGAGCGCGACGCCCGGTTCATCAACGACCGCGTCCACGGCAACATCCAGAAGGACGGGACGTTCTCCGTGGTGCCGCGGATCTCGGGCGGGGTCACCAAGTCCGACGAGCTGCGCCGGATCGCCGACGTGGCCGACAAGTACGAGGTTCCGATGATCAAGATCACGGGGGGCCAGCGCATCGACCTCCTCGGCGTGCGCAAGGAGGATCTCCCCGCGGTCTGGAAGGACCTCGACATGCCGTCGGGGTACGCATACGGCAAGTCCTTCCGGACGGTCAAGACGTGCGTCGGCTCGGACTTCTGCCGCTTCGGGCTGGGCGACAGCACGCAGCTGGGGATCCGGACCGAGGAGCGCTTCAAGGGCCTCGAGAGCCCGGCGAAGATCAAGATGGGCGTCGCGGGCTGCCCGCGCAACTGCTCGGAGGCGATGGTCAAGGACGTCGGCTTCGTCGCGGTAGAGGGCGGCCGGTGGGAGGTCTACGTCGGCGGCGCCGCCGGAGCCCACGTCCGCAAGGGCGACCTTCTGTGCACGGTCGACGATCCCGACGAGGCGCTCAGGATCTGCGGGCGCTTCCTGCAGTACTACCGCGAGAACGCGAAGTGGCTCGAGCGGACCTACACGTTCTGCGAGCGGATCGGGCTCGAGGAGCTCGCGGCCGTGGTCGTCGAGGACCGCGACGGCATCGGAGAGCGCCTCGACGCTGCCATGGAGGCGTCGATCGCGGCCTACTCAGACCCGTGGCGCGAGGCCGAGGAGCCGGTCACCCCCCACCAGTTCGAGTCGGTCGTCAGCCGGGCGTGAGCGCGACCGTCGATCACCACGTCGGGGCGATCGACGACATCCCGCCCAACGAGGGGAGGATGATCCGCGTTCGCGGCGGCGAGCTCATCGCGGTCTTCCGCCTGCGCGAGGGCGGCGTGCGGGCGACACAGTCCTGGTGTCCACACCGCCAAGGGCCGCTGGCCGACGGCCTGGTCGGCAGCGGGGCGCTCGTCTGTCCGCTGCACGGCCGGACGTTCGACCTCGACACGGGTGAGGCCGACGGCGGGAAGCCCGGCGTCGTCACCTACCCGGCGCGGGTGCGAGACGACGGCGCGATCGTCGTCTCGCTCCCCGAAGGCGACGGCCCGCTGCCGTACAACACCGACGCGGGTGCCGAGGACGGCCTGGCGCCGAGCGACGGTCGGAGCTTCGACCGCACCTGATCGGTCGCTCGCCGCCGTCCGTAGAGAAGGACGATGCCCGGACCCTCCACCGCCGCGACCATGGTGTTCACCCTGCGCATCGCCTACGGCGCGGGCCTCATGCTCACGCCGGACAGCCTCACGAAGCGGTGGCTGGGCGAGGGCGGCCGGCAGCCCGCGGCTCACGTCGCGCTTCGCGGGCTCGGGGCGCGGGAAGTGGTCCTGCACGCCGGCGGTCTCCTGGCGGCGCTGCGTGGAAAGCCGATCCGCCCCTGGATCGCCGCGAGCATCGCCGGCGACATCGTCGACATCCTGGCCACCACCGCCAGCCGGGAAGGGCTGCCGGAGAAGGCCGCCCCCGCGACCCTGGCGGTTGCCGGCGCCTCTGCGCTGCTCAGCGCCGCAGTCGGCGTGGCCGCCGACTCCTGACGCGCGTGCAGCTCGGCTTCGACCGCCGCGGGAACGGTCCGCCCCTTGTCCTCCTTCATCCCCTCGGTGCCGACCGTCGCGTCTGGGACCCGGTCATCGACCGGGTCGCCTCCGAACGCGAGGTCATCGCGCTCGACCTCCCCGGCTTCGGGTCCTCGCCCCCGCTCGACGGGCCCGAGCCCCCGACGCCGGCTGCCCTGGCTGCGGCGATCGCCGGCTTCCTCGAGGACCTGGGCCTGCCGGCGCCCCACGTCGCGGGCAACTCGCTCGGCGGATGGGTCGCCCTCGAGCTCGCCCTCACGGGGAAGGCGCGGTCGGTCACCGCCATCGCCCCCGCGGGCCTCTGGCCCCAGCCGCTCATGCCCAAGCGGGGCATCGCGAGGGCCGTCGCCGGCGCCACGCTCGGGGCGATGCCCGCCCTCGTGCGCTCGCCGGCGGGCCGGCGGGTCGTCCTCGGCGGCCTCCTCGTCCACCCCGAGCGCGTTCCGCCCGCGGCGGCCCTGGCGCTCGTCCGCGCCTACGCGACGGCTCCCGGCTTTCGCGCCGTCAACGACGCGATGCGTTCGAGCCGGTTCACCGCCCTCGAACGGATCGGCGTTCCGGTCACGCTGGCCTGGGCGGAGCGCGACCGGCTCGTGGCTCCGCCGGCGCACGTGCCCCCCGGCGTGCACACCCGGATCCTCTCCGGCTGCGGTCACCTGGCCATGTGGGACGACCCCAAGCAGGTCGCTCGAGTGCTGCTCGGGGGCAGCGCCTCACGCGGCGGCGCACGGTGGTCGGACACGGCCCCGGTGATCTGAGGGCCCGGGGGGCCCCGCACACCCGCTCATGGTCAGGATCGCGATCGTCGGGGCGGGCATCTCAGGGTTGACGGCCGCCCATCTGCTCCATCCCGAGCACGACGTCAGCCTGTTCGAGGCCAACGCGTACGCCGGCGGCCACACGAACACGATCCGCGTCGACACCCAGGACGCGACGCACGAGGTCGACACGGGGTTCATCGTCTTCAACGACCGGAACTACCCGAACTTCGAGCGTCTGCTCGCGCGCCTCGGCGTCGCCTCGCAGCCCTCGACGATGACCTTCGGCGTCTCAGACGACGCCGGCGACTTCGAGTACAGCGGCGCCTCGCTCAACGGGCTGTTCGCCAAGCGCGCGCACCTCGCGACTCCGTGGTTTCACAGGATGGTCGCCGACATGGCTCGGTTCAACCGCCGGGGGCGCGAGCTGCTCGCGTCCGACGAGGATCCCTCGCTCGGGCACTGGCTCGAGGGCCTGCGCCTCTCGCAGGCCTTCATCGACAAGCTCATCGTCCCGCAGGCCTCGGCGGTCTGGTCGGCCGACCCCGGCCAGATGTGGACCTTTCCCGCCCGCTTCCTCGTCGAGTTCTTCGACAACCATGGGATGCTCTCCCTGCGCGACCGTCCCCAGTGGCGCACGGTCGCCGGCGGGTCGCGGCGCTACGTGGAGGCGCTCGTCGCGCCCTGGCGCGATCGCCTGAGGCTCGCGACACCGGTGCGCGCCGTCGAGCGCCACGACGACCACGTCACCGTGACGCCGCACGGCGGCGAGCCCGAGCGCTTCGACGAGGTGGTCCTCGCCACCCATTCCGACCAGGCACTGGCGCTGCTGGCCGACGCGACCGAGCGCGAGCACGAGATCCTCGGCGCCATCCCCTACCAGGCAAACGAAGCGGTGCTCCACACCGATCGGCGGCTGCTCCCGCGGCGCCGGCGGGCATGGGCGAGCTGGAACTACCACCTGCCCTCGGTCACGGTCGGCAAGCCGACCGTGACCTACCACATGAACCGCCTCCAGTCGCTGGACGCCGACGAGGAGCTCTGCGTGACGCTGAACCGGACGGAGCGGATCGCCCCTGAGACGATCATCCGGACGATCCCCTATGCGCACCCCGTCTACACGCGGGAGGGCCACGCCGCGCAGCGCCGCCACTCCGAGATCAGCGGGCGCAACCGCACGCACTTCTGCGGGGCCTACTGGCGCTGGGGCTTCCACGAGGACGGCGTCGTGAGCGCCATGCGGGTCGCCGAGCAGCTGAACGGGAGCGCGTGATGCGCAGCGCGCTCTACGAGGGGACGATCCGTCACCGCCGATTCGCGGTGCGCAACAACGTCTTCCGCCACCGCATCGCGATGGCCTACATCGACCTCGACGAGCTCCCGATGCTCCTGAGTGGACGGCTCGCCGCCAGCCGGGGCCTCGTGCGCTTCGAGCGCGGCGACTACCTCGGCGACCCGGCGCTGCCGCTGAGAGACGAGGTCCGCCGGGTGGTGGCGCAGCGGCTCGGGACCGCACCCGCCGGCCCGGTGCGGATCCTCACCCACCTGCGCTCCTTCGGCCATTGCTTCAACCCAGTGAGCTTCTACTACTGCTTCGACGCCGACGAGGAGGTGGGCGCCATCCTCGCCGAGGTGACCAACACCCCCTGGGGCGAGCGCCACTCCTACGTGCTGCCGCGCTCCGGCGAGTCATCGATCCTCACCGGCCACACCGACAAGGCGCTGCACGTCTCGCCCTTCATGGGAATGAAGCAGCGCTACGAGTGGCGCGCCCCCGCCCCGGGGGAGACCCTGAGCATCCACATCTCAAGCGCGCAGGACGCAGAGCGCTCCTTCGACGCCACGCTCGAGCTCCGCCGCCGTGGGCTCAGCCGCCGGTCGCTGGCCGACGTGACCGTTCGCTACCCGGCGCCGACCCTGAGGATGCTCGCCCTGATATACGGGCACGCCCTCAAGCTCCGCCTCGGGGGCGTCCGCCCCTACCCCCATCCCCGGGCCGCCGCATGATCCACTCGGTCGCACGGGAGACCGTGTGCCGCCTGCTCTCCCGCATCGCCCGCGGGGAGCTCGTCGTCGTGGAGGAAGGCGAACGGCGCGTCTTCGGGAGCGGCGCCCCGAAGGCCACCGTCCACGTCAACTCGCCGCGCGTGTGGCCCATGCTGGCGCGAGGCGGCCGCGGCATGGCGCAGTCCTACATGGCCGGCCTGTGGGACTCGCCCGACCTGACCGCCGTCATTCGCGTGGCGGCGCTCAACGTCCATCAGCTCGACGACATTCGCCGGCGTCTCGCACCGGTCCGGGGGCCCTGGCGGGGCCTCCGGGGCGCGCTGGCCCGCAACACGCCGACGCGCAGCCGGCGCGATGTCTCTGCCCACTACGACATAGGCAATGACCTCTTCGCGCTGATGCTCGATCCCACGATGATGTACTCCTGTGCGCTCTTCGAGCGCGAGGACGCGACGTTGGAGGAGGCCTCGCTCGCCAAGCTCGAGCGCGTCTGCGAGCGGCTCCACCTTGGTCCCGAGGACCACGTGATCGAGATCGGCACGGGCTGGGGCGGCTTCGCCGTCCACGCCGCGGCGACCCGCGGCTGTCGCGTCACGACGACCACGATCTCCCGCGAGCAGCATGACTACGCGGTCGCCCGCGTGCGCGAAGCCGGCCTGGAGGACCGCGTGACCGTCCTGCTCGACGACTACCGCGACCTGCGCGGCTCCTACGACAAGCTCGTCTCGATCGAGATGATCGAAGCCGTCGGCTCACGAGACTTCGGCACGTTCTTCGCCCGCTGCTCGCAGCTGCTCAAGCCCGACGGGGCGATGTTCCTCCAGGCGATCACGATCGACGACCGCGCCTACCAGGTGGAGAAGAGCTCGAGGTCCTTCATCCGCACCTACATCTTCCCCAACGGCTGCCTGCCCTCGCGCGAGGTGATCGCCCGATGCCTCGGGCGCCGCACGGACCTGTCGACCGTCGACCTCGAGGACATCACCCCGCACTACGCGGAGACGCTGCGTCGCTGGCGGGCGAGCTTCGACGCCGCCGGCGAGCGGGTCGTCGCGCTGGGCTACGACGAGCGCTTCCGGCGCCTCTGGCGCCTGTACCTCTCCTACTGCGAGGCCGGGTTCGCCGAGCGCCGCATTGGCCTCGTGCAGATGGTGCTGGCCAAGCCGCAGTGGCGTGCGGCCGTGCCAGGAACCGGTGAGCCCCTCGCGCTCACCTCCGCGGCTACCGGCTGAACATCCGGTCGCTGATCCGGTCGAGCAGGACGGCTGGGCCGCGGGAGGCCAGCACGGCGAGCCCTGACCTGCCGCCGGGATGCACGACGCGGGCGTCTCGCTCGATCGCGCCGAGAACCTTCGCGGCCCATTCGGAGGGCTCGACGCGGTCCCAGTCGGAGGTGTCTATATGGCGGCCGTAAACTTCTTCGGTCGCGGCGAGCATGTCGGTCTTTACCCCGGGGGTGATGAGGTGGAGCACGCTCACGCCCGTCCCCTTGAGCTCGCGGCGCAGGGACTCGCTCAGCGCGACGGCGCCGGTCTTGGCCGCAGCGTACGTACTGGCCCCGGGGAAGTGCGCATAGCCGGAGATGGACGTGTTGTTGACGATCTTGCCACGGCCCCGCGCGAGCATGCCGGGCAGCACGTTGTGGGTGAGGTGGGCGACGGCGACGAGGTTGACCTGGAACATCGCGTAGACGTCGGCCATGTCCTGCTCCTCGAGCAGGCCGCCGGTCATGAGGCCGGCGTTGTTGACGAGCAGGTCGATCCGCCCGAGCTCGTCCCCGAGCTCCGCGCAGCTCGCGTCGAGGCTCTCGCGCGAGGACAGGTCCAGCGCCACCGGCCGCACCTCCGCCGCGCCCCGGATCGGGGCGAAGCGCTCCGGGTCCCTGACCCCGGCGAGCACGAGGCGCAGGGGATGCACGGCGAGCGCTTCGGCGAGGGCACGGCCAATCCCGCGGTTGGCCCCGGAGACGAGGGCCGTGGCGCCCACGAGGTCCATCAGCAGCCGCGCGGGGAGCGCCTGAGCGAGAACGCGAACATCTACTTCACGAACAGTATCTCCGAGTACTTCGGGAGCGGCCAGAGGTCGTCGGCCACCAGGCGCTCCAAGCGGTCGGCGACCCTGCGCACCGCCTCCATCGCAGGGATCTGGGTGTCGCGAGCGTACTTGGCGAGCTCCAGGCCCTCGGCGCCGTCGGGGTAGAGGTTTGCCTGCTCGAGGGCGCCGATCGCCTCCACGAACCGCTCGATCAACTCGTCGAAGTCAGACAGCACGGCCAGCGCGCCGGGCCCGCCGGCCTCCACCTGGGCGCGGTAGCGCAGGGTCGCCGGGAGCAGCATCGTCCTGGCGATGTCGGACGCCGTCTCGGCTTCGATGTTGACCCGGATGGCGTACTGCTCGACGAAGACCTCGAAGCGCGACTCGAGCTCGCGCTCGGAGAGCACGCCGTAGTCGCCGAAGGCCTTTACGGTGTTCTCCTCGAGCAGGACGGGCAGGGCGTCGGGCGTCGTGCGGAGGTTGAGCAGCCCCCGGCGCTCCGCCTCGGCGTGCCACTCCTCGTCGTAGTTGTCGCCCTCGAAGACGATCCGCTTGTTGGCGGCGTAGCTGCCCTGGACGACCGTGCGGACCGCCATCTCGATGTCGCCGCCGGAGGACATCGCCTCCTCGAGCTTGTCTGACAGGTCGTCGACGGCCTCCGCGACCACCGTGTTGAGCACCGTGTTGGGGAGCGAGAGCGACATGTTCGAGCCGGCCGCGCGGAACTCGAACTTGTTGCCGGTGAAGGCGAACGGCGAGGTTCGGTTGCGGTCGCCGCCGTGCATCGGCAGCGGCGGCAGCACCGGCGTGCCCAGGCCGAGGAAGTCGCCTGGCGCCGACTCGCCCGCCTCCCCCTTCTCGATCGCCTCGAGGACCCCGGAAAGCTCGGCCCCCATGAAGATCGAGATGATCGCCGGCGGCGCCTCGTTGGCGCCGAGGCGAAGGTCCTGGCCGGCGTAGGCGACCGACGCGCGGACCAGCCCCTGGTGCTTGTTGACGGCCTGGATCACCGCGGCGGCGAAGAAGAGGAACTGGAGGTTCTCGTGCGGGGTGTCGCCCGGCTCGAGCAGGTTGTGGCCGGAGTCGGTCCCCATCGACCAGTTGTTGTGCTTGCCCGAGCCGTTGACCCCGGCGAAGGGCTTCTCGTGCAGGAGGCAGATCAGCCCGTAGCGACGCGCGACGCGCTGGAGCATCTGCATGGTCAACTGCTGGTGGTCGGACCCGACGTTTGAGTTCTCGAAGATCGGGGCCACCTCGTACTGGGCGGGGGCCACCTCGTTGTGGCGCGTCGTGATCGGCACCCCGAGCTTGGCCAGCTCCTGCTCGACCTCGAGCATGCAGGCGAGGATCCGCTCGGGGATCGAGCCGAAGTAGTGGTCGTCGAGCTCGTGGCCCTTGGGGGGCTTGGCGCCGAACAGCGTGCGCCCGGTGTTGATGAGGTCGGGCCGCTCGTAG
>Ga0208612_1000778_pt1 | contig 13450 bp, 13 predicted proteins | sample AntDryMetagUQ889_FD_188089 | JGI IMG/M metagenome (GOLD analysis project Ga0208612, IMG submission 188089) | Polar desert microbial communities from Antarctic Dry Valleys - UQ889 (SPAdes) | ecosystem: Environmental > Terrestrial > Soil > Desert | place: Antarctic Dry Valleys | collected 2008-12-31 | reverse complement strand
CCCGCCGGCGCCGGCGCTCGGCGGCGAGGTAGCCGACCACGGCGAGCGGCAGGATCGCCAGCGCAAGCAGGAACAGCGGGGCGCCGAAGCTCACGGTCCGCCGGGGATGCGCTCCGGACGGGTGTCCAGGCGCACGGTCACCGTGCGGCGGTCGCCGCCGCGGCGGACCGTGACCCTGATCGTGTCCCCGGGCCGCAGACGCGACACCGCAGCCGACACGTCGGCGGGCTCGCGCACCGGCCGTCCCTCCACACCCACCACCACGTCGCCTCCGGGCTCCAGCCCCGCGCGGTCGGCCGGGCCGCCCTTGGTCACGTCCCGCACCGCCGCCCCGCCGCGCGGGTCGGCGGAGCTGGTGAGCCCGATGAACGGCCGCTCGATCCGCTCGCCGGCCTTCAGCCGCGGCAGCACGTCGCGCACCGTGTCGGCGGGCACGGCAAACCCGATCCCGATGCTGCCGCGGGCCCCCGCTGTCGCTATCTGCGAGTTCACGCCCACCACGCGGCCACGCCCGTCGAGCAGCGGACCGCCCGAGTTGCCCGGGTTGATCGGGGCGTCGGTCTGGATCACGCGGTCGATCTGGAAGCCGTTGGGGGCCTGGATGTCGCGCTCGAGACCCGAGACGATCCCGGCCGTGGCCGTGCGGTCGAGGCCGAGCGGGTAGCCGATCGCTATCACCTGGTCGCCCACGCGCACGTCGTTGGACTCGGCCAGGGTCAGCGGACGGCGCGAGCCGGCGGACCCGGGCGCGACGCGCAGCACGGCCAGATCGGACGAGGGATCGGTGCCGCGCACGCGCGCGGGAACCTCGCGGCCGCCGTCGTCGAAGCGGACGGTGGCCCGCTCGGCCTCCCCCACCACGTGGGAGTTGGTGACGATCGTGCCCGCGCCGACCAAGAAGCCCGTGCCCGAGGCGACGCTCGAGCCCTGCCGCACGCGGACCGAGACCACTGCCGGCCCGGCCGCGGCGTAGACATTGTTGGCGTCAGCCCGCGCCCCGCCCTTGCCTCCCACGACCACCGGTGACGAGGGGTCCTCTCCGCCCAGGCCCGCACCCGCCAGCAACCCGGCCGACAGGGCGATCGTGGCGGCGATCGCCGCCGCCGCGACCGGCGTGCGGAGGCGCTCGCTCCAGCCGCGCGCCTCGGGCTCCTCGGAGCCCTTTGCGCCGGGCAGCGTGCTGTTCGGCGGTCCGACGCCCGAGGAGCTGCGTCCCGGGCGGCGCGGCCGCTTGGCGCGCGGCCGATCGGCCGCTCCGCCGGCCCACAGGTCGGAGGGTGGGGTCACGAGCCACACGCTAGGCCCACAGCCGTCAAGTTCCCGTAACCGGGGCCTCGACCAAAAGCCCGGGTCAGACGCCGGGGGCGCTCTGCGAGCCGCCCCCGGTACGTCTTCGCATCGGCCTCTGGTCTAGTCGGTGATCACCACGTAGAACCGCTTGCGGGTCCCGTCACTGGTCACGGTGCCGTCACTGTTGCGCGGGCTCACCACGAAGTGCTGGTTCGTGTTGGTGCCCGGAGGTGCACACGAGACCACACCCGGCGCTCTCGAGGCGGCTGGAGCACGCCGCGGGCACGGACCTGGCGCCCGCTGCTCGGCGGCGCGGGCCTTGCGGCTGCCGTGACCGTGGCAGCGCTGGTCGTCGCCGGGCTGCCCGATGGGCCCGAAGGCAAGCTGGAGGCCGATACCGGACTGGCCGGGAAAGGGGCAAGCGCATCGATCGAGGTGCGCCAGATCGGCATCGGCCGAGTCGTGCAGCTGGACTCCGACTCCCTGCCCATCCTGCCCAAGGGCCAGTACTACGAGGTGTGGTTCGTCGGCCCCGGCGACTCCCGTAAGCGCCCCAACCGGATCTCGGCCGGCACCTTCCACCCCGACGAGAAGGGCGGCTCGGACGTGGAGCTCAAGGCCGCTGTCGACCCGAAGCTCTATACGCGGATGGAGGTCACGTCCGAGCCCGGCGACGGCGATCCCCGGGCCAACGGCCGGGTCGTGCTGCAGGGGCGGCTCCCGCTGAAGGAGTAGCGGCGCCCCCGGATCGCCCGAGCGAGGCGGGAGGTTCTAAGAAGAGTGGAGCCGGGGTAATGTCCGGGCCGTGGTCGCGGCGCTGGGATGGGGCCTGCTCTCCGCCTCCTCGCTGGTGGTGGGCATGGTCGCCGCGCTGCTGCGGCCTTGGCCCAAGCGGGCCGTGGGCCTGGTGCTGGCCTTTGGCGCCGGCGCGTTGATCAGCGCGGTGAGCTTCGAGTTGGCCGCCGAAGGGGTGGCCGAGGGAAGCGCCACCTCCGTGGCCATAGGGCTGGCGGTGGGCGCGCTGGTCTACTACGGGTTGGACGGGCTGATCTCTGGCGGCAGCAAAGCGCGCGGCCGGCGGGGTCCTTCGCAGCAGGGGGGAAACGCCGGCTCAGCGCTCGCGCTGGGGGCGCTGCTGGACGGTATCCCCGAGCAGCTGGTGCTGGGGATCGGCCTGGCCTCGGGACAGGGCGTGGGGGTTGGGCTGCTCGTGGCCATCTACGTCTCCAACCTGCCCGAGGCGATCGGCTCGGCCGACTCCATGCGCCAGGCCGGCCGGCAGAGGTCCTACGTCGCCCGGCTGTGGATCGCCGTGGCCGCGGTCTGCACGCTGGCCACGGTGGTGGGCTACGCGGCTGCCGACCTGGCCTCCGGGGAGCTGAAGGCGGGGATCGACGGGTTCGCCGCCGGCGCGCTGCTGGTGATGCTGGTGGACTCGATGATCCCCGAGGCCTACCGCGACGGCGGCCGCCCAGCCGGGCTGGTCACGGTTCTGGGCTTCGCGGTGGCCGCCGGGCTGTCCGCGGCTTCCTGATCAAGTCGCCACCATCCCTCCGTCGACGGGCAGCACCGCCCCGGTCACATAGGACGAGGCGTCGCTGGCCAGGAACAGCAGCGCGGCCGCCAGCTCCTCGGGATCGCCCTTGCGCCCCGCCGGCACGCGAGGCATCATCGCCTCGAGATAGCCCTCGGGGTACTGCTCGGTCATCTCCGACGGAAAGAATCCCGGGGCCAGTGCGTTGACGCGAATGCCCTTGCGGGCCGTCCACTGCTGGGCCAGGTCACGGGTGAGTCCCTCCACGGCCGCCTTGCTGGAGGCATACGCCGCCTGGGGAAGGCCGGCGGTGGTCGAGCCGAGCACCGATCCGATGTTCACGATCGCGCTCCCGGGCGCCATCACCCGAGCGCAGGCCTGAGCCATCCAGTAGGAGCCCATCAGGTTGATCTCGATCACCTTGCGAAACTCCCCCGGCTCCTCGCGGGTGGCCGGTACCGCCGTCCCGATGCCGGCGTTGTTCACCAGCACGTCCACTCCGCCGAGCCCGTCCACGGTCTCCTGGACCGCACGGGTGCAGGCGTCGGGATCGGACACGTCGCAGGCCACGGCGATCGCTCGGCGACCGAGCTCCTCGACCTGCCTGCGGGTCTCCTCCAGGCGGTCGGCGCGACGAGCGGCCACCGCCACGTCGGCGCCCGCCTCGGCCAGGGCGCGGGCAAACGCGACTCCCAGTCCCGATGAGCCGCCCGTGACCAGCGCCACCTTGCCGTCCATCCCGAACCGCTCGAGCACGCTCATCGGTCAGAGCTCTCCTTCTTCGACGTGGGTTGCCTCCCCCTCTCTGCCCGGACCTGCTTGGCGTAGGCATCGGTCTGGCTCCTGACCAGCCGGACAAGCTGCCCGAACGCCAGGTTCACGTCGGCCAGGTGGAAGCCCCAGCGGGGCCCGAGGGTGGCCTGCACCCGCGGGCGCGGATCGGCGGCGTTCTTGGTCTGGGTGACCTGCAGCCAGGTGGCGCCCCGGCCGCCCTTGCACCGGGCGGTGTAGAGCCTGGGGTAGGCCACCCACGGGGCGGGGACGTTCTGGGCTCCCAACATCCCCGACAGCGGACCGGGCAGGGTCTTGCTGAAGAAGTAGGGCGTGAGCGTTCCCACCCCGCCCACCAGCGCCGAGGGGTTGGTGCAGAGCACGCGCTTGGAGGAGTCCAGGCGCCGCGGAAACGCCCGGCTGAAGAGGCGGGTGACGAAGGCGTCGGGCGGGGGCTGGGAGTCGTAGGTCGAGTAGGCGATCACGCACCTGATCTGCTCGCCGGAGCGACAGGGCGGGATGTTGCGAAAGTCGCCGCCCACCCTGCGACCGCGCGGCACGACCACATTGCCGCCGGGCAGCATGGCCGAGAGAAGCAGCTTGCGGGTCGAGGCTTTCGAGTCGATCTCTTCCCTGAGCAGCCGGACGAGCAGGGCTGCGCCCTGGTCGTGGCCGATCAGCACCACCCCACGGCCCTTGTTGTCGTTGGCCAGGTACTCGCGCCAGGCGGTCTTGACGCCGACGTAGGCCCGATTGCGGGCAGCCTTGGTGTTGAGCGCCGGATTGGTCAGGGCCGCCTGGGTGACCTGGCGGTACAGCGGCGCGTACACGCGGCAGCGGGAGGAGAACCGTGACGCCTGGATCTGGGCGGCGGCCCGGATCTCGGGGTCCAGGCGCAGGTTGGCGTTGGGCCCGGGCTGGGGGCTGACCGTGGGGTACACGTAGAAGCAGTCCACGCGGGGCTTTCGGGCCAGTCCCGAGCGCTGCGTGGAGGTTGTGCCGGTGGGCTGTACCACGGTGGTGGTCTGGCTGGCGTGGCAGGGGTTGCTCTTGGGACCGCGCGGCCCGCACAGCCACTTGGACTTGAGCTTGGGCTTCTGCTTGGCCTTGGGCGGCTGGGTCTGGGCGTGGGCCGGCTCGAGGACCGGGGCGGCGGCCACGGGGACGGCGAGCACGGCGAGGGCCAGCGCAAGGGCTGTCAGGGCAGGTCGAGTCACGGGCGTGGAGGCTAGAACAGCGACAGGCCCGCGGAGGTGCGCACCTCAAGTGAATTCGGGCACATCCGGGCGCAGCACCACACCCGGGTTCAACATGCCGTCTGGATCGAGGGCCCCCTTTAGGGCCCGCATCGTCTCCAGCTCGCCCTCGCCTCGCACGAGCCCCAGATACGCCGCCTTGGCCGCCCCCACCCCGTGCTCGGCGCTGATCGTGCCGCCGCACTCCGCCGCCAGCTCGAGCACCGCGAGGTCGACGGCCTGATCGTCGGGACCCGGCCCCAGCACGTTGACGTGCACGTTGCCGTCGCCCAGGTGGCCGAAGAGGATCGTGCGCGCCCCGGGCGCGAGCTCCGTCACCAGGCCGGGCGCCCGGCGCGCGAACTCGGCCAGCCGGTGAAGCGGCACCCCGACGTCCATCTTGTGGGGGACTCCCTGGCCGGCGATGGCGTCGGTGTGGCTCTCGCGGAGCTGCCAGAGCCGCGCGCGCGAGGCGGTGTCGTCGGCCACCACCGCGTCCTCGATCCCGGCCGCCTCCAGCGCCGCCGCCAGCTCGTCGGTGGGATCGTCGCGCGCCGCGCACTCCAGGATCAGGTAGGCGGGCGGGCGGCCGGGCAGCGGAGGCCCGCGATCGAGGTGCTCCAGCACGAGCGACAGCCCCTCCTCGGTGAAGAAGTCCGCGGCCTCGAGCGACGGGAGCTCGCGACGCAGCACACCCATGATCGGCTCGGCCGAGTCCAGCGACTCCAGGCCGATCAGCGCGGCCACGCGCTTGGCGAGGGCCGCGACCAGCCGCCAGCGCACGCGGGTGATGACCCCCAGCGTGCCCTCGCTGCCGATCAGAAGCGCGGGCAGGGCGTAGCCCGCGTTGTCCTTGAGCAGTCCGCCCATGCGGTCGATCACGGCGCCGTTGCCCAGCACGGCCTCCAGGCCCGCGACCCTGGCGCGCGCGGTCCCGTGGCACAGCGCCCGCGCTCCGCCGGCGTCACAGGCCACGAGGCCTCCGACCGTCGCGGAGTCACGGGCGGCGAAGTCCACGCCGGCCTCATAGCCGGCGGCGCTCGCGGCCGCCTGCAGCGCGGCCAGGGTCGCCCCGGCCCCGGCCGTCAGCTGCGCGGTGGCGGCATCCACCTCACCCACGGAGTCCATGCGCGTAAGCGAGAGCACGACCTCTCCGGCGCGCGGCACGCTCGATCCGACCAGCCCTGTGTTGCCGCCCTGCGGCACCACGCCCGTACCGTGATCCCGACAGGCCGCCAGCACCGCCGCCACCTCATCGGTGTCCGCCGGGCGAGCGACGCAAAGAGACTCACCCCCGAAGCGCCCGGTCCAGTCGCGCTCGTATCCGCGCCGGAGATCGGCATCGGTAAGCACGTGCGGCGCTCCGACGACCTCGACCAGGGCCGTGATCAGCTCTTCTGCCACGACGGTCGAGGCTATTGGAGGGAGACCGGGTCCAGCCCCCGCACGATCGGGCAAGCTGGCCCCATGCCCGCCGACCGCGAGTCCGTGTTCACCCTCGAGGCCACGCTGGTGAAGTTCGGCCCCGGCGCCGTGGCCGACGCCGGATGGGAGCTCAAGCGCCTCGGTGTGAAGCGGGCGCTGCTGGTGACCGACCCCCGGCTGGCGGCCATCGGCATCCCCGATCGCGTGCGCGAGAGCGTCGAGGTCGAAGGGATCGAGGTGGTGGTCTACGACCGCGTCCGCGTGGAGCCGACCGTGGACTCGCTGCACGAGGCCTGCGACTTCGCTCTCGATGCCGGGGTCGACGGCTTCGTCTCGGTGGGCGGCGGCTCCTCGATCGACACCGCGAAGGTGGCCAACCTGATCGTCTCGCACCCGGCCGAGGTGATGGCCTACGTGAACCCGCCGGTCGGCGAGGGCCGCAAGCCCCCCTCCCCGCTGCTGTCCCACCTGGCCATCCCCACCACCTCGGGCAGCGGCTCGGAGGCCACGACGGTTGCCGTGCTCGACATCCCCGAGATGCAGGTCAAGAGCGGCATCTCGCACCGCTACCTACGCTGCACCCAGGCGATCGTCGATCCCGAGCTCACCCGCTCGCTCCCGGCCGAGGTCACGTCCTCCGCCGGCCTGGACGTGGTCTGCCACGCCGCCGAGTCGTTTCTGTCAAAGCCCTACGACCAGCGGGAGCGCCCCCGCTCGCCCGACGACCGACCGCCCCTTACGAAACAGGCATGCATGCCTCCTTCGTCGAAGGAGATCACGCCTGGCGGCGCCGCTCCAGCTCGGCGATGTCCTCGAGGTCTCGGGGCCGACCGGCGGCCTGCTTCAGCGCGATCAGATCGTCGTAGCCCGCGAACAGCAGCGGATACCGGAGGCCGGGCAGGTCGCGCGCCACTGCACCGGCCCGCAGCTGCTCGTAGCTCTCCAGCCCGTCGACGTACTGCATCACGTCCAGGCGGCCAAATCGCGTGCGCAGGAGCCAGTTCCCGCCGAGCCGAAGGTTCTCCAGGTTGAGCTCCAGCAACTCGCCGGCATCGAAGTCGCCTAGCGCCAATGGCTCCGCTTGGAGAGTCCCAAGCGCGGCCAGGAGCCTCCGAAGATTCGCCTGCTCGGGTTCGGGGACTATGTCGACGTCCTTGGTACCCCGCACGTAGCCGTGAGCCGCCAGGCAGTAGCCGCCGATCACGATGAACTCGACCTCGAGCGTGCGCAACCCAGTCAGAAGGTCCAGCGGCTTCAGTGGCTGCTCGGGCACCTGACGACCCCCGCGTCACCCGACCGCTCGGCGCGGCTCATCGGCGTCGCTGCCTTCGATGGTCGTCAGCACGAACGCGAGCTCAGCGGCCTGCACCAGATGCTCCGAGGGCGACAAGTCCAGGTCAGCGCGTACGTCGGCGTCCGACTCGTTGCCGTGCGGCGCGGGCTCGGCGCCGAGTGTGAGCCGCTCGCCCATCGTCTGCAGGATCCGGGCGAGGGTCTCGACGCTTGGCGAGACATCGTCCCGCTCGATACGGCTGATGTGCGTCTGGCTGGTGCGGCATCGGCGCGCCAGCGATGTTTGGCTGATCCCGTGGCGAAGACGCGCCTCGCGAACTAGGGCACCGGCAGACACACGGTCAGCTTAGACCATATATGGTCTAGCATGGGCTGCCAGCCGGCTTCACCTCGCGGTACTCCGCCGCGTCGAAGCTGCGCGTCCGGTGCCGGTACTCGGCCATGAGCCCAGGCCAGTTGTTCACGACCCGGCCCTCGCTGCCCTCGCGATACCAGTTCTCGCAAGCGGTCCAGATCGAGTCCTGCAGCCGGCGCTGCACCGCCTCGCTGGACCACCGCTGCACCTCCGACCGCACCTCCAGGGCGGCGCCGGCCGACCGCGCCGCCCGCAGCGAGTCGACCACGTAGCCCACCTGGGCCTCGATCATCTCGATGATCGAGCCGACCCCCAGGTTGGTGTTGGGCCCATAGAGCATGTACATGGCCGGGAAGCCGGCCACCGCGATCCCCAGGTGGGCCTCGGCTCCGCCCGACCACGTCTCCTGGAGGTCGCGCCCGTCAGTGCCCGTCACCGCCATCGGGACCACGAAGTCATTGGCCCGAAACCCGGTGGCGTAGACGATGCAGTCCACCTCGCGCTCGACTCCCCCGGCCACCACGCCGCGCTCGGTGACCCGTTCGACGCGGTCGGTGATCACCTCCACGTCCGGGCGCGCGAGCGTGGGCAGGTAGTAGGAGGAGAACAGGATGCGCTTGCAGGCGAACGGATAGTCGGGCCAGAGCTTGCGCCGCAGTTGGGGATCGGGCAGCTGACCGCGCATGAAGGCCTGGGAGAGCCCGCTCATCGCCCAGCGCAGCGGCGGCACGGCGACCAGCCCGAGGATCATCGCCTCCATGCAGAGCAGAGTCCCCTGGCGGCGGAGGGCCTGCAGCCCGGGCACGCGCTCGATCAACCGCCTGGCCCACCCCGGGTAGCGGGGGTTGCGGCGCGGGAGCATGTAGGGCGCCGTTCGCTGGTAGACGTCGAGGCGGGCGGCCTGCTCGGCCACCGGGGGCACGAGCTGCACAGCGCTCGCGCCCGTGCCGAGGACGGCTACTCGCTTGCCCTCGATGTCGTAGCCGTGGTCCCATTGGGCGGAGTGGAACGAGTGGCCGCGAAAGTCGTCCTGTCCGGGTACCGAGGGCCAGTTGGGCCGGCTGAGCTGCCCGCAAGCCACCACCAGCGCGTCGGCCTCGCAGGCCTCGCCGCCGGCGGTCTCGAGCCGCCACCGCGCCGTCTCCTGGTCGAACCGCGCGCCGGCGATCTCTATACCAAGCCGGATGTGGGCGTCCACGCCGTGCTTGGCGGCGGTGGCGTGCAGGTAGTCAAGTATCTCCGCCTGGGAAGAGCAGGGCTGAGACCAGTCGCGCCGCTGCTCGTAGGAGTACGAGTACAGGTAGGAGGGCATGTCGCACGCGGCGCCGGGATAGGTGTTGTGAAACCAGACGCCCCCGAGATCCTCGGCGCGCTCGAAGATCGTGAAGTCCTCGATCCCCTCGCGCCGCAGGGCGATGGCCATGGCGATCCCGCTGAACCCGGCTCCCACGATCGCCACACGCATGGGTGCGAATGCTCTCAGATCGACGGTCGACCGACTGGTCAGTCAGCCAGACTAGGATTAGGGCAGAATGCCTGACGCGCGAGGCGGCCGTGCCGCGGGCGCGCTCACCACCCAACTGAGAGGACTCCCATGGCGAGCACCGAAGCACTGGTCTTCGACGCAGTCCGCACCCCCCGCGGCAAGGGCAAGTCAAACGGCTCCCTGCACACCACCAAGCCGGTGGACCTCGTGGTGGGCCTCATGCACGAGACGCTGGGCCGAAACGTCAAGCTCGACCCCAACCGCATCGACGACGTCGTGCTCGGGTGCGTCTCCCCCGTCGGCGACCAGGGCGCCGACATCGCCAAGACCGCCGCCATCAAGGCCGGTCTGCCCGACACCGTGGCCGGCGTGCAGCTCAACCGCTTCTGCGCCTCGGGCCTCGAGGCCGTGAACATCGCCGCGCAGAAGGTCGCCTCGGGCTGGGAGGACCTCGTGCTGGCCGGCGGCGTGGAGTCGATGTCGCGCGTGCCGATGGGCTCCGACGGCGGCGCCTGGGCGATGGACCCCGAGACCAACTACGACACCTCGTTCGTGCCCCAGGGAATCGGCGCCGACCTGATTGCCACCGTCGAGGAGTTCTCGCGCGACGACGTGGACGCCTACGCCGCCCGCTCGCAGGAGCGCGCCGCGGCGGCTCGCGACTCGGGCAAGTTCGACAACTCGGTGATCCCGGTGGCCGACATCAACGACCAGGTGGTGCTCGACAAGGACGAGTTCATCCGCCCCGGCACCACGCTGGAGGCGCTGAACAAGCTCAACCCCTCCTTTCAGGTGATGGGCGAGATGGGCGGCTTCGACGCGGTGGCGCTGCAGAACTACCACTGGATCGAGGAGATCAACCACGTCCACACGCCCGGCAACTCCTCGGGCATCGTGGACGGCGCCTCGCTGCTCACGATCGGCAACGCCGAGACCGGCGACGCGCTCGGCATGGCGCCGCGCGCCCGCATCCTGGCGACCGCGGTCTCGGGCTCTGACCCGACGATCATGCTCACCGGCCCCGCCCCGGCGTCCAAGAAGGCGCTGGCCAAGGCCGGCCTGACCAAGGACGACCTGGACCTGGTGGAGATCAACGAGGCCTTCGCCGCCGTGGTCCTGCGCTTCGTGCGCGACATGGACCTGGACATCGAGAAGGTCAACGTCAACGGCGGCGCGATCGCCATGGGGCACCCGCTGGGCGCCACCGGCGGCATGATCCTGGGCACGCTGATCGACGAGCTCGAGCGCACCGGCGGCCGCTACGGCCTGGCCACCCTCTGTGTGGGCGGCGGCATGGGCATCGCGACCGTGATCGAGCGCGTCTAGCCACGCGGCCCGGCAACGAGAGGACTCACAGAGCTATGGCAGAGAGCACCACAATCCGCTGGGAGCGGGACGACGACGGCGTCGTCCTCCTCACCTTGGACGACCCCAATCAGTCGGCCAACACGATGAACCAGGCCTACCTGGACTCGATGGGCGCCACCGTCGACCGGCTGGAGGCCGAGTCCGGCGACATCGCCGGGGTCGTCATCACCTCGGCCAAGTCGACCTTCTTCGCCGGCGGCGACCTCAACGACCTGATCAAGGCCGGTCCCGGCGACGCCCCGACCGTGGCCGAGAACATACGTACGATCAAGGCGCAGCTGCGCCGGCTGGAGACCCTCGGCAAGCCGGTGGTGGCCGCCATCGACGGGGCCGCGCTGGGCGGGGGCCTGGAGATCTGCCTGGCCGCCCACCACCGGATCGCCACCGAGAACCCGAAGATCCAGCTCGGCTTCCCCGAGGTGCAGCTCGGCCTGCTCCCGGGCGGCGGGGGCGTGACCCGGATCACGCGCATGCGCGGGATCGCCGAGGGGCTGATGCAGTGGCTGATGCAGGGCAAGCGCTACAAGCCCGCCGAGGCCAAGGAGATGGGCGTGATCGACGAGATCGTGCCCTCCGCCGACGACCTTATGCCGGCCGCCAAGACGTGGATCGCCGAGCACCCCGAGGCGGTCCAGCCCTTCGACGTGAAGGGCTACAAGATACCCGGCGGCACCCCCTCGAACCCCAAGCTGGCCCAGAACCTGCCGGCCTTCCCGGCCAACCTGCGCAAGCAGATCAAGGGCGCCAACTACCCCGCCCCGCACCACATCATGGCGGCGGCGGTAGAGGGGGCGCAGGTCGACATCGACAACGCGTTCGAGATCGAGGGGCGCTACTTCGTGGACCTGGTCTGCGGCCCCGTGTCCAAGAACATGATCCAGGCGTTCTTCTTCGACCTCCAGCAAGTAAACGGCGACCGCGGCCGGCCAGAGGGCATCGAGCCCTTCGCTGCCACGAAGGTCGTCGTGCTGGGCGCCGGCATGATGGGCGCGGGCATCGCCTACCAGTGCGCCAAGTCGGGCATCGAGGTCGTGCTCAAGGATGTGGAGCAGGCCGCCGCCGAACGCGGCAAGGGCTACTCCGAGAAGCTCGTGGCCAAAGGCGTGGAGCGGGGCAAGGTGACCCAGGAGAAGGGCGACGCGCTGCTGGCCCGGATCACCCCGACCACCGACCCGGCCGACGCCGAGGGCGCCGACCTGGTGATCGAGGCCGTGTTCGAGGATCCGTCGGTCAAGGCGCAGGTGTTCGCCGAGATCGAGCCGCACCTGGCCGAGGGCGCGCTGCTGGGCTCGAACACCTCCACCCTGCCGATAACCGAGCTGGCCAAGGGCGTCTCGCGCTCCGAGGCCTTCATCGGGCTGCACTTCTTCTCCCCCGTGGACAAGATGCCGCTGCTCGAGATCATCAAGGGCGAGAAGACCAGCGACGAGACGGTCTACCGCGCGCTGGACGTCGCCAAGCAGATCAAGAAGACGCCGATCGTGGTCAACGACTCACGCGGGTTCTTTACCTCGCGCGTGATCGGCACCTTCATAAACGAGGGGATCGCGATGCTCACCGAGGGCGTTCCGGCCCCGTCGATCGAGCAGGCCTCCTCCCAAGCGGGCTACCCCGCTCCCGTGCTGCAGCTCTCCGATGAGCTGAACCTCAAGCTGATGCGCAAGATCCGCGTGGCCGCCGAGGAGGCGGGCGCGAGCGGGGGGAGCGGCTGGGACGACCACCCCTCGATCGCGGTCATCGACCGGATGCTCGACGAGTTCGAGCGCCCCGGCAAGCTCGAGGGGGCCGGCTTCTACGAGTACGAAGACGGCAAGCGCAAGCACCTATGGAAGGGGCTGCGCGACGCGTTCCCGGTGGTCGACGACCCGTCGTCGGTATCGCTGCGCGACCTCGAGGAGCGGATGCTGTTCATCGAGTCGATCGAGACCGTCAAGTGCCTGGACGAGGGCGTGATAGAGACCGTGGCCGACGCCAACATCGGCTCGATCATGGGCATCGGATTCCCTGGCTGGTCCGGCGGCGTGCTGCAGTACATCAACGGATACGAGGGCGGCCCGGCCGGCTTCGTGGAGCGCGCCCGCGAGCTGGCGTCGACCTACGGCGAGCGCTTCGAGCCCCCGGCCTCGCTGGTGGAGAAGGCCGAGCGCGGGGAGAGCTACAAGGACGAGGCGCTGGCGGCGGCCTGAGCGGGGCCGGCGCAGGCGCTGCCCCACAGGAACCGTCCCCTCGGAGGACGGAACCTGTGACTCAAGTCATGCTGGGGACGCCGCGTGGTGGACCGCCAGGAAGTCGGCGACCTCCGCCGCGCAGGCCGCCACGTCTTGCGCGTCCTCGTCGCTGAAGCGCATCGTCTCGTAGCCGATCCGCCTGAGGGCGCGATCGCGACGGCGGTCGCTGCGGTAGGCACGCACGTGGTTGTGGTAGGTGCGGCTGTCGGCTTCGACGATCAGTCGCGCGTCGGCCCATAGGAAGTCGGCGTACGCCCAGGAGCCATCGGGCCGCCGGATCGGAGCGTTGCACTCGGGCTCAGGGAGACCGGCCTTCCGGAAGGCGGCGAGGAAGAGGTCTTCGAGCCCGGTCGCTGTGATGCCGTGGGCGTGAGCGAGATCATCGAGCGCGGCAACCAGCGTCCCCGCTCCGGGGTGCCCGGGCACGTGGGCGAGAACGCGCTGGATCGCGCTTCCGTCGATCAC
>Ga0208612_1000776_pt1 | contig 13495 bp, 12 predicted proteins | sample AntDryMetagUQ889_FD_188089 | JGI IMG/M metagenome (GOLD analysis project Ga0208612, IMG submission 188089) | Polar desert microbial communities from Antarctic Dry Valleys - UQ889 (SPAdes) | ecosystem: Environmental > Terrestrial > Soil > Desert | place: Antarctic Dry Valleys | collected 2008-12-31 | reverse complement strand
CGCGTCGCCGCTCCGTCCCGATGAGCTCCGCGAGCGCCGGCCATGCCCCGCAGCAGAGGCAGTACCCGCGCTCCCAGGTGTCGATGTCCGTGAGCGCCGCGGCCTGCGACGCTGCTTCCCACAGGACGGGCTGCAGCGCGAGCTGGACGAGCTCACCGAGCGTCGTGGCATCCACGCCCAGTGACGCGGCGGCCCGCTCGATGGACGGCGCGTCATTCTGCAGCGCCGGAAGCGCCAGGCTCACGAGATCGACGGGCGTCTCCGCCAGTCGCGCGGCCGTCGCCTGCGCCGGCGTCCCTTCAGCCGCGGTCTCGGAGAGGTTCTGCGCGACACGCCGAAGCTCCTCAGCGGCCTCGCCTTCGTCGAACGCGAGACTCCCGGCGGTGAGCAGCGGCTCGCCCGCAGCAACGGCGCGCTCGGCCTCGGCGGCCGTGAGCGCAAGGCTGACGTCGGGAGCGGGACGGGAGAGGAGCTGCGCGAGGCGCTCGTCGTGAAAGGCGGCGATCGGCCCAAGGCCGGAGCCTGGGTCAGCCTGACCAGCAGGCTGGCCCGAGCCTTCGCCGGCGAGCTCTCGCCAGCGGGCCCGGGCCTCTTCGATCTCGAGCGGGGTAGGTACGGGCTAGGTGACGGCCGCGAGCGCCGAGAAGAGCAGCACGTAGCGGAAGGCGAGCACACCGAGGAGGACGCCTGCACCCACGATCGCGAGCCGCCCCAGGTCGTACCCCGCGACCGCGAGCGTGGTGCTCCCGGTGCGCTTCACGCGCACCGGGCCACCGCGCCAGTACGTCACCAGCGGGTACAGGATCGCCAGGCCGACCACGCCGATCCAGAAGGCCGGCGCCACCAGCAGATCGAGATCCGCGAGCAGGGGCGTCACCCGGCCCGCGACCGCGAGGTTCACGACGAAGAGGAGCAGGAGCACGCCGGCCACGGCCGCGAACCAGAAGAGCGCGTTCTGCACCGCCGCGGCGGTGCGGCGCGCCCCCGCGCGATCGGCGACGATCGCGGCGACCGCCATCCCGGAGAGCGCGCTGAACGCGACGTACAGCCCGCCCATGAGGAAGGTGTCGCCCCACACGTTCTGGCTGGTGACGTTGAGCAGCACCCCGCTGTACGCGCCGGTCGCGAGCGCGAAGATTGCGCCGACCGCGAGCCAGATCGGGTTGTGCGAGAGCGCCTCCACGAGCGACACGCCGCGGAAGACGCGACGGTGCCAGAGTGCGTCGAGGAACGCGACAGTCACGAAGAGGCCGAAGACGATGATCACCCAGGTGCCCCAGTTCATCGGCGAGTTGCTGTTGAACATGAGCGGGAGCGGTCCGCGCTCGGGCGCCAGGGGGCTCCGCACGACGATGTTGAGGAACCGGAGCGGCTGCCCGAGATCGACGACCAGGAGCAGCCCGACGAGGAGCATGAGCGGAAGGGGCACGAAGCCTGCCCGCGCCGCGACGTCCTGATCCTCGGTCGCCGAGACCTTGGACCGGTCGGTCGCGAGATTCGCGAGCGCGATGAAGAGGAAGGTGCCAGCAGCGACGCCGGCAACGAACATCTCGAGGACGAGCATCCAGTTGGCCCAGTGCGGCTCGATGACGTAGGGGTTCGGCACCGCGCCCTCCTAATCCGCGGTCACGGCGGCGTCGGTCATCCGGCGGCGCCGGAAGGCGGCGAGCCCCGTGACACCGAGCACCGCGGCCGAGATGAGCGAGACCCCCGCCGACGGAGCGAAGTTGCGCTGCGGCAGGCTCGGCGCGCTTGGCAGGCTGTAGACCTCGGGCTTGTCCATGAGCAGGTAGAAGACGTTCAGGCCCCCAACGACCTCCATGTCCTTCACCGCCGCGTTCTTGTTCGGCCCCGCCGTGATGGTGCCGCTGTTCCCGAGGTCCCAGCCGTAGATGTACGCGTCGGTCTGACCTCTGGCGTGCAGGGCGCGCACACGGTCCGCCGCCATGAGCTTGAGATCATCCACCTTGCCGTACGTGAGTGACGAGGTCGGGCAGGCCTTTGCGCAGGCCGTGCTCATGCCCTGTTCCAGCCGGTCCTGGCAGAGGATGCACTTGTTGACGCGCCCGGTGTTCTTGTTGAACTCGATGACGCCGAAGGGGCACGCGCCGACGCAGTAGCGGCAGCCGATGCAGACGTCCTGATGGATGTCCACCGATCCGAACTGCGTCCGGTAGAGCGCGCCGGTCGGGCAGACCTCCAGGCAGCCGGCCTGCTCACAGTGCTTGCAGGAGTCGCTCATCATCAGCCAGCGTGCGCCGGTGCGGTCGGAGGTGCTGCTGTCAGGGCCGATCTGCTCGATGAACTTCACGTGCCGCCAGTCGTACGCGTTCAGGTGTCCGGTGTTGTCGTACGAGTCGCCTGTGAAGGCGCGGTGCTCCACGACGGCTTTCTCGTCGGTCATCGGGATCGGGCCGGCGCCCGGCTCGATCTCGTTCCACTGCTTGCACGCGACCTGGCAGGCCTTGCAGCCCGTACAGACGGAGGTGTCGACGAACATGCCTCTGGCGTTCTCGGTCACGTCTACACCTTCCCCTTCTCGATCTTGCAGGTGAAGGCCTTGCCCTCGTGGATCGAGACGTTCGGATCGGCGACGAGCGCCGTCGTGTTGTTCGCGATGTCGCCCGTGGAGATGCCCATGTAGCCCCAGTGCCACGGCATGCCGACCTGGTGGACGACCTTGCCGTCCAGGTTGAACGGGCGCAGCCGCTTGGTGACGAGCGCCCTGGCGTGTGTCTTGCCGCGCGAGCTGCTCACCGTCACGTACTCACCGTTCGTGATGCCCTTCTCGGCCGCGAACTCCGGCGACATTTCGACGAAGAGCTCCGGCATGAGCTCCGCGAGCCACGGGAGCCACCGGCTCATCACGCCGGAGAGGTGATGCTCGGTGAGGCGGTACGTCGTGATGACGGTGGGGAACTCATTGCCCGCGAACTCGTTGTACTTGTTCCCCTCCACGTTCCAGATCTTCGTGATGGGGTTCTGGTCCTGCTTGTACAGGAGGTTCTTCACCGGCGACTCCCACGGCTCGTAGTGCGTGGGGAGCGGCCCGTCGGACGTGCCCGTCGGCGCGAAGAGCCAGGCCTTGCCGTCGGTCTTCAGGAGGAACGGCGCGGCGCCGGAGTGGAACGCGACCCCGATGCCGCGCGGGTTCGCGGCCGCGTCCGGAGCCTTCGTGAGCACGAAGTCGATGCCCTCGCCGGAGTCGTTCTTCCAGGTCCTCGCCGCGGCATCCCAGTAGGTGAACTTCTTGCGCGGCGACCAGGGGTTTCCCGCAGCGTCGGCCGAGGCACGGTTGTACAGCTGGTGGCGGTTTCCAGGCCATGCCCAGCCCCAGTTCGGGCTCACCCAGCCGTCGTTCTTGCCGGGTGTCATGCGGGCCCGGTTCACCATCTGGCCCTGGACCACCTGCAGCATGCCGGTGTAGATCCAGGCGCCGCAGGCGGTGTTCCCGTCGGCCGTGAGGCTGGCGAACGAGTTGAGCGGCGCCTTCGTCTTCCAGTCGAAGCCGTTGATCTCCGTGAAGATCTTGAAAGCGGACGGCTCGTCCTTGTGCTTCCACTCGGCGACCTCGGCCGGAGCCGGGTCGTAGTCGAGTGTCATGTGCCTGATCGCGAGGTCGCGCGGCGCGGTCGAGCTCGCGTAGCGGCGCTTCAGCCGCTTGCCGAGGTCGTACCAGAAGAAGAGGTCGCTGCGGGCGTCCCCAGGCGGGTCGGCGGCCTTGTCGTGCCACTGGACGGTCCGCTGCGTCTGGGTCATCGACCCGTCCTTCTCGGCGATGTGCGCCGCGGGCAAGAAGAAGATCTCCGTCTTGATGTCCTTCGGGGAGACGCGCTTGCCGTCGACGTCGTTGTAGACGACGTCGCGCCAGAAGGCCGCCGTCTCCGTCTCGTAGGAGTCCAGCACGACCATCCAGTCGAGGTTGCGCATGGCCTTGCGCTGGAACGAGGAGTTGATGCTCGTCGCCGGGTTCTGGCCCGTGACGATCATCCCCTTGATCTTTCCCTCGGCCATCTCGACGAAGATCGGCAGGTGGCTGTGATCGGCCGTGATCTTCGGGAGCGTGTCGTACAGGTAATCGTTCTCGGGTGTGCCGGCGTCGCCGAACCACGCCCTGAGCTGGCTGATGACGTAGGCCGGGGTGTTCGACCAGAACGAGGTCGGCTGCGTCTCGGTGAGGATGTAGTCGCGCAGCGTGTCATGGTTCGCGTTCGCGTTCGGCGTGTTCAGGTATCCGGGGTGGATGTTGTAGAGCGTCGCGATGTCGGTGCAGCCCTGGATCGTGGCGTGGCCGCGGAGCGCCATGATCCCGCCGCCTGGCCGGCCGATGTTGCCAAGGAGCGCCTGCAGGATGCCCGCGGTGCGGATGAGCTGCACGCCCGTCGTGTGCTGTGTCCAGCCGACCGCGTAGACGAACGCCGTGGTCTTGTCCTTGCCGGAGTTCGCGGTGATCGTCTCGGCGACCTTCAGGAAGAGGTCCTTCGGCGTGCCGCAGATCTTCTCGACCATTTCCGGCGTATAGCGCGCGTAGTGCCGCTTCAGGATCTGGAAGACGCTGTTCTTGTCCTGCAGCGCCTTGTCCACCTTCGGTGTGCCCGGGAGCCGGTTCGCGATGAGCTCGGCGAAGTTCGCGCCCACGATCGTGCCGGCGCCGAGCTGCCCCGGGCGCGCGCCGACGCCGGGGAGCGGTGAGGGGGGACGCTCCTGGCCCTCGCGGACCTCGGGCGTCTGGCCTAGTGGCGCTTCGGGTACCCGGACGGGCGCCTGGTCGGTCTGGTACTGCCAGGTCGTGCGCTCGTAGGCGCGAGTCTGCGGGTTGTACCCGGAGAAGAACCCGTCCTGGCCCGGGTCGTCAGTGTCCTTGAAGCCCTCGTTGATGAGCGTCGCGGCGTTCGTGAACTCCTTGACGTACTCCTCGAGGTACTTGTTGTTCGTGATGACGTAGTTGATCAGCGCGCCGAGGAACACGATGTCGGTGCCGGAGCGCATCGGGACGTAGTAGTCGCACATCGCGCTCGTGCGGGTGAATCGCGGGTCGACGTGGATGAGCGTGGCGCCGCGGGCCTTGGCCTTCATCGGCCACTTGAAGCCGACCGGGTGGCACTCGGCCATGTTCGAGCCCATGAACACCACCGCGTCGGAGTGCTGCAGGTCCATCTGGAAGGTGGTGCTGCCGCCGCGACCGAAGGAGACCCCCAGACCGGGGACCGTCGCGGAGTGTCATATCCGGGCCTGGTTCTCGATCCTGACGACTCCCATCATCCGCATCACCTTGCAGATGAGGTAGTTCTCCTCGTTGTCGTTCGTGGCGCCGCCGAGCGCCACGATGTTCGTGTTCTGGTTGATGAGCTTGCCGTTGGGCAGGCGCTCGACGAAGGCGGCGTCGCGGGCGGTCGCGACCAGCTCGGTGATGCGGTCCATCGCCTTCGCGCGGTCCCACTCGCCGTCCTTGTCCCACTCGGTCGCGTTCGGCTTGCGGTGCTTGACCGTCGTGATGCGCAGCGGGTTCACCGCCAGCTGGAACGTGGCCGAGCCCTTCGGGCAGAGGCTGCCGGTGGAGATCGGGCTGTCGGGGTTCCCCTCGATGTTCACGATCTCCGTGAGGCCGCTGCTCTCGCTGTGCTTCGTCTGGATCAGCGTTCCACATCCGACCGCGCAGTACGGGCAGATGCTCGCGGTGGTCTTCGTGCCCTCGAGCTTCCGCCGCGCGACACGCTCACTCGCGAACGCGAGATCGAAGCCGAGTCCACCGAGGCCGGCTGCGGCGACTCCGGCCGTTCCGACACCCGAGAGCTTCAGGAACTGTCGTCGAGTGCTCGTAGCGGTCACGTCCCATCCCTCCGATCGCGAGCCGAGAACGCGTTAGCGAGAGGATACGCTCGTTTTCGACGCGCGGATGAGCGTTCCGCTGGGCGGAGTGGGAAGGCTGTCGGCCAGCCGGGACGGAGGTCTTCTAGTCGCGACCGCCAGCGCCCGCTTGGTCGCCGCCAGAGCGGGCGTGGACCTGGCGGGCGAGCGAGAGGAGCGAGTCCCGCGTGTTGAGGTCGGGATCGTCGAGCACCCGCTCGAACAATTCCCGCAGGATGCGGCCCACCTCGGGTCCCGGCTGGAGACCCAGCTCTGCCATCAGCTCGTGACCGTCGATCGCGAGATCGCGCGCCGAGAGGGCATTCGCGCGCTGGATCTCCTCCTGAACGCGGAGGTACAGCTGCTCCAGCGCATACATCTTGCCCGCGCGAGCGCCGGAGCCGATGTTGTCCGCCCGACGGAGCTCGAAGAGCGCGAGGATGTTCTCCAGGCCGACGTTCCGGATGAACCGCCGGACCGCGGACCCGGTCCAGACCTCCTGGTACCAGAACATATGGTGGCGGACGAGGTGGGCGACCTGCCCGACCGTCTCTTTCGGGAATTTCCAGCGCCGGAGGATCTTCCGCGAGAGATACTCGCCCACGAACTCGTGCTGGTGGAAGTGGCCGTCGGCCATCGTCTCGGCCTTGCCCACGTCGTGCAGCAGCGCGGCGAGCCGCAGCACCAGGTCGGGCCGCTCGATCGCGTCGAGCGCGAGCAGCGAGTGCTCGAAGACGTCCTGGGCGACAGCCTTGTCCTGCGGGATACGCCGGCAGAGCTCGAGCTCGGGGCAGATGACGGCCAGCAGCCCGAGCTCGCTCTGAAGGCGGAACCCGGCCGAGGGGCGCTGGGCGAGGAGCATCTTCGTGAGCTCCTGGTTGATGCGCTCGCCGGAGAGGCCTGTGGCGAGGCCGGCGTTGCGCGAGATCGCCGCAGCCGTCGCCGGCTCGATCAGCATCCCGAGCACCGCGGCGAACCGGACCGCACGCAGCATCCGGAGCGCGTCCTCGCGGAAGCGCTCGTCGGGGTCGCCGACGGCCCGGATGACGCGAGCGTCCAGGTCGGCCATACCCCCGTGAGGGTCCACCAGCTCACCGCGGCGCAGCTCGCCGCCGGCACCGGCTGCAGCTGCGCCCCGGAGGGGCGCCCAGGCCATCGCGTTCATCGTGAAGTCGCGGCGCGAGAGGTCGGCCAGCAGCGAATCCGTGAACTCCACGCTGTCCGGCCTGCGCGCGTCGCCGTACCCCGCCTCCAGGCGGTAGGTGGTGACCTCGATCTCGCGCTCTGGCGTGCGCACCACGACCGTGCCGAACCGGTTCGTGTAGAGCGACCGGCGGAAGAGCTCCTGGATCCGGTCGGGCTTCGCGTCGGTCGCGACGTCCCAGTCGTCCGGCTCGACACCACGGATAGCGTCGCGCACGCAGCCGCCCACGACGAACGCCTCGTGACCGGCGCTGTGGAGCCGCGCGAGAACGTCGTTCACGTCCGGGGGGATGCGGAGGTCCACGGCCGCCGAGTTTAGAGAGCGGCTCGGTCCGGCGAAGCCCTTCCTCGCTCAGCCGCCCCTCACGGCGCGGTCACGGTGAAGCGCGCGCTCGACTCGCTGCCGGCCGGCGTCCGTGCCGTGATGATCCACTCACCGGGGTCGACCGTGTAGGTGTGCGCGTAGACCGTTCGCCCGTTCGGCCGGACCACGTCCACGAAGCGCAGCTCGATCGTCGTTCCGGTACGCACGTCCGTGCGCGAGAAGGTCGCGTACTCGCCGGCAAGCCCGACGAACGTGCAGCGGACGGTCGTGCCGACGGACGCGCGCGCCGGTGCGCACGTCGACACGCTGACCTCGGGATCCGGCGTCGGCGGCGCGAACGGGGGCTGCGTCACACGGCCGAGCGGGTCGGAGCCGGCCGGTGGCAACGGCACCGCTGCCGCGACCGGCTCACCGCTCGCGCGGCGCCCCACGACGAGCCACTCGGGCGAGGCGCCGCTGGGGATGCGGAAGTCCGAGCGTGCCTCGCCCGCCCGGTCGGCTGTGAGCGTCGTCGGCTGCAGCCCGATCCCGACCGGGGCGATCGCCATCTGAACTCGCTCGCCCGGCTCGAGGCCGAACATCACGACCGTGAAGGGCGCCTCGCGCGTCGGCTCCGGCGGCGAGAAGCGGATCCCGACGAACGCCGCGCGCACCGCGTCGGTCGATCCGTCGCCGTACTCGACGCAGATCCGCTGCGCCTGGCTCACGCGGCCGACGAAGACGTTCACCAGCTCCTCGCGCGTGCAGCGTTTGGTGGCCTCGCGGATCACGTAGGGGGTCGCGACGAGACCGGCGGCGGCGACGAGCAGCGCCGTACCGGCGATCGCCCGGGCGGAGAAGATCCTGGCGAACGAGTCGCCGTGGCCTGCTCGCAGCGCCCGACGGATCAGCAGCGCGCCCGAGGCGCCCGCGGCGAGCGCGGCCGCGAAAGAGAGGAGCTCCGCCGCAGCCGTCACGACCGGAGCTAGCTTTCTCCGAGGTAGGCCTTGCGCACCATCTCGTTCTTCGCGAGCGCTGCGGCTGTGTCCGCGAGCACGATCGTCCCTGTCTGCATGACGTAGCCGCGATGCGCGACGGAGAGGGCGACCAACGCGTTCTGCTCGACGAGGAGCACGGTGGTCCCCTGTGCGTTGATGTCGGTGATGATCTTGAAGATGAGCTCCACGAGGATGGGCGCGAGCCCCATCGACGGCTCGTCGAGCAGCAGGATGCGCGGCTTCGCCATGAGCGCGCGGCCGATCGCGAGCATCTGCTGCTCGCCGCCAGACAGCGTGCCGCCCCGCTGATCGACGCGCTCCCGGAGGCGGGGGAAGAGCTCGAAGACTCGGTCGAAATCGGCGGCGAGGTCCTTCTCGGTACGCCCGTACGCCCCCATCTGCAAATTCTCGCGGACGGTGAGCCGCCCGAAGATGCGGCGCCCCTCCGGTGACTGCGCGATCCCGAGGCCGGTGATCTCGTGAGGTCTGAGCCCCGCGACGTCCCGGCCTTCGAGCGTGATCCGGCCCGTGCGCGGTCGGAGCAGGCCCGAGATGGTGCGGAGGGTGGTCGACTTGCCCGCTCCGTTGCTCCCGATGAGCGTGACGATCTCACCCTTCTCGACCGAGACCGTGATGCCCTTCAGAGCGTGGATGTTGCCGTAGTAGGTGTGGACGTCCTGCAGCTCGAGCAGGGCCACCGCTAGGAGCCCACCACGCCGGCCGGCGCGGTGTCCGCGGTCCCGGCGGCGCCGCGTCCGAGGTACGCCTCGATGACCCTCGGGTCGCGCTGGATCTCGCCGGGAGAACCCTCCGCGAGCTTCGACCCGTAGTTCAGCACCGTGACGCGCTCGCTGATACCCATGACGACGCTCATGTCGTGCTCGATGAGCAGGACGCTGAGCGACAGCTCGTCACGCAGGCGGCGGATGAATCTGGTGAGCGAGGCGGTCTCCTGCGGGTTCATTCCCGCGGTCGGCTCGTCGAGCAGGAGGAGCGCCGGATCCGTAGCGAGCGCGCGCGCGATCTCGAGCCGGCGCTGGTCACCGTAGGCGAGATTCTTGGCGAGCTCGTCTCCCGACCTGCCGAGACCGACGAACTCAAGCAGCTCGTCCGCGCGCGCGCGCACCGCGCGCTCCTCGGCCCGCTCGCGCCGCGTGCGGAGCATCGCCTCGAACGGGTTGGCCCGCATGCGGACGTGGCGGCCGACCATGACGTTCTCCCGTGCCGTCATGTTCGCGAATAGGCGGATGTTCTGGAACGTCCGAGCGATGCCGCGCTCCACGATCTCGTCCGGGCGGCGGCCTTCGATTCGGGCGCCTCGGAACACGATTGAGCCTGCCGTGGGCGTGTAGAGACCGGCCATGATGTTGAAGAGGGTCGTCTTCCCGGCGCCGTTCGGCCCAATGAGCGACACGATCGACCCTGTCGGGATCGTGAAATCCACGCCGTTCACGGCGACAAGGCCGCCGAAGGTCTTCGTGACGCCTTGGGCGGTGAGGATCGTGTCCGTCATCGCTGCTTGTCGAAGAGCGTTTCTTGCCCCTGATGCTCGAGGACCACGCTCTCCTCGCCGGCGTGGAGCTCCGCCTTGCGCCGCCCGCTGGGAAAGATTCCCTCCGGCCTGACGTTCATCATCACTACGAGGGCGATGCCGAGGATGAAGCCTTTCGCCTTGACGACGTCGAGCCCCGCGAGGAACTCGTTCCCGGTGGCGCTCGCGACGCTGCGGATGCCGTTGTTGATGAGCTCGGCGAGGATGCGGTCGAAGCTGCCGAGGATGATGCCGCCAAGGACCACGCCCCAGATGTTCCCGATCCCGCCCAGGATGATCATGCAGAGGACGAAGATCGAGACCGAGAAGTCGAACTGCTCGGGAGAGATCTGCTGGAGGTATCCCGCCCAGATCGCGCCCGCGAATCCGGAGAACGACGCCCCGAGCGCGAAGGCGAAGAGCTTCGTGTTGACGAGGTTCACCCCCATCGACGCCGCCGCGACCTCGTCCTCGCGCATCGCGGCCCAGGCCCGCCCGATCCGCGCGCCGCGCAGCCGTCCGGTGAGGAAGATAGACAGCGCGCCGACCGCGAGCACCAGGTAGTACCAGGGCGTGGAGTCGATGCCCCAGCGGAACCGGAGACCCAGGAGGTCGATCTCCGGCGTGCCGATCGGCGCTATCCCGAGGATCCCGTGCGTCAGATCAGGCGTGTTGCGGATCACCAGCGGCACGATCTCGCCGAAGCCCAGCGTGACGATGGCGAGGTAGTCGCCGCGCAGGCGCAGCGTCGGCGCGCCGAGAATGATGCCGAAGATGCCGGCCACGAGCGCCGCGATCCCCATCGCGGCCCAGAAGTTCAGGTCGTGGTAGGGCAGGACCGAGCTCGCCGAGGTGAGGAAGCCGACGGTGTACGCGCCGATCGCGAAGAACGCCGCGTAGCCGAGATCAAGCAGACCGGCGAAGCCGACGACGACGTTCAACCCGAGCGCCAGCACGATGAAGAGCGCGATCGGGATGAGCTTCGGTGAAGAGAGGAAGCTGATCCCGAGCTGGCTCGCAACGAGCGGCAGCGCCACGAGCCCGGCGAGCACCGCGAGATACGTGACGATGCGGCGCTGCGTGCCTTCGCGCCTCGGTACTGCTGCGCTCATACCTGCTCGATCTCCCGGCTGCGCCGAGCAGACAGGCTCATACCTCTTCTCCCAGCAGGCCCCGCGGGCGGAAGACCAGGATGAGCACGAGCACGCTGAACACCACGACTTGCTCCCAGCGCGCGTCGATGTAGAACACCGTGAGCGAGCCCAGGATCCCGAGGAGGAAGCCTCCGAGCATCGCACCGGCGACGTTCCCGATGCCGCCGAGCACCGCGGCGGTGAAGGCCTTCAGGCCGGCGCTGAAGCCGAGATTGAAGCTCGTGTTCTCGTTGAACAGCCCATAGATGAGCCCGGCCGCGCCTGCCAGAAGGCCGCCCAGCAGGAACGTGAACGAGATCACCCTGTCGACGTCGATCCCGACCATGCCGGCCATCTCGCGGTCCTGCGCGACCGCGCGCATGGCCTTGCCCATCTTGGTCCGCCTGATGAACAGGGTCACGACGATCATGAGCGGGATCGCGGTGGCGACGACGAAGATCTCTTTCAGGTTGAACTGGACGATCGTCCTGATCCCGAAGACGTCGCGCAGGATGTCGAAGTCCGGGATGAGGTTCGGGAAGTTCTGCGGCGACGGACCTTTCCAGTACAGGCCCGCGGTGAGCAGGATGAACGACACGCCGATCGCCGAGATGAGTGCCGCCAGGCGGGGCGCGTGGCGGAGGCGGCGGTACGCCACGCGTTCGATGATGACGTTGAGGATCCCGCAGAACACAGCTGAAGCGACCAGCGCCAGGAGGATCGCGAGCCACGCCGGCGTCGCCGTCGTCGCGCCGAAGGCGGTGAAGCCGAGCGCCCCGACGACGGTGAGCGCGGCGAACGAGCCGAGCATGAAGAGATCACCGTGCGCGAAGTTGATGAGCTCGATGATCCCGTACACGAGCGTGTAGCCGAGGGCGATGAGCGCGATGACCGCACCGTTCGCGATGCCGATCATCAGCGTCTGCAGCAGCAGCTCGATCGCCGTCTCCCCTCTCTCGCAAAGGAGGCGGACCCCGTACGAGGCCCGCCTCCTTACCTACTCCTGCTCGCTCTGCCGCCTCATGGCGGCGTAGCCCGGGAGAGACCCTATCACTCGGCCGGGCAAGCCCTCCCTCGTTCGCTCCTAGTTCAGGACCTTGGAGAAGACCCACTTGCCGCCCTGGACGACCACGCCGGTGTGGGCGGTGTTCGAGGTGTCACCGAACTGGTCGAAGCTCCACTTGCCGAGCACGCCGTCGTAGTTCGTGCCGACCTTCCGGACCGAGGCGACCATCTTCGTGCGGTCGCCGCCGCCGTCCGCGATGGCCTTGAGCATGACCTGCGTTGCCTCGTACCCGTAGATCGCGTACGGCTGCGGGTCGCTGCCGTACTTGCTCTTGTACTTCGCGAGCCACTCGGCCTGCTTGCCGGTGTACTTATCGATGGAGACGCCGCCGAAGGTGGCGTAGAAGCCCTCACCGGCGGAGCCCAGCTGCTTGATCATCTCGTCGCACTGGGTGCCGTCCGCGCCCATCATCGGGCCGGTGAACCCGGCGGCCTTGAGGTTCTTCACGAGCACCGCCGGGTTGTTGTCGACGATGCCGCCGTAGTAGAGACCCTCGGCGCCCGAGCTCTTGATCTTGGTCGCGAGCGCGTTGTAGTTGTCGGCCTTCGGTGCACCGTCGCGGCCGACCACGGTGAGGCCGATCTTCTTCGCGCTGGCCTCGAACACGTCGGCGAGACCCTTCCCGTAGAGGTCGGTGTCATCGACGATGTAGACCTTCGTGACCTTGAGGTCCTTCATCCAGTTCGCGCCGACGAGTCCCTGGATGCTGTCGTTCGGGATCACGCGGAAGTAGTTCTTGGTCCCGCTCGCGTAGTAGGTCGAGTCCTTCGAGCGGTCCAGCGTGAGGTCGGTCGCGGTGTTCGCGGGCGAGATCATCGCGACGACGCTCGGCACGGTCGGCGAGCGCATCTCGGAGTCGATCCGCGACGAGGCCGCCCTGGAGACCCGCGCGGACGCCCTGGCCGACATGCTCTGCGCCTATCTGGACCGCCTGGGAGGCGAAGGCCGGGCCGTCGGGCCGCCCCGATGACGCGCCACGGCGCCGCCCGAGGTCCCGGGGCGCGGCCCCGGGTCGGCCGGTTCAGCCGGCCTCGCCGGTGAAGGCCTCGAAGGCGCGGGCGGTGTAGACCAGGGCGGCGCCGGCGTTCAGCGCCACCGCGACGCCCAGCGCCTCCACGACCTCCTCCTTGCTCGCGCCGGCCTTGCGGGCGGCGTCGGAATGCACGGCGATGCAGCCGTCGCACCGGGTCGTCACCGCCACCGCGAGGGCGATCAGCTCGCGGGTCTTCGCGTCCAGCTTGCGCTCGGTCGGGGCCGCCGCCGCGAGCTGATCGTGGGCCTTGAGGAGGTCCGGGCTCACCGCACCGATGCGCCCGAGCGTGCTGACGAGCTCGGCGCCGTACTGATTCCAGTCCTTCATCATGCGTCCTGTCTCCCTGCTCGGTGGGGCCGACCACTGGCGGGCCGGCTCCG
>Ga0208612_1000775_pt1 | contig 13497 bp, 12 predicted proteins | sample AntDryMetagUQ889_FD_188089 | JGI IMG/M metagenome (GOLD analysis project Ga0208612, IMG submission 188089) | Polar desert microbial communities from Antarctic Dry Valleys - UQ889 (SPAdes) | ecosystem: Environmental > Terrestrial > Soil > Desert | place: Antarctic Dry Valleys | collected 2008-12-31 | reverse complement strand
GGTGCTGCCCGCGGTCATGGTGTAGGGACCGTTGTAGAGAAGACTGTCCCCGTCCCGGGCGTACTCGTCGCCCATCTTCTCGACGAATTCCTGCTGCTGCGGGAAGTAGGTTGCGAAGCTCGTGAGCTGCAGGAAGAACGGCGACTTGGAGATGAGCTCGACGCTCAGCGTCTTGTCGTCCGGCGTCTCGATCGCGACGGCCTCCGGGCCGGCCTTATCCGTGTTGTACTCGTCGGCGCCCTTCACGAACGTCGAGATGATGTAAGCGTAGGTGGCCGCCGTCTCGGGATTGAGCACGCGGAGCCAGGCGTACTTGAAATCTTGGGAGGTCACAGGGTCGCCGTTCGACCACTGGATCCCGTCCCTCAGCGTGAAGGTGTACGTGAGCTCGTCTTTGCTGATCTCGACACCCTCGGCGGCGGCCAGTATGGGCTTCTGGTTCTGGTCGAGCCTGGAGAAGCCTTCCATCAGGTTGGTCAGGACGTTGAACGAGACCGAGTCCGTCGTGGTCACGGAGTTCAGGTCGGGCACCTCGGCGGTAAGGTTGATGTTGAGGGTGTCGGTCTTCATGGTGCCTCCGCCGCCACCTCCCCCCCCGAAGACACTGCCGCAGCCCGCCGTGCCAAGCAGGGCCGCACCTGCCAGACCCGTCCCGCTGATCTTCAAAAAGTCCCTGCGGCTGAGCTGTGTGCCGACGAGTACCTTGCCCGGCCTGATTCTCCTTATGGCCATCTGATCCTCCTTTCCCTCTCCGGCGCCCGATGCGCCGAAGCCCAAAACCTGACTACTACCAATATGTTATACGAACAGACGCCGAATTCAGACGCCCTACCGACGCCTACGGGTCGCGCGGCCCCCAGGTGCCCGTAAGGATACTCCTGAACGAGGCCCGACGCTTACACAAACAGTTTGCATCCTTCTATACTAGTCTAGTTTAACCCAACTGTAACCGGGATATGTAAAGAATGTCAAGCCACGCCCCGGCCCTCACAGGAAACCTTAATGGAACTTTCTTGAATATCGACGAACCGTAGGGAGCGAGACATGAAGCCACCGATACTCATGGACTTCCCCGAGAGCTTCGAGACGGAGCGGCTCCTGATCCGGAGTCCACTTTTCGGCGACGGCAGGGAGATGCACGCGGCGGTCAGGGAGTCCATCGAGGAGCTCACCCCATGGATGGCGTGGCCGAAGGAGCACAGGACCGTCGATGACTCGGAGGCCAGTTCCCGAAGGGCGCGGGTAGCTTTCCTGGGACGTTCGGAGCTCAGGCTGCACCTCTACCTCAAAGGGACGGACACGCTGGTGGGGAGCAGCGGGCTGCAAGGGATTGACTGGGACGTGCCGAAGTTCGAGATCGGCTACTGGTGCCGCACCGGGTTCACGGGTCGCGGCTACATTACCGAGGCGGTGCTAGGCATCACGGCCTTCGCCTTCGACACCCTCGGGGCCAGACGCGTCGAGATCCGGTGCGACTCCCGCAACCTTCCCAGCGCCAGGGTCGCCGAACGCGCAGGCTATTTGCTCGAAGGCGAACTCCGCAACAACGAGGTCGGCACCGACGGAGAACCGCGAGACATCTTGACCTACGCCATGACGCAGTGAGGGCGGTTCGAAGCCGACAAGCTGAAATGCTGACAAGCGAGGGCCGAAGGCCCCGAGCGTGCTGACAAGCGCCCGACAGGGCGCGTGCTGACTTGCTGACTATCCTCCGGCACGATCGCGGACGTAGGCCTCGTAGGATGGGTGTGAGGCGCGGGGGAGGCGACGCGAGAAGAGCGCGAGGATGGCGGCCCCGGTGCCGAGTAGAGAGAGGGCGCAGAGGAGCAGGTCGCCGAGCACGGGAATGAGGGTCGTCGCGGCGAGGATCAGGGCCCCCACCACTGCTGCCAGGGCGTTGCCAACCCTGTAGCGTCCTGTGACCATCAGGACCTTTGTCCCAATGAAGAACGCCGCGACCAGCGCTCCGAAGAACACGAGCGCCAGATAAGCCGGTACGAGGAGCAGAAGTAGCGGTATGCCGACTATGGTGACCGCGAGCACGACGCAGAGCACGAAGAACGCCGGCAAAGAGACCAGCCCGTAGACGAAGGATCTCCCCGGAGATTCCTCGGCCCTTCGCGCCGCCGAGGCGAGCGTCCCTGGCGCGAGCACGGCGGCGAGCACGGCACAGGCCGCGAACGCGAGCGCCGCGAAGATCCAGCCGACGAAGCCGAGTATGCCGGGCCCATGGGACTCGTCGAAGTCGAGTGCCATCCCCGTTGCCATGATGTCGCCCTCTACGGCACCCCTGTTGCCGGTGATCTCACAGCCCTCGCACTCGAGGTGACCCGAGATCGCCGCTCCTGGGCCAAGGTCCACGTCTCCCCATCCTACACTTACGTCCCCTCCTACGGGGGCGTTCAGGTAAACGTCCCCGAACTCGGCGCGAACGTCGCCGTCGACGGGGCCCACGATCTCCACGTCCCCGAAACCAGCGTCGATATCTCCCCTCACCTTGCCGCTTACGAGGATGTCGCCGAACCCGGAATGCACGTCGTTCTCTACCAGCCCGCGTACCTCGAGGTCACCGGCACCGGTCGAAACATTGTGCTCGACTCCCTGAGGACCCACAACGACGTCGCCGACGAGCCGCTGCTCGGCCGCGTGCGCGGGAAGCGGCAGGAGCACCAAGAGACCGAGGATCACGGCGGAGACCGTGAGTAGGGGCAGGGCGTCGACCCGAACAGAGGGTAAAGAGGGGTTCATACCTCTCTGGCGCGCCGGCGGGAGATGCCAAGGTATACCGCGGCTATAACGAGGTCCACGAAAGCGCCGATGGCAAGTGCTACAAGGAGCGCCTGACCGATAGCGGCGAAGACGACCTGGATCACATCGGCGAAGCCACCTACGAATCCCCCAAAGACGTTCATCGCGTCGATGACAATTACCGCGAGGTTCGTGCCGTACAGCATCATGGCAACCGCCGCCGTAAGCAGCAGGACAACGGCGAGCGCGGCCCAGAGGAATCTTGCCTTTGTAGACCGGGTCGGCAGCGCCATCGCCACGCCCCGGCACACCGAGCTGGTCTCCTCGAACTCCAGGGAGCAGAGGGAAGCGTTGAGCCGCAACTCCTTCTCGTAGAGAGTTTGGCAGCGACTGCAACCTCTCAAGTGCGCCCTGATCTCACGTTCCCGTTCCGGTGCCAGGGAGCCGTCGGCCATCTCGAAAACGGGCTCGGGGTCGCAGGGACACGGACCGTTCACTCCCGCTCCTCTTCCAGTCTTCCGGCGAGCATGTTGCGGGCGCGGAAAAGCCTGCTCTTCACCGCTGGAACCGTGATGGAGAGCACCTCGGCTATCTCCGTGTAGCTGAGGTCCTCGGTGTAGCGGAGGATCAGTGGCACGCCGTAGGTCTCGGGCAGGGTTGCGATCGCCTCTCTGACGCTCCTGGAACGGTCGGCGTCGACGGCCTCGGCCTCAGGGCTGCGCGAGACTGGGGCGTGGGCCTCGGGGTTGAACTCGACGATCTCTCTCCGGCGCCTCAGGGTGTCTACGCCGAGGTTGTTGGCGATCGCCAGCAGCCACGTCTTGAAGCGGTAGTCAGGGTTGAAGGTCTCGAGGCGGTCGTAGGCACGCAAGTACGTCTCTTGCACGAGGTCCTCGACGGAGATCTCACGCTTCGCATAGGGGTAGACGACGCGGCCTACCAGCCGCTCGTAACGGCCTACCAGCTCCTCGTAGGAGCGCAAGTCTCCGGAGAGCGTGCGTGCGACGAGCTCTTTGTCATCCAGCTCCGCGCGCCGGACCGACAGGCTCCCCAGCCGCTCCCGCCAGCCACCTATGGTCACCGTAGATGTGTACTCCATACTAAGACGAGTATACGCTCCCGGCCAAGGAAAGTTTCCGGAAGTCGGGAGGGTATTGGCGAGAAGAAGAGCCGCCTAAAGCGAATTGCAGAGGCAGCCTCTGCAATTCGCGCCTCCAGCATTTCAGCGATTCAACAAGAGCAAGCTGAAATGCTGAAGTGCTGACTGGCTGAAATGCTTGATCAGATCGCGGCCTGCCCGTCGATGCTCAGGCCGGACAATCTGGAGGCGTGCTCGGCGAGTGCCTCCCCGTTGACTATGACGATCCTGCGGTTGCGACTCTCTATGACCCCGTCGCGCTGGAGCTCGCTCATCACCTTGGAGACGGCCTCCCTGGTAGAGGCGATCATGTTCGCAAGGTCCTGGTGGGTGAGGCGCACGTCGATCAGTGTGCCAACACCGTTGCTCTCCCCGAAGCGCTCGCCAAGGTTCATAAGCAGCGTCGCTAGCCTGGTCGAGACCTCCCTGTGCAAAAGGCTCTCTATCACCTCATCGGACTGCCTGAGTCGCTCTGAGAATGAGGAGAAGAGCTTGAGGGCGAAGCCGGGATCGCTCTTTATAACCCGCTCTATGGATGCTTTCTGGATGCTCGCGACGCGCGACTCGGTAACGGCCTCGGCGAATACGTCTTGCCAGCGCCCCTCGACGAGGTTGAGCTTGCCGAAGACGCCGCCTTCCTTGAGGAGCGCGGTCGTGGCCTCCTTGTAGTCGCCGTAGATCTTGTACAGCCGTACCGTGCCAGAGAGCAGAAAATAGAGTTGATCGTCGGGATCCCCCGGCGTAAAGATCATGTCCCTCGGACCGAAGCGCCTCTCTACGGCCCTGAGACCGGCCTCCTCGAAGTCATTGAGATCGAAGCCCTCCGGTGCGCTTGTGGTAGCGAACCCTCCGGTGCTGTGGCTCGTAAGCATCTGACGCGACCTCTCTAATGAAACATCCTGTAAGCCCGGTGAAAGCTGCCGGACACGCATATTATACCCGAAGTTCTAATAACTATTCTCGATTGGCGGGGTATCCTGTCGCGGTCAGGCCGGGTCGCCGACAAACCCTCAGGCTGCTGTCCTGCGCCACCTGAGCTGTACGCCGGCACGCTTGGCGACGAAGAGAAGGTCGTCGCGCAGGGCGCCTATGTCTTTGTCGTAGATGGTTACGATACAGAAGTCGCAGTTACGGTAAGCCCAGGCGAACGGCGCGAGATCCCCGGCCACCTGCCTCTCTGAGTTCATACCCCAGGCATCCGCGAGCTCCAGGCGTCCCTCTGCGAGCTCGAGCGTTATGCGCCACCCCTCGTCCGTAGGGACCTCGAAGTAGCCAGGCAACCTCCCTGCTGGGACCATGGCGTTCTGCAGGTCCTTCGCGAAGGCCCTCTTGTGGGCCTCGACCCCGGCGAGGTAGTCCGTGTCGTCCACCGTCCTTGGAGGAGCCGGTGTGTAGAGGCGATTCTCCGTAACCTTCACGCCCTCAGGCGGATAGAACCCGATAAACGGGACCGGCGAGCGCCAGAGGTGCTGTATCACCCCGAGCGTCACGTTGCGGCGCTCCGCCGGCTCTCCTACAGACTCGGCGAAGCGCATCGCCGTCAGGCGCATGTGCCTGGGCTCCCACGGATGTGGTTCTCCCACGGTCCGTGGCCGCCTCCGGCGTTTCGTTATACGACGAACCTCTTCCATGACGCGCGTATTCTACAACTCTCGTGCGGCCGATGCCCGGCAAAGAAAGTTCGAGGGCGGGGCCGAAGCCCCGCCCTCGCGGTCTCGACGAAAGGTCTACTCTACTGCCTGCTTACGAGCAACAGGTAGAGGAAGGTCAGCACCGCCGTGAGAGCAGCGGCGATGTACGTGAATGCCGCCGCGGTCAGGACCCGCTTGGTCCCTGCGGCCTCCGTACCCGACAGTATCCCGTAGCGTGTCAGGAGTCCGTAGGCGCGGGTAGAGGCGTTGATCTCGACGGGCAGCGTCACGACGTGGAACAGTAGAACTCCGGCGAACAACAAGATGGCGACGTTGATCAGGAGCGACCCCATCGGGCTCGACGCACCACCGACAAAGAGGGCCATAATGAAAGCCATGGGCCAGATCTGGCTGCTGAAGTTAACGACCGGGAAGATTCCGGCCCTGAGCTTCATCGGCAGGTAGCCGCTCGCGTCCTGGATGGCGTGCCCCACCTCGTGGGCGGCCACGCTGACCCCGGCGATGGAGTTGCCCCTGAAGTTGTCCTCGGAGAGCCGTATGACCTTGCTCCTCGGGTCGTAGTGGTCGGTGAGTTGTCCGGCCACAGGCTCTACCCTCACATTAGTGAGGCCGTTGCGGTCGAGGATCATGCGCGCCGTCTGCTGGCCGGTAAGGCCGCTCGCGCTTCTCTTCTTCGAGAACTTCGAGTAAGAACTCCTCACCCACAGGGCCGCGGCCCCCGAGATGAGCATGCCGACGATCATTATTAGCAAGTAACCGCCGAATCCACCTGGTACAAACACAGTCTTTCCTCCTAGCAGATTTACTGCTCATATTCTACTACACAGATGTACGCAGAAGCGCTTGTAAAGTTCCGCTGAGAGCGCGTCTGCAGGCGATCGGCGGCATACTCTACCGGCCGCTCGGAGGGACGATACGTAATCCGGTAGACCGCTCGTAATTGGAGTTGCGAAGCGCTGCAGTAGTGGATTCCCGCTTTCGCGGGAATGACGGATCGATTACGAATGTTGCGTGTGCAAGGGTTGGGGCGGGACTAGAAAGCCCCGCCCCGTTTCGTGGACTTTTATCGTTCGCCGCTAGCCCTAGCTACGGGCCTCCTTGAGATCGTCTACGACGGAGGGATCGGCGAGGGTCGAGACATCCCCGAGGTCGTCCTCGCCCTCGGCCACGCCGCGGAGGACGCGGCGCATGATCTTGCCGCTTCTCGTCTTGGGCAGGTCGGGGGTGAAGATGATCTCCTCAGGCCTCGCGTGCGGGCCTATGGCCTTCCTGACCTGGTCTTTGAGCTCCTTGATGAGATCTTCGCTTCCCTCTCTGTCACCTTCGAGGATCACGTAGGCCACGATAGCCTGGCCCTTGTCCTCGTCGTGCCGCCCGATAACGGCGGACTCGACCACGGCCTTGTGAGAAACGAGCGCGCTTTCGACCTCCATCGTGCCGATGCGGTGCCCCGAGACGTTCATCACGTCGTCTATCCTGCCTGTGATGGTGTAGTAACCATCCTCATCCCGCTCAGCGCCGTCCTCGACGAAGTACTTGTCGCCGAGCCTCTCCCAGTAGGTCTTGCGGAAACGCTCGGGGTCCTTGTAGATCGTCCTGAGCATGCCCGGCCACGGTTTGGTGATGACCAGGTTGCCTTTGCCGGCGCCTTCGATCGGGTTGTCGTCCTCGTCGTAGATATCGACGAAGATGCCGGGGAAAGGACGGGTGGCGCTGCCGGGCTTGGTCGTGGTGAGGCCTGGGAGCGGCGAGATCATGATGCCGCCGGTTTCGGTCTGCCACCACGTATCCACGATGGGGCACCGACCCTTGCCGATGTTCTCGTGATACCACTCCCACGCCCGCGGGTTGATGGGCTCGCCGACGGTACCAAGCAGCCTCAAGGACGAGAGGTCATGCTTCTCGATAGGCTCCGTCCCCTGCTTCATGAACGCCCGGATCACGGTCGGCGCCGAGTAGTAGATCGTAACGCCGTTACGTTCGATCACGTCCCAGTGCCGATCCGGGCCAGGGTAGCTCGGCGTACCCTCGAATTGGACGGTGGTCGCCCCGTTGCTCAAGGGTCCGTAGACGAGGTAGGAGTGCCCCGTGACCCATCCGATGTCGGCCTGGCACCAGAAGACGTCATCCTCCTTGACGTCGAGGACCCACTTGGTGGTGGCTTTGACCTGAGTGAGGTAGCCGCCCGTGGTGTGAACGATGCCCTTGGGCTTGCCCGTCGAGCCAGAGGAGTAGAGAATGTAGAGGATGTCCTCCGAGTCCATCTCCTCGGCCGGGCACTCGGCGTCTGCCTCGTCCATCAGATCGTTCCAGTAGCGGTCGCGACCCTCGGCCATGTCAACGTCCTCGCCGCTGCGCTGCGCGACGACCACGCTCTCGATCGAATGCGTGTCCTCGAGGGCCTCATCGGCGTTGGCCTTCAAGGGTGTTACCTTGCCACCCCGCGGCCCACCGTCGGCGGTGACGAGGACCTTCGCCTCGCAGTCGTTGATGCGGTCGCGCAACGAATCGGCGGAGAAGGCGCCGAAGACGACCGAATGCGGGGCCCCGATACGGGCGCAGGCCAGCATCGCGATGGGAAGCTCGGGGATCATGGGCAGGTAGATCGCGACCGGGTCGCCCTTCTCGACCCCGAGGCCCTTGAGGACGTTTGCGAACTTCTCGACCTCGGCCTTCAGTTCGGAGTAGGTGAAGGTCCTGCCGTCTTCAGGCTCATCCCCCTGCCAGAGGATCGCGGTCTTGTCCCCCCTGCCCTGCTCGACCTGATAGTCCAGACAGTTGTACGCGACGTTGAGCTTGCCGCCTACGAACCACTGGGCCTCGGGCGGGTCCCAGTCGAGGACCCGATCCCACTCCTTGAACCAGTGCAGTTCCCTGGCCCGCTCGGCCCAGAAACCCTCGTAGTCTTGCTCGGCCTCCTCGTAGATCGAAGCGTCGCCCACGTTCGCCTCCCTGGCAAATTCCTCAGGAGGCTCGTACGTGCGTACCTGTGTCTCTTCCGCCACTTCTACTCCCTTCCCTTTCGCTTCCTCTGACTCCGCGCCGTTCTCACAGCGAAAGGCACGCGAAGCGATTACGTCTGGCCTGCTCTGAAAACGGGTTCCCTCACCATGCCTACCCTTATATCATCCATTATTGCTCTTACCCGCTCTCGCACCGATTAATCACCGGTCCGCCCTCGAGAGACTCACCGGAGAAGGTCTCCACCTCTGGCGGCGGTCCCGCGCATTCTCTAGACTGTGCCGGACCCGGCGGAGGTAAGAGAACCAGGAGGCGCAATGGGCGGATTGCTCGAAGGCAAGAAGGTACTGGTTACCGGTGTCCTGGACCGGCGTTCGATCGCCTACTCGGCGGCCCGGTTGGCCCAGGAACAGGGGGCGGAGATTGTCCTGAGCGGCTTCGGCCGCGCCAGAAGTCTCACGGAGCGAACGGCCAGACGCCTCGACCCTGAACCCCCCATCCTCGAACTCGATGTAAACAAACCGGAGGACATCGAAGCGGTAGCTAACGACCTCGGAGAACGCTGGGGCACCCTCGACGGGATCGTCCACGCCATCGCCTTCGCCCCCGAGGACGCCCTTGGGGGCAACTTCCTCTCCGCTCAGTGGCCTTCCGTCGCAACGGCCCTCCAGACCTCGGCTTACTCTTTGAAGGCCCTCTCCGTCGGCCTCGTCGATCTCCTCGAACCAGGAGCGTCGGTCGTAGGCCTGGACTTCGACGCCCGTTTCGCCTGGCCAGCCTACGACTGGATGGGTGTGGCCAAGGCCGCCCTCGAGAGTACGTCTCGTTATCTGGCCCGCGATCTCGGGGAGCGTGGCATCAGGGTCAACCTCGTCTCGGCGGGCCCGATCAAAACTCTTGCCGCGAAAGGCATCAGCGGCTTCGAGGAGATCGAAGGCGAATGGACCCGTCAGTCACCCCTAGGCTGGAACACCACAGACCCCGAGCCCGTCGGAAGAGCCGTGGTTAGCCTGCTCTCGGACTGGTGGCCGTCCACCACAGGCGAACTGATCCACGTCGACGGCGGCTACCACGCAATGGGAGCGCCGATCAAATAGGTTTCAGCAAGGGTAGCCAGGGCGAAGGTGCTCGAAGGGAAAAGCGGTTGGCAGAGAGGAGGATGGACTTTACGGGACAGGGGACGAAAGCTACGGTTCTCTAGGTCCTCCTCGCCAGAGAGGCGAACTTGGTGTACTGCTCCATCCAGGCGAGCTGGACCTTGCCGGTAGGCCCGTTCCTGTGCTTGCCCACGATGACCTCGGCGATGCCCTTGTCATCGGAATCGGAGTTATAGTATTCATCTCGATACAAAAACATCACCATGTCTGCATCTTGTTCGATCGCTCCACTATCGCGAAGGTCAGACAGGAGCGGGCGTTTGTCGTGGCGGGCTTCTACGGCGCGGGAGAGCTGGGCGATGGCGAGCACGGGGACATCGAGGTCGCGGGCCAGAACCTTCAGACCGCGGGAGATCTCGGACACCTCCTGCTGGCGGTTCTCCGCGCGGTTGCGGGCTTCGCCACCGACCATGAGCTGCAGATAGTCGACGACGACGAGCGAGAGCGGCATCTCACCGGCTACGTTGAGCTGGCTGGCGAGGCGCCTGACCTTCGCCCGGATCTCCATAAGCGTGACGCCTGCAGTGTCGTCGATCCAGATCGGGGCCCTGCTGACCTCGGCCACCCCCCTTACCAGCTTCGGCCAGTCCTCGGCCTTGACGTTGCCGCTTCTCAGTGCCTGCGTAGGGATGCGCGTGGTCTGCGAGATGAGCCTCTGCACCAATTGCTCCTTGCTCATCTCCAGGGAGAAGATCGCAACAGGCCTCTTCTTCTCGCCGGAAGCGTGCCAAATAGCATTGAGAGCCATCGCAGTATTGTGGACACAGACGTCGTTGGCGACGAAGTTGTGCGTGCCAGGGATTGTCAGATCGTAGACTTGGTCCATTCCGAGCGGCTCGATACTGACGATCCTGTCCCAGTACACGTCGCTGTCGGCGAGGTCTCTCAGGCTCTGATCGTCCAGCGCCTCGGCGAAGTGCGACATACGATCGCGTGAGAGGGCCCGCTTACCAACGTGCAGGTTGTGGCCCGGCCCGAACCCCATCCGCCGGGACAACGAGGCCCAGGACACCCCGCCGCGCGCTTCGTCGATGAGCTTCCAGGCTTCGCGCGGGATGAGGTCCCTGTTGGCATGTCGGCGCCTGCCTTCGAGCGTGCTGGCGACACGCCCGATGGCCGCTTCTTTGCCGAAGATGCCGATCCCTTCGATGAACGCGCGGATCGACCTGGGCTCGGTGATGTTCAACTGGAAAGCCCGACGCCGCGCTTCGCCGTATTTCACCGACCGCTCGCAGAGGGCGGCGACTACACCGAACCTCAAGAGCAGATGCTGCACCTGGCTGACGAGCTTCTCGCTGACCGTAGAATAACCGAGCTGGGCCTGACCGCTGGCGAGAACCGTAGCCCATCCGTCGGTCGCAAACATCCGGTTGAGGAACAGCGCCAGCTCTTCGCGCGGAGCCCGGAAGACAGCGTCCGGTACGAACTTGTCTTTGGCTGCGCGTCCCCACAAACCAAGCTCTTCCAACCACCGCCGAAGTCCGTTCGCCGCGTTCTTGCGCGCCTGGTCCAGGGCGGCGATGTCCAGTTCCACAGCGTCCCCGGCCAGTACTTTACGCAACCGCAGTGAAGTAGCGGCGTCGGGCACTGTTCTGCCCTGCGACCAGTGGGTCAACGAAGCTGGGCTGACCATAGCCCGTCTGGCGATCTCTCCGGCCGGAGGTTGCGACTCCAACACCGCCCGGCGTAAGGTTCGGGCGAACGTCTGCCGATGCCGCCGCACGAGTACCCGGTCGGCGTAGACGCACACAGAAGGCGTACGAGTGCCGCCGGAAGTCTCCTCCCGCACGCCGAGGCCACCGAACTCGCCAACTGCCTCGATAAAGTCCTCGCGAACGGTGGGGTTGGAGTTGGTGAAGCGTGGCACACGGCCCGTCATATTACCGTCGCCGAGCATGTAGGCGAGCAGCTTCATGCGGTGGGTGCCGAGCGGCTCGCGGCCGAAAACCGGCATCCGGCGCGGGACCGCGACGTGATCGCCGGCCGACAACTCGCCTAGCTCGCGCCACCCTCCGACAGTAAGGAACGGATGGGTAATGGTGGTCTTGATCGTGCGTCCGAGCCTCGTCTTGACTCTGAACACGGGTTTGATGCCGTCGTCGACATATGCGCTGGGCCGGGCCCAGGAGAACTTCAGGTCCCCGGCGAGCGTCATCAGGTGGCCCTTTCGGCTAGCGTAGATCTCTTCGATGGTTTTGACGCTGCCGTCGTCGAGCACGATCTCGGCGTCCGCGCTCAGGCACTTGCCCATCGCCGGTCTCGCGGCGAGTATGATCAGGTCGCTCTTGTGGAAGCCCGTGGTGAGGCGGTCGAGGTCTTCGAAGCCCGTCTCGACTCCCGTTACCTCGCCCTCCTGCTCGTAGAGGCGTTGGATCATCTCCAACGCACCGGGCGCGAGCTCAGAGACTGGCGCAAGATGTTCCCTGAGCGTCCGATTGGAGACGCCGTAGACGAGCTGCTCAGCCGAGTCGAGGGCCTCACTCACGTCCTCGGGCTCCCTGAAAGCATCCTCGGTGATGCGGCTCCCGACATCTATGATCGCCCGCAAGAGCGCCTTGCCGCGCACGATGTCGGCGTACCTGCCAGCGTTCGCAGCCGTAGGGACGCTCTCGACGATCTGGAAGACGTATGGCCTGCCGCCTATCCTATCGAACTCGTTGACGCTCCTCAACTCGTTCGTGAGCGTGAGCTGGTCTATGGGCTCGCCGCGCGAGTACAGACGCATCATGGCCCCGTAGATGATCCTGTGCACCTCGGAGTAGAAGTCCTCGGCGGCGAGCCGCTCCGCAACGGCGGCTACAGCCGTCTCCGAAACCAGCATCGCGCCTATGACAGCCCGCTCAGCATCCAGGTCGTGCGGCGGTACCCGGGACGCCTCGGCCCCGGTCTCTACGCTGCGCATCCTCCCCCGACGATCCATAACCTACCAGCATGCAGCAAAAAGGCCCCCGTCGCAAGACGAGAGGTTTGATCTTCTGGTTGAGATTGTGCCTGAACGTAAAGTAGAGGTAAATGCAGACTTCGGTAGGAGCGAGTTTGGAAACCAGCCCCTACATGAACGGCCGTTACACGAACCGCCCCTACAGTTTGGGGACTACGATCACCTTGACACTCGCCTCGACTTCGCCGTGGACCTGGATGGGCACCTGGTGCGTACCGAGGGCCTTTATGGGCTCTTCGAGGCGGATGCGGCGTCTGTCGAGGCGGATACCACGCGCCCTCTCGACCGCGCCGGCGATGTTGGCCGCCGTGACAGACCCGAAAAGGCGCTCGTCCTCGCCGGTTCGGGCTTCAATGGTTATGACACTCTTGTTGAGGATGTTGGAGATCTCCTCCGCCCTCTCGGCCAGACGCCTGTCCCTCTCCTCCGACTCCTCCATCGCGCGGCGGGCTTCCTCCAGCTTGCCAGGGGTCGCGACCTCGGCGAGGCCGCGCGGGACGAGGAAGTTGCGCACGTAGCCGCGGCTCACATCGACGATGTCGCCGCGCTGTCCGATCTTCTCGACGTCCTGGTTCAGTATTACCTGCATGGCTACTACCTCCCCACCACGTAGGGCAAGAGCGCCATCTCACGGGCGCGTTTGATCGCCGAGGCGGCCTCCCGCTGGTGCTGAGGACACAGGCTCGTAACCCTGCGGGCCCTGACCTTGCCCCGGTCGGAGATGAACCGCCGCAGCATGTTGTAGTCCTTGTAGTCGACGTATGCGACGTTCTCCTTGCAGAACACGCAAGGCTTGCTCTTCATCGGACGCGCCCCGCGGGGCGGCCCGTTCCTTCTCCTACCCATTCGTTACCTCCGTAATAGTCAAGCCGTAACTTCGGTGGTCTCGGGCAACGGCTC
>Ga0208612_1000774_pt1 | contig 13519 bp, 11 predicted proteins | sample AntDryMetagUQ889_FD_188089 | JGI IMG/M metagenome (GOLD analysis project Ga0208612, IMG submission 188089) | Polar desert microbial communities from Antarctic Dry Valleys - UQ889 (SPAdes) | ecosystem: Environmental > Terrestrial > Soil > Desert | place: Antarctic Dry Valleys | collected 2008-12-31 | reverse complement strand
AGCGGGCGAAGTGCCGGGATCCGCTCGTTGATGAACAGGGCCAGCACGTGGCCGCGGCGGGTGGTGATCTCCTCGCCGACCACGAGGTCGAAGGAGTACCTGCCGGCGGCGTGGATCTCGCGGGCGCGCAGCGCGCCGTCGATCCGCTCGTGGTCGGTGACGGCAATGACGTCGAGATCGGTCTCGCGCTCGACGTGGTCCAAAAGCTGCCGGACCGATGCCGTCCCGTCCGAATAGAGGGTGTGGAGGTGCATGTCGGCCTTGCCGAGCTCACCGCCGTTACGGCTGCGCCGGGAGGATGCCATGACGTCAGCCCGCCCCGAGGTCGGGCCAGAACGGCTGGAACGCGCCCCACCACTGCTCGGGGGCATCGCCGATGTCCCGCTCGAAGCGCCCCGCGATCCTGGCGGTGAGGGTCGCGATGTCGGCGCGGCGGTCGCCGCTGTCGGGCAGCTGGATCAGCTCGCCCTCACCGACGAAGCGGTCGGGGCCCGTCCGCAGGCAGCGCCCCGCGATAACGGTCGCGCGATGCGTGATCGCCAGGAAGGCGGCACCGGTGGGGATCGTGATCGGGTGGCCGAACATCTCGACGCGCTGCCCGTCGCCGGTGAGGTCGCGGTCGCCGATGATGCCCACCACGCCGCCCTCGCGCAGGCGTGCGGTGAGCGCTCGCCGTGCGTTCCGCAGTGTCACGAGGTCGACGTGGCCGCCGCCGCGCTTCGAGGCCAGGAACTCGAAGAGCTGCTTCGGCTCGATCTCCTCGATGGGTGACAGCGGACGGATGCCGCGCGACGCCAGGAACGAGCCGAACGGCTCGAAGTTGCCGACGTGCGCGCTCACGAAGATCGATGGGCCGCCGCGCAACGGGCCCTCGAACGTGCTCCATTGCGGGATCGTCACGATCCGGTCCATGCGCTCGAGGTCGTAGTGCGGCGCGCGCAGCAGCTCGACGTAGTAGCGGGCGTGGTTACGGAAGGCCGCGCGCACGAGGGCGCTGAACGTGGGGCCACTCGCCGGGCGCCCGGTGGCGGCGCAGACGCGCGCGAGGTTGGCTGCCACCAGGCGGCGACGCGCGGGCGCCAGCCGGTACCAGGCGTCTCCGGCCAGATCGGCGAGGCCGTAGGCGAGGCGTGACGGCAGCCCTGCGACGATCCGGTCGGCGATCTCCAGCGCGACGCGCAACAGCATCAGGCGCCGATCTTCGTCCAGTCCTCGCCGCGTCGCGCGGCCGCGAGCGCCGCCAGCGCCTGTGCACGGTCCGCATCGGTCTCCGGCCAGACCGGCCGAAACATGTACCACTGGCCCGGATCCTCGGCGATCACGCCTCCCAGCGCATCGGCGACCGCCTGCGTCGCGCGGTGGATCTCGGCGGGCTCGGTGCTCGCGCAGAACACGAGCGGCAGCCCGCGCGCCACGAAGCGGTCGTCCCGCGTCCGCTGGCATGCGACCGGGAGCATGGCGGCTCCCGATTTCGCCGCCATGGTGGCCGGGCCGAGCGGAAACGTCGTCGCCTCGCCGCAGAACTCGACCGGCACGTCGCCGCGCCGGTAGCCGCCGTCACAGAACAGTACAAGGTTCTTCCCGTCACGCACCGCACGGAACAGGCCGCGCAGGTTGCGCCAGCCGATGAGGAAGATGCTCTGCCGGGCGCGGGCCGCGGCGAGGCGATCGTAGAGGCGCCCGTACGTCGTGTCGTCGGCCACCACGTGCATCGACTCGCCCATGAGCTTGAGGCGCGGTCCCAGCAGGTCCATGCCGCCGATGTGCGCCGTGCACATGAGCACGCCCTTCCCCGCCGTCCGCGCGTCACCGAGCAGCTCGGGGTTCTCGATGTGCACGAGGCGCACGGCCTGCTTCTCGGTGATCTCGCCGATGCGCATCATGTCAACGAGGTACTTCGCGTAGTTTCGGAACGCACGACGCGCCGCGCGGGCCACGCGCGGGTCGTCCGGCGAGAGGCCGAGGGGTCGGGCCAGGTTTGCGTGCAGCAGCTGGCGCTTGGATCCGCCGAGGTCGTAGGCCGCGTTGCCCGCCGCAGCGGCGGCCGGCAGCACGAGCCAGCGTGGCAGGGAGTTGATGACCCGCTCGGCGGCGCGATACAGCCAGTAGGTCACGATCTCGCGCTTCCGCTCGGTCGGAGCGCCTCCCACGCGTGCGCGAGTGGCCCGCACCGATGCCGCGGGCACGTCAGCCACCAGGCTCAGGAGACCGCCGCGGCAGCGGCCTTAGCCTTGGCGGCGGTGTGCGCGGGTGCCCTGCGCCTGATGCGCTTCGGTTGCGGCTCGGTTCCGACCAGCGTTTCGTTGTCGTCGCCGCGGATGAACGCCTCCACGCGGTTGTAGGCGATGTCATCGTGGATCTGGAGCGGCGGGCTCTTCATGAAGTACGAGCTCGGGGCCACGAGGGTGCCGGCGAGCCCGCGATCGAGCCCGAGCTTCGCGCAGCGGACCGCATCGGTGATGACGCCGGCGGAGTTGGGCGAGTCCCACACCTCGAGCTTGAGCTCGACGTTGAGCGGCACGTCGCCGAAGGTCGTGCCCTCCATGCGGATGTGGCACCACTTGCGGTCCTTGAGCCAGGGCACGTAATCGGAGGGCCCCACGTGCACGTCGTCATCGGCGATGTCGTAGTCGATCATGCTCGTCACCGCGTTCGTCTTGCTGATCTTCTTGGACTCGAGACGCTCGCGCTCGAGCATGTTGAGGAAGTCGGTGTTGCCGCCGAAGTTCAGCTGGTAGGTGCGGTCGATGCGCACCCCGCGATCCATGAAGAGCCTCGTGAGCACGCGATGCGTGATCGTCGCCCCGACCTGGCTCTTGATGTCGTCGCCGATGACCGGCAGGCCCGCCTCCGCGAAGCGCCGCTGCCAGTACGGCTCGCGGCCGATGAAGACCGGAATGGCGTTCACGAACGCCACGCCCGCCTGGATCGCCTGCTCGGCATACCACTTCGTCGCCTGCTCGCTACCGACGGGCAGGTAGCTCACCATCACGTCCACCTTGCGCTCGCGCAGGATGCCAACGATGTCGGCGGTCGGACCCGGCGCCTTGGTGATGATCTGGCTGAGGTACTTGCCCAGGCCGTCGTGCGTCATGCCGCGCTCCACCGGTACGCCGAGGTGCGGAACGTCGGCGAAGCGGTACGTGTTGTTCGGCTCGACGTAGATCGCTTCCGAGAGGTCCTTGCCGACCTTGTTCGCGTCGATGTCGAACGCCGCGGTGAACTCGATGTCCCTGACGTGGTAGCCGCCGAGGTCGACGTGCATCAGGCCCGGGACGAAGTCGCCGGCCTTTGCATCGGCGTAGTAGGTGCGACCCTGGACGAGGCTGCTGGCGCAGTTGCCGACACCGACGATGGCCACCCGGACCTTCCCGTCGTCAGGTCGCTTCCCGTTGCGTGCCGCCGCCGCGTGCGTGCCGTTGCCGGTCCCGTTGCTCTTCTTCGCCATGTCAGCTCTCCCTGTTGTCGAGTGAAACCGCCTGGCTCTGGCGCCACACGTGCCAGATGCGCTGCACGACCGTCGCCATGGTCAGGACGGCAATGATGGCCAGCGCGCCGATAAGACCGATCTCGTGCCCGATCCCGGCGAGGGCGATACCGGCAATGACGAGGACCAGCCGCTCGGTGCGCGGCGCGAGCCCGACGTTCGCGGTCAGGCCGATCCCCTCGGCGCGGGCGCGCGAGTAGCTGACGAGGAATGAGCCCGCGAGCGCCACGAACGTCAGGAGTACCGGCCAGGCCGGATCCTCTCGGGCGAAGAGGAACCAACCGGCCACGCCGATGTACAGGATCGCCTCGCTGGCGCGATCGAGGGTGGAGTCGAGGAAGCTGCCGAAGGGGGTGCCGCCGCCCTGGGCTCGCGCCAGCGCGCCGTCCACGGCGTCGAGCAGGGATCCCGCGGTCAGGACCGCCGCCCCGATGAGGAGCCAGCCTCCGCCCACGAGGATCGACGCGACGAGCGTGATGACCACGCCGATGACGGTGATCGTGTTCGGCGTCAGGTGCAGGGCGATGGCGAGGCCGACGATCGGCCGCAGCGTCGCCCGCACGGCATCCTTGACCCAGCCCGGCAGGACGGAGTCCCCGCGACGGAGATCGTGCGTGCTCTCGCGGCTAGCTGACATCGGCCACCGCCCCCGGGGTGTCGCTCACTGATACGCCCGACGTGCCGCCGACGAGCCGAGCCTCGGCGTCGTGAAGCTCCTCGAACGCGGCCGTGCGAAGGCGGCAGATGGCCGTGCGACCCTGGCGCTGAGTGTCGATGACGGCAGCCAGCCGCAGGATGCGGAGGTGCCAGCTGATCAGCGGCTGGGAGAGGCCCACGTGTGCCGAGAGTACGTTGACCGGCATCGGCCCGAGCTCGGCGAGCAGGCCGATGATGCGCAGGCGCGTCTCGTCTCCGAGCGCGCGGTACAGGACGCGCAGTCGCCGGATGTCCTGCTCGGCAGGGGTGTCGGACAGTGGGCTGACCAGAGAGCGGTTCTTTATCAAATGTTCGCTTATATAAGGGACCGCTTATGTTATTCGGCATCCGGCAGCGGGTCAAGTGGCCCGTCGCCTACCCTGCGCGGGTGAGCAGCGAGACCGCCCGTCCGTCCGTGGCGATGCATCCGGTCGCCGCGTGGGTGGTCCTCGTCTTCGCCAGCCTCGGCGTGCTCCTCGGCGGCGCCGAGCTGATGGTCGTGGCGATCGCACTGCCGTCGATCGTGGCTGATTTCGGCGGTTGGGCCGACCTCGCGGCCATCAGCTGGATCGTGAACGCCTACCTGCTCGCGTACGTGGTCGCCATGCCGCTGGCGGGCCGCGGGGCCGACCTGTGGGGCGCGCGCCGCCTCTATGTCGCGGCGCTCCTTCTGTTCGTGGGCGGCAGCGCCGGTGCCGGCCTCGCGCGATTCGCGGGGCCAGAGGATGGCCTCGCGTGGCTCATCGTCGCTCGCGTGGTGCAGGGCTTCGGGGGCGGCGCCCTCGTCCCGCTGTCGATGGCGCTCGCCAGCCACCTGTTCACCGGTCGCTCGCGCGCGGCGGCGCTGGGTCTGGAGGGTGCGGCGACGTACGTTGGCATGGCCATCGGCCCTGCCTACGGCGCATGGGTGCTCCTGAACTTCAGCCTGCCGATTCCCGGCCTGAACGTCGCGCCATGGCAGTGGATCTTCCTGCTGAACGTGCCGATCGGGATCGTCACCCTGCTGCTCATCTACGTCGTCGCCGGAGGGGTCGAGACTCCGCGAGTCCGTGCGTCACTGGACCTCGGCGGAGCCGCGCTGCTGGGGCTGGCGCTGGTGGCGGGAGTCGGCGGCGTGACGGTCTCAGGCGCCCGCGGCTGGGCCGATCCCCTCGTGATCGGCGCGCTGCTCGCCGCGGCGGCCGCCATGGTGGCGTTCGTCTGGCTCGAGGCCCGCGTGCGTTCCCCGCTGGTGGACCTGCGCCTCTTCCGCGACCGCGCCTTCTCGGCGGCGAACGCGGTCAGCCTGCTCACCGGCTACACGCTCGCCACCGCGATCATCGGCGGACCGGTGTTCGTCAACCGAGTGCTCTTCGGAAGCGACGGGCAGGCTTCGCTCGTCCTCACCGCGCTGACCCTGGCGGTGGCGGCGGGTGCGCTGCTCGGTGGGCTGCTCTCCGGATTCATCGGCGAGCGGATCGTGACGCTTGCCGGCATCGCGCTCACGGCCGTCGCGCTGTGGCTCGGGCTCGGGTGGGGCGTCGAGACCGAGCTCGACCGGCTGGTCCGTGACCTCGCGCTGTTCGGCGCCGGGTTCGGGCTCACCGTGTCGCCACGCGCCACCGCGGCGGTGGAGGCGGCAGGCGCGGGCGCGTACGGCGTCGCCAGCGCCATGCTCCAGATCACGCGGACGATTGGCATGAGCGTCGGCCTCGCTCTGCTCACGAGCATCGGTCAGAACCGCATCGGCGAGCTGTCCGCCCTCGTCCTCGACCCGGCGCGACGCGACGCGCTGCTCGTCGAGATCGGGCGCCCCGAGTTCGTCGGCGTTGATCCGCTCACCTCGCTCGCGCTCGTCGACGTGCTGGAGACGTGGTCTCGCGGGGAGGCGGCGGGGGTGCTTCGCCTGGTCTTCGCCATCGCGCTCGGGGCCGCGCTCGTCACGCTGCTGCCCGCGTGGTTCGTGAGCGGACGACGCGCGTCGGATCGGTCGACTAGCCGGCGGGATCCGCGATGACGACGAACTCGCCCCAGTTGCGGTTGAAGCCCTGGGAGGTCTGGAGCGTGAGCCGTTCATAGCCGGTGGGCTGGATCCAGAAGATGCCCTCGTCACAGGTGTCGTGCAGCTGGAGCGCGAGGGGAGGGTCAGTCGGGTTCATGGCGGGATCGGCCCCCGCATCGGGGCAGGGCACGTTGGGCCGGACCTCGGTCACCACGTAGCTGCGCACCGAGTCGTCCGACATGAGGACCGTCACCTCGGCACCGAGCTGCACGTTCCACATTGGCTTGAAGAGCGATTCGGCCGCGTGCGCGAAGATGTACGAGTTGTCGTTCTGCCCCGGCTGGGAGCTTCCCTGGAGGATGTAGGCGGTGTCACGCGGTGGGAAGTCGTCGGTCGCCTCGTCCTGTGACTGCTGGATGAGGACGTTGACCCCGACGGATGGGATCTCGAGCTGGACGGCGACCGTGCCTGCCGGCAGCGGCGTGGGCGTTGGCGCCGGCGTCGCCTCGGGACCCTCGCTGGGGGTCGCGGCCGTCGGCTCGGGGGTCGGCGACGCCTGCGCAACCTGTGACGAGGGCTCGACGATGGGCGGCAGGCTGCTGGTCGGACCCCTGTCGGTGCCGCGAGTGCCGATGATGATGAGGATGATTCCCGCCATCGCGAGGGTGGCAGGGATCCCCCACGCCAGGAGACGCTTCACGTGACCGAGTCTAGCCGCAGCCCCGAGTCGCCGCTCCACCGGGCCATCGACCTCGCGCAGGTCACCCTGCGCGCCGAGCCGTCAGGCCTGCTGACCGACTTCGACGGAACGCTCAGCGGCATCGTCGGCGATCCGACCGAGGCCCGTCTCGTCGATGGCGCCGCGGACGCACTCGCCCGTCTCGCCGAACGGCTGGCCTCCGTTGCGATCATCACCGGCCGCGCCGCGGGCGACGCGCGCCAGCGCGTCGATGTGTCGGGCGTGCTGGTGGTGGGCAACCACGGCGTCGAGTGGCTCGCGCCGGACGCCTCCGATCCGGAGCCCTCTCCCGAGGCCGCGGTGGTTGCGGCACGGCTGGAGGCGACCCTCGCGGCGGTTCCGACAGATCCGGGGGTGGTGATCGAGCGGAAGGGCCTGTCGGCGACCGTCCACTACCGGAACGCGGCGCATCCCCCATCGGCCCGGGACGAGATCCTGCGGGCCGTGGGGGACGCCTCGCTGCACGGCATCGAGGTTCGCGAGGGTCGGATGAGCGTCGAGCTGCGGCCTCGGGGGCTCGGCGACAAGGGGCGAGCGGCGCGCGCCATCGTGGAGCGGCATGCGCTTCGGGGCGTGGTCGTCATGGGCGACGACCTCACCGACCTCGACATGTTCGAGGCCGTGGCTGAGCTGCGCGCCGCGGGCCGCATCGCGGCCGCGATCATCGGCGTCGGCGCTTCGGACGGGGAGGTGCACTCCGACGTGGTCGCCGCCGCGGACGCCATGCTCGCGGACCCGACCGAGGCTGCCGCGTTTCTGCGGGCGCTCGCTCTACGGTGACCCCGAGCGGTCAGCGGGAGCCGAAGATCTCCGCGAGATCCTCGAGCTGCCGGCGCAGCCACCACCTGATGTCCTCGCGCTCGACGCCGCGACGCAGCTTCGTGAGGCGACGATGGCGCTCGTCGGGCTCCATCGCCAGGGCACTCGCCAGCGCATCCGCCGTCCCGACGATGTCCGCGGGGGCGACCGGAAGGCTGCCCGTGGCCATCTGGTCGAATGCGCCGGCGGTCTCCGACAGGACGAGCACCGCGTCGCGCTCCGCGACGATCACCGCCTCCTTGGCGACGAGGTTCATGCCGTCGATGAGCGGGTTGACCAGCACGACGTCGGCGATGGACATCGCCGCCAGGCCCTGCGCGTAGTCGTTCTCGTAGAAGAGCTCGATCGGCCGCCAGTCGGCCCGCCCGAACCGGGCGTTGATGCGGTCGACCGTGTCCTGGACCCGCCGACCGTAATAGCCGTACTCCCGGAGCGCGGTGCGCGACGGGACGAGGAAGGCGAGGAAGCTGATGTCGCCGCGGAGACGCGGCTGGCGCTGGAGGAGCGCCTCGAAGGCCAGGAAGCCGCGATTGATGTTCTTCGATGGTTCCATGCGGTCGACGCGCACGATCACCCGCCTGCGGGCGCGGGCGAGGAGCTGGTCCGCCCGCCGACGAGCTGCCTGCGAGCGCGCCACCCGCCGCGTCGCATCGACGTCGATGCTGATCGGGTAGTGGCGCACGTGCGTCGTGCGGCCACCGCGTCTCACGCGCCGTGCGTCGTAGTCGACCTTCGCGTCGGGCAGGAACGACTCGACGCTGCGCATGAAGTTGTGGGCGTAGCGCTCGGTCTGGAAGCCGACGACGTCGTTCGCGAGCAGACCGGCCAGCAGCGCCTCGCGAATGGCCGGGGCAATGGTCTGCCAGATGGAAGACGGCGGCCACGGGATGTGGGTGAAGTGGCTGAGAACCGCGTGCGGCAGCGCCGCGCGTATCGGCCCGGCGGCGAGGTACAGGTGGTAGTCGTGGAGCATGATTCGCGGCCGCTTGTCGCGCCCTGCCTGCGCGACGAGCTCGCGCGCGAACCCGTCGTTGAGGGCAACGTACCCGCGCTCCCAGGCGCGCATCACCGTGGCGTCGATGTTCGGGCGCTCCGGTAGGTTCCACATCTGGTGCTGGAGGAACCACAGCAGCGGGTTCGCGATGACGTTGTACGCCTGGTCGTACACCGCGCGATCGGCGACGACGAACCGCAGCCGCAGCGCGTCCTCATCGCCCGCGGCCAGAGCGAGCAGCTCCGGGTCCGCGGCGGCCCGTCGATCTCCATCGCTCATCGCCGCGGCGACCCAGGTCACCGGGACGTGTCGCGCGACCTGGCCCAGGGCGGTGACGAGGCCGCCCGACCCGCGGCGTGGGCGCAGGCTGCCGTCCGAGCCCGCCGCGAAGGTCAGCGGCCCGCGATTGGTGGCGATGATGAGGCGGCGATCGCCGAGGAGCTTGGCAGCCGCGGCGCCGAGTGCGGAGTCCGGATCGGCTCGGCGAGGCACTAGAAGAGGCTGGCCGCGGAAACCTCGATCAGCCCGAGGATGGCGCCCGGAAAGATGCCGAACACCACGACGGCCACCACGGCCACGACGAGCGCGATGGAGCCGGACGCCGAGCGCTCGAGCGGTGCGGGGTCGTCCTCCGCGTCGCGCATGTACATGTAGACGATCACGCGCAGGTAATAGAAGGCGGCGAGCGCGGCGTTCAGGACGATGATCACCGCCAGCCAGCCGAGCCCCGCCTCGACGGAGGCGAGCAGCACGTAGAGCTTCGCGAAGAAGCCCACCGTGGGCGGGATGCCGGTGAGGCTGAGCAGCAGGATCCCCATTGCGGCGGCGCGGCCCGGCGCCCGCGAGGCGAGCCCGGCGAAGGAGTTGAGGCCGCCGAAGCGCCGCGTGTCGCGCTGGAGCATCGCCACCACTGCGAAGGCGGCGATGTTCATGAGCGCGTAGCCGAACAGGTAGAAGAGGACCGATTGAATGCCCTGCTGGGCCACGCGCTGGTCATCGGCGTTCGCGAACGCGGCGAGGCCGGCCATGATGTAGCCGGTGTGCGCGATGCTCGAGTAGGCCAGCATCCGCTTCACGTTGACCTGGATGAGGGCGACCACGTTGCCCACCGTCATGGTCAGCACGGTCAGCACCAGGAAGACGCCCAGCCAGTCCGCGCGAAGCGGGCCGAAGGCTTCGGCGAAGACCCGGATGAGGAGCGCGAAGGCGCCGATCTTGGGTCCCACCGACAGGAAGCCGGCGATCGGCGTCGGCGCGCCCTGGTAGGCGTCCGGCGTCCAGTAGTGGAAGGGGACCGCGGCGATCTTGAAGGTGGCGCCCACCGTCAGAAAGGCCATCGCCACGAGCAGCCCGCCGCTCATCTGCCCGCTCACCGACGCCGCGATCTCACCGATGTTGGTGGTGCCGGTGAGGCCGAACGTCCAGCTGATCCCGAACAGCACGATGGCGCTGGCAAAGCTGCCGAGCAGGAAGTACTTCAGCCCGCCCTCGTTGCTGTAGCGGTCCGTCTTGTGCAGCCCGGTGAGCATGTACGCGGGCATCGTCATGAGCTCGAGCCCCAGGAACAGGGTGATGAGGTCGCTGCTGGAGGCCAGAACGAACATGCCGATCAGCGCGGCGACGAGGATGGTGTTGAACTCGCCCAGCGGGATGCGCCGGACGGAGAGGTAGCCCGGAGCGAAGAGCGTGCTGAGGATGCCGGTCACGATCGTGGCGCCCTTGATGAAGACGGAGAGGTCGTCGACGACGTAGAACCCGGCGTACACGTCGCGGTTCATGCCCCACACCACGACCAGGGCACAGCCTGCGATGAGCAGTCCGATCACGGTGATCGGCGTCAGCATCCACTTGGCTCGGCGCGGCATGAACAGGTCGATCGTGATGATCGTGAGCACGAGGCCCGTGAGCACCAGCTCGGGAAGCACCGCGACGAGGTCGTTCACGTAGTCCATGGGTGGCTCGCGCTACCAGAGAGGCCCGAGGCCGGTCATGCCGGCCCCGTTGACGGCGTCGATGATGCGGTCCACCGGCGCGGCGATCATCTCGAGCACCGGGCCCGGGTACACGCCCAACGCGACCACCAGGACGATGAGCGGCGCCAGCGCGATCCACTCCGCGCGGTCCAGGTCGCGCAGCGAGGGCCACCATAGACGCATCCAGTCCGACGGCACGGTGAAGAACACCCGCTGAAACATCCAGAGCATGTAGACCGCGCTGGCGATGACGACGAGCATCGCGATCGCGGCCACCCAGCCGTTGTGACGGAAGGCGCCGAGGATCACGAGGAACTCGCCGACGAAGCCCGACAGGCCCGGCAGGCCGATGCTGGCGAAGGTGAAGAGCCCGAAGATCGCGGCGAACCGCGGCATCCGCGCGTTCAGTCCGCCCATGTGCGCGATCTGCCGGTCATGCGTCTGCTCGTAGACCACCCCGACGAGAAGGAAGAGCGCGCCGGTGGTGATGCCGTGGCTGATCATCTGGAACACGGCGCCCTGAAGCCCCTGCTCGTTGAGGACGAAGGCGCCGAGCATCACGAATCCCATGTGGCTGACGCTCGAGTAGGCGACGAGCTTCTTCATGTCCGGCTGCACCATGGCCACCAGCGCGCCGTAGATGATGGCGATCAGCGCGAGGCCGATGATGATCGGCGCGAAGCTCACCGCCGCATCCGGCAGGAGCGGCAGGCTGAAGCGCAGGAACCCGTAGCCGCCGAGCTTGAGCATCACGCCGGCGAGGATGATCGAGCCGGCGGTGGGCGCCTCGACGTGCGCATCGGGCAGCCAGGTGTGGAGCGGCCACATGGGCACCTTGACCGCGAAGGCCAGGAAGAACGCGATGAAGGCGAGCGCCTGGAGCGAATCGGCGTAGGCGTAGCCGCGCAGGACCTCGTAGCTGAACGTGAAGTCGTTGCCCGCCGAAGCGTGGGCGATGGCGACCGCCAGGATGGCCACCAGCATGAGGAGTGAGCCGACGAGGGTGTAGATGACGAACTTGACCGTGGCGTACACGCGTCGCGGGCCGCCCCAGATCCCGATGATCATGTACATCGGGAAGAGGCTGATCTCCCAGAAGACGTAGAACAGGAACAGGTCCAGCGCCACGAAGACCCCGAGCATGCCGGTCATGAGGAGCAGCATCGCGGCGTAGTACTCCTTGACCCGCATCCGGATGGGGATCCACGAGTAGAAGATGGCGACCGCGCTGAGGAGCGTGGTGAGCAGCACCAGCACCGCCGAGATGCCGTCGACGCCGAGCGTGTAGCGCATCCCGAACGCGGAGATCCACGGCAGGTCCTCGCGGAACTGGAACTCCGCCCCGTTCGTGCTATAGCCCAGCAGCACGAGGCTGAGGGCCAGGCTCACCAGTGCGGCCCCCAGCGCGATCCAGCGAATGAGCCGATGCGCCCCGCCCGGCACGAAGATCAGCGCCAGCACGCCGACGACCGGCGTGAACACGATGAGCGAGAGGATCGGCAGGCCGTCCATCAGCGAACCACGGTCGCGTAGGCGAGCACCACGATGGCGAGGCCCGCTGCGATCCCGAGGCCGTAGTTCTGGACGCGCCCAGTCTGGGTCCGTCGCAGTCCGCTGCCGGCGGTGCGTGCCAGCCAGCCCGCCCCGTTGACCGCGCCGTCGATGACGCGGGCATCGAACCACCACAGCGCGTTGCTCACCAGGACGCCGCCGCGCGCCCACACCAGCTCGTACACCTCGTCGACGTAGTAGCGGTTGACGCTGGCGCGATACATCCCCGGGCCGAGGCCGAACGGCACGCGCTCGACGAAGCGCGCCGCGGACTCGGGACGCCTCACGTACCAGCGATAGGCGAGCGCCACTCCGCCGATTCCGGCCGCCGCGCCGATCAGGAGCAGGAGGCCGCCGATGCCGAAGAGCTCGAAGCCGTGGTGGCCCTCGCTGAAGATGGATCCGGGCAGAATCCCGGCCTCCGCTGAGTCGTGGAACACGCCCTCGAGCCAGTGGTGGATCGTGCCGCCCTCAGGCGGGATCCCCAGGAAGAGCCCCGTCAGGACGGTTGGGACCGCGAGGATGACCAGCGGCGCGACCATGGTCGGCGCGCTCTCGTGGATGTGCCGGTAGGCCTGTCGCGGGCCGCGCCACGGGCCCCAGAAGGTCATGAAGATCATGCGGAAGGTGTAGAAGGCGGTCATGAAGGCCACGATCACGCCCACCACGTAGAAGAGCAGGTAGCCGCGGTTGAACGCCTCGGCGAGGATCTCGTCCTTGCTGAAGAAGCCCGCGAAGATCGGTATGCCGGCCAGGGCCAGCGAGCCGATGAGCATGGTGATGTACGTCCAGCGCATCGGCACCCGCAGGCTGCCCATGAAGCGCATGTCCTGCTCGCCGCCCGCGCCGTGGATCACCGAGCCCGACCCCATGAACAGCAGTCCCTTGAAGAAGCCGTGGGACACGAGGTGGAAGATGGCTGCGGTCCACGCGCCGATCCCCAGCGCGAAGAACATGTACGCGAGCTGGCTCACCGTCGAGTAGGCCAGCACCTTCTTGATGTCGTTCTGGGTCAGGGCGATGGCGGCGGCGAATATGGCGGTGAAGACGCCGATGATGGCCACCACCCACATGGCGGTCGGTGCCTCCGCGAAGATCGGGTTGGCGCGCGCCACCAGGTAGACGCCCGCGTTCACCATGGTCGCCGCGTGGATGAGCGCGCTCACCGGCGTCGGGCCGGCCATGGCGTCCGGCAGCCAGACGTGCAGCGGGAACTGGGCGGACTTGCCCGCCACTCCACCGAGCAGCAGCAGCGCCGCCACCGTCACGGTGCCGGCAT
>Ga0208612_1000773_pt1 | contig 13536 bp, 10 predicted proteins | sample AntDryMetagUQ889_FD_188089 | JGI IMG/M metagenome (GOLD analysis project Ga0208612, IMG submission 188089) | Polar desert microbial communities from Antarctic Dry Valleys - UQ889 (SPAdes) | ecosystem: Environmental > Terrestrial > Soil > Desert | place: Antarctic Dry Valleys | collected 2008-12-31 | reverse complement strand
TGGCTGTGCTGATCTTCTTCGGCGTCAACTAGAGCGTCAACTAACGCTGCGCGAAGTAGGCGGCCACCGCGACGGCCGTCGCGATGACGACCCCGTAGGAGATGACGGTGGCCCCGAGCCTGCGGGCCGCCGACCGCTTGAAGCGTCCTCCGGAGGGGGAGAAGGCGGGCGTCCCGCCGGAGGGGGCCACGACGCGGGAGACCTTCGACGGAGCGAAGTCGGGCATGGGCACGTCGCCGCGTGCGGCCCCCGTCCGCGCGGCGCCGGGCTGCACGATCTGCGCGGCGCGAGTGGGCTGGGACTGAATCCTGAGCTCCCAAACGACGTCCCCGAAGCGGACGCTGTCGCCCGCTCGCAGCGTGGTCACCTCCCCGATGCGGGCATCGTTGACGAACGTGCCGTTCGTCGAGCCGAGGTCCTCGACCGCGATCGCCGGCCCCGCTAGGCGCACGATCGCGTGGCGGCGCGAGACATCCGGATCGGCGAGCTCCACGTCGCAGCCCTCCCGCCCGATCGTGGCGCCGTCCTCGAGGCGGTGCTCGGCCCCGGCCTCCGGAGCCCTCTCGACGAAGAGGATCTCGGTCATTCCAGCATCTCCGCGGGTACGGAGTGCACCCCGGAGGGGCCGGGCAGCGGCTTCAGCGGGACCGCGTGCTCGCCGGAGGCCGAGCGCACGAGCGGCCCCGGGCCGCCGTCTGCCTCCTCACCCGCCGCGATCACCGGGAGCGGCGCCTGCGCCGGCGGGATCGACCAGTCGATGCGACGGAACTCGAGCGAGGACTCCAGGTAGGTCAACGAGAAGATCGGCAGCAGCACGACCTTCGTGAAGATCGCCAAGAGCCAGGAGGCCCAGTAGAAGACGATGGCCTCGGCAGAGGAGAGCTCGAGCTCGAGCACCCTCGCGAGGACGTAGAGCATGCCGAGCTCTCCGAGCGCCAGCACGAAGGTCATCCACGGGGGCTGGTAGCGCAGCAGCCATGCGTAGAGGCCGGCGTCGAGGGCCACGCCCAGCAGGAGGTAGATCCCGATCAGCACGATCCAGTCCTCCCTTCCCGTGAGCAGCGAGAGGATCAGCCCCAGCAGCGCGGGGAGCGCCAGGCTGGCCACCCGCGTGTGGATGCGGCCTACGGGAGTCGGGCACATGTCATACCTCCGCGCATCCCTACGCGAGCTGCTTGGTCCGCTCGATCTTGCGAAGCGCCTTGACCGTCGACCGCGCCAGGGCGATCTGAAGGTTGAGCCGCGAGGGGAAGGAGCGCAGGTCGAGGTTCTCGGCGCGGGCGCAGTCGGCCACGAAGCGGCGGGCGATGTACTTGAGGCCCGCGATCGTGTCGCCGTTGGGCACCACGGTGTTGGCGTTGAGGCCCATCATGCAGAGCCGGGAGTCCTCCCGATCGAGCGGCGGCACGCCGCAGTTGGTCTTCAGCCGGATGCGCTCGCGCTCGACGGGGACATCGTAGGTCTGGGCGAGCCGGCGCAGGAGCGGCAGCGAGAAGGCCGACTTCACGAATCCGGTGCTGCAGGTGATCCCCGTCGCCTCGATCTCCCCGATGTCTGACCCGTCCGCTCCCCCCAGGCGCACGAGCAAGCCGCCGGGACCGGGCTCGATGGCCGTGATCGTCCCGATCATCTCCTCGAACCTGCCGTCATCGCGACCCTTCTTGATCTTGTCCCCCCAGACACGGCGCTCGGGCGAGGTGCCGCGCAGCACCTCGGCCAGGAAATCCACCCGCTGGTCGAAGGACAGCCCTTGGAATGCGTCTATGCCGCTGCCATCGAAGAGGCAGCGCGGCACGTTCAGGTCCTGCTCCTCGGGGTGGAGGTTTCGGCGCAGCGCGATGCACTGCGCCCCGGCGTCGAGGATGTTGGCCCACTCGTTCACGGCGGCGATGCCCGACCCCATGACCAGATAGCGGCCGCCCTCGCGGTACTCCTTGGGCTCGTAGGCCTGCACGATGCGATCGGTCATCCGCGGATCCGCGCGCGCCGCCCCGCAGACGCCCGGGTATGACAGCGGGCCGTGGCCGATGGCGATCATCGCGTGCTTGCAGCGACCGAGCAGCTGCGCGTCCTCGTCGAAGAGCGAGAAGTGGGGCGGCGGCCCGGGCTCGCGCACGATCCAGCCGACCTTGGCTCCCCCGAGCACGCGCCTCTCGAAGCCGAGTCGCTTGGTCACGATCGCCGCCTCGGTGAGGATCTCGGGCACGCCCGGGTTGAACTTCCTTCCCGCCGAGCGCAGCAGCGGGGACACGCTGCGCCGCGAATAGGCGTCGAGCTGGGCGAACGTGGGCCAGTCGGCCGGCAGGAAGTGCGATTCGGACTCCGAGCGCAGCACCGTCTGACCGAGGTTCCAGGCGAACTGCTGATAGGTCTGCACGGGATTGGAGTGCTCCCCGAAGATGCCTATCTGCTCGGGCTTGAACCCGAGGTAGATGGCCGACGTGTACACCAGGAGCGACCCGAAGCCGTCGCCGATCACGCCGATCACGACATCTTGCGGACCCGATCCGTTTGGTTTCACGGCCACTTCCATCTCCCCCGAGCGCCCTCAGCCTAAGGCCAAGCATCGGTGCAGGCAACCGTCGCGGACCTTGTCAGTGTCCCGCCGCGGGCCTTGCCCCTATCCTTTCCGAGCCGTGGCCACCGCACCTGAGCAGAAGCCGACGATCGCTCCCATCGTCGGGCCCGATGACCCCCGCCGCTTCACCGACTCGGGCATCGAGGTCAAGCGCCTCTACACCGAGGAGGACGTGGCGTCCGGTCTGCCGGATCGCCTCGGCGAGCCCGGGGAGTATCCATTCACCCGTGGCATCCATCCGGAGATGTATCGCTCGCGGCGGTGGACGATGCGCCAGTACGCCGGCTACGCGAGCGCCAAGGAGACCAACGAGCGTTTCCTCTACCTCATCAAGCACGGGTCGACGGGCCTGTCGATGGCCTTCGACCTGCCCACCCAGCTCGGGCGCGACTCGGACGACCCGCTCTGCCTCGGCGAGGTTGGCCGCACCGGGGTTGCGATCGACACGATTGACGACATGCGGCGCGTCTTCGACGGCATTCCGCTCGACGAGGTCTCCACGTCGATGACGATCAACGCGCCGGCGGCTGCGCTCCTGCTCCTGTACGAGCTGGTCGGCGAGGAGCAGGGCGTGGAGTCCCAGAAGCTGCGCGGCACCACCCAGAACGACATCCTCAAGGAGTACATCGCCCGCGGGAACTTCATCTACCCGCCCGAGCCCGCGATGCGCCTCACCACCGACCTGTTCGCCTACTGCGCCGAGCGCGTGCCGAAGTGGAACACGATCTCGATCTCCGGCTACCACATGCGGGAGAAGGGATGCTCCGCCGTCCAGGAGGTGGGCTTCACGCTCGCCAACGCCATCTCCTACGTCCAGGCGGCCGTTGACGCCGGGCTCGCCGTGGACGACTTCGGCCCCCGGCTGGCGTTCTTCTTCAACGGTCACAACAACGTCTTCCAGGAGGTAGCGAAGTTCCGCGCGGTGCGGCGGATGTGGGCGCAGATCATGCGTGAGCGGTTCGGCTCGGAGAACCCCAAGGCGCAGATGACCCGCTTCCACACGCAGACCGGCGGCGTCACGCTGGCGGCCCAGCAGCCGGAGTGCAACATCGTACGCGTGGCGCTCCAGGGATTCGCGGCCGTCTGCGGTGGAACCCAGTCGCTGCACACCAACGGGTTCGACGAGGCGCTCGCGCTGCCGAGCGAGCGCGCAGCCCGGATCGCGCTCCGCACGCAGCAGGTCCTGGCTCACGAGTCTGGCGCAACCGACACCGTCGACCCCTTCGCCGGATCGTACTTCGTCGAGGCGCTCACCGATGAGATCGAGACCGGCGCGCAGGGGCTGATCGACAAGATCGACGAGCTCGGCGGGACCGTGCACTGCATCCCGTTCATGCGCGCGGAGGTCGAGGAGTCGGCCTGGGGCTACGAGGAGCGCTACAAGTCGGGTCAGGACATCGTGGTCGGCGTCAACGAGTACGTGACGGAGGACATCGACGAGGTCGAGGTGTTGCGCGTGGACCCCGAGTCCGAGCGCGAGCAGGTCGAGCGCCTGAAGGAGTTCAAGGCAAGCCGCGACCAAGGCGCCGTCCAAGCGCGCCTCGAGGAGCTGCGCAGCGCCTGCGGCGGCGACGTCAACCTGCTCGAGCCGATCCGCGCCGCGCTCAAGGAGCGAGCGTCGGTCGGCGAGGTCTGCGGCGTGATGCGCGAGGAGTTCGGCGAGTACCGGGAGGCATGACCGGCCGCCGCATCCCTCGAACTCATGCGCCTATCCTCCCGAACTCATGCGCCCATCCTGGAACCGACTGACCGGTCGCCTCGCGGTGGTCTGCACCGCCGCCGTGGCGGTCCTCTCGGTATGCACGCCGATGGCGCGCGGGAACGCCATGCAGGAGTCGATCATCCAGGACGACCCGATCCTGCTCGGCGCGAGTCAGACCAAGCTGGACGCCCGGTTCGCGCAGTTCGCCGCCCTGGGGGTGGACCGCGTCCGCGTCTCCCTCTTCTGGAACCACGTAGCTCCTTCCCCCAACAAGCAACGCAAGCCCAGGTTCGCGAGCCCGGGTCCAAGCTCGCCGGCGGGGTATCCCAGAGGCAGCTGGGACACATACGACAGGATCGTGATCACGGCCGCCCGGTACGGCGTCGGAATCATGTTCAACGTGACGGGCCCCGTACCCGCATGGGCCGCGCCCGGAGACCACCCGCCCAAACGGGAACGTGCCTTTCGCCCCGACCCCGAGGACTTCAAGGACTTCGTCCAGGCAGCAGGCGTCCGCTACTCGGGCGGCTGGCCGGTCGACGATGTCTCGCTGACACCGCCGCCCAGGCGGGGGATCAACGTCGGGGCCATCCAGATCGGGGCGGGTCAGACGGCCCCACCGCCGGTACCGCGCATCCCGCGCGTCAACTTCTGGTCGATCTGGAACGAGCCGAACTTCCCCAGCTGGCTCTTCCCCGTCTGGGTCCAGAACAACCCCAAGACCAAGGCACATATGGTGCCCGCCTCGCCGCGGCACTACCGGCGGCTTGTGGACGCCGCCTACCAGGGTCTGGATGCCAGCGGCCACCGCGACGACAACGTGCTCATCGGGGAGACCGCACCGCGCGGCAACAGAACCGTGGCGTACCCACAGGACGCGATGCCGCCGGCGCTCTTCGTCCGCGAGGTGTACTGCCTCAACGATCGCTACAGGCCCTACAGGGGCAAGGCCGCCCGAAGGCGTGGCTGCCCGGCCACGGCCGCCGGGCGAAGCGCCTTTCGCAGGCAGCACAGCGGCCTCTTCAGAGCCGTCGGCTGGGGCCACCATCCCTACAGCCTGGACCGCAGGGGCTTTCACCTGCCGACGTGGCGCTCCAAGATCAGGGACAACGCTCCGCTCGCGCAGCTCGGCCGGATCACGGCCGCCCTCGATCGGGCCGGCTTCTATTGGGGCAGCCTCCGCGCGATGCGGATCTGGATCACCGAGTATGGCTACCAGACCACCCCTCCCGACCCCAACGTCGGGGTGCGACCGAGGCGCCAGGGTCCGCTGATGGCGTGGGGCGAGGCGCTCGCCTTCCGCAATCCCCGAGTGGCCTCGGTGGCTCAGTTCCTCTTGCGCGACGATGCTCCCGTGGAGGGCTATCAAGGGAAGGACCGCCGTCGCTGGATCAGCTGGCAGTCGGGGCTCTTCTACCGGGACGGGCGTGCGAAGCCCTCCCTATCCGACTACCAGCGCCCGATCCATGTCAGTGGCCGAGCCCCATACGTGCGTGTGTTCGCGGGATACCGCCCGGCGCCATTCCGGGCGAGAATCCGAGCGCAGATCCAGTTTCGGCGGGGCGGAGCCGGCTGGAGGCCACTACGAAGCCTTCTGGTCACCAATCCGCGCGGGTATCTGGACGTGAGGGTCACGGTGCCGGGGAGGGGGCGGGTGCGCGTGATGTGGCAGGACCCGGTTACCGGCGTGAGAACGGCCTCGCGGCAGGCGACTGCCATCTAAGGGGTAGCCGCCTCCGCTTCGCATCGCGTCCAGCGCGTAGTAGAGGCCGTACACCAACTCGGCCTGGTCGTCCCACCGAGCGCCTCCGTGGGTCGCCGTCTGGCCGCCGAGGAAGCCGAGCGGCAGCTGCCTCGATACGTACCGTAGGTTGGCCGCGAGCATGCGCCGGGCGAGCCGCTCCCAGCGGTCCGGCTCGGCACACGTCCGCGGCTGGCGTCGGCACTCCGCCGACAGCCGGAACAGGCCGGCCGCCGTCAGCACCCCCGCAGAGGTATCCGGGTCCGCCCCGGCTGGAGCGTTGTAGTCGTAACGCGGTACGCCTGAAGGCGGCAGATGGCCGGCTGACCATCGCGCAACCTTCTCGGCCGTGACCAGCAGGTAAGGGTCGTCCAGCGCCTCGGCCGAGGTCGTGAGACCGTAGAGCGCCCAGCCCTGTCCTCGCGCCCAGGTACTGCGGGCCGAGATCCCCTGGTGCGTGTGGATTGCGAGGACCCTCCCGGTCCTGGGGTGATGGTGCACCGACTGTGCGGTTGAGCCGTCGCGGCGGATGAGCAGGGACGCCACCCGGCGCGCGTGGCGCGCGGCCACCTGCGTGAAGCGAGCGTCGCCCGTGACACGCGTGGCCCAATACAGCAGGGGGAGGTTCATCAAGCTGTCGACGATCGTGTCGGAGCTCTGCCGGGGCGGTCCGGCGAAGCGAGTCGGAATGGTTCCGGCCCTCGAGTTCGAGAGCGCCAAAGCCATGAGCTGGCTCGCCGCAGCCAATCCGCTCGCGCGCAGACGGCGGCAACGTCGGCTCGCGCGGCGCGCGGCCGAATCGCAGAGCCGCCGGTAGGCCGCCACGGAGGACGTCTCATACAGGAAGCCCATGTCGTGGGAGTTGGCCTGCTCGTACCCGAAGTTGGCGACCGTTCGCCTCAGCGCCCAGCGCTCGAAGAGATCGCTGCGCGGGGTGAGCTCGGCGGCCTGCCAGAGGCTGCCCGCGAAGAACCCCCTCGTCCAGAATCGCGAAGACAGGTGCAGCCTGTCGCGGCTGTCTGCGCCGATCAGGTGGCTCGCCGGCGGGACGCGGCTTTGAAGCGCCGCGAGACGATGCAGGAGAAGCATCGATCGATCCTTGGCGGGCGTGGCGATCACGTTGTCAAGCCGGATGTGGCCGCGCCGGACCGCCACCTTCAGCGTGTTCCCGAGTGGTCCACCCAGCGTCAGACGGCTGCGGCCGAGGGCGGCGCGCACCGCTTGGCTGCCCTGGTAGGCCTGGAGGTGGACCCACCCCCGCCCCGACGAACCGGCTGGGAGCTCCACCGCGAGCGGCGTGCCACCGTCGCGGCGGGCCGTGACCCGACCCCTGCCCGTCCTGGTCAGCCGCAGTGGGGGCCTGTTGGCGCCCAGCCCGATCACGGCCGAAGTGGACGGTTCGAGCGCCACATCGAGCGACAGCGCCCATCGCCCGGCCGGGAGCCGGTGACGGAGGCTGCCACCTCCATGACCCGCGGCGGACAGTCGCAGGACCACCTCGCCATTTGCCCGGACCCGCTTCACTGCGATGCGGCCCTGACTCCTCCAGCCGGTGATCGGCCGGCTGAAGCTCTCTACCCAGGGCGCAGCCGGCGCAGCGGTAAGGGTCTTGCGATCGGCGGCCTCGCTGGAGCCAGGCAGCAGCACCGACACGGAGGCGACGACCGCGAGGCAGGCGGCTGAGCGCGCGGTGAGGTTCACGGTGCGGCCACGCGCGAGACGCCGAAGCTGGCGTTCGAGAGCCGCCCCGCCCATGGCGCCCGCGTGAATATGGTGGTGTGGAAGGTCCGATATCGGCCATAGTTGCCACGCATCCAGATCACTTCGGACTCTCCGGCTTCGAGCCCCCGCGGCGCCACGGGGCGGACGTTGTCCGTGGGCGAGCGGGAGGTGATCGCCCTGCGCGACCAGGTGCGTCCCCCATTGCGCGTGCGCCACACCTCAACCTCGAAGACGCGCCCGACCTTGCGCGACAGATAGACGATCGAGGGATTCCTGTGGTCCAGCGTGATCCCGCCGGAATAGTGGCCCTCGAAGCTCGTGCTGATGGTGCCTCCCGCATCCCTGACGATGATGTGGCGCCTCCAGCGGCGCCCGTTCCAGCGCGCGTACCGGTACTGGTGGTGCTGTTGGGATGGGTAGACGGAGTACACGATCACCGGGCGCCCGGACCTCGTGGCCGCGACATCCTGGACCCATGACGCGAGCCCGGTCCGCGCCTGCGAGTGGATGAGGGTGGCCCGCCCTGCCCTGATCGGGAGCTTCGAGGGACCCGCGATCCGCCTGCCGCTCGCGCGGACCAGCGATCCGTTCTTGAGCTTGGCGAAGTACAGGCTGCTGCCGCCCTCGCGCGGGTGCGCCGGGTTGAAGGCCATCAGCACGCCCCCGCCCCGTGCCGGCGCGTACTTCGAGTACGGTCGCTGCCCTGCCCCCCCTCGCACGAGCGTCCGCGCCCGCGCCCACCGGCCGCCGCGAAGGATCCTGGAGTACGTGGGCTGCCAGTTTCCTCCCCGCCAGAACAGGTAGAGCTGCTTGCCGGAGAGGACGGGGTTGGGATACGTGAAGCCGCGTCCCCCGCGCGAGTTGGTCCTGATTCGCCGCAGCTTGCCCCAGCGGATGATGCTCTCCGGGTCGGTCGCGATCCGGTAGTAGAGACGCTGTCCGTTGTGGTTCGAGAGGAACGCCATCAGCCGGCCGCCGGGCAGCATGAGCAGCGACGGGTTGATGTGATCATCGATCACGTGCAGGCGCCTGATCACCTCCTGGTTCGCGTGCCCAGGGCCGCGGGCATCGACCACGACCTCGCCTCTCCGATTGGTCCATCCGGTGTACGTCAGGTGCCGGCGACCCTTGTAGTGCACTGCGCGCGGATCACCGAAATAGGACCACGCGCCGGATCCCAGGGCGGCGATCTTCCCGCGTCTCGATGCGAGCGGTGCTATTTGGGGCGGCCGGTCCTGTGCGATGGATCTCCCCTGGACGCGCCCTCCTTCCGCCGCGGCAGGAACCAGCACGGCAACCGCCACGAGCGCCACGGAAGTGAAGGGTTTCAGTCGCAGTCGCTTATCGAAGAGTGCCGACACGGGACAGAACTGAGCGCCCCTTCGGCTGCGAGCCTAGCCGAGCGAAGCGGCGCAGGTCGCAGTTTTGGCGCAGTAGCATCTCGGTTCTGACGCACGGCAAGCGAAGCTATCCAAGCCGCACGCGGGTGGCCGCTGTCCTGGCAGTCGCCGTCATGGCGATCGGCGTCGCGACCATCGGCGCCCTCGCCGTGGGGACGCTTGACGGCGGAGGCTCAGACGCCAAGACCCAAGGGCAGGCGCTGACGGCGGCCGCACGGCCAACACCGCCGCCCGTCGTGTTGCTCACGCTCGACGAGCTTCCGGTCGACTCTCTCCTGGGCACCGACGGCCGGATCGACGCTGTGCGCTACCCCAACCTCGCCGCGCTTGCGAGGATCTCGACCTGGTATCCCAACGCGACCACCGTCTATGACAGCACCAGCAAGGCAGTGCCGGCGATCCTCGACTCCAAGCTGCCTCGCCCCCGCCGCCCGGCGACGTTCAAGGGACATCCGAAGAACGTCTTCACCCTCTTCGGAGGACGGGGCTACCGGATCGTCGCGAGCGAAGAGGCCACCGCCATGTGCCCACGTCGCTACTGCAGGAACGCCCGCACCAAGCTGCCGCCGATCACGAAGCTGCAGGCTGGCGGACGCAAGCAGCGCTTCGCCAAGTGGGTCGGCTCCATCCGGGGAGACTCTCCGACCTTCTACTACAAGCACGTCTTTCTCCCCCACGGTCCGCGCATCTACCTCCCGTCGGGCAAGGAGTTCGCCCCGACACCTCCGGGCCTCGAGGGCCTGACCACCCCTCGGGGCTTCCACGACCGCGGGCTGACCGATCACAACGAGGCGCGGTACCTGTTGCAGCTTGCGTTCACCGATCGCGAGGTGGGACGCCTGCTCGCCAAGCTACGCCGCGTGGGGTTGCTCGACAAGGCGCTCCTGGTGATAACGGCGGATCACGGCTTCGCGTTCGAGGTCGGCGTCCCGGACCGGCGCAAGGTCACGCGCAGCAACATCGACGAGATTGTGACCGTGCCGCTCTTCGTCAAGGCCCCGGGTCAGAGAATTGGCCGCGTAGACGACACGTACGTACGCACCGTCGACATCCTTCCCACGATCGCCGAGACGCTCGGCTTCCGCCTCAACTGGCGCCACGACGGACGTCCGGCGAGCGCACCGTCCACGCGGGCGCGACGTGGCGTCAGCATCGTCACCCGAGATTTCAAGCGAACCATCAGGATCTCGGCGAGGGCTCTCGAGCGGCGCCGAAGGCAGAACGTGCGGCGTGCGGCGCGCCTGTTCGGCAGCGGAGCGCGGTCGGCCCAGCTCTACCGGTCGCCGTTTGCCAGCCTCTACCGAATCGGTCCGCACCGGGAGCTGCTCGGAAAGCCCTTGGCCCGGCTGAGGACGCGCGGGCCTGGCGGCGTCCGGGCGCACGTTCAGGACGCCCGGCTGCGACGAGCGTTCAACCCGGCCTCCTCGCTGCTACCGACGAGGATCGCGGGGACCATCTCCGGCGCCGGCAGCGGTGCCCGGCGAGACATCGCGGTGGCCGTCAACGGTCGGGTGCTTGGCCTGGGACGTAGCCTGCACCTCCTAGGCGGTAGCCCCGAGCTGTTCGCCATCCTGATCCCAGACGACTCGCTCCGTCGAGGCAGGAATGACGTCCGCCTCTACGAGGTGTCCAGGCAGGGCCGCCGCCTAATTCTCACCCTACTCGGCCGGGCCTGATCGACCGCGGGGAGGAGTGCGCCCATCGCGGGCGAACTCGAGGGGCATGCCCGCGCTGAGTGTGAACAGAACCCTGGTGAAGTCCCCGCCCGAGCTGTGGTCCGAGCTGAGCGAGGTCGAGCGCCTCGCCGACCATCTCGGCAAGTTCGGGGAGATCCGGATAACGAAGGTGGAGCCCGAGAAGACGGTCGCCTGGGAGGGCGAGCATGGAAGCGGCACCGTGGAGATAGAGGCATCGGGGTGGGGTACGAAGGTCACGCTGAGTGCAGCGGTGGCCGAGGCGAGTGCCGAGCCTGCCGTACCAGCGGCGGCGGCCGGGCCGGAGGCAGCCGAACCCGCGGAGGCGCCGGCCACCGGGTGGCCGCCCGCGCGGGGACACCCGCCGGCCGAGCCCCGGCGACGCGGTCTCCTCGCGCGCCTGTTCGGTCGCCGGTTCGCCGCGCCCCATCCGCCACAACGAAGTGTGTCACCGACCCCCGAGCCCCTTCAGAGCCAGTTGGCCGACACCCGCGAGGAGCCCGATACCGAGCTGCCACTCGATGCCGGCCGGGCGCTCGCCGTGCTCGAGAGCGTGCTCGACAACCTCGGGTCCGCCCACCACAGGCCCTTTTCGCGCGGCTAGGCACCGACCTCACGGTCCCGCCTAGAATCGGGGCCGGATGCGCCAGAAGAGCCCGGAGTCCTACGAAGAGAAGCTGTCGCAGCTGACGGCCCTGCGCGAGCAGAAGGTCAGCACCCTTCCCGGGGCCGAGGAGAAGCAGCATGGAAAGGGCAAGCTCACGGCCCGCGAGCGGATCGAGAAGCTGCTCGACGCCGGCTCGTTCCAGGAGCTGGACACGTTTGTTCGCCACCGAACCCACGACTTCGACATGCAGAACCACCGGCCGTGGGGCGACGCCGTCGTCACCGGGCATGGCACGATCGACGGTCGGCCGATCTGCGTCTTCTCGCAGGACTTCACGGTGTTCGGCGGCTCGCTTGGCGAGGTGATGGCCGAGAAGATGACCAAGGTCCAAGACCTGGCCGCCAAGGTCGGCTGCCCGATCATCGGGATCAACGACTCCGGCGGCGCGCGGATCCAGGAGGGGGTCGTCTCGCTCGGCGCCTACGGCGAGGTCTTCGTCCGCAACGTGGAGTGCTCCGGGGTGATCCCGCAGATCTCGCTGATCATGGGCCCATGCGCCGGTGGCGCCGTGTACTCGCCCGCGATGACCGACTTCATCTTCATGGTCAAGCGCACCTCGCACATGTTCATCACTGGCCCCGACGTGATCAAGGGCGTCACCGGCGAGGAGGTGGGCTTCGAGGACCTCGGCGGCGCGATGACGCACAACGCCAAGTCGGGCGTCGCGCACTTCGCTGCCGAGAACGAGGAGGAGTGCCTGGAGGACGTGCGCTACTTCATGTCGTTCCTGCCCCAGAACAACCTCGAGCAGCCGCCCGTGGCCGACACCGGGGATCCGCACGATCGCATGGATCCCGAGCTCGACACGATCGTCCCCGACAGCCCCAACAAGCCCTACGACATGCGCGACGTCGTGGGGCCGATCGTCGACGATGGCGACTTCTTCGAGGTGCAGGAGCACTTCGCGCCCAACGTCATCATCGGCTTCTCACGGCTCGGCGGCCGGCCCATCGGAGTCGTGGGAAACCAGCCCGCCCAGATGGCCGGCGTGCTCGACATCGACTCCTCCGAGAAGGCCGCCCGCTTCGTGCGCTTCTGCGATGCCTTCAACATCCCCCTGCTCACCTTCTGCGACGTACCCGGCTTCCTGCCCGGGACCCACCAGGAGTGGGGCGGGATCATTCGCCATGGCGCCAAGCTGCTCTACGCGTTCACCGAGGCGACGGTGCCAAAGCTCACGGTGGTCACGCGCAAGGCGTACGGGGGCGCCTACGACGTGATGAGCTCCAAGCACATGCGGGCCGACTTCAACTTCGCCTGGCCCCAGGCCGAGGTCGCCGTGATGGGCCCGGAGGGCGCGGTCAACATCATCTACCGCCGGGACATCCACAGCTCACCGACCCCCGACGAGCGCCGCGAACGGCTGATGGACGACTACAAGGCGCGCTTCGCAAACCCGTACTCGGCCGCCGAGCGTGGCTACATCGATGACGTGATCGTGCCGCATGAGACGCGTCCGAAGCTGATTCGGGCGCTCGAGACCCTCAAGACCAAGCGCGTTCAGGGACCCAAGCGCAAGCACGGGAACATCCCGCTCTAGCGTCGCGTCCAAGCGAGCCGGGGTCGCGTGTAGGGGGTGATCGTCGCGATGGGCGCGATTCTCACCGGCCTCTCGCTGATCTGCGAGCGATCGCGACCTACGACCGCTGACAGGACGGCCGGCGTAGCCGACCGGGGCTTCTACGGGACATCCCGCGCACGCGCCCGGGACATCTCGGGTTGTGCGGCCGGACGGGGCAGCCCAGAATGGTCTGCATGCCGCCAGACACCGCTCCCAACCCGTCGCTCCCCCCACCCTTGCGACGCGCGAGCGCCAACCGCTGGATCGGCGGGGTCTGCCGTGGCATCGCGTTGCGCTGGGACATCTCCGTCACCCATGTCCGTGCGCTGTTCGTCATCGCGACGCTGGCGGCGCCCAGCGTCGTCTCCTCGCGCGTGGCGACGGTGGAGTCGATCGACGCGGCCTGCACCGACACCGTGATCGCGTCGCCGGCGACGCCTTCGGTCTTGGCCTCGACCACCAACGTGGCGT
>Ga0208612_1000772_pt1 | contig 13538 bp, 13 predicted proteins | sample AntDryMetagUQ889_FD_188089 | JGI IMG/M metagenome (GOLD analysis project Ga0208612, IMG submission 188089) | Polar desert microbial communities from Antarctic Dry Valleys - UQ889 (SPAdes) | ecosystem: Environmental > Terrestrial > Soil > Desert | place: Antarctic Dry Valleys | collected 2008-12-31 | reverse complement strand
GGTGGCCGAGGCGCTCGCCGCCGGGCGCGAGGCGCATCGGCTCATCATCTCCGCGAGTGCGCGGCCGTCGCCGGAGCTCCGTTTGATCCTCGACGCGGCGCGTCGCGCCGGCCTTCCGGTGGATCGCGTGCCGGCCGATCGCATGACGCGGCTCGCCGGCTTCGACGGCCACCAGGGCGTGCTGCTCGAAGTGGGGGAGCGACGCTGGGCGGACCTGCCCTCGGTGCTCGCCCGTGCCGGCGAGGCGGGGCACGACCCGTTTGTGCTCATCCTGGAGCACCTCCAGGACCCGACGAACTTCGGCACGCTGCTGCGCTCCGCGGAGGCCGCGGGCGTCGACGGCGTCGTCTTCCCCGAGCGCGGCGCGGCCCCGCTCTCGGCATCGGCCGTCAAGGCGAGCGCCGGCGCCAGCGAGCACCTGCCGCTCGTGCGCCTGCCGACCATCGGCGAGGCGATCCACGAGCTGAAGGCCGCCGGTCTGCGGCTGGTGGCCGCCGACCAGGATGCGCCCGCATCGGCGTGGGAGAGTGACCTGCGCGGACCCGTTGCCGTAGTGGTCGGCAGCGAGGGGAGCGGCCTCTCCGGCGCCACGAAGCGTCGCTGCGACCTGCTGGTGAGCTTTCCGATGGCGGGTCGCGTCGCCAGCCTCAACGCCGCCACCGCGGGAGCGCTGCTCCTCTTCGAGGTCGTGCGCCAGCGGACCCCCGCGCTAGACTGAGCGCCTCGGCGGGCCGAGGTAGCTCAATGGCAGAGCAACTGTTTTGTAAACAGTAGGTTGTGGGTTCGACTCCCTCCCTCGGCTCCACGTCTCACGATCAGCGCAGAACCCCCCGCGTGCGAGGGTCGAGCGCCTCGCGCAGGCCGACGCCGACGAGGTAGAACGCGGCCGCCAGCAGGGTGATGCCCCCGGCGCCGGCAACCATGATCCACCACGGCACCGGAGCGATCCCGGCCATGAGCGATGACCAGATGATGCCGTCGTAGACCATCATCCCGAAGCCGACGTCCTCGCCGACGGCGCTGCGGAAGCTGAGGAACGCGTCCGCGATGACGGCGCCAGTGGCACCGATCATGGCCTGCACGGCGGCATGGGCATACAGGTGCGGCAGGATGTGGCGGGTCACGATCCAGCCGCCGCCGCCGCCGGCCACGCGGGCCGCATCCATGAACGGCTTGGCCACCACCGTCATCGCCGCGGCACGCACCGTCGCGACCGCCGGACCGAACCCGTAAATGACACCAAACGTGAACCCGACGTGGAGGGCACCGAACTCCGCGTTCGGGCGTGAGATGCCCAGGATGAACACCGCCAGCATCGCCGGCAGCAGCACCATGGCGTCGCTGAGGTGGCTGACGAAGCCGTCCACCCATCCCCTGCGATAGGCGGCGATCGACCCGAAGATGAGCGACACCGCGGCGATCGACGATCCGGCGGTGAGGGCGACCAGGAAGGTGGGACGGGTGGCGTAGGTGAGCATGGAGAACACGTCTCGCCCCAGCGAGCTGGTGCCGAGCCAGTGGGTGGCCGACGGAGCGGACGGGTGTGCGATCGTCGTGTCGAATCCGAACCGCGGGTCGTAGACATTTGCCTTGCCGTCCCACACGGTGGCCTCGAGCAGCGGCTGGGCAACGGTCAAGAGGGCAAAGAGCGCCAGGATCGCGAGTCCGGCCAGGATCTTCGGGTTCAACGCCACCCGCCTGGCACGCCCCGACGGCGTCGCGGCGGCGGCGGCGGCGAGAGGCTCGGTCAACGCGGTCACGCCCTGCCTCCCCGCTGGCGGGGATCGAGCGACGCGATGGTGACGTCGGTGACCAGGCGGAAGCCGATGCCGATCAGGCCCAGCACCACCATCACGCCCATGATGAGGGGGATGTCCTGGAACTCGATCGCGTAGAAGAGCACCGACGACAGCCCCTGCATCTGGAGCTCGTACTCCACGATGATCATCCCGGCCAGCACGGTGGGAAAGGTGAGGAACGAGCCGGCCAGCACCGGTGCCATGACGTTGCGCGCCACGTGACGGTCGCGGACGGCTCGCTCCGTGAGCCCCTTCGCCCGCCCGGTGAGCACGTAGTCCTCAGACCCTTCTGCCTCCATGCCGGCGCGCATCAGGAGCATCACCTGTCCGAACGAGATCAGGACGATGCCGACCAGCGCGAGGCCGGGTGACCCGCGCCCAGTCGTGGCGGCAATGTCGACTCGGTACAGCAGGTCGATGGCGTGCGCACCGAGGCCGGATATCCAGATCCCCACGCCGACACCCAGCAGCATCGCCGGGATCGCCAGCCCCTCGACCAGCGCCAGCTGGTGCCGGCGGCCGTACGAGCGGACCACCAGCCCCACCACCAGCGCGGCCGACAGGCCAAGGGCGACCAGCCAGCGCACATCGCCCTGCGTCGGCGCACCCGCCTCGCCGACGAGGGCGCCGCGCCACAGATCGAGACTGTCGCGCGGCAGGCCCATGGCCTCGCGTGCGTCGAGAAGCGGTTGCCGCAACCAGCGGATCAGCAGAAAGACCAGGAACGGAGGAAAGATGGTGGCCGACAGCACCCCCGCCACCGAGATCGCCGCTCCGCTGATCCGCCCCCTGTTCCACGAGCCCAGCCGTCCGAGCATCTCGCCGACAACCCAGCCGATGATGGACCCGGTGATGAACACGGTCAGGGTGACCGGCAGCGCATGACGGATGATGTCGACGACCGGTCCGGTTCCGTAGTTGACGACGGTTCCGCCACCGAAGGCCGTCCCCAGGTCGCCGCGGGCGAGGCCGAGCATGAAGTCGACGTACCGCTCGATCAACGGACGATCGAGCCCCACCGCCTCCCTGGCGCCCTCGAATGCGTCCCGACCGCCCTGCATGAACTGGGTCGCCCAGGAGTAGGGAACCCACACCTGCATGAAGAAGAAGACGGCGGTCACGAAGATGACGAGCGTGACGAGTGCCCACACCAGCCGCTTCGCGAGGAACGCCACGAACCACGGAAGCCGTGGCGGGCGCGCCCGGTCGGCGGTCTGTATCAAGCGCAGGTCCCTCTCATCGGCTCAGGCCCGCGCGACCGATTCGCCCGCGGCCCGAGATCACGTTCACGCAATAGAATCCCACGGGTGAGCGATTGGTTCAGAACAGTCACTGGCTCCACCGGCCCCGTGCACCACGCGTTCGCCAGGGCCTGTGGCCATAGAATTCCCGAATGCTGAGGGATGATCTCAGGTCACTCGCCGTACTGGGGATGGGGTTCGTGGCGGTCGTCATCTTCACGCTCGGTTCTGCCGCCGTCGTGCAGTCCCGCCCGGCCGGGCCAACACCGCTGCCGCTCGGCGAGGCCGGGGCCGCCGGGCCCGTGGAAGTGACCCGCGAATACGAGATTGGCGCCGTTCCCTCGGAGGTGGGCGGCACGCTGGCGGTGAGCGGCGACCGCGAGGGCACGTTCGCGGTGAATCGCGAATCCAGCGATGGGCGCTACGGGCTGATCGGCGACGACGGGCGCATCTTCTTCGGGAGCCATCCCCTCGCGGTGGTCCAGTTGAACTTCGATGGGCTGTCATTCTTCCCCGAGCCCGATGACTGCACCATCACGCCGGGAGAGCTCAATGCGGCCATCGGCGTTGCCGGCGCACACCTCGAGTGCACGGACCTCGCGGACATTCGCGGCAGTGGCGTCATCACCGTCGAGGGAACCATCGGCCTCCCGGGTGACCTGCTGGGGATGCGCGGCGACCTGCCGGCCGCCGGCGGCACCGTCGAGGTCGGCGACGAGACCCTGACGTTCGCCGAGGCCTACCTCTACACGGGGGCGCAGCCCGCCATCGTCGGTGGAATCGCCATCGACATGCAGCTCACCGACGAGGATCGCGGCATGATGCTCGGATTCGCCTACGACGTGCAGACCCATCGGCCGACGCTCGCCCACGTCATGCGCGGCGACACCGTCACTGACATCGGCGAGGATGCCTGCACGCTCGCCCTGCGTGAGCTCGGAAAGCTGAATCCGCGCGTCACCGTCGTCGAGATGACGCTGCACTGCGCCGAGGTGGACGTTCCCGAGCTCGGTACCGTCCCCATCAGCGGCACGGTCATCGTTGAGCAGGTGGAGCCGTTGCGGTAGCCCGGCCTGGTTGAGTGGCTCATCGGCTTTCGATATACTCGGCCGGCGGTCGGCGAGCACCATGCGCCGGCCGAATTCGTGGGTAGGTTGAGCAGGTGGTGAGCTCCGCTGACTGTAGATCAGCCGTCTTTCGACTGTGGGGGTTCGATTCCCTCCCTGCCCACCATCCTTCCCATCCGAAGACGACAGCCGATCCCGGACGCGAACCTCGCGAAGACGTAGATTTGCGCAGGTAGACCGATGGTTGCGGCACACCGGCCAAGCCTGCACACTGCCGTCGCCCGTCGAGTGATGGGCGACGCGTCGAGCGGGCCCACGTAGCTCAGTTGGCAGAGCACTTCCTTGGTAAGGAAGAGGTCTCCGGTTCGAGCCCGGACGTGGGCTCCAGCACCAGCAGCTCGACGCGGCGGAAAGCGGAGCAGTCGCGCGGAGGCGCCCCGGGGCCGTGGATCTCAACGTCGTCCTTCCGTTCCTGAGCTCTGCGCTCTCCTTCGTCTTCGCCGCCATGGTCGGCGACCAGTGGATTCGCCGCCGGCAGCCATACCAGCTCGTCTGGACCATCGGCCTGCTGTGGTACGGCATCAGCGCCGGCACCGAGTTCCTCGGCGGCGCGTTCGGCTGGAACGAGGCGCTCTACCGCCTCTGGTACCTCATCGGCGCCTTCGGGGTGGCCGCCTGGCTCGGCCTCGGGACGGCCTTCCTGCTGAACCGCACGCGGTTCGGCTACGTGGTGGCCATCAGCGTCTTCGCCGGCGGCCTGTTCAGCATCCTGTCTGCGGTCGCGCGCGCCCGCGAGGGCGATCCGGCGTCGCTGGGCACGGTGATCGCCGTGGTGGCCACCGCGACGGCCGCCGCGCTGGCGCTGGCCCTCGTCACGCGCCTCGCTCGCCGACGCGTGGCGCCGACCGCGGCCGTCCTGCTCGTCGCGGCGTCCATCCTCGTGACGTGGCTGACCTTCACCGCTCCGGTGGACGCCCCCGGCTACCACCTCGCCGACACCGGCGTGCCCACCGGCCAGGCCTTCCCCTCCGACCTGCGGGTACTGACGCCGCCGTTCAACATCGCCGGCGCCTTCGCGCTCGTCTTCGGCGCGGTGTACTCCGCCTACATCTTCATGCCAAAGGTCCGCGTGCTGCGCGTCACGACCAGCGTGCCCGTCATCGGCCCGCTCGGCCGTGCAGCGGCGGTGGTGGTGAACTTCGTCGCTTCCATTCCCACGGCGTGGCGCGCCTTCCGAGGCGGCACGCTCAACTCGCGCGTGCCGGCGACCATCCTCATCGCGCTCGGCGGCTTCATCCCCGGCTGGACGAGCGGGCTGAACCGCTTCGACATCACCTGGGCGTTCTACCTCGGCGAGCTGCTCGGCGTGCTGCTGATCTTCATCGGCTTCCTCGTCAGCATCGAGGTCTTCAGCGACGTGCGTCTTCCCTTCACCCGGGTCGTGCTCGTCCGCCGCGAGCGGGCGGAGCGCGCCTCGCGTTGACATCCGGCGCCGGAACGCAATAGAATCGATCCGTCCCCCGGTGACCCCGCCCTAGTTCAGCGTGGCCGCAGGTCGGGCGGTAGAACGAGGAATCAGAACCGTGGCCAAGGCCGAGAATCGCCCCGTGATCGCGCTGGCGTGCACGACTTGCAAAGAGCGCACGTACAGCACACGGAAGAACAAGAGAAATGACCCGGGGCGCCTGGAGCTGAACAAGTTCTGCCCTCGCTGCCGGCAGCATCAGCTGCACCGGGAGACGAAGTAGCGGGCCGCGTTCGGAGGGGTGTAGCTCAATTGGTAGAGCACTGGTCTCCAAAACCAGCGGTTGCAGGTTCAAGTCCTGTCGCCCCTGCCACCACCGAACGCCATCGCATCAACCCATGAGCATCGAAGAGACCCGATTGTGCTGACTGGCCTGCGGCGATACCTCACCGAAAGCTGGGCGGAGCTCAAGAAGGTCGTGTGGCCGACTCGCGAGACCGTTATCCGGCTGACCGTGCTGGTCATCGCCGTCTCGGTTGCCGTCGGCGTGTACATCTTCGTGCTCGACCGGATCTTCAACACGATCGTGGACCAGGTGCTGTAAATGGCTGAAGAAACGACGACTTCCGAAACGATGAACGAGGCGCGCGAGGCCGCACGCCTCTCCCGCGAGGCGCCGCGCCTCGGTGAACTGGCGGCCACCACGAAGCAGTGGTACGTGATCCACACGTACTCCGGCTACGAGAACAAGGTGAAGGCCAACCTCGAGCATCGCATCGAGTCGATGGGCGTCGAGGACCAGATCTTCCAGGTCCTCGTTCCCATGGAAGAGGAGATCGAGATTCGGAACGGCCAGCGCCAGACCGTGAACCGCAAGGTCTTCCCGGGCTACGTGCTGGTCGAGATGGCCATGAGCGACGAGAGCTGGTACGTCGTGCGCAACACGCCCGGCGTCACGAGCTTCGTGGGCTCCGGCAACCGGCCGCTGCCGCTCGAGGAGAACGAGGTCAAGAAGATCCTCAAGCAGATGGGGGTCGAGACGCCGAAGTTCAAGGTCCAGTACAGCAAGGGCCAGAGCGTGCGCGTCAAGGACGGTCCGTTCGCCGAGTTCATCGGCACCGTCGACGAGGTCAACCCGGAGCGCAACAAGGTCAAGGTGCTCGTGAGCATCTTCGGCCGCGAGACCCCGGTCGAGCTCGACTTCCTGCAGATCGAAAAGCTCTAGACCGATAGACCGATGGCGGCGCCGGGCGCCGCCGCAAGCAGAGGGAGGGGCCGCGCCCCGCTTGAACCTCGAGAGGAGTAGCTCATGGCGAAGAAGATTCGCGCGATCATCAAGGTGCAGGCGGCCGCAGGGGCCGCCACCGCCGCGCCGCCGGTCGGACCGGCGCTCGGCCAGCACGGCATCAACATCATGGAGTTCATCAAGGCCTTCAACGAGCGGACCGCCGATCAGCGCGGGTACGTCGTGCCGGCCGAGATCACGGTCTTCGAGGACCGCTCCTTCACCTTCGTCACCAAGGCGCCGCTGGCCGCGGCCCTGCTCAAGCGCGCCGCCGGCGTCGAAGCCGGCTCGGCCGTGCCGAACAAGGACAAGGTCGGCCGCGTGACCCGCGAGCAGGTGCGCGAGATCGCCGAGATGAAGATGACCGATATGAACGCGACCTCGCTCGAGGGCGCGATGAAGATCATCGAGGGCACCGCGCGCTCGATGGGCATCGAGGTGGCCTGACATGCCGAAGCACGGAAAGAAGTACCGCGAGGCGGCCAAGCTCATCGAGCCCGAGCGCCGGTACGAGATCGGCGAGGCGGCCGAGCTGCTGCCGCGCCTCTCGACGAGCACGTTCGACGGCACGGTTGAGGCGCACCTCCGCCTCGGCGTGGACCCCCGGCACGCGGACCAGCTCGTGCGCGGCACGGTGGTCCTGCCGCACGGGACCGGCAAGACGTCGCGCGTCATCGTCTTCGCCCAGGGCGAGAAGGCCCAGGAGGCGCTGCGCGCCGGTGCCGACGACGTGGGTGGCGACGACCTCGTCAAGAAGATCGACGCCGGCTGGTTCGAGTTCGACGTGGCCATCGCCACGCCGGACATGATGGGCACCGTCGGGCGGCTGGGGAAGAAGCTCGGCCCGCGTGGCCTGATGCCGAACCCGAAGTCGGGGACGGTGACCTTCGACATCGAGCGCGCGGTCACCGAGATCAAGTCCGGGCGGATCGAGTTCAAGGTCGACCGCGCGGGCATCGTGCACGCTCCCGTAGGCCGGGCAAGCTTCTCGCCGGAGCAGCTGCGGGCGAACGTGGCGACGCTGGTGGACGCCATCAACCGCGCCAAGCCTTCGGGCGCCAAGGGCACCTACATGCGCAGCCTGACCCTGGCTCCGACCATGGGCCCCGGCGTGCGCATCGACATCCCGTCCGCGCTGGCGGCCGCCGCCAGCTAGGACGGATCGGCGCGTATCGGCTACGATGCGCGACCGACAACCACATACCGCCGTAGACCGCGATGCGCCCGGGTGAGATGCCCGGACCAATCGACGGCGCACGAGACGCCGCGGCACGCGCAGGCACGAATCAGAACGCTGGTGAGACGGCGGTTCTCGTGTCGCGCGCACGGGTACCGCCGTTTTTGGCGTCCGCAACCACACCGGAGACCAGGAGAGACCGATGCCGACCGATACGAAGCGCCAGGCAGTCGCCGAGCTTGCAGAGCTGCTCCGCGGCAGCACCGCGATGGCCGTGGCCGACTACCGCGGCCTGAAGGTCTCGGAGATGCAGGCCGTGCGCCGCACGCTGCGCGAGGGCGGCGTGCAGCTCCACATCGCTAAGAACCGGCTGCTCAAGATCGCCGCCGACGAGGCGGGCCGGTCGGACCTCAAGCCGATGCTCTCCGGTCCCACGGCGCTCGCCACCGTCGATGGTGACGAGGCCGCCCTGGCGCGCACCCTCGCCGACGCGCTCCGACCATACTCGCGCGTCGTCTCCGTCCGCGGCGGGATGCTCGGCGACCGGGCCATCGATGCGTCTCAGTTGGCGCGTCTCGCCACCCTTCCGTCCCGCGAGATCCTGCTCGGCAAGCTCGCCGGCGGAATGGCGGCACCGCTCACCGGCATGGCGGGCGTGCTCGCCGCGAACCTGCGCAACTTCGTCGGCGTGCTGAATGCCGTCACCGAACACAAGCGATCCACCGAGGGCGCGGCCTGACCGGCCGCGCCCTGCAGACCACGACAGGAGACACCACCATGGCGACCAAGACCCTCAGCAACGAAGAGATCCTCGAGGCGATCGACACGAAGACGGTGCTCGAGCTCAGTGAGCTCGTGAAGGCGTTCGAGGACCGCTACGGCGTCACCGCCGCCGCACCGGCTGCCGCTGCGGCCGGGCCTGCCGGCGGCGGCGACGGTGCGGGCGCACCCGCCGCGGCCGAGGAGCAGACCGAGTTCGAGGCCGTGCTCACCGAGGTCGGCCCGAACAAGATCCTCGTCATCAAGGCCGTCCGCGAGCTCACCGGCCTCGGTCTCAAGGAGGCGAAGGACCTCGTCGACGCCGCCCCCAAGGCGGTCAAGGAGGGCGTCACCCGCGAGGAGGCTGAGCAGGTCAAGGAGAAGCTCACCGAGGCGGGAGCCACGACCGAGATCAAGTAGCTCCTCGGCCGGGCGGTAGTGGCTCAATATCAACCGTTCATCCGTTCTATTCGGGCGGTGAGCGGTGAGGCGTCTATTCGGGCGGCGCAAACTTCGCTCTGATGCGCCCGCCGCTGGGCCACATGACTTCCAACTGATCAGCCGAGAAGATGCCAGGGGGAGGCCACTCTACTTCGTCGGTCTTGTGCGGCCATATCTCTCGCAGGAAGTTAGCCGTTCCGCCCTCGATGCTCAACGCAAACGTTTGCGTTGGCATGGGAAGGTGGGAGAACCCCACCGGGGAGTACAGGACAAACAGAAGGTAGCCGATGCTGAATACCTGAACTATCCCAACCGGTGGATCGTCCGCTCCGACCCATTGAGTGGCGACGAAACTAATAAGCTTCGCAGGCTTGGCATCAACTGCGCCGATCCACACTTGGGTTTGCGGCGGTGGCTCGCTGCGCTCACGCATCCACCGAAATGGGCTTGGGCCGGCATCAGGGGCCTGCTCGCCTCGGATGTAGCCCACCGACCTTTCGATGAGCCACGAGGTCTTGGCGGCCCACAGCGCAACAACAAGCTGGACTGGCTTAGACATCGCAATCGGCCCAAACCCATTCATGGGCAAGAGCATGACGGACCGAAAGGCCCGTTCTAGGTCATGCAGCCAGCGGCCGTTGCACTCCACACAGACTTGGCGGATCTTCACGTCCAGCTCGGGAACTGTTCGGACTGGCGCACCTCTGGTCGAATAGGTGATGGTGCCCCGGATACTCATGGCGCGGTGGAGCCAGCGTGGGTAGACGTGTTCTGCGGTCAACTTTACGCCAGTTTGGCCACAGAACAGACAAGCCTTGGTGCTTCCCGCCATGCCGTGAGAGTCTATCGGTACCGCCTCTCACGCATCAGGGTGCGCCTAGCCGGGGCTGTACGGCTCGGGCTTCTCCGCGACCCTGCCCAGTGCCTCTCGGGCATCGCTCGCGACCAGTTCCTCGATGGATGGTCGAGATTCAGCGGGACGAGGTTCTGGCATCGGCACGTCACCGCCGAACAGGCCCGTTTCTGGTGTCACCAAGTCGGCCTTGCCTTCGAGCAAATCCGCCACCTTCAGCAGTTCGATCGTAATGCCCTTCGTCTTCGCTCGCGCCGCTTCCTCGAAGGCATCCCGGCTGAAGCTGAAGCCAACGATGTAGCCCTTCTTCTTCCCGGTGCGGTCGATGGCCGTCTGGAACGCATCCACGGTCGGCCTACCGACGCCGGACTGCTTGACCTGGATGGGCAGATGCTCGAAGAAGCTGAAGCCGTCTATTCCCATGTCTCCGCTTTTCTTTGGCGAATGGGAACCGTTCATGCGATTGATGACCCAGTTCTGGAACTCGAATGGCTTCAAGGCGTGGAGCTGCTCTTCGGAGACAGGCAAGCCGACCAGCTTGATGCCCGTCGCGCCTACCTTCGCAAGGCGACGGCTCTCAAGATCCACGGCCGTCGGGCTAATGTCGATGCCAACCCATTGCCGGCCGAGCCGTTGCGCCGCTACCAGGGTGGTACCGCAACCGCAGAAGGGGTCGAGCACGATGTCGTCGCGGTTGCTGCTGGCGGCGATGATCTTTTCCATCAGCGCCTCCGGCTTCTGAGTCGGGTAGCCGAGCCGCTCCTTAGACCGCGACGACAAGGTGATCTCCCAAACGTCATCGGCCAACTTCCCGGCCGGGTCGATGTAGTACCGCTTGTCGAACTTGTTCTGGAGCCGGTAGACGCGGCCCTCTTCGTCCGTCTGCCATTTCTTGAGGGTCGCTTCGGGCCACGGTTCGCGCGGATGGTTCCAGGTCACGAGAGAAGGCTTGCGGGCCGCGTAGCGGAAGATCGTGTCGTGGTTTCGATGGAGCGTCTTTTTGGGAGCGCCGCTAGAAGTCTGGTAGTGCCAGATGATCTCGTTCAGGAAGTTGTCGCGCCCGAAGATGTCATCGAGCATAACCTTGAGGTAGTGCGAGGCATGCTCGTCGCAATGGAGGTAAAGGGTGCCTGTCGGCTTGAGAATGCGATGCAGCTCGATGACCCGCTCGCGCATCCACTCGATGTAGACGTGGATGCCCCCTTCCCACCGATCCTCGAACGACCGAACCTCGGCCTCGTCGCCCCAGATGACCTCGTAGTTGCGGTTCGAGAAGAACGGCGGGTCCAGGTAGATCAGGTCAACGCACTCAGCCGGGAACTGTGCCAGCCGGTGGAGGTTGTCATCGCAGTAGATGACGCCGGTTTCGAGGTAGCCGATAGGTGCCACGCTCCGGAGCCTAGCAGCCTAGTCGAGCAGTTCGGCGATCTCTTGGACGGTCCAAACATGGTCGGCCACGCCAGCGGCCATCGCGGGCGTCATCTGCTTGCCAAGCGAGGAATGCGCTCGGGCGAAGTTGTAGTGCATGAAGTGCAGGCTCACCATCGCCGCGTGATTCTCGACCTTCTTGGAGAACCCATTGGTGAGGCGCGTGAAGCGGCGCATCGACATTCGCATGTGGAGGTTGTGCCGCTCCACGTAGGAAGTCGAGATGCGCTCCGGGTCCGGGTCGCCATTGAGGATGCGAACCTCTTGTCCGGTGACCTTGTTGGGGGAATAGCGGCGGGCTGTTGGACTGGCATCCTCGGACCGCTCGATCCCGTACTGCTTGATCAGCTGGGCGTAGTCGACATCGGCTCCGAACACGTACTCGACGGCTCCCTTGTAGGCAACGTGCCCATCGGTGGTCAGTTGGATACGGTTCGCCAGCCGGGAGCGGAGGTCGGTGAGGAAGTCCACCGCTTCCATCTCTCCGCGCCAGCCGACCAGCCACGACGCCACCAGCTTGGTATCGGGGTCAATCGCGGTCCACGTCCACACGTCGCCGTAGCCCCACGCTCCCGCGTACTTCTCGGGCACGTTCTTGGCCTTGGCATGAACGAAGGACCAAATCTCGTCGCACTCGATGCGGGTCGAGGGCAGGTTACGCAGGGTGCGGTCCTGGAACTCGGAGACGGCTTGCCCCAGGTTGACGAGCAGTGTCGTGATCGTGTTCCGCGCAGCGCCGGTCAAGCGGGCGGTGGAGCGGATGGAGTTCCCCTCGACCAAGCACGCGATGATCTGCGCTCGTTCTGCAACGGAAAGACGATTCATATTGACACTATGCGTGAGAGTCGTGACAACAGCGTGTCACGATGCGTGAGAGGGGTTGAGTGGAGGGTGAGGGAATCGAACCCTAAAGGCCAACTTGACAGGTTGTCTCCGGCACCTACCGGTCACCCCCCATACGAGGGTACCAGCGACAACCCTTGCGCCGACATGGCACAATGGTCTCGACAGGTTGTCTGGGGTAGAGATACCCAAGGCAGGAATGGACCGGTAGACAACGGGGCTGGCCAGACCCGTGAGTCGCCGGTCCTTCCTTATGCGCTAGGGCTGTTCCCTCGCCCACCGGGCCTTAGCAGCTCGCCGCGCACTCTCGCTGCGCTGCTCGGCGGTCATGTTCGCCGCCCGAGCCTTGCCACCGATGATCCCCCCAAGGTGCCCACGCGCAATCGCCGCCGGGTCCTTGACGTGGACCGGCACGGGCGTGCGCTGACCAGTCGCCAGGTCCACGATGGCCTTGGCTCGTTGGTTCGGGTCGCGGGGCATTCGAGATCGCTGCATAGCCCCGCAAGCATAGCGGCGGAGATGCGTGAGAGGCAACTAGACCCGCGATTCAAATTGAGCCACTACCGGCCGGGCGGTAGTGCATCAGTTTGAGAAGCCCTCCGCTTGACGATGCTTGAGCCGGTCAAGCATGATGGCCGGGTGAAGAAGTCCCAGATGCCTCGCGACGTGAGCCAACGCGCGAAGGCGACACTCGACCTGTTCCTCGGTGAGCGTCAAGCCGAGCCGCAACCAGAGAAGGACCCGCGAGCCGTCGAGCTAGGCCGCCAGGGTGGCCTCAGGGGCGGTCATGCTCGCGCTGCGAAGCTCACTTCTGAGCGCCGCTCTGAGATTGCCCGTAAGGCGGCTGCGGCTCGCTGGGATTCTCAAACGCGCTGAGTTGCCTAGTCCACGAGGGCGCTCCGATCATGAGCGTCGGATCACCGCCAACCTTTCCTGACTTTTCCCATAGCCCCTCGTCATTCGTGTGCATGACAGGGCAATGAGCCTCAAGCGCCGATGCGACTTGAATCGCATCCCTCGGCGAGATGCCATCCCTTGCGAGGTCACGAGCCACTCGCGCCGTCAGGCGGCTCAGTTCGACGACGATGAGAGGCGGGTCGAACAGCCGGTCGATATCAGCGTCGCGACTTCGGTCCACGCGGCCATCGATGCGGACGAAGTAGACCTCGGCAATCGTCAA
>Ga0208612_1000771_pt1 | contig 13545 bp, 12 predicted proteins | sample AntDryMetagUQ889_FD_188089 | JGI IMG/M metagenome (GOLD analysis project Ga0208612, IMG submission 188089) | Polar desert microbial communities from Antarctic Dry Valleys - UQ889 (SPAdes) | ecosystem: Environmental > Terrestrial > Soil > Desert | place: Antarctic Dry Valleys | collected 2008-12-31 | reverse complement strand
GGTGCGCTCACCGGGCGGACGCTGCGCTTCGCGCGAGTGACCGGCGCCCACGAGGACGCTCACGTGGCGTTCCTCCGCCAGGCCCTCGGAAGCGCGGCGATCGCGCGGCCACAGTTCAACTTCATGGGGACGACTACCAACAGCCAGCGGTTCATCGCCACCGCTGTGACGCTCGAGGAGACCGGCGTGGCCGCCTACAAGGGCCAGGCCCCGCTGATCGAGACCCCGGCGGTGCTCGGGGCAGCACTGACCATCCACTCAGTCGAGGCCCGGCACGCGGCCTGGGTGCGCCGCATCGCCGGGATGCGCCCGGTCATCGGGCCGGCCGACGCCGCCCTCACCCGCGAGCAGGTGCTGGCGGCGGTGGGGGCGACGGGCTTCATCGTCGGCTGAGCGACGGCCGCGAGGTAGGACCCGCCGGCGAGCGACCCGCGCTCGCCGGCCCGGCTGGCCCGTGGCCAGCGCCCGCTTCGTGTGGCGCTCGTCGTCGTGCTCCCTTAAGGTTGCGAGCCGATGAAGTTCATCTCCGGCATCAAGAACGTGCTCATCGGGCTGGGGTTCGTGCTCGGCGCCGTCATCGTGATCGGCGTCGTCACGGGTAGCTTCTTCTACTACACGCAGTGTCCGTTCGGGATCGACCGCACGGGGCTGCCCTACGCGGAGTGGCGGCCGAAGCTCATCCCCTTCTTCTGGCAGGCGCCCGAGGGCTGCCTGTCGGACCACGCGGTGCGGGTCTTCCTCGGCGAGGTGGGGATCATGGACGACGCGACCCCCCGGGTGCCTCGCCTGCCCGGCTAGGCGGCATTCACCCGCCTCGCGCCAGCGTCTCCGTCATCCGGTCCTGCAGACGCCGGGCGGCCGGCGGCGACACCCCGTTCATCAGGAACGAGAAGGACACGTTGCGCCCGCCCCGGGTGCGGCAGTAGCCGGAAAGGGTGCTGACCCCGGCCAGCGTCCCGGTCTTGCCCCGGCAGTTCCCGCGGGCGGCGCCCCCCGTCATGCGACGGCGCAGCGTGCCGTCGCGCCCCGCCACCGCGAGCGACTCGAAGAACGAGGGGAAGCTCGGGGTGGAGCGCACCCCCTCGAGCAGGCGGACCACGGCCTGCGGCGACGCGCGGTTGCCGCGTGAGAGTCCCGATCCGTCCACGAGGCGCGCGCTCGCCCCGCGCTGGCGTGCGAAGACGGTGGCCTGCCGCGCCCCGGCAGCGGTGGTGCCGCCTCCTCCCGAGCGGGCCCCCAGGCCCTTCAGGAGGATCTCGGCGAAGAAGTTGTCCGACGGCTTGTTGGTCAGGGCCGCGAGCCGGCCGAGACCGGGGGAGGAGACCTTCGTCACCTCCACCGCCCCGCCCGGCGCGCGCCCGGCGCGCGGCCGGCCGGCCACCGAGACGCCCGCCTGCTCGAGCGCACGGTCCAACACGCCGGCGGTGAACGCCGGAGGGTTTGACTGGAAGGCCCGGCCGGAGGGATTGGCCAGGCCACGGTTGAAGGGCAGGGCACTCAGCGGGCCGACGTAGATCGACGGTCGGTAGCCCGACGCGGGCCCGCCGCGGCGCGAGTCGAACAGGGCCTCGTCGCCCACCACTGCACCCGTGACCCGGGTGACGCCGGCAGCGCGGACCTGCGCGGCCAAGGTCTCCACCGACGCGGCGCCCGAGCCGTATGCGCGGCGCACGAAGGCCGCGCTGCCGAAGGCCGGATCTCCACCGCCGCGCACGTAGAGGTTGCCAGAGACCACGCCGCCGGAAGGCGCGCCGGCGCTGAGGACACGGGTCTCGAAGGTGGCGTCGGGGCCGAGGCGCCCGAGCGCGGCCGCGGTGGTGAACAGCTTGGCGTTCGAGGCCAGGACCCGCGGCGTGCCGGCGCGACGCGCGTAGAGTGGACGCCGGCCCTCGGCCACGTAGGCACCCGAGGACGGTCCGGCCTGGCGCATCGCACGGTCGAGGGTGCTCCGCAGCGCGTCCTGTGCCGCGGCTGGCCCGGGGACCAGGCACAGCCCGAGGATCGCCAGGCCGAGGGTCCGGAACAGCCGCTCGCGTGAGGTCGCTCCCATCTCGGAGGTAAGGACCGCGGAGGAGCCCTAAGTTGCGATAATCGAGGTCGTGCCAAAGGTGGTGAGCCTCGAGAAGGCCTCGGGCCGTCCCACGAGCGGGGGCCCGGGGGCGCGCCGGCGAAGGCGCCGGCCCCGTACCGCGCTCGTGCTCGGGGGCGGAGGGGTCACCGGCGGCGTCTACGAGATCGGCGCCCTGCGTGCCTTCGACCTGCTGGCCGTCAACCGCACGGCCAACGACTTCGACGTCTACGTGGGCACGAGCGCGGGCGCGATGGTGGCGAGCCTGGCCGCCAACGGGGTCACCCCCGAGGAGATGATGCGGGTGATCAACCAGCAGGCGCCGACGCCCTTCCGCGAGCTGAACATGGGCTCGGTGCTGCGCCCCAACTACCGCGAGCTGGCCCGGACCGCCGCGCTAATGCCCCTGCGCCTGGTGGGCCTGGCCCGCCAGCTCGCGGGCCAGATCGGGACGATGGGAGCGATGGACCTGGTGCTCGGCATGGCCGAGGGCCTGCCCTCGGGGCTCTACGACGGCTCGCCGCTCGAGGCCTACCTCGCCGATGCGCTCGACCAGGCCGGTCGCACCAACGACTTCCGCGGCCTCGCCGGCGAGCTGTACGTGACGGCCACCGACCTCGACAACGGCGAGCGCGTGGTGTTCGGCGGGCCCGGCAACGACGACGTGCCGATCTCGGAGGCCGTCGCCGCCTCCGCCGCCCTTCCGATGGTCTTCCGTCCGCGCGAGATCCGAGGCCGCCACCTCGTGGACGGCGGCATCCGCTCCACCACGAACCTCGACCTCGCGGTCGAGCGGGGGGCGAAGCTCATCCTCGTCATCAACCCGCTGGTCCCCTACGTCAACGACCTCTCGTCGACCATCGACACCCCGGCGGGCACGCGTGTGCGGCGGATCTCCGAGATGGGCTTCGCACAGATCGGCTACCAGTCCTTCAAGCTGCTCGCCCACCAGCGCCTCCACGAGGCCGTGCACCAGTGGAAGGAGCGCTACCCGGGCGTAGACATCCTGCTCATCGAGCCCGATCCGAACGACGAGCTGATGTTCGAGACCAACATCCTCAACTTCACCCGGCGCGTGGACATCGCGCGCCACGGCTTCGAGTCGGTGACGATGAAGCTGGCGCGCGACTACGAGCGGCTGCGCTCGATCCTCTCGCGCCACGACATCGAGATCTCGCTCGCGCGCGTGCGCCGGGTGACCGAGCAGGCCGAGCGCGTCCCCGAGCGCACGCGGGCCTGGCGGCGCATCTTCGAGCAGACGACCGGCGCTCTGCTGCGCCAGTCCGAGGAGGGTTAGCCGAGCCGCCGGCCGGAGGGCGAGCGCTCCGCCGAGCTCCGCGGCTCGCCGCCGGCGGCCGAGCTGAGCGCTGACAGGAGGCGCTCGGTGGCGGCGGCTCCCCGGATCGAGGCGCGCACGTGACGCTCGTCGCCGAGCGGTCCCCCGGCGGCCACCAGCACGCCGGCGCGCTCGAGGCGGGCGGCGAGGTCCGCCCCCGGCACGCCGGCCGCGCGCATCCACACGAAGTTCGCCTGGCTGGGCGGCGCATCGATGCCGATCCCCGGCAGCTCGGAGAGCACCCGCTCCCGTCCCTCGATCACCGACGCACGCCGCCGGAGCACCTCGTCGGTCCCCAGCCTCAGCGCCTGGCCGAGTCCGGCCTGGGTGAGGGCGTTCACCCCGTGCGCGGGGCCGATGGCCTCGAGCAGGGAGGAGGCCTCAGAAGCGCCGACGGCGTATCCGCCGCGCAGCCCGGACAGGCCCCACACCTTCGAGAACGTGCGGAAGACCAGCAACCGCGGGTGGCGCTCCACGAGCGCGAGGCAGGCATCGGCGGGCTCTGCGTCCTGGAAGTCGACGTAGGCCTCGTCGAGGAGCACGTGGGCCTGCTCGGGCAGGGCGGCCAGCAGCTCGTCGAGCTCCGCCGAGGGCATGTAGCCGCCGGTCGGGTCGTTCGGGTTCGCGATGGCCAGGACGCGTGTGCGTCCCGAGGTCGCGGCCAGCAGGGCGGCGGCGTCGGGGGCGCCGTCGCGCACGTCCACCGCCACCGGTCGTGCCCCCGCGCGCGAGGCCATGGCCGGGAACAGGGGGTAGGACGGCCACGGCGTGACGAGCTCGTCGCCCGGGGAGAGCAGCAGGTAGGCGGCGGTCTGGATGAGCTCCGCCGCCCCGTTTCCGACCGTGACCTGATCGGGTGGGACCCCGTGGCGCTCCGCCAGGCGCTCGCACACGGCGCCCGCGGTGGGATCGGGGTAGCCGTTCAGCCGTCCGCGGGCCATGGCGATGGCCGCGTTCGCCACCTCGGCGTTGGGAAGCTCCGGCCATTCCGTACCGGCCAGGTCGACCGTGGGCAGCTCCGTCAGCGCCTTCGCACGCTCGCGGGCGCGTCGCTCCCTGAGGCCACGATTGACCTCCTCCGGATCGATCTCCGCGTAGCGGCGGTAGTAGTCGAGCAGGCCCACCGGGCTACGGCGTGAGCACGGGACCCGGTCCGCCGAAGACCATGAACCAGAAGAGGTAGCCGGTCACGGCGATGGTCAGCGAGACGACGAAGATCCACTCGAGCGCGCCGTCCTGCTGATCGTGTCCGGCCGCTCGCCGTACGAGCCGCCACGCGTAGTCGATCCGCTTGAGCACGGCGATGCTCACCAACATCGAGACCAGCATCCCGAGGAAGGCCGACAGCAGGCCGAGCTCCACCCACCCGGAGTAGTACTCGACGTAGGAGCCGATCCAAAGCCAGGCGAGCGGCTGCGGGCCCCACAGCGAGATGCCGAGGGCGCACTCGACGGAGAGGATGCCCACGGCGAGCACCTCGTCGAGCGCGCGTCGCGTCGGAGTCGCCTGCCCGGGAGGGGTGTGGAACCGCACCGGCGCCGTGCCGGGGCGCCGGCGCAGGAACATGCCGCCGGTCTGCTTCGGGTCGTTGAGGGGCACGCGCGTCAAGGGTGGCACACGGGACACTCGTGGACCTCGGGTTGGTTGACCGCAGCGGCGGATCGCGGCGGGGTCGCCCAGGCCTACGCCGCGTACAGCCGCTCGACGTCCGCGGCGTAGCGCTCGACCACGACGTTTCGCTTGACCTTCAGGGTGGGCGTCAGCTCGCCCGCCTCCTGGGTCAGGTCGTCGGCCAGCAGCTTGAAGCGCTTGACCTGCGCGACGCGGCCCACGCGGGCGTTCACCTCGTCCACCGTGCGCTGCACCTCAGCGAGCATCTCCGGCGAGTCGGCCACCTCCTCGACCGCCAGGCCGTTCTGCTCGGCGAAGGCCGGAGCCTCGTCGGGGTCGAGGGTGAGAAGGGCGACCAGGTAGGGCCGGCGATCGCCGATCACGACGGCCTGGGAGATCCACCGGCTCTGCTTGAGCCCGCTTTCGAGGTTCGACGGGGTGATGTTCTTTCCGCCGGCGGTGATGATGATGTCCTTCTTGCGCCCGGTGATGAAGACGTAGCCGTCTTCGTCGATCCGGCCGACGTCCCCGGTGAGGAGCCACCCATCGACCAGCGCCTCGCGGGTGGCCTGCTCGTTCTTGTAGTAGCCCTGGAAGATGTTCGGTCCCCGGAGCAGCAGCTCCCCGTCCTCGGCGATCCGCGCCTCGACGCCCGGGATGGTCCTTCCGACCGAGCCGAAGCGACATTCGTCGAGCGTGTTCGCGGTGGCCGCGGTCGAGGTCTCGGTCATCCCGTATCCCTCCAGCACGCGCACGCCGCACGCGTCGAAGAACTCGAGGATCTCGGGGGCGATCGGCGCCGCGCCGGTGACCGCCTCCCGCATCCGTCCGCCGAACAGGTCGCGCACCTTGGAGAGCACGAGGCGATCGGCCAGCCGGTGGCGCACCCGCAGGCCGGGGCCGGGCCGGCGGCCCGCGCGCTCGAGTGCGCGCACCCGACGCCCCGTGGCCACCGCGCGGCGGAAGATCTCCCGCTTGATCCCGCCGGCCTCCTCCGCCCGGGCCGAGGCGGTGGTGTAGACCTTCTCGAATACGCGGGGCACCGACGGGAACGTCGTCGGCCGGACCTCCGCGAGGTTGGGCACGATCTTCTCGGGGTCACGCTCCCAGTACGCGATCACCCCGCCGAGGTCGATGGCCACGAACTGCACGAGTATCGCGAAGGCATGGGCCAGCGGGAGGAAGAGGTAGACCACGTCGCCGCCGCGGAGCGTCCCGTTCGCCGCCACGGCGTCGGCGACCGCGCGGTAGTTCCCGTGGCTGAGGATGCACCCCTTCGGCGGGCCGGTGGTGCCGGAGGTGTAGATGAACAGGCACGGATCGTCGGGGTCGATCGCGGCCGTGCGCTCGTCGAGCTCCGCCGGGTCGCGCTCCCGCCCGTGCTCGCGCAGGGCCTCGAGCGCGGTGGCACCATCGGGCTCGGCGCCGCCCGGGTCGAAGACGATGACGTGCTCGAGCGCGGGTAGCCGCTCGGCGACCTGACGCACCTTCGCCAGCTGCTCGACATCCTCGACGAACACCGCGCGAGCCTCGGCGTGCTCCAGCACGTAGTGGCACTCCTCGGGGGAGCTCGTCTGGTAGATCGACACCACCGCGGCTCCGGCGCGCAGCGCACCGAAGCAGGCGAGCGTCCACTCTGGGCGGGTGTTCGCGAGGATGGCGACGCGGTCGCCGCGCTCGAGGTCGAGGCCGATCAGCCCGAGCCCGATCTCCTGCACCGCTTCGGCGAGCTCGGCGTAGGAGACGTCGATCCAGCGCCCTTCCACCTTGTGCCGCAGCGCCGGCGCGCCGCCGTGGTGCTCGGCCGAGCGCACGACGAGGTCGGCCATCGTCCTCGAGCCGGAGCCCGCCGGCGGCGGGCTGACCGTGACTGCCTCCAAAGTTCGCTGCCTTCCGTCCTGGCGTGGTGGGCGCCGGGATGTTAGGAGGAGCGGTCAGACGGCCCAGCCGCGCGAACCACCAAGGGAATTATTCAGGACCGGCAACTTTCCCTTGCATACAGGGTCTGGTGCGATCTCGCCCTGGAGACCGCCCCTCCGGGTTCGGCTAGGCGCGCGCCGAGGCCCCGGCGGCGGGCGTAGCGGCGGAGGGCTGCGAGTGCGCCAGTGAGGCGAGGAAGAGCGTCTTGTCGATGCGGCCCTGGAAGATCGGCACTCCGAGCTCCATACAGCGAGCGATCACCTCCCGCCGGTGCATGCCGGCCTCGCGCGCGAGCTCGGTGGGCGTCAGGTGAACCGCCATCGAAGCACTTCCTCCTTCTCGCTTTCAGCTGATCCCGGCAACTTACCCGTTGTGCCGGATGGCGCACGGCCGTATCCGCATCTTGCGGACGAACGTCGGCCGCGAAGCGCTCGGGCCCGCGCGTCCGGCACTCAGCACTCGGCCTCGAGCCCGATCGGCGCCCCCTCACACCGGGTTCGGCACCGCCTCGAAGCGGTGCTCCACCCCGAAGCGCTCGGCCAGCAGCTCGCCGAGCCGGCGCACCCCGAAGGTCTCGGTGGCCCAGTGGCCGCCGGCCAGGAACGTGACGCCGCGCTCGCGCGCCTCGGCCATCGCCGGCTCCGAGGGCTCGCCGGTGATGAAGGCGTCGACGCCCAGGGCGGCCGCTTCGGCGAAGTACGACGCGCCGCCCCCCGAGAGCACGCCCACGCGGCGGACCGTCTCCGGACCGCCCTCGAGCACCAGCGGCGCGCGACCGAACGCAGCGCCGCATCGCTCGACGAGCTCTCGGAGGGGGATGCCGCCACCATCGCCGACGCAGCGGCCGACCCACCCGATGGTCCGCCCCCCGTGCTCGGCGAACGGCTCGGCCCGCTCGAGGCCGAGCGCCTCGCAGATCAGCGCGTTGTTGCCCACCTCGGGGTGCGCGTCGAGGGGGAGGTGGTAGGCGGCCAGGGAGAGGTCGGCGGCGAACAGGGCCTCGAGGCGGCCCTTCTGCTGGAGGTCGAGCACTCGAGGCTGCTTGTCCCACAGGATCCCGTGGTGGCAGAGGACGAGGTCCGCGCCCGCGGCAGCCGCGCGGTCGAACAGCTCGCGGTGCGCGGAGACCCCGGTCACCACGACCCCCACCTCCCCGACGCCGGGCACCTGGAGGCCGTTCGGGCCGAAGTCGGGCCACTCGCGCGCGTCGAGGAGCTCGTCGAGGAAGGCGATCAGCTCGTCGCGCCCGGCCACCGTCCGCCACGGTAGAGCACCCGTCGGGTTACCCTTCCTCGATGGTGTCGCGCGTGGACGACGAGGCAGAGGCCAGAGCGGTGCATGGCGCCGGCGGAGAGGCGGAGGAGCCGCCCGCCGAGCTGCTCGGCGACGAGCTGCTCGAGTCCTTGATGGACACCAACCTCTACTCGATGGGCGCGTTCTTCTCCGACCAGCACCCCGAGCTCGTCGACGAGGTCATCGAGTGGAGCGAGGCCATCGAGCGCGACGGGCTCCGCGGGTACGCCGACGACCACGACCTGACCGTCGAGGAGTGCTTCAAGACCCTGCTCACGGGCCTCGCCGTGCGTTACTACAAGGCGGTGGCGGCATGAGCTCGCGCGAGGTCGAGCCGGCGGGACGCGGCGGCCTGGTTCGTCCCCGGCGAGGGAAGATGATCGCGGGCGTCTGCGCGGCCATCGCGCGCCGCTTCGGGATGTCGGCGGGCCTCGTGAGGTTCCTGTTCCTGGTCTCCTGCATCCTGCCCGGGCCGCAGTTCGTCATCTACCTGGCCGGTTGGATCCTGATACCCAGGGAGAGTTGACCGGCACGCTGCCGAGCGCCGCCGGCTCCGAGCCGCTCTCCGTCGAGGCGTCGGACATCACGGTGCGGGTGGGCTCCGGGTCCGGCTCCCGAATCACCTGGGAGCGGCCGAACTTCGTGCTCAGGGACGAGGGTCGTCACCAGATCCTCGCCCGCTCCTCGTTGCGCTTCGAGCTCGGAGAGCTCGCCGCGGTGATCGGCGAGAGCGGGGCGGGGAAGACCACGCTCCTGCGCACCCTCGCCGGGGTCACGAGCCCGACCCGTGGGCAGGTCATGGTCGGCGGGCGCCCGGTGCGCGAGGTGCGCGGCCAGATCGGCTACGTGCCGCAGGAGAGCATCGTGCACGACGGGCTAAGCGTGCGGGAGGCCCTTGACTACGCCGCCCGCCTGAGGTTGCCGATGACCGCACGGCGAGCCGACATCGATGCGGCGGTCGCGCGCGTGCTCGACGAGCTCGACCTCGGCTCCCAAGCCCGTGTGCGGATCAGGAGCCTCTCGGGCGGCCAGCGCAAGCGTGTGGCCGTGGGCACGGAGCTGCTGAACCGTCCCGGACTGCTGTTCCTCGACGAGCCCACCACCGGGCTCGATCCCGCGCTCGAGGCGCGGCTCATGGGTCTCTTCCGCACCCTGGCCGACCATGGGAGGACGCTGGTGGTGGCCACCCACGCGACGAGGAGCCTGAGCCTCTGCGACAAGCTTGCGGTGATCGGCCGGGGCGGCAACCTCGCGTTCTTCGGAGCCCCCGAGGAGAGCCTGCGCTTCTTCGGGGTCAGCTCCTTCGACGCCATCTACCAGGCGCTGCTCGACCGCCCGGCGCACCGCTGGCGCAGCGAGTTCGAGCAGCGCGGGGCGCGGTCGCGGAACGATCTCCCGGCGCACGGGGTGGAGCCCGTCCCGTCCGGCGAGCCTCCGGCCGGGTCCGAGCAGGAGCCCGGGAGGGACAGCCGGCGGCCAACGCCGGCGAGCCCACTGCCCGGGCCCGAGGAGACCTCGGCGCAGCCCGGGAGGAGCCCGCGACGCCCGCTCCGCCGTGTGGCGCGGCACACCCGCGCGCTGTCGGCCCGCTACGCGCGGCTGTTCCTGCGCGACCGCCGCACCCTCTTCCTCCTGCTCCTCCAGGCTCCACTCATCGCCGGGGCGATCGTCTCTGTCTTCGATCCCTCGGTGTTCCTCCGCCGGGACCTGCGCGTCGACCCCGAGCTGGTGGACCTCGCCGAGCGCCTCGGCGCCGATGCTCTGCGCCAGCTCGAGATCGGCTCGCTGCTCGAGCTGCTCAAGGACGCGGGCAGCAACCCGCTCCGGGCGGCGCAGCTTCTGTACGCGCTGGTGATCGCGGCGATCTTCCTCGGCTCGATCAACTCCGCGCGGGAGGTGGTCAAGGAGCGGGGCATCGTGGAGCGAGAGTCCGCCGCGGGCGTCGGGTCCGGGTGCTACCTGGCGTCGAAGCTCGTGGTGCTCCTCGCCCTCGTCGTCGCACAGGTGGCGCTCATGTGCGCCGTCGTCTTCGTGTTCCGGCCTCTGGACGCGCCCGACTCGGCACACGTGATGGTGTTCGGCACGCTGGTCCTGGTGGCCTTCGCCGCGGTGGCGATGGGGCTCCTGATCTCGGCCGCCACCCGGACCCAGGAGCAGGCGATCGGAGTCATCCCCCTCACGCTGATCCCGCAGCTCCTCTTCACCGGTGCGCTCGTGCCCGTGGCGCAGATGGGAGAGCCCGTGGCCACGATCAGCGCCGTCGCCTACGGGCAGTCCGCGTTCGCGGGGCTGGGGGCGGCGATCGACCTCAACGCGCGTATCGCCGACAACCCGGCGTTCGCCCGGCTCGACGAGTTCGGCACGAGCTTCTTCGCGGTCGCCCCGGCCGACGTCGTCGCGTCGCTCGGCGGGTTCCTCCTCGCGTTCCTGCTCCTCACGCTCGTCCTGCTGCCCCGGCGCCGCAAGCCGGCGCGCTAGAGCCGGCGCGGCAAACGGCGGGCTGGCCGGCGGGGGCTCAGGCCGCGGCCGTGGGAAGGGAGCCTCCCTCCCCCAGGGCGGAGCGCAGCGTCTCGGCGAGGGTCCGCGGGCGGACGTCGAACAGCGCGGCCCCCGAGCCGTCGGTGACCACGGTCTCGGTGGAGAGGCCCTCGACCAGAGGTCGGGCCACCCCGGCGTCGACCGAGGTGACCAGCCCGATCCACAGGGCGGAGAGGCGCGGCGAGAGCACGGGCACCGGCAGCTTCGGCCGCGGCGAGCGCCCGAGCGCGGCGGCCATCGCGTCGAGCATCTCGCGGTAGGAGAGCACGTCCGGACCGCCGATCTGCACCTCGCGCCCCTCCGAGGACGGCGTCTCGGGCGCCGCGGCGAGGTAGGTGAGCACATCGTCGATCCCGATGGGCTGGGTGCGCGTGGACAGCCACGACGGGGCGATCATCACCGGCAGACGCTCGACCAGGTGACGGAGGACCTTGAACGACGCGCTCTCGGCGCCCACCACCATCGCAGCGCGGAAGTAGGTGAGCGGCGGCCCCTGTGCGCGCAGGGTCTCGGCGGTCTCGTGGCGGCTGCGAAGGTGACGCGAGGTCGGCTGCTGCCCGAGCCCGCCGAGGTAGACCACCCGTGAGACTCCCTCGTCGGAAGCCATCCGCGCGAATGCGCGGGCGGCGGCGCGCTCGCGTTCCTCGAAGTCCCCGTCGCCTCCGCGGCCCATGCCGTGGATCAGGTAGTAGGCGACGTCGACGCCCCGCCCCGCCCCCTCGAGGGTCTCTGGGCTGGAGACGTCCCCCTCGTGCAGCTCGAGCCCCACGCTCTCGAGGTGCCCGGCCTTCTCACGGTCGCGCACCAGGCAGCGCACGTCGGCGCCGCCCTCGGAGAGCCGCTCCGCCAGGTGGGACCCCACGAAGCCGGTGGCACCGGTGACGAGCGCGCGCATCTAGGTGGTTACGAGCGCCGAGAGCCCGCGGATGTACCTAGCGCAGTGGCTCGGTCTGGCGGTAGAGACGGGCGGTGACGTCGAACGCCGGCTTGCGCGCGCCGTTCTCCTCGATCAGGCCCTTGTTGTTGAACGGCGGGTTCGGCTGGGGGTTGCCGCCGTCCCACTCCGGGCGGACCTTGAAGTCACGGAGGATCCACGCGATCGCCCCGCCGATGTAGGGCTTGTCGTCGTAGGCGCGCACGTGGAAGTCCATGAAGTCGTTCTGGAACTCGAAGGTGCCCTTCTCGTCCACCGGGCCGTTGCGGTTCGACTCGGCTCCGAACTCCGTGACGAACAGCGACTGGCGGGGGTAGGACTTGTGCAGCGAGTCGAAGAACGGCCCCAGGTTGCTGCGGTCGGCCACCGAGCCGCCGGGACCCGGGTACCACCCGAAGTAGGAGTTCACCCCGAGGATGTCGAGCCGGCGGTAGATGCCCGGCCGCGGCAGGCCCGGGTAGCCCGCGAAGTCGATCGAGGTCAGCCGGCTCGGGTCGAGGCGGTTGGCCAGCCGGTCGGCCGCTGCCACGTAGGCGTTCTGGTTGTCGGTCGGCCGGGCGCCGAGCTCGTTGGCCACCGACCAGACGAAGACCGAGGGGTGGTTCTGGTCGCGCCGGATCGTGTCCTCGAGGTACCGCAGGCCCTTCTCGCGGACGGACTTCAGCTTGATGAACTGGTCGCCCACCTGGTAGAAGGGGATCTGGTTGTAGATGAGGATCCCGGACCGGTCTGCCATCTCGTAGAACGAGGGGTGCAGCGGGTAGTGCGCACGGGTGACCGTGGCTCCGAGGTCGCGCAGCGAGTTGAAGATCTGGGCGCGCTGCGCCGGCCCGAGGGCAGCCCCCACGCCGGGCGCCTCCTCGTGGATGCTTGCACCCCGCAGCGCCACCGGGCGACCGTTCAGCAGCATGCGCCCCTCGCGGTTGACGTTGAAGGATCGGATCCCGAAGTGGGTGCGGAACGTCGAGCCTCCTGCCGAGGCGCGCGCGCGGTAGAGCTCGGGCGAGCCGGGCTCCCAGAGACGGGGGTTCGGGATCCGCACGCGGGCGCTCACCTGGCGGGTGCCGCGCCCGGGAAGGCTCACCTCGCGGAAGGGCACCCGACGGCCGGCCACGGTCGCGTTCAGGCGGACCGCCCCCCGTCCACCGCCCGCGCGGCGCAGCGTCGCGGTGACCACCGCGGTGGCCGCGCACCGCCGGCAGGGCAGGACCGGCCGGACGCCGAAGTCGACGATGTCGACGGTGCCCACGCGGCGCAGGTAGACCTCGCGGAGGATGCCGTTGTAGTTCCACCAGCCGCCGCCCGGCGCTCCGCTGGCCTGATCGCGGGCGCCCGGGAAGTCGGCGGCCTGGCGGCGGTTGTCCACGCGGACCACCAGGCGGTTGGTTCCGCGCTTCATCTTGCTGGCCGGAATCTCGAACGGGATGTCGTCGCCCTCATGGCGGCCGATCTCCCGGCCATTCAGGTACACCCGGGCGCGGAAGTTCACGGCCTCGAAGCGGAAGACGAAGTTGCGGCCGCTCGGGGGGCGGAAGTCCTTGCGGTACCAATTGACCGTGCCGCGCTGGCTCTCCGGGGAGTTGTCCTCGGCGTTCGAGGCGTTCGGGACGGTGATCCGGCTCCAGCCCTCCGCGGACGTCTGGCGCTGGAAGCCGCGGCCCACGCCGCGGTCCTCGGCGTCGGTGCGGAACAGCCAGGTGCCGTCCATCAGGTAGCGCCCACCGTGGCCGTCGGCGTAGAGAACGCGCTTGCTCGGCGTGGACACCTGCGCGACGGCGGGGCCGGCCAGGGCGGTGAGGAGGACGGCCCCGGTCAGGGCCATGAGGATCGGCAGTCGAGTCAGGT
>Ga0208612_1000769_pt1 | contig 13564 bp, 13 predicted proteins | sample AntDryMetagUQ889_FD_188089 | JGI IMG/M metagenome (GOLD analysis project Ga0208612, IMG submission 188089) | Polar desert microbial communities from Antarctic Dry Valleys - UQ889 (SPAdes) | ecosystem: Environmental > Terrestrial > Soil > Desert | place: Antarctic Dry Valleys | collected 2008-12-31 | reverse complement strand
CGACTCGTCCATGTAGCGGGCGAGCATCGCCGCGGCGCCCCTGAGCGGCGTCGCCTGGGCCGGCTTTGCGACCGCGGGCCGCTCCGCGGCGGCGGGTGGCTCCGCGACCGCGGGTGGCTGCACACTGACGGGTGGCTCCGCTACGACGGGTCGCTCGGCTGCCGCCGGCGCTCCTCCGTTCCCGAGGACTTCGAGGACGTCGGCCTTGCCGATGCGCCCGTCTCGCCCGCTTCCCCGCACGGTGGCGAGGTCGATCCCGTGAGCGGCGGCGATCCGCTTGGCGACGGGGGAGGCCCTCCTGCCGTCTTCCAGCTCGAGCTCGGGCTCCGGCTCGGCCGCCTGCGCCGCCTGAGGGGCGGGCGCGCTGGGCCCGGGGTCCGGCGCCTTCGCCCATGGGGCGCCGCTCGGCGCCAGCCGCGCGAGCACCTGTCCGACGCGGACCGTCTCGCCCGCATCGACGAGGATCTCCGCAAGCACCCCGTCCTGGGGTGCGGGTACTTCGGCGTCGACCTTGTCGGTCGAGATCTCGACGAGGGTCTCGTCGACTCGGACCTCTTCGCCGGCCTCCTTCGTCCACTCGAGCACGGTGCCCTCGGAGACGGACTCGCCCATCTGGGGCATGACAACGTCGACCGTGCCGGGCGCCATCGTCGTCGTCGGTCCACCGTTGCCGCGGCGGGGATCCTCCTCGCCGGGCTGCTCGGCCATCTGGTCAGCCTCGGTGGCCGCCGTCTCCAGGGTGGCCACCGACTCGCCCTCGCCGGCGGGATCGGTCGTCGCCGTTATCGGGATGGGCACGCCGTCCACGTCCCCCGGACCGTCGCCGTCGCCGTCGTCCCGGCCTCCGGCGGAGATCTCGGCGAGCAGCGCGCCGACCACGACCGTCTCGCCCTCGGGAGCGTGGATCCTGACCAGGGTCCCCCCGGCGGGCGCCGGGACTTCGGCGTCGACCTTGTCGGTCGAGATCTCGACGAGCGTCTCGTCGGGCGCGACCCGGTCGCCCTCCTGCTTGTGCCACTCGAGCACGGTGCCTTCCGACACCGACTCGCCCATTTTTGGCATCTCGACCCTGATGGTCGTGCTGACCGCCATGCGTTGCTAGGACTCTAGCGCGGGCTTCGACGGCCCGCCGTGCCTGGACGGCCGCTTGCGAGGCCACCCCCGACGCCCCGCCACGACGAAGCCCGCGGACCCGGCGAAGGGCCCCAGGCCGCCTATCACGGCGACCACCACCGCCAGCCAGAAGGGGATCGTCCGCCGACGAACAGCGGCCAGCGAAAGCAGCGAAAGGCAGATCCACATCAGTCCGTGCGTCCAGCCCAGAACCGCCTCCTCTCCGGCGAGCCCCGGCACGCTCCAGGCGACGAGCAGCCCGGTGAACACGGCCGAGTTGACGAACGAGAGCCCGCGCAGGAAGCCAAATGAGGTCATGCCGGAGATGCGACTGGGCTCGCGGACGGGAGCCTGGACAGGCAGCGCCACCGCGTCATGCCGCGAGCAGAGATGCGGTCCTGCGCAGCGGAGCGTGGGCCTCCTCCGGCCAGTGCGCGGGATCGGCCGGCCACCACGCGAAGGCGTCGTGCTCGTCGTCGGGCACGATCTCGGCCCCCTCCTCGAGCCAGGCCATGCCGACGAGGAGCACGAGCCCGGAGGGGAGGCGGACGAGCGCCTCGACCGTCAGGCGCTCGGGCCGGACCGACCACTCCTCCTCGAGCTCGCGCCCGAGGGTCGCGACAGGGTCCTCGCCGACCTCGACGGCGCCGCCCGCGCCGAGCGCCCAGCGTCCCGCCCACGTCGCGACCCACGGAGCCCGCCGGCCGGCGAGCCATCGTCCGTCGGCCGCTCGCGCGATGCACTGGGAGGCGAGGCTCTGGGCGGCCGCGTCCTCGACGAGGCGCAGTGACCACCGCGACGGCTGAAGCTCGAGACCTAGCCCTCGAGGATCGACCTCGAAGCTCGCCAGCCGCGCGCTCATCCCGTCATGGCTGGGCGAGCCGCGCTCGCGAAGCGCCTCGATCGCCGCGTCGGCGGCCGCCGACACCTCCGGCGCAGGCTCGAACTGGTCCTCGCGCCAACGCGTCTGGACCTGGCGCGGCTCCCACGGTCCACGGGCGATCACCTCGGGCTCGGGCATCTCCGACACCATACGGATGGGCCCGTCCTCCCCCGTCCCGTCCCGCGCCGCAGCGCTCGCCGACGGCCCCCTGGACGTGGCGCCGGGTCCTATGCGTTCTTCATCTTGCGGGTGTCGCGTGGCTCGAGGAAGGGTTCCTCCTCGGCCGGGTGACCGGCCTCGATCTGGCGGCCGCGCTCGAGCTCGGCGTTGAACTCGGCGCCGACGAGCACGGCGATGTTCGAGATCCACAGCCACGTCAGAAAGACGATCACGCCGCCGATGGCCCCGTAAGTCTTGTTGTAGGAGCCGAAGTTGGCGACGTAGAAGGCGAAGGCCGCCGAGGCGGCGATCCACAGGAAGACCGCCAGCAACCCGCCGGGGCTGACCCAGCGAAAGCCCGGATGCTTGACGTTGGGCGAGGCCCAGTAGAGCAGCGCGAACATGAAGCTGATGACGAACAGGAGCACGGGCCACTTGGCGATGTCCCACACCGTCACCGCGCCGCTCCCGATCCCTACGAGGTTTCCGGCCTGCTCGGCCAGCCCGCCGGTGAGCACCACGGCAACCGCGCTGACGGCCAGTAGCACGAGCAACACGACGGTGACCCCGACCCGGACGGGGAGGGTCTTCCAGATCGGGCGGCCCTCCTCGACGTCGTAGATGGCGTTGGAAGCGCGCATGAAGGCGGCCACGTAGCCCGAGGCCGACCACAGCGCGCCGCCGAGCCCGACGAAGAAGAGCACTCCCGCGGCGCCCTGGCTCTTCTGGAGGTTGGTGATCGTGCTGGTGACGATCTCCTTTGCGGGCCCGGGCGCCACCGCGGAGAGATTGGTGATCAGCGGCTGCGTCGCCGAGGTGCCGATCAATCCCAAGATCGAGATCAAGGTTGGTGCGCCATCTCACATACCTCCGGTCGATCCCGCTCGCTTGCCCTTCTCCTCCGTCGAGCAGGCGCCTACCCGTACAGGGCTCTGAGAATCGCTAGGACAGCGTGGAGTGCCGCGAAGTTACAAGCCGCCGATCACGCCGCTTCCGAGTAGGCGGGCTTCGGCCTCGCCGGCTGCGGCGTCTCGGCCTCCTCGGCCTCCTCGGCCTCCGACCGCAGCACCACCAGGGCGACCCCGGCTGCGGCCGTCACGAGCACGGCCCCCACCACGTAGGCGAGGTGGTAGCCGGAGTTCAGGGCGGAAGCGGCCGACTCGCCGTCGACGCGCAGGCCGGTGGTCCGCTCGGTGGCGATCGTGGCGAGTACGGCGAGGCCGATGGCGCCTCCCACCTGCACGGTCGCGTTGATCAGACCCGAGGCCAGCCCCGAATCGCTAGGCGTGGCGCCCGACATCGCGAGCGTCATCAGCGAGGGGAAGCTCAGCCCGGCGCCGAGGCCGATCAGGACCACGGCCGGCATGACGTCGGTGATGTAGCTCCCGTCGACGGGCGTCCGCGCGAACAGGAGCAGACCCGCGGCGATGGAGACCATGCCGGGGAGGAGCGTCGCCTTGGGCCCGAAGCGCATGATCAGGCGCTCGGAGTAGCGCAGCGAGATCGTGCCCATGACGATGGTCGCCGGCAGGAACGCGAGCCCGACCTCGAGGGGGTCGTAGCCCAGGATCCGCTGCAGGTAGAGGGCGCCCAGGAAGAACATCGCGAACATCCCGGCCACGAGCAGCGCCATGGCCCCGTTCGCTCCGGCGACGTTGCGCGAGCGAAAGAGGCGAAGCGGCATCAGCGGGTTGGCGATGCGGGCTTGGCGAGCGACGAACGCGGCCACCAGCGCGACGGAGACGCCGCCGAGCCCAAGCGTCTGGGTCGATGCCCAGCCCTGCTCGCCGACCTGCAGGATGGTGTAGACCCCGAGCATGAGCCCGGTGGTGAGGAGCACGGCGCCGGGAAGGTCGGCGCCCTCGGCGAGCCCGATCCCCTGGTGGTCTTCGACGAGCCTCGTCGCGAAGAACGCCGTCGCGATGCCCACGGGCACGTTGATAAAGAAGATCCAGTGCCAGCTGATCGCCTCGGTGAGCACGCCGCCGGCCAGCAGGCCGATCGACCCGCCCGCGGAGGCCACGAACCCGTAGACGCCGATCGCCTTGGCCTGGTCGCGCGGCTCGGGGAACATGCTCACGATCATGCCCAGCACGACCGCCGAGGTCAGCGCACCGCCCGCCCCCTGCACGAACCGCGCTGCCACGAGGACGCCCTGGCTCGGAGCCAGAGCGCACAGCACCGATGCGGCGGTGAAGACGACCAGGCCGATCAAGAAGATCCGGCGCTGGCCGATCAGGTCCCCCAAGCGGCCGGCGAGCAGCAGCAGGCCGCCGAACGGGATGAGGTAGGCGTTGACCACCCACGCCAGGTTGCTCTGAGAGAAGCCCAGGTCGTCCTGGATAGAGGGCAGCGCGACGTTCACGATCGTCATGTCGATGACGATCATCAACACGCCCGCGCAGAGCACGTAGAGCGCGACCCAGCGGGAGCGGTCGCCCTGTGCCGGGCTGGTTGCTGGGGCCGTCTCGGTCATGTCGCGCTCATTCCTCCGTGGCGGGGCGGGGCCGGTTCGGTGGGGCATACTACCATTCCTGTCCTAAAAAACAACTAGCTAAACCTAGAACAGGACTAAATCGTGTATACTCTGCGCCATGGCGACCTCACGCACATACGGCGACGCGTGCGGAATACCCCGCGCGCTCGACCGTGTAGGCGAGCGCTGGGCCCTGATGATCGTGCGCGAGCTGCTGCTCGGGCCCAAGCGGTTCACCGATCTGCGAGCGGGCCTCCCGCATGCCAGCCCCAACGTCCTCTCCGAGCGCCTGCGCGGGCTCGAGCAGACCGGAGTGGTGCGTCGCCGCACGCTGCCCCCGCCTGCTGCCTCGCGCGTGTACGAGCTGACCGAGTGGGGCCTGGAGCTCGAGCCGGTCCTCGCCGCCCTCGGTCGTTGGGGCGCCCGGGCTCCACTGTCGCCTTGTGAGGTCGAGATGAGCCTGGACGCGCACATCCTCTCTCTGAGGACCCTGTTCGATCCGGTCCTCGCCGAGGGCCTGCGATGCAAGCTCGAGCTGCGCCTGGGTGAGCATCGCTTCCGCGCCGAGGTCGCCGACGACCGACTGGAGCTCGTGCGCGGCGCGGCCTTGGCGCCCGATGCGATCGTCGACACGGATCCGGGGACGCTGATCGCGCTCGCCCACGGCCGCCTCGAGCTCTCTGAAGCGCTGCGGGCGGCGGACGTCGCGATCGAGGGCGATCCGCAGGTGGTACAGCGCTTCGTCGGGCTCTTCCCGCTGCCCGAGCCGTACGCGCCCGCGGCGTAGGCCTCCACTCCGGCTCAGTCCGAGAAGTCCGGGCGGGCGCCGTGCGCGGTGGTCGCACGACCCTTCGGCTCCTCCCACTCCTCCTGGCGCCCGAGCGCGGTGAGGTCGAGGAAGTAGTAGGAGCCGCCGGTCATCTCGGCCCCGCGCGCATAGGTCGAGTACGTGTGAAAGATGGCATCGCCCTCTCGCAGGAAGTAGCTCGAGCCGGGCATCTCGACGGACTGCCCGCCTCGACGTACGGGCCTCGCCGTCCGGGCCCTCGAAGACGTAGTCCTTGTCGATCTCGACCATCGGAAGTCCGCGGCGCTGCGCGTTGAGCGCGTCGCGTCGCCTGGTGAGCTCCTTCTCCTTGGCCAGGAGCTCCTTGCGGGCAGCCAGCCATTCGTCTCGTGACACGATCTGCGGAAGGCTCATGCCGCACTCCTCTGCATCGGTTCCGATTCGCCTCTCTTCTTACATACGACCGTGCGGCGCCCCGGAAATCATCGGTCATGCGGAGCGGCCCCGAACCGGCCCGAGCGTCGTAGCCTGGGTCCGGCATGGCGTATGACACCGCGGAGGCCCAGCAGCAGCTGCTCGACGCCCTCGCGGCGGCGGCGGAGGACGTCGGCTTCGCCCTCGGGGCGCTGGGCGACGCCTACGAGCGGCTCGACGACGCGGGCGCCGACCAGCTCGAGGAGGGGCTCTTCGGTCCCGTCCAGGCAGCCTACGGCCGGGCGAAACGGACCCACACGGAGTTCGCCGACCGCCATCACCTCCCGCGGGGCTCCTTCGAAACCCCGCCGGCCGGAGCTCCGTCGCGCGGGGTCCGGGACTTCCTCGAGCAGGCTGTGGACGCCGTCGCTCGGGCCGACGCCGCCCTGGCAACCCTCCAAGACTCGATGATGCCCGTAGAGGTCGGCGACCCCGAGCTGCGCGCCGGCATGGCCGAAGTGCGGCGGCAGCTGGGCAAGGTGGCGGGCCAGGCGCGCGAGTTCGTGCGCCGGCTCGGCCGCTAGGACGGTCCCGTGGCGGCCGGGGTGAGGCGCTTGTTTCGAGCGGAGTCGGCTCGCGGGCCGTCGATCGGGGCGCGTCGCCGCCGCCGTCGTCGTGCGGCCATGCTCGGATGCCTGCTCGTGCTTGGCCCGGCGGCGCCCGGAGCGCCGCGGGCGTGGGGAGCGGGCGGGACGCCGGGAGCGACAGCGCCGACGGAGCTTGGCCCTCTCATGTGGTCAGACGAGTTCAACACCACCGGACTGGACCTGACGAGGTGGGGCTACCGGGCGACCGGGCCGCGCCACGACGGCATCCTCACGCCCGATGCGGTCTCGGTGGGCGGCGGCGTGCTGACCATCAAGACCTACACCGAGGCGGGGCGGCACTACTCGGGAATGATCGGCACGCAGAGCCTCGGGTTGACGGGCTTCGAGCAGACCTACGGGTATTTCGAGGCGCGGGTGAAGTTCAACAGCGCACCGGGTCAGTGGTCGGCGTTCTGGCTTCAGTCGCCGACGTTCGGCGGCGCCGTCAGCGATCCGGCGCCGGCGGGCGTCGAGATGGACATCGCCGAGCACCGAGCGCGGTGCGTAACCGTGCCGCCGCCGGCAGCGCCGCAAGCCTGCGCAGCCGACAGCGACATCACCAACCGCATCCAACGAGCGCTGATCTGGGACGGGTACGGCCCCACCTCGAAGTCGACGGTGGCGCTCAGCGACCCGCTGCCCGGGCTCGGGAACGGCAGCTGGCATACATGGGCGCTGCGCTGGACCCCCACGGGACTGACCTTCTACTACGACGGCGCTCCGCTCTGGTTCAAGACCGGTCCGATCTCCCGGCGCAGCGAGTACGTCGTCCTGAGCTCAGAGGTCGGCCGGTTCTTCGCCGGGCCCATCCCCTCGGCCGGGTACGGCTCTCGCCAGACGAGCACCACCAATATGCAGGTCGACTACGTGCGGGTCTGGTCACTGAGCTGAACGCCGCCGTGCTCGGATGCCTGAGCGTGGAGGCGGGCGAGGATGTGCTCGCGGGAGGGGATGTGCGCCCCCCCGTGGTCGCGGACGTGGTGAGCCTGTACCTCGGCGACGAATCCGTCCTCGTCGTCGGCGGCGATCACCGCGCCGCAGCCCTTGCAGGTCAGGCTGATTGACATGCTGCCTCCGTGTGAGTGGATTGGGTGGGTTGGGCCAGGCCGTCGTGCTAAGCGTCGCGGCGATCGATCAAGACGAATCCGACTACGAGGGCGAGGCCCGCGTAGAGGCGAGGATCCCGAGCGCATACGTCCTCCACGGTGGCCGTCCGGGTCTCATGCGATTGCAGCCTAGCAGTTTACGAGACAATATGTCGTACACATTACGACATGTCTCGCTCATGGTCGTCACGTCACGTATGCTGACGTGGTGCCGAGGCTGTGGAACGAGACGATCGAGGAGCACCGCCGCGCGGTGCGCAACGCGACCCAGGACACGACCGCGGCGCTGGTGGCCGAGCACGGGCTGCGATCGGTGACGATGTCGCAGATCGCCGAGGAGACGGGCATCGGCCGTGCGACGCTGTACAAGTACTTCCCTGACGTCGAAGCGATCTTGGTCGCCTGGCACCAACGCCAGGTCACCGGCCACCTCGAGCACCTCGCGGAGCTTCGCGACCGTGTCGGCGACGCCGGCGAGCGCCTCGAAGCGATGCTCGAGGCCTATGCCCTCATTCACCACGAGCACCACGGCACCGAGCTCGCTGAGCTCCTGCACCGAGGCGCGCACGTCGCACGGGCGCAGCAGCACCTCAGCGACCTCATCCGCGGCCTGCTGACCGAGGCCGCGCAGACCGGCGACGTCCGGGACGACGTAGCGCCGGACGAGCTCGCGAGTTACTGCCTCCACGCCCTCGCGGCAGCCGGCAGCCTGCCTTCCAAGGCCGCCGTTCGCCGCCTCGTCGCGGTCACCCTGGCCGGATTGCGCTCCCCGTCGGGCCCGTGAAGGACGACAAAGTCCAGCAGCGCTCACCAGCGGCCGCGGTCGCCGACGAGTTGGCATGAACGTCGCGATCCTCGGCCCCGGTGGGGTCGGCGGCTTCCTCGCCGGAGCGCTTGACCGCGCGGGCGTCGGGGTGACGGTGCTGGCGCGGCCGGCGACGGCGGCCTACATCGCCGATCACGGCCTGCGTGTGCGGTCCACCTTTCTCCGCGAGACGTTCGTCGCCCGGCCGCGCGTGGAGGTCGCGCTCGAGCAGCGTGTGGACCTCCTGCTGATCGCCGTCAAGGCGACGGGTCTGGAGGCCGCGCTCGGGCTCGTGCGCGCCGAGCCGGGGCTGGTCGTCCCGCTCCTCAACGGCCTGGGCCACCGCGAGGCGCTTTACGAGCGCTTCGGGGGCCGGGCGGTCGCGGGAACCATCCGCGTGGAGTCCGATCGTCCCGAGCCCGGCGAGATCGTCCAGAGCAGTCCGTTCCTGCGCGTCGAGGTGGCCTGCGACGACCCGGCGCGCCGGTCTGCGCTCGACCAGGTCGTCGAGCTCCTCGAGCGGGCGGGCGTGCCCGCCGCGGTCGGCCCTTCCGAGGCGCAGGCCACGTGGAGCAAGCTCTGCCGCCTGTGCGCGCTGGCCCTCGCGACGACCGCCTACGACCAACCGATCGGCTCGATCCGCACTACCCCCGAGCTGCGCGCGGAGCTGCGGGCATGCGTGGAGGAGGCCTGCGCGGTCGCCGCAGCGGAGGGTGCCGCCGTCGCGCCCGCCGAGACCATGAGCGAGCTCGACGCCGCCCATCCCGAGCTCGGCTCCTCGATGCGGCGCGACGTGCGTGCGGGTCGGGAGCCAGAGCTCGACGCGATCGGCTGGGCCGTCGTCCGGGCCGGCGAGCGCCACGGGCTGACGACTCCGACTATCTCGCGGCTGGCAGCGCGAGTGGCCCGAGCGGCGGGCGGGGAGGCGTCGGTCAGTCCGTCCGGATGACCGGGAGCTCTCGGTCTGAGACCGCCTCGACGACCTCCGCCTCTGCCTCCTCGAGCTCGAGGTCGTGCTCGCCGTCGCAGAGCACGCGGAAGTTCCCGGTGACGCCGCCATCGGCCTGGATGACGATTCCCGGCAGGATCTCCTCTCCCTCCTCGAGGCCCAGCCGCTCGAGGTCGAAGCCGTTGAGGCCGATACCCCACGCCGTGTGCGTCGGGTTCTCGCGATCATGTGCCGCGATCGCCTGGGCGAAGCGCTCGAGGTTCTTGGCGATCTTCTGCGTGTGGTCCATCGCGGCGCCGCAAGCCTAGTCGCGCACTTGGTCTTTGCGCGACAACCGCGTATACCTTAACCTGATGAAGTCGCTTGCCAAGGACGGCCAGTCCATCGGTTGGTGGCTCGCGGTCGTGACCGCCGCGGCGGCGAGCCTGGCCCTCGCGGGCCTGGGCCCTCGCCTCGATCCGGTGCTGCGGTGGGGGATTCTCGGGTTGGGGGCATGCGCGCTCGCGCTCCTGGTGTGGTTCGACCGTCAGCGTGCGCGGGAGGCGGGTCGCGCGGCGAGGGGGCTTCCGCTCCGCGATCCGCTGACGGGGCTGCCCACCGCCGACGCGTTCGACCAGCGCGCCGCCGGAGAGCTCTCCCGCGCCCGCCGGCGCGGAGAGCGCTTCACGCTGGTCTACATCGAGCTCGACGACTTCGAACGGGTGGAGCAGGAGCTCGGCTCGGCGGCGGCCGAGGAGGTCCTGCGGACGGTGGCCTACGAGACGCTCGCCGTGCTCCGGGGCGAGGACGTCATGGCCCGCTACGGCGAGCGCGACTTCGTGCTGCTGCTGCCCGGGATCGCGGCGGAGGAGGCCGAGCGCGTCGTCGCGCGCGCGGTGGCCGCGGTCGAGCGCGCCGTGCCCGGCGCCGGGCCCCTGGCGCGGGTCACCGCCAGCGCGGGATCGGCCTGCTATCCCGACGAGGGGGAGACCCTGACCGCCCTGCTGGGCACCGCGCGGTCGGCGCTCGGCGCGGCGCGGCTCAGGCGCGCCGCGGTCGAGGATCGTCTCGGCGCGAGCCTGGTTCCGGAGGGATCAGTCGTTCCCTGTCGGGAAGAGCCGTGCGACGTCGCCGACCAGGGCCGCGAGCGCCGCGCCCTCGCGGTCGTGGGGACCCTCGTCGCCGGCACGGTCGCCGCCTGGGTCACCGCCGGGGTCGACGCCGCTCCGGTGGGCGCCGCCACAACCGTCTTCGCGATGCTGGTGGCCATCGGGGCGTGCGCTCTGGCGGCGTGGGAGGCGACCGGACGCGCGCGCACCGGGTGGTCGCTCATCGCGGTCGGGCTCGCCCTGTGGTTTGTGCCCTTCGCCGGCCTGCCCGCCGGTATCGCGAGCGCCACCGGCCTGCTGCTCCTCGTCGACGCCCGCTGGCTGCGCGATCGCTACCGCGTCCTCGACGTAGCCGGCGTCCTGCTCGCCGTGAGCGCCTTCGCCGCGGCAGTGCTCCTCGCCATGCTCGTCGACGAGCCGGTCTCCGCCGCGCTCGTCGCGAGCCGGATCTCGGCAGCCGTGCTCGGGGTCGCGCTCGTCGCCGCAGCGCTGCTGGTCGCCTACTGGATCCACCCGCGCCAGCGGCTCGACGCCACCTTGGTGGGCGCCGGCTACCTGGTCTCCGTCGCGGCCACCGTTCCCTGGGCGCTGAGGCTCGACGACATCGTGCTCGTGCCCGGCACCTGGTGGCAGATAGGACTGCCGCTGGGGGCCGCCGCCATTGCCGCGGGCGCGCTTCTGGGCCCCGGCGAAGCAGTGAGCGAGACACCCGGCGTCGGGCCGGACTCCCGCGCCCTGGATGCTCCGGTCATCGCCGACGTGCTGATCGCCGTGCTCGTAGCGGCGGTCTTCATGACGGGCCAGGAGATCGGCGGCCTGGTGATGGCGGCGATCCTCGTGCTCATCCTGCTGCTTCGTGATCTGCGCACGCGACTGCTCGAGCGCGACCGGCGTGCGCTGAAGAAGACCGTGGTCCGCGGCCGCCGCGAGCTCGCGCTCCAGTGGCGCGCGAACCTCGTGGCGCTCGGGGCCGCGCTTGAGGCCCGCGACGGCTACACCGGCCGCCACAGCGAGGCCACGGTGACGCTGGCCTCGGCCGTCGCGTGGCGGCTCGGTCTCTCCGCGGCCGCCATCGACGAGGTGGAGGCCGTCGCGCTGCTCCACGACGTCGGCAAGATCGGGATGCCCGACGAGATCCTGCTCAAGCCGAGCTCGCTCGACGAGCGGGAGTGGATGATGATGCGCGAGCACCCCGTCATCGGCGAGCGCATCCTCCGGGCCGTGCCGGGCCTCGAGCAGATCGCGCGCTCGGTGCGCCACGAGCACGAGCGCTGGGACGGAGCCGGCTATCCGGACGGCCTCGCGGGCTCGGAGATTCCGCTTCCGAGCCGCATCGTCTTCGCCTGCGACGCCTACGAGGCGATCGTGAGCGGCCGCCCCTATCGCCTTGCACGCTCCCCGCGCGTCGCGATGGCGGAGCTGCACCGGGGTGCGGGCACGCAATTCGACCCGGCCGTCGTCCACGCCCTCCTCGACGTGGTGGGCGAGCAGGAAGGCCACGACGGGCCTCGGCCCGGAGAAGCGGCGCGGCGGGCGGACCGGACGCTCGCATAAGCGGCGTTCCCGGTCAGGCCACGATTCGCAGCGGCCGACCGAACGCGCGCTCGAACTGGTCGACGTGGCGCTCGGCGACCCAGCGGGCGACGCTCGCGTCCTGGGCGGAGATCGCCCGGAGCGCCACCAAGCCGTCGTCGTCGACCTCGATCGCGGCCCGTTCGACGATCTGGTCGCGACTTCGCTCGAGCGATTCGGCGATGCGCAGCAGGGCGGCGCCCCGGTCGAGCATCGCCCGGTCGCCCTTCTCCATGAGCGGCTCGAGGTCGTCGAAGGACGGCGTGCCCTTGCGGTGGTAGCGGGCCATCTGGGCGACGATTGCGGTCTCGCGCGGCGTGAAGCCCGGCAGGCCGGCGCTGAGGATCAGGTAGCGCGAGTGCTTGTGGTGGTCGTCGTAGTCGACGGCCACCCCGATGTCGTGGAGCATCGCCGCCGCCCACAGGAGGTCGCGCTCCTGCGCGTCGCCGGGGTGAAGCCCAGCGTCGGCGAGCGCGTCGAAGATCCCCAGTGCGAGCTGTGCGACGTGGCGCGCGTGCACGACGTCGGCCCGGTACTGGGCCGCGAGGTTTGAGACCGAGTCGGCGCGGACGTCCTCGAAGAGCGGCGGCTCGGCGGGCGCGAGGTGCTCGGCGAAGAAGATCCCCTCGCGCAGGCCCGCCTCGGTCACCTCGAGGCGCTCGAAGCCGCCGGCCTCCATCACCGCTCGCAGGACCGCCGCGCCGGCGAGGATGAGGTCACCGCGCTGGGCCTTGACACCCGGAACGCCCCCGCGCTCTGAGGCGGGCAGCTTCGCCAGCTCGGCGAGGAGGTCGTCGAGCTCGTCGCGGATCACCGCGAAGTCCTGCACGCTGGGCACCGGAAGGTCGGCCTTCTTCTGGGCGGCCCTGGCGAGGTTTCGTACCGTGCCGCCGATCCCGACGAGCCGCGGGCCAGAGCGTCCAAGCCAGTTGGCCGCTTCGAGCTCGCGCGCGACGTGCTCGCGCAGCGCGCGCAGCTGCTTCTTGGAGGCCGTCTCGTCGGGGAGGAAGCGCTCGGTCATTCGCACCGCGCCCAGCGACCAGGAGCCCGACTGCACCGCTTGGCGCGCGCGCACGTCGACGAGCTGGAGGCTTCCGCCGCCCAGGTCGAGGACGGCGCCGTCGTCGAGCGTGGTCGAGTTGCACGCCGCCAGATAGCCGTAGCGGGCCTCCTCGTCGCGCGAGAGCACGCGGATGTCGAGACCGCTCTCCTCGCGCGCCCGCGCGAGGAACTCCTCGCCGTTGGCGGCGTCGCGGATCGCACTGGTCGCGACCGCGTGAACGGACTCCTGGTCGAGCTCGCTCGCCCGGCAGAAGTGGGCGTAGAGCCGGATGGTCCGCAGCGCGCGCGCCATCGGCCCGTCGCCCAGCCTGCCCGCGGCGTCGAGGCCCGCGCCGATGCGCACGCCTTCGTGGATCTCGTCCGTGCGCTGCCACCACGAGCCCGGGACCGAGGTGTAGACGACCAGGCGAAACGAGTTCGAGCCGAGGTCGATGACCGCGGTGCGCCGCTCCTCGTGCTCCGTCCCGGTCGTGGGATTCGGGGCAACGGCCGTGCGGCTCACG
>Ga0208612_1000768_pt1 | contig 13566 bp, 13 predicted proteins | sample AntDryMetagUQ889_FD_188089 | JGI IMG/M metagenome (GOLD analysis project Ga0208612, IMG submission 188089) | Polar desert microbial communities from Antarctic Dry Valleys - UQ889 (SPAdes) | ecosystem: Environmental > Terrestrial > Soil > Desert | place: Antarctic Dry Valleys | collected 2008-12-31 | reverse complement strand
AAGGCGAGTAGTTGCCGCGCCGCGCCGTCCTCGGCGCCTGCAGTTCCGGCAGGAGGGTCCGGTAGGCCACGGGCAGGTCGGGGTTGAGCACCACGGCGTCGGCCGTCACCACCTCACCGCTCTCCATGCGGACACCGGTGACCGGGCCGCTGGTTCCCGTTCGCCGTAGCACCCGGTCCACCGACGAGCCGTACCGGAACGTGGCGCCGGCCTTCTCGGCCGCCGCCGCCAGCCCTCTGCTCACGGCGTGCATGCCGCCCATGGGGAAGTACACGCCCTCCACAGTGTCCATGTAGGTGATGACGCAGTACGTGGCCAGCGCCTGGTACGGCGACAGACCGGCGTACATGGCCTGGAAGGAGAACAGCCGCACCAGGCGTTGGTCGGAGAAGTACGACTCCACGACCTTTATCAACTTGCGGAAACCGCCGAGGCGCACCAGATCGACCAGGGGCACGAGGGGCCAGGCCAGGTCCAACGGCGAGTCGAAGTTGCGGTCGATGAATCTCGGCATCACCAGCTGGTACAGCTCCGTGAGCCAGTCACAGAAGCGCCCGAAGGCCTCGGCTTCTCCGGCGCCGCAAACCCGGGAGATCTCCTCCCGCATGGGCTCGCGGCCCTGGCGCACCCGCAGCTCGCTGCCGTCGGCGAAGCAGGCCCGGTACATGGGGTCGACGGGGACGAGGGTGACGTGGTCGGCGAGATCGGCACCGGCGGCGGCGAAGGCGCCGGCCAGGATGCCGGTCATGGTGAGCACGGTGGGCCCGGTGTCGAAGCGGTAACCCTCCAGCTCGAGGAGACCGGCTCGACCACCCGGTACCGCTTCCCGCTCCAGCACGACGACCTCGTGGCCGCGGCCGGCGAGATGACAGGCGGCGGACAGACCGCCCAGTCCGGCTCCGACAACGATGACGCGCATGCCCCATGCTCGCGCTACTGGACGGCCGATGGGCTGGCACACTTGCGCCATGAAGCGCCTGGTCGCTCCGCTGCTCGGCCTGCCGATCCTCCTGTTGCTGATCCTCGCCGGCCTGACCCTGGCCTTCGACTTGGCCAGCCCCGCCGAGGGCCCGGCCGCCAAGTCACCCACTTCGGCGACCACGGCACCGGCGTCCCAGCCGGCCCCAGCTCCGGCCGCGGCGCCGGGCTCTCCTCTGGACGTGCTCGTCCGCCAGGTCCAGGGCTTCGTGGAGCGAGAGCGCGGCCTCTCGTTCAAGGCGCCGGTCAAGGTCAGCATCCTCGATGACGCCGCCTTCCGGGCCAAGGTGACGGCGATCGACGACGAGGACCGCAAGGAGATCGAGAAGGCCCAGGCCATCCTCCGAGCGATGGGGCTGCTCGGCCGCGACGTGGATCTGGTGAAGGCGGTGCAGGACTTCGGCGGCGCCGGGATCGCCGGCATCTACGACCCCGAGACGGACGAGCTCGCGGTGCGGGGTGGCGAGCTCACCCCCTCGGTCCGCGTGACCCTGGCGCATGAGTTGACCCACGCCTTGGAAGACCAGCAGTTCAACCTCGGCCGCAAGGACCTCGGCGACGAGGCGGACTATGGCTTCGCCGCACTCGTCGAGGGAAGCGCTCTGCGGGTGGAGGACGCGTACCTGCGCTCACTGTCGGCGGACGAGCGGGCCCGAGCCCGCAAGGAAGAGGGCGTCCAGGCGGACAAGATCCCCGACAATCTGCCTCCGGTAGTGTCGTTCGCCTTCGGCTTTCCCTACGCCTACGGGCCCGACGTGGTGTCGGCGGTGCTCAAGGCCGGTGGCAACGCCCGCCTCGATGCGGCGTACGGAAACCCGCCGGCCAGCACGGAACAGGTGATCGACCCCCGTCGCTACCTCGTCGGCGACCAGCCCCGATCCGTACCGGTACCCCGGGCCGACGGGGCCGCCTTCGACGAAGGGGAGATCGGCCAGTTCTTTCTCTTCCTGATGCTGCGCTCGGAGCTTTCCGACAACGCGGCGCGCGATGCCTCGGTGGGCTGGGGTGGCGACCGTTACGTCGCGTGGCGGGACGGGGAGCGAACCTGCGTACGCATGGACTTCGTCATGGACAACCCGTCGGAGAACGACGAGCTGGTGAAGGCTCTCCGGAGCTGGGCGGGAAAGCGGAAGGGCACGGCCAGCGCCGCGGGCTCCTCGGTCACGACGTGCGGGTGAGGAGGCGCGCGCGGGAGCTGGTGCTTCTGATGGTGGCCCTGGCCCTGCTGGCCGGGGCGTGCTCGCCGTCGGGGGACGATGATTCCAGCGAAGGCGGGGACGGCGCCCCCTCGGCTACCAAGAGCGAGCCTCCACCTCCGCCCCCGTCGGCACCGATCGCGGACCTCATCGAGAAGACTTCGATGACCGCTGAGGCGCGCACGCTCTTCCTAAATGCCCGACCCCGGATCGAGGGTACAGCGGACCTCAAGGGCAACTGCAGCAACGAGTCAGGAGCTCACACCCTCGGGTGCTTCCTGGCGGTGAAGGAATGCCAGACCGGTGGCCTCAGTTCCGGATGCTCGGTGAACACCCAGATCCACCTTCTCCAGATCGACCGGCCCGACGCCCATGACCTCATCTACGTGTCCGCCGCCCACGAAATGCTGCACGCGGCCTACGAGAAGCTCCCCCCCGACGATCGCCTCCAGATCGATCGTCAGCTAGAGGCGGCCCTCCCCCAGCTCGACCAGTGCAGGCTCGACACCAACCTCGGGGCCTACGCCGACCGGATGGGAGTCGACAAGCTGAACGAGCTGCACTCGGTGTTGGCCACCGAGTTCGCCATCCTTCCACCGGGCCTGCAGTCACACTTCAACCGGTACTTCGCCAACCGCCAGCTGGTGGTATCGGCCCACGATCGGACGCTCGGCAATCGGGAACAGGAGATCTGTGGCCTGCAGTCCCGTCTCGACCAGCTCGATGGGCAGATTGCTTCGCTCCGGCGCCAGCTACAGCAACTGCGGTCGGCCGACAGCGTGCGGGCCTACAACGCGCTCGTGCCCAAGATCAACGCCCTGGTACGAGACCAGAACCGCGCCGCTGACTCCTACAACCGACGGGTGCGGGAGTACAACCGGCTCCTCGAGAGCCTCGGCGGCGCCGGGGATGCCCTCACTCCGCGGTCACCGCCGACGGCGCCGCCCGGATAGCCCTCGCCTCGAGCAGCTCGACTCGGTGCCCGCGAGTGCCCGCTACCGGCTGACTAGTGGTCCCGGTCGGCCACGTAGTTGGCCAGCTCGATCAGCTCCGCCCTCGCCTCAGGGAGGACGGGAGCGTCCTCGATGGCGGCCAGGGCCTCGGTCACCAGCCGGTCCACGGCCACCTCCACCTTCCGGCGGGCCCCCGTCTCCTCGAAAACCTTCTGGAGATCGGCCACCTCGGCCTCGGTGAGATCGGAGACGCCGAACCGGTCGGCGAGAAGCTTGGCCGCCGGGCCGTCGGCACTTCCGGCGGCGTAGGCGTAGAGGGCGGTGGGCCGGCCTTCACGCAGGTCCTCCCCGACGGGCTTGCCGGTCACGGCCGTGTCGCCGAAGACGCCCAGCAGGTCGTCGCGCAGCTGGAACGCCTCGCCCAGCGGCGCCCCGTATGCCGAGAGAGGCCCTTCCATGTCGTCCAGACGCCCGGCCAGGGCCGCGCCCAGGTGCAAGGGCCGCTCGATGGTGTACTTCCCCGACTTGTACTGGCCGATGCGACGAGCCTGATCCACACCCGCCTGGCCGGGCATCGTCCCTCCTTGGGCGGTGCCGACGAGGTCGAGGTACTGGCCGACGTTGACCTCCAGGCGTAGCTCGGTGAACACGTCCCAGGCGGCCCGAGGAACGTCGCCCAGCAGCAGGTCGGCATAGACGAAGGCCAGGTCCCCGACGAGGATGGCCGCGCCTTCGCCGAAGCGACGGCCCTCCCCCCGCCAGCCCTCCGTGGCATGGCGCTTCTCGAACGAGCAATGCACGGACTCGTTACCCCGACGGAGAGGGGAACCATCCATCACGTCGTCGTGGATGAGGGCGAAGGTGTGCAACAGCTCGAGGGCGGCGCCGGCGTCGACCACGGCTGGGTCCTCTGGGTCTCCTCCCGAACCGACGAAGCCCCAATGGCAGAAGGCGGGCCGCAGACGCTTGCCACCCGAGAGCACCAGCCGGCGCATGGCGCTCATCGGCGGCTCGAGACTCGGGTCCAGGTTGGCCCAACGTTCTGTCTCACCGAGGAGCAGGACGTCGAGACGCGCCTCCACCCGTTCGGCGATGCGGTTGAGGGAGGGCGGAAGGGCTGGCAAGGCGACAGGATGCACCGGTTGTGGTGCGGCGAGCAGCCTAGGGCACGGACAGTGCCTCGGGGCGGTCCTCCACCGCCGGCCCGGCGTGGGTCCACCGGGTGAAGATACGGGCCAGCCCGAAGCCCGAGGCCAGCACGACGGCGCCGCCCACCGCATCCAGGAAGTAGTGGTTGGCGGTGACCACCACGGCGAAGAGGGTGAGCAGGGGGTAGCCCATCATCGCCTGCTTGGCCCACGGCCGGCGTAAGGCGGGGACGAGGACGAACACGCACCAGCCGGACCAGGCCATGTGGAGGCTGGGCATGGCGGCGTAGGGATTGGACACCTTGGCCACCGCTCCCGACTCGAACGACCACAGGCCACCCACCACCCGCAGGGTGTCCACGAAGCCGTAACTCTCCGGCAGGAGCCGGGGGGGCATCAACGGGTACAGAGCGAAGCCCAGCAGGGCCAGGGCGGTGGTGAGGGCCAGGGTGTTGCGCCACAGCGGGTACCGCTCGGGCATCCGCCGGAACAGGTAGACGAGTGCCCCCACGGTGACGACGAAGTGGGCCGTCCCGTAGAAGACGTCCCAGAAGGCGATGAACGGCTTCCAGCCGAGGAAGAGATCCTGGATGGTCTCCTCGTGGGCGATGCCGAGATAACCCTGAGCGCGGATCACCTGTCTGGCATTCCTGAACGCCAGGGCACCGGAACCGCTGGCGATGCCGTGGTTCCGGATCAGGGTGTACACGGAGTAGAAGACGGCGATGTACAGGACCTCTCGCCACCACCGCAGGCGGGATCGAGCGGGCGTGGAGGAGTCTGGGAGGGCTGACGAAGTCGGGAGCTCTTCGCTCGTCACCCGCGCGCCACGGCCTGGCCGGACCGGTTGCCGATGGCGAACGCCGGAGCGCCCACGAGGCTCACGGCCAGGTTGACCATGTAGAGGAGCAGCCCCAGGGCGAAGGCGTGGGAGTCGGGGACGCCGAACGGGTGCAGGAAGAAGATGAGCGCCGCCTCCCGGGTGCCCAGGCCGCTCACGGTGAGGGGGAGGACCTGGACGATGGCCACGACGGGGAAGAAGGCGAGCATGGCCGTCCACCCGATGCTGAGCCCGAGAGCCTTGGCGCCGAGGAAGGCGGCGAGCACCACCACCAGCTGGTAGGCGAAGCCGGCGGTGAGGACCTCGAAGGCCAAGCCCGGCGCACGGCGAACGCGCTCGAGGCCCAGGTGGACGGCGCTGGTGAACCGCCGCCACCCTCGGTCACCCCCGACCGCACGATCGAAACCCCCGCTCGAAGCCACGCCGAGGACGACGGCCAGGAGGACCAGCGTGGCGACAGCGACGGCCAGAGCGGTCCCGGCCGGACCCGGGGCCATCCGGCGAAGCCCAGGGTTGGCCACCAGACCGACGAAGGTGAGCACCGGCAGCACCAACCAGCCGGTGAGGCGCTCCAGCACCACCGACGCCGCGACCCGTGGGGTGTCCCCGCTCCCGTGGGCCAGTCGACTCACCCGGAGCACGTCACCCCCGATGGTGGACGGCAGGACGTTGCCCACGAACAGGCTGGCCAGGTAGTGCCGCACGAGGACGCTCATCGGCGCCGGCCGCTCCAGCACGACCAGCACGCGATGCCATCGCAGCGCCGAGAGGCACACCCCTACGAGGGTGAGGACGAGGGCCCCGGTCAGCCAGAAGAGGGCATGGGGCCGCCAGCCGACGGCTTGAAGCTGCTCCAAGCGGACACGCGTGGCGAGCCACGTCACCATGGCGACGGTGACCACGACCCGCAGTGCGGGAGTGACGCGGGCGAAGCGTCCAATCCGAGCAGACACCGGCCCTAGGTTAGGGCGCTGCGATGTCCCGATGGTCCCCTGTTCTGCCGGTTTTCGGCCTCGTGGCTCTCCTCGGGGCGTGCGGCGGCGGGAGCGGGGTTTCGCGTGGCACTCCGGAGGCCGCGGTCCGCGCCGCCCCGGATCGCACCTTCGGGGCCAGCTCGGCTCAGGTGGAGGCGGCCGCGCCGGACGCGTCGAGCGCGGGAACGGTGCGCTTCGCCGGCCCGGCACCCGAGCTACAGCCCACCGGGCCGGGGGCGGGCACGAACTATCCCGAGCTGCGTGACCCGCTGGCCATGGTCGACCTCGTTCGTGGCGCGCTGGAGGTAGTCTCCTATGGGGGGACAGCCGTGCGGGAGGCTTCCACCTTCCGCTACGAGACCGTCATCGACGTGGAGGCGGCTGTCCGGGCCACGCCCGAGGCGCGGAAGGCGTCGGTGCGGGCCACGGCCGACCGCCTGGGTTCACCGGCCTTCTACGCCGACGTGTGGGTGGACACCGACGGGCGGATCCGCCGGGTCCAGGTGCCGGTGGAGAAGACGACGAAGCGCCCGGGAAACCGTGATCGAAGCAAACCCCGGCTCATCACGGTGGACCTCTTCGCCTTCGAAGCCTGACCCGAGCCCGATCCGGAGCGGCCTGGACCCGGCGGTACCATGCTCCATGCTCGAAGAGACGGTCATCCAGCGTGTGCTCGGGACCGCCCTCCGCACCGGGGGCGACTTCGCCGAGATCTTCGTGGAGGACCGCCGGTCCTCGTCGGCCCACTACGACGACGGCAAGGTGGAGGAGCTCACCTCAGGGCGTGATCGCGGCGCCGGCGTGCGGGTGGTGGTCGGCGACACCACGGGTTACGCCCACACCGCCGACCTTTCGGAGACCGGTCTGCGGGCCGCAGCGGAGGCGGCGTCGGGTGTGGCTCGCGGCGGTGACGGAGGGACGCGCGTCGTCGCCCTCGAGCGCCAGCACGCCAAGGCTCCCTACGAGCCCACGGTCCTCTCCGAGGAGGTGGACAAGCGCCGCAAGGTGGCACTGCTGGCCCGGGCCGACGATGCTGCTCGCAGCGCCGGTGCGGCCGTCAGCCAGGTTTCCGCGGGGTACGGCGACAGCCGGCGGCAAACGCTGGTGGCAAACTCCGACGGTCTCCTGGCCACGTCCGACGTGGTCCGTACACGCTTCGGCGTCTCCACTGTGGCTCAGGGCGACACCGGCATGCAGACCGGTTACGAGGGCGTGGGCCGCACCATGGGCTTCGAGATGTTCGACGACGTGGACGTGGAGGCCATCGCCCGCACGTCGGCCGACCGCGCCGTGGCCAAGCTGGCCGCCCGTCCCGCTCCGAGCGGGCTGCTGCCGGTGGTCATCGGCGCAGGGCGGGGCGCCGTCCTCTTCCACGAGGCCTGCGGGCACGGCTTCGAGGCCGACGCCATCGAGAAGCAGGCCTCCGTGTACCACGGCAGGGTGGGCGAGGTCGTGGCCGGCCCCCAGGTCACCCTGGTGGACGACGGCACCATGGGTCGCCAATGGGGCGCCTACGCCATCGACGACGAGGGCCGGCCGGCGCAGCGCAACGTGCTCATCGACGAGGGCGTGCTCACCGATTACATGTGGGACCTGCTCCGCGCCCGCAAGGCGGGGCGACTCTCGTCGGGCAACGGCCGGCGCCAGAGCTACCACCACCTCCCCATGGTCCGCATGACCAACACCTACCTGCTGGCCGGTGAGGAGGACCCCGCCGAGCTGGTGCGCCAGACGCCCTACGGCGTCTACGTTGCCCATCTCGGAGGCGGTCAGGTGAACACGGCCACCGGCGACTTCGTGTTCGGCATGACCGAGGCCTACCTGATCGAGAACGGCGAGGTCACCCAACCCCTGCGGGACGCCAACCTCATCGGCAACGGGCCCGAGGTGCTCTCCAACATCGACGCCGTGGCCAACGACTTCGCCATGGCCGAGGGCGGCGGCACGTGCGGCAAATGGGGCCAGTCGGTCCCTGTGGGCATGGGCCAGCCGACCTTGCGGATCACAGGTGTCACCGTGGGAGGCACGGCGGCCTGATGCGCCCAGGGCCCCCTCACTCTGGAGGACATAACCGGCGGTTTCCGCCGGCTATGTCCTCCAGACGCTGTCGCTCACGATCGTGAGCGAGCTGCTGGATCTTGCCTTTCGGGTTGCTTCGGAGGCTCGGGCCGGTGAGGAGGTGGAGGCCTACGTGGCCCGGGGACGGGACACGGAGATCGTGGTCTACGACGGCGGCATCGAGTCGCTCTCCTCGGCCACCTCCGAGGGCGTGGGCATCCGGGTGGTGGTCGACCATCGCCAGGGCTTCGCCTACGCCGGGTCGCTCGACGACCAGGTGGTGGCCGAGACCCTGGAAGAGGCGCGGGACAACGCCGGCTTCGGATCACCCGACGAGCACCTGGGACTGGCCTCGCCCGACGGTGTAGTTCCGGTCGACATCGATCTCTGGCGCCCCGAGCTGGCCGACCTCGCCACCGACCGCAAGGTTGAGATGGCCCTCGAGCTGGAGAAGCGCGTCAAGGCCGGCGACCCTCGCATCCGCACCGTGCATTCCTCCGATTACGGCGACGCAATGGTGGAGGCTGCGGTGGCCACCAACACCGGCATCGCCGTCAGCCACCGCCGCTCGTCGTGTTATGTGTCGGTGTACGCCCTGGCCGGCGACGGAGACGAGACACAGACCGGCGGCGGCTACTCGGTGGGGCGGAGCCCCGACGACCTCGACATCGACGAGGCGGCCGACGACGCCGTGGAGCGGGCCACGCGGCTGCTCGGCGCCACGAAGCCGGCCTCGGCCCGCCTGCCCGTGGTCCTCGACACGCGCATCACCACCACGCTGCTGCGGGTGCTGTCGGGCACACTCTCCGGCGAGGCCGTGCTCAAGGGGCGTTCGCTCTTCGCCAACCGGGTGGGTGAGCAGGTCGCCGTCCCGGGCCTCACGCTGGTGGACGACCCCACCAACCCCGATGCCTACGGCGCAGCCGCCTACGACTCCGAAGGGCTGGCCTGCCGGCGCAACGCCCTGATCGACGAAGGCCAGCTCCAGGACTTCCTCTACAACACCTATGCCGGGCGGCGGGCCGGCGTTGCCTCCACCGCCTCGGCGGTTCGGGGCGGCTTCAAGTCTCCCCCCGGCGTGGGCTGTCGGGCCCTGTCCCTCGAACCCGGCACCAAGAGCCAGGAAGAGATCCTCGCCGAGGTGGGCGAGGGGCTCCTCGTCCAGGAGGTGACCGGCGTCCACTCCGGCGTCAACCCCATCAGCGGTGACTTCTCGGTGGGGGCCGAGGGGCTGATGATCCGCGATGGCGCATTGGCCGAGCCGGTGCGCGAGATCACCATCGCCTCCACCATCCAGCGCATGCTGCTCGACGTGGTGGCGGTGGGGAACGACCTCGAGTGGCTGCCGGGGGCTGCCGCCGGCGTCACCATCGCCATCGCCGAGATGAGCATGGGCGGGGCGTAGGCGGAGAGGAGCAGGTCAGCCGAAGCCGCGGGCGTCCTGCTTGAGGGCGGTGTCCACACCCAATGCGGAGGCCAGGACCAGGCTACGGAGGGGCTCATCGAGGGGACGGTGGATCTGGACCACGTAGTTGTCCGCCGTGGTGAACATGGTCTTGGCCAGCCCCTCCCACGTCTTGGTCATGCGGGCCACCTCGGTACCGCCCTCGTCGGCGATGTTGAAGTTCCAGGCCCGCCAGTTCTCGGCGTTGAGCGAGCCGATCCTGCGCCCGCCGGCGTGCAACCCGAAGTGGATCTTGCCGATGGCGTTCTCCTGGACGATCTGGCCGATCTCGTTGCCCGAGCCGTCCTGGACGATGATCTTGGACTTCACGAACTTGGCCGGCCGGGTGAGAGCCAGGACCGGCGTGCCCGTCATGTCGACGACTTGGAACTTGTGGGTCATGAACTGGTCATAGGAGGTGAGGACCCGCATGACCTTCTTGGCCGTGCTCTGACCCACCTGACGCACGGCACCGATCTGGCGCCCACCCTTGTCGAAGATGGCGAACTCACTGTTGACCTCGATGAGCTTGGCCTTCTGGTTGACGACCAGGACGGGTTCGCTGAACAGGGTGCCGCCGCGGATTGACGCCCGTGGGAGGACACATGCTCGCTCCACTGGCTGCCGTCGAAATACCGGACCTCGTGACGACCGTAGGGGTCGGGGTACCAGCCGGGAGCAGATCCCTCTGTGCTCATCTTCCGACCCTAGCGTCGGGCCGGGGACGGCTTCCGGTGTGGCGCGACCCGCTGTGGCGGAACGCATCACGGCGGTGACGCTTGCTACGGTCGCGCCGGAGGTCGCACGACATGTCGTATGCCGAATCCATCGACAAGAAGGCGCGCAGCGCCGTTGCCGCTCTGGTGTCCGAACCCGTTGTAGGTGCCGCGCTCGCCAACCGGTGCGGGACCTTGGACACGATCGTGGCGCGCCAGGTGGCGGTGATCGCCACCGGCGGCGAATCGGGAGGCGGGTTCGCTGTCCCGCACGATGCCATCTACCGCGACGGCTCGAAGCCGACCCCGCTCCCGCCGGCATTCCTCCTCGGTGTCACCCCGACCAAGGTCCACGTCTACAAGGTCAGGATGATCATGGGCCGGCTGAGCATCAAGGGGGAGCTCGGCGTCTTCGACCGAGGAGGCCTCGAGGTGTCGGTGGAGGAGGTTGGACTGAACACTCGGTTCCGGATGCGCTCACCGGTCATGCGGCAGCAGATGGCCTTCGAGATCCTCACGTGCGACTACGCCACGGACTTCGCCCGGCTTCTCCAGCAGCCGGCTGAGGGACCGACCACCCGTCGCTGAGCCGGCAGGCCGAGATCGCCATCGAGTGAGGGAAGCCCTCCCCGTTCCCGATCCGTTCGAACGTTCCGTACGCTGGACCCGATGAGCGAGCGCCGGGGCGAGATCGCAGTCAGCACCGACGGGCTGCAGGCCGTCGGTCGAAGAGTGGAGAGCGTCGGCGAGCGCATGGTCGGGTTCCGAGGGGCCCTTGGTAGCGTGCCGGAGACCGGGGAACCTCCCGCCACCTCGGCCGCCCTCGCCGAGCTGAAGACCGAATGGTTGGCCGGACTCCAGCGCCTTGGCGACGACGTGCGTTCGCTCGGTCAGCTCACCGTGGCCGTGGCCGTGGCCCAGATCTACGACCGAGTCGACGGTGACCAGTTCGCACCGGTGGACCCATGAGCGGGCTCACTCGCGGTGGTTTCGCCCATGGGGGAAGTGTGTTCGGGGCCACCACCACGTCCATGGGGCTGCCGTGGCCGAAGGGTGATCCCGGCGAGCTGGAGGGAGTCGCATCGAAGCTCCGGTCCGTGACCAACGAGCTGGCGAGCACGGCCACGGACCTGTCCGGGGCGGCGCAGCACGAGGGCGTATGGAACGCCGCCGCCTCCCTCTCCTTCGCCACCGCCGTCCGGGGCCAGCGGACCCAGATGTCCAAGAGCCAGGAGCAACTGAATGACGGGGCGCGTGGCGTCCAGCTACTGGCGCGCCGGCTCGAGGAGGCACAGGACCGCGTGCGTCGACTCGACGACAAGGTGCGCCGGGCCAAGGAGGCAACCGATGCCGCTCGCCTCGCCGCCGACGCCGCCTACACCCGTTCCCTCGATGCCCGCCGGACGGAGGACAGTGGCGGTCCCGGCGCCGCCGGTACCGCCGACGAGGTGGCGCGGGAGTCGATCGCGAAGGAACGCGCCGCGACCGAGGCCGAAGGCGACTTCGCAGAGGTGCTGAAGAAGGCGAAGGCAGAGGCTGAGCAGGAGTGCCACGAGGTTCTCAGCCGGGACAAGGCAACTGCCAGGGTCCTCGAGGGAGTCGCCGTGTCGGCGCCCCTCGGCGGCGCCTCCTTCCAGGTCCCGCCGCTTCCCACCTCCCGGCTCGCCAACCACGTGGCCCCCCACTACGCCCCGATCCTGCGCCACGACAGCGAGGAGGACAGCTTCCCGCCGGCGTCCCGTTCGGGTACGGGCCCGGTCCGAAGGGCAAGGGACTCCAGCTCGACTTCTGGCCCCGTTACCGGGACAACGATCACTGGGCGCCGGGCGGCGCGTTCGACCATCCCGGCGACTTCGAGCGCATCTCCGCCCAGCTCGACGGAGAAGGCGATCTCGACGTGGTGAGCACCGAGGCCCATGGGGCCCAGCAGGGGAAGCGCCAGGCCGACAGCATGGACAGGGAGGGTGACCAGCCCGTGCTCTACCCGGGACGGGGAAGCCACGCCGCCTACCCGGACAGTGGAACCAACTTCGCCGACAACGGTCATTTCCCGTCGCCGGACCTCACCGCCGACAAGGGCCGCGAGGTCGACGCCCGGCCACTGGTGCGGGACATGCGCACCGACCCGGAGCTGAACACGGGAGACAAGGTGGACACCCGGGAATCACCGGTGGACCAGGCCCGGGACCGTCCGCTGCCCGAGGACCTGGACTCGCTCGAGCGGTCCGACGGGGCCGCGCCCGAGCTACCCGAGCCGCCCCCGGTCATCCCCACCCCCTGGAGTCCTGTGCCCAATCCGCTCTTCGGGAAGTAGGTCGCCCACAAGCGTGAGCGGCCCGCGAGTAATGGGAGCCATCCCGCCCCACCTCCCCGACTACCTCGAGATCCGCTCGGCCTTCCCCACCAGCCTCTCGCCGGACGCCTCCGAGGTGCTCGTCCTCTCCAACCTCACCGGCACCTACCAGGCCTATCGCGTGGCGCGGAAGGGTGGTCTGCTCCGGCCGGTGACCGACCTCGACGAGCCGGTGAACGCCTGGTACCTGCCGTCCTCGGACGAGATCCTCCTCAGCGTCGACAGCGGCGGCAACGAGCATCACCAGCTCTACCTGGCGGCCGACGACGGCAGCGGGCTGCGGCCGCTGGTACTGCAGCCCGAGCACATCCACCGCCCCGGTGGGGTCACCCGGGACGGCTCCCTCCTGGCCTACGCCGCCAACGATCGCAACGGCGTGGATTTCGACGTTCACGTCCTGCCGCTCGACGCATCGACCGGCGGCGGCGCCCGCAGGGTGTTCGACCGGGGCGGATGGTGCGAAGGGGCCGGGTTCTCGCCCGACGGGCGGTGGCTGGCGGTGACCCGCCTCAGCGAGCGCAACGGGGACAACGACGTCTACCTCGTGGACGTGAGCAGCGGCAGCGGCAGTGGCGAGATCGTCCACGCCTCGCCGCACGACGACGAAGCGTCGTTCGGGCGGCCGGCCTGGCTGGCCGACTCGTCGGGTTTCTACTGGAGCACCGACACGGGGCGGGACCGGCGCGCCATCGCCCGATTCGACCTGGCCACTCGGAGATCCGAGTACGTGGTGGAACCCGAGTGGGACGCTTCGTGCTCCATCGACTGGACAGGTACCCGCCTGCTCGTCACCACCAACGAGGACGGCTATACGGGGGCTCGTCTCTACGACCCCGCGACCATGGAGTTGCAGGGTGAGGTCACCCTGCCGGGCCGGGGTGTCGCCGACTTCGCCTTCTCCCGGG
>Ga0208612_1000767_pt1 | contig 13571 bp, 15 predicted proteins | sample AntDryMetagUQ889_FD_188089 | JGI IMG/M metagenome (GOLD analysis project Ga0208612, IMG submission 188089) | Polar desert microbial communities from Antarctic Dry Valleys - UQ889 (SPAdes) | ecosystem: Environmental > Terrestrial > Soil > Desert | place: Antarctic Dry Valleys | collected 2008-12-31 | reverse complement strand
CCTCGGGATGGACATCAAGGGCTTCACGGTGCGTGAGCTCTACGTGGAGGCGGCCTCCGAGATCGACGAGGAGTACTACGCCGCGTTCGTGTTCGACCGCAGTGCCAAGAAGCCGATGGCGATGCTCTCGAAGATGGGCGGGATGGACGTGGAGGCGATCGCGGACGAAGACCCCGAGGCGATGCGGATGCTCCATGTGGACCCGCTAATGGGCTTCCAGGACTTCCAGGGCCGCCGGCTGGCCTTCGAGGCCGGGATCGCCCCCGACGTGATCCGTCCCGTGGGCGCGATGCTGGCCAAGCTCTACAACATGTTCGTGGCCGAGGACGCGATGCTCGTGGAGGTCAATCCCCTGCTCGTCACGAAGAGCCGCGACGTCGTGGCCCTCGACGCCAAGGTCACGATCGACGCCAGCGCGCTGTACCGCCACCCCGACACCGCCGAGTTCCGCACCGAGGAAGGCGTGGACCCACAGGAGTCGATGGCCCGCGAGCGCGGCCTCACATACGTTGCGCTGGACGGCAACATCGGCATCCTGGGCAACGGCGCCGGGCTGGTGATGTCCACGTTGGACGTGGTGGCCCAGGCGGGTGGCAGGCCGGCCAACTTCCTCGACGCCGGCGGCGGCTCCAAGGCCGAGGCCATCACCCAGGCCGTGGAGGTCATCCTCTCCAACGACAGCGTCACCGCGGTGCTGTTCAACATCTTCGGCGGCATCACCCGCTGCGACGAGGTGGCCAAGGGGCTGATCGAGGCGTTCGACCAGATCAAGCCCGACGTCCCGTTCGTGGTGCGACTGGATGGCACCAACGACAAGGAGGGCCGCCAGCTCCTGGCCGAAGCCAACCTCCCCAACGTGCACGCCGAGTCGACCATGCTGGGCGCCGCGAAGCGCGTCGTGGAGCTGGCCGGCTGATGTCGGTACTGGTCGGCGAGGACACCCGCCTCTGCGTCTCGGGGATCACCGGGCGCGAGGGCACCTTCCACGCGATGAACAACAAGCGCTACGGCACCCAGGTGGTGTCGGGCGTCACGCCGGGCAAGGCGGGCCAGGACGTGGAGGGCGTGCCGGTGTTCAACACCTTCCACGACGCGGTGGAGGAGACCGGCGCCAACACCGCGATGATCTTCGTGCCGCCGCGCTTCGCCGCCGACTCGATCCTCGAGGCCGAGGACGCCGGCGTGGAACTCATCGTGGCGATCACCGAGGGGATCCCCGCCCACGACGAGCTGCGCGTGTACAACCACCTCAAGCGCGGCTCCTCGCGGCTGGTGGGCCCCAACTGCCCCGGCATCCTCTCGCCGGGCAAGGCCAACGTGGGGATCATCCCCGCCTCCTTCTTCAGCGAGGGCAACGTGGGCGTGGTGTCGCGCTCGGGCACGCTCACCTACCAGATCGGCAACGAGCTGGCTCAGAACGGCTTCGGCAACAGCTCTATCGTGGGCATTGGCGGCGACCCGGTGCCGGGCTCGAGCTTCATCGACATCCTCGAGCTGTTCGAGGCCGACTCGGAGACCGAGCTGATCGTGCTGAGCGGCGAGATCGGTGGCGACGCCGAGGAGCAGGCCGCCGAGTACATCGCCGAGCACGTGACGAAGCCGGTGGTGGCCTACATCGCCGGCTTCACCGCCCCGCCCGGCAAGACGATGGGCCACGCCGGCGCGATCGTCTCGGGCTCGAAGGGCACGGCCGCCGCCAAGGCCGAGGCGTTCGAGGCCAAGGGCGTGCGCGTGGGCAGGACCCCGACGGAGGTCGCGGAGATCGCCGTCGCGCTTGCCTCAGACCTCGCGTAGGCACTCCGAGCCCGGCCCCCGCGCCTAACATGGCGGCATGTGCGGGCAGTCACTCGAGCCGCTCGGCGACCTGCCCGGCGCCGATCTCCTCCTGCGGGGCGTCGACGATCTCGAGTCCGGCCGCGACACCGTCGAGGCGGCGCTGGTGAGCATGGCCGCTCCACGTCTGCGGCAGATCGGGATCGAGGTGCCAGACGGTCGCGACGACGAGGCCGGCCACCGCCTGTACGCCCTGCTGGCCGAGGAGGACCGGGCTGGTGCACACAGCCGCTACAACGCCCTCGTCGGGCGCATGGTCAGCCTCGCCCGCGCGGCGGAGCATGCGCGCTCCCGTTGACGCGGCCCGCATCCGGGCACTGGCACGCGAGCTCGGGGGCGCCGCGCGCGAGGAGACGGCCCTCTACCTGACCGGGGGCGCCACCGCGGTGATCGAGGGATGGCGCCGTCCACCGTAGAGGTCGATCTACGGCTCGAACCCGACTCAGACGCCCTCGTTCGCCGCCTCTCTGAGCTTAAAGAGGAGCTGGATCTCAACATCGAGCTGGCTTCACCCCCGGATTTCGTTCCCGAGCTGCCCGGGTTCGAGGAGATCGAACCAATGCTGCACAGATATCCGGCCATCGACCCGGCAAGCTTCAGGGCCAAGGTCGAGCCCGCCCTGGGCGACTCCTAGCGCCCTGGGCTCCTAGCGCCCCGGCTGCTCGTAGGCCTCGCTCATGCCCTCCGCCAGGGCACCCACCTCCTCGCGCAGGCCGCGGACGTCAGCGGCCAGCTGCTGTGAGCTGGCGGCGTCGGTGGAGGCGGAGACCGAGACCAGGTTGCCCCGCACGGTGTCCAGCTCCACCAGGATCTTCTCCATCTGGTCGTAGAAGGCCTGCAGCTGGCGCTCCATCCGGCGCAGCACCGTCACCTGCCCGGTGAGCGCGCCAGCCAGCTCGCTGCGGCCGGGGTCGCCTGAGCCCTGCACCTCCACCAGTCGCGCCTCGACCTGAGCGGGCGGCGATTCGGCGAGCGCCTCGTAGAGCAGCTGGGCCCGCGCCGCCGTGCCCTCCATGGCCCGCACGAAGCGGTCCACCTCGTCGAGCACCTCCGTGTAGGGCAACTCGGCACGCTCCACCGCGTCGCGAATGCGCCCTTCGCGCTGCAGTGCGCCGGCCAGCAGGCCGCCGATCGCAGGTGCGAGCGAAGCCGGGTTCACTCGGGGGCCGCCACGCTCCAAGGTCGCCCTGCGCTTGCCGCGCTCGCGCTCGAGCACCCCCTGGGCCACGTCCTCGTCGAGGTATGCGCGGGCCGCCGCGGCGCCGTAGAGGACCAGTCCCGCCGGGGCGAGTATGGCGATGGCGCCGAGCAGGAACCCGGCCACGAGCATCACGGCCAGCAGCACGACGGCGAAGGGGTCCAGCAGCGCGTTGGCGATCAGCGCGCGGTTGTACTCCGAGCGGCTGTAGGGACGATCGGTCATCGCGCCGGGGAGGCTAACTCCCGCGCACCCTCCCCTCTACTGACGAGGGCGTCAAGGTCGGCGAGCACGAGGCCTCCTTGGTCGACGCTAGAAGAAGCTGGAGATGCTGCGGTACACCGTCTCGATGTCGTCCGTGTCGCCGCTGTAGGACTGCCCGCCGGAGGCCTTCGCGATGTCCGCCAGCGCCTCTTGGGCGCCGTCGGCTTCCGCGCCGTAGGCGATGGTGAAGATGCGCACCTGGTACTCGGACTCGCCCTGCTCCTCGAGCTGGGCGACCACCTCGTCGGCGCCGAGCGAGGAGTCGGTGTCCTCACCGTCGGTGAGCAGCACCACCGCATTGAGGCGCTCGCGGTCGTCCAGGCTCGAGACGTCCTGGAAGCCGGCCAGCGTGGCGTCGTAGAAGGCCGTGCCGCCGTCGGCGATCAGGCGATCGATCGTGGGCTGCAGCTGGTCGCGCGGCCCGCCGATCGGAATCAGCGGCCGTAGGTTGTCGTTGAAGGTCGTGAGGCCGACGCGGTCATTGGGAGAGACCTCGGCGAGGAAGGTGCGCAGGCCCGCCTTGGCGCGCTCGAGGCGGCCCGCGTCGTTCATGGAGCCCGAGGTGTCGAGCACCAGCAGCACGTTCGCGGGCTTTCGATCCTCGCGCCAGGTGCGACGGACCCGGTCGAGCACCCGTGGCTCGGGCAGCCCCAGCACGCGTTCGGGCTGCTTGGGATCGGCGCCGTTCTCGGGGGTCACGAGGCCCGCGGGCTCCTCATCGAGGTCTGCGGGGCGAAAGCCGAACCGGCCCGCGGCCTCGGCGTCGATCTCCTCGGCCAGGAACTCCTGGAACGCTTTCGCCCCCTCACGCTCCGCGGGCGAGTTGTAGTCGGCGTCGATCACGATGAACGGGTTGTCCGAGTAGAAGGTGCCCTCGGGCGGATAGAGCGCCACCAGCTTGGGCTGGCCCTTACGATTGCGGTTGAAGTCGAGCAGCGTGACCTCCTCCATCGCCACCGCGGAGGCGTAGCCGGGGCCGTTCTCGCGCAGCTGGTCGGCGATGAACAGGGTGGTGTCGCCGTAGTGGACGATCGAGCGCTCGATGTCGCGCACCTGGGCGCGGGCCTTTGAAGAGGTCACGTCGCGCTCGGTCAGCCCCTCCTTCTTGCCGGTGGCCGCGTAGTACTCGGACACCACGGCGGACAGCCCCGACGTAGAGAAATCGGGGTTGGTGTGCACGAGCTTGAACTTGCCGAACTCGGGCCTCCCGTAGGCGGCGAAGCCCTGCTGGGAGACGGCCAGCTTGGTGAGCAGGTCGTAGCCGATCTTCTTCTTCGGGTAGCCGAGCGCCTTGGCGAAGGGCTCCCACATCGCGATCACCAGCGGCGTGCGCACCAGCGACGGGTTGTCGTCGGCCGCGAGCGGCCGGTCGGCCTCGAAGTTGAGCAGGCGGCCCCACAGTGACGAGGCCGGCGACCACGCCACCGGCTCGAGGGTGCCCTTGGCGATCTTGGACTGAGCCTCGCCGGAGGCGATCGCCTGACCCTCCACGAAAACGGGCTTGCCGGCCACCTCGGTGCCCTGCTCGTTGAAGCGCGCGATCAGCGGCTCCAGCAGCTTCTCCTTCTCGGGGGAGTAGGCGAAGGTCACGCGAACCGAGCCCGGCGGCGCCTTGTCACCGGAGGACCCCCCACCCCCCGGGCCGCTGTCGCCGCCGCCCCTCGAGAGGATGGCCACCCCGAGCACGGCCACCACGGCGACCACCGCTATCGCGATCTGACCCGGCTTCACCTCAGGCCCCCGGAATCTGCTCGATCGGCACGCGCACAACGCTATCGCCGCTGTGGTTTGGGTTGCCGTCGGCGGGCTCGCGAGAGACATCGAGGAACCTGTAGGCGTCAAAGCCGGGCGGCAGCGGCTCCCGCACGCCGAAGGCGGAGTTGCGAGAGCCCGTGACGGGGCGCGCGTCAGACACGGAGTCGTAGAGCCAGATCACGTACCCGCCGTCGGTGACCGGCGGGAGGCCGCGAACGCTCAGTCGCAGCAGACGCCGGTCCTCGGGGCCCTTGATGCGGGCGCTGCCCGTGGCGTCCCCGCCCCCGAGAGGCTCGAGCCGGCCGGTCTTTGGGGCATCGGCCCCGGCGGGGCCGGACTGCGGTGGCGGCGGGCCGAAAGCGTCTTCGCCGCCGAGAGCCAGCGCCACGGCCACGAGGACGGCGACCGCGGCGCCTCCGGTCAGGGCGATCAGGTTGCGGCGGCGCTTCGCGGTTGCGGGCCCTGCCTCTGGCCGCGCACCGGCACGCAGCGTGGCCTGGAGCGCCTCGCGCTGCACTTCGGACTCGGCTCCCAGCTCGCGCATCACCCGCTCGCGGCGCTCGCGTATGCCGTCCGCCGCGATCCCCAGCACGCCGGCGAGATCCTCGTCGGGTATGCCGCGGACCACCGACAGCTCGAGCAGCGCCCGGCTCTCGGCGTCGAGCCGCTCGGCATCGCCAATCATACGATCCGTGCGCATGGCTAGGCTGCTCGAATGCGGCGACCGATCAAGCGTGTAGCGCTCTGCATCATCGTCTCCATGTCGATTCTACTTTCGGCTGCGGCGGCCGAAGCCCTCGCGGCCACCGAGGTCCGGATTCTGCACGCCGTGCCGGGGGCCGCGAAGGCTGAGCTGAAGGTGGAGGGGGCCGAGGGCGAGGCCACGACCCTCCCGCCCGTCGGCTTCGGCGAAGCCAGCGAGTACTCGAGCCCGCAGGCCGGATCGGTCACCGCCACGGTGCTGGTGGACGGGCGCCCGTTCGCCGGCACCACCGAGTTCGGAGGCGATGGCCGCTACACGATCGTGGCCTCATTGAGGGCAGACAGCGAGATCGTGACCCTGTACGAGGACGGCCGCGCCGTGGCCGGCAAGACCCGCTGGCGCGTGGTCCATGCCGCAGCTGAGGTCGACACGGCCGAGCTGATGCTCGACGGCCGTTCCCTCGGCGAGCTGGGCCGCGGAGAAGAGGCCGACTACTCGACCGTCGAGCCCGGCGTCCACACGATCGGCGCTCGCCGTCCCGGCGAAGAGGGCGCGCTGGTCGAGAGTCCCGACGTCAGCCTGGTGGCCGGCACCGCGCAGACCGCCTACCTGGTTGGCAGCGGCGGCGAGCCCACCCGCTTCACCGTCCTCCAAGACGATGCGTCCGCTCCCTCCGTGGCGCCGGCGACCGGTCTGGGCGGCCTTGGCGACGACGGCGGTCCGTCCTGGAGGGCGGCGCTGCTGGCCGCGGCACTCGCGGGAGCCCTGGGCGGCGCGGCCTACGCGGGCGCGAACGTCCGACACCACCGCCGCCGCAGCTGATCAAACCGTTGCTCGGGCGCCGGCTACGACGGCTCGGCCCCGTACTGGCCGTCGCGCTGCCGGCGGCAGCCGCCGTGGCCGTGGTCCTGCTGACGGGCGGCTCCGCGATGCAAGCCGGGGCTGCGGACGGGCGCAGCGCGGCGGGCCTGGCGCGCGCCGCGGCGATCCAGGACGCAGAGCGGCCCGCGCGAGCGCCCCAGAGGCGCAGACCGGCGTCGCCTCGGTGGATCTCGATTCCCGCGGCCGGGGTGTCGGCGCGCGTCGAGTCGGTGGCGGCGCGCCGCGGGGTGCTGCGGGTACCGGCGGTCGGAGTCGCGGGCTGGTATCGCGGCGGCCCTCGCCCCGGCGAGGCGGGCCGCGCCGTCATCATCGGCCACCTCGACACCAAGACGGGCCCCGGGCTGTTCGCGCGCGTGTCGCGCCTGCTGCCCGGCGCGACCGTGTCGGTCACAGACGCCCGCGGCGACGTCTGGAGCTACGACGTCGTGGGCGCGGCGCAGGTGGACAAGGACGACTTTCCCGCCGAGGAGGTCTACGGCGGGTCGGCAAGCCCGGTGCTGGTGCTGATCACTTGTGGCGGCCCGTTCTCCGAGGAAGAGGGCTACCGCGACAACGTGCTGGTCTACGCGCGGCCGGTCTGAGCGGCCCCTGACGGGCGCGGTATCGTGCCCCCGCGTGAGTCCACCCGAAGCCATCTCTCTCGCCCGCGGCGCGCCTTCCCTCGACATCGTGGCGGTCGACGACCTCCGCGCCGCCGCAGACCGCGCGTTCAGCCAGGATCCCGCGGGGGCGTTCTCATATGGCACCTCGGCGGGCTACGGACCGCTGGTGGAGTGGATTGCGGGACGCCAGGGAGTGGCGCCCGACCAGGTGATCGCCACCAACGGCTCGATGCAGGCGGATGCATTCCTGTTCCGGCTGCTGGTGGCGCCCGGCGACGTGGTGGTGGTCGAGGCGCCGAGCTATGACCGCACCCTGCTGGCGCTACGCGAGTTGGGCGCCGAGATCCTGGCCATCCCGCTCGAGGAAGACGGAATCGACGTAAGCGCCCTCGAGCAGGCGCTCGAAGCCGGGGCCCAGCCCAAGCTGGCACACATCATCCCCAACTTCCACAACCCCGCGGGGTGCACCCTGTCAGAGGCCAAGCGCCGCCGCCTGGTGGAGCTGGCCGAGCGCTATGACTTCGTGCTGTTCGAGGACGACCCATACGTGGAACTGCGCTTCGAGGGCGACGATCAGCCCACCATGCTCTCACTCGACGGTGCGGACAGGGTCGTGTACGCATCCTCGTTCTCGAAGACCGTCTGTCCCGGCATCCGCGTCGGCTACCTGGCCGGGCCCTCCGACGTGATCGCCCGGACCCGCAGCATGGCCACCGCCACCTACATCTCCCCCAGCATGGTCTCGCAGGCGATCGTGGCCGAGTTCTGCAACTCCGGGGCTATCGAGACCTCGATCGAGACGGTCAAGAAAGCGCTGCGCGAGCGCCGCGACGCGCTGTGCGCCGCGCTCGAACGCGCTCTGCCCGAGGCCCGGTTCGTGGTGCCCGAGGGGGGCTACTTCCTCTGGGTCGAGCTGCCCGAGGGCAGCGACGTGGCCGCCCTGGCGCAGCGCGCGCAGGAGCTCGGCGTGGTCTTCGTGAAGGGCACCGACTTCTTGCTGGAGGGCGGAGAGAACGCCTTCCGGATCGCCTACTCCGGCGTGCGCAGCGACCAGATCGACGAAGCCGTGAGCCGCCTGGCCAGCGCCTGGCACGACCTGACGCCCGCGTGACCCAGGGCCCGGGGCTCGACCTCGGGCGCCCGCGCGACGTGAGCGAGCTGTTCAGGGACTCCCTGCTGCTGTACGCGCGCCACTTCGGGCTCTTGCTGGCGATCGCGGCGGCGGTGGTCGCGCCGGTCCAGCTGGTGGTGTCGGGCATCGGACTGGAGGAATTGACATCGGCCTATCGCGACGACCGCTCGCTGGTGCGCACGGGGATCCCCACGCTGGTGAGCTTCCTGGTGGCCACGCCGCTGATCACGGCGGCGATCGTCTTCGCCCTGGGGTCGCTGGCCAACGACGAGCAGCCCCACGCCGGACGGTCGCTGCAGGCCGCGCTGGACGTGTTCGCCCCAATGTTCGCAGCCGTGCTGCTCGCGGCCGCCGGCATCGCCGTCGGACTGCTCGCCTTCGTGGTGCCCGGCATCTACCTGGCGGTGCGCTGGTACCTCGTGACGCAGATCGTGGCGATCGAGGGCGCTCGCGGCGCGGAGGCGCTCACCCGCAGCTGGGACATCGTGCAGGATGTCTTCTGGCGCACCTTCGCGATCCTGCTGCTGGCCAACCTGGCCACCACAGTGCCGGGCATCCTGATCCTCACGCCGCTCACCGCGGCGGCGGAGGCGGCCAACCGGGAGGCGGTGCTGCTGGCCGGAGAGATCGTGGCTGAGAGCCTGACCACGCCTTTCATCGCCCTCGTGTCAACGCTGTTGTACTACGACCTGCTCACGCGGAAGGCCAGCGTGGCCCCGGTGGACTAGGGAGGAGCGCAGTCCGATCGCCGATCGGGCGAGCACCGCACCTTTCCCTCTAACGCCCCCAGTGCTCCTTGGCCAGCACGAGCTGCTCGGGCAGCGCCACGCGGGGCGGGGGCGACGGGTCGGCGACCACTGACACTGTCTCGGCCACGCTGCGGGTGACGGCGAACCGCCGGCCGTCGCCTTCCAAGGCCACCTGCTCGTCGTCGGCCTCCGAGAGGGTGCCCTCCAGGCCCGGCGTCAGGCCGGCGTCCATGAGGTAGTGCAGCAGGTCCTCCGCCTCGTTCTCGAAGCGCAGCACGCGTACCTTGGCGCCCAGCTCGACATCCGCGAGCGGCACGCCCTCCTCCCGCCGGCCCGTGTAGATCGGGTGCCCGTGAGGGCAGGTCTTGGCGTCGCCGATCGCCTTGAGCATCCGCTCCTCCACCGTCGGCGACATCCAGTGCTCCAGGCGCTCGGCCTCCTCGTGCACCTCGTCCCACGGTATGTCGAAGACGTCGGTGAGGAAGCGCTCGATCAGCCGGTGGCGGCGCACGATGCCGGTGGCGTGCTCGCGTCCGGCGTCGGTGAAGGAGATCGACTTGTCGCGACCGCGGGTGATGTAGCCGTCCCCCTCGAGGCGCCTGATCATCTCGTGCACCGTCGGCGCGGACACCTGCATCGCGCGCGCCACGTTGGCGCCGCTCATCGGAAGGCCGGCCTCCTCGAGCCAGAAGATGACCTGGAGGTACTCCTCCTCGGCGACGGTGGCCTGGTCGTGAGACATCGGGATGGCATGCTACCCGGCGTGGAGATCGGCGCCCGATCGTGAGCCTTCCGCTTCAACCGCCGATCAAGCCCGCGCTCGCGCGCTCGGCTAAGGAGTTGCCCGGCGGGGAGGGCTGGCGCTATGAGCCCAAGTGGGACGGCTTCCGGACGATCGCCTTCCGCGACGGCGACTCCGTCTATCTGCAGAGCCGTGGCGGCAAGCAGATGAACCGCTATTTCCCCGACGTGGCGGCCCAGCTGCTGGCCATGCCCGTCGAGCGCGCGGTGATCGACGGGGAGATGATCGTGGTCATCGACGGCGTGCAGGAGTTTGACCTGCTCAGCCAGCGCATCCACCCGGCGGCGTCACGCGTCGAGAAGCTGGCCCGCGAGACCCCGGCCGCATTCGTGGCCTTCGACGTGCTGGCGATCGACGACGACGTGCTGATGGACGAGCCCTTCAGCGAGCGCCGGGAGCGCCTGGCCGAGCTCGAGCTCGGACCCGTGCAGCTCACGCCGGTGGCCGAGGATCGCGACGGCGCCGGACAGTGGCTCACAGGCGTCTCCGAGGGGGTGATCGCCAAGCAGGCCGGCGCGGCCTACCTGCCGGGCGAGCGCAAGGGGATGGTGAAGATCAAGCGGGTGCGCACCGCCGACTGCGTGGTCGTCGCGTTCCGGATGGGCAAGGAGGAGGGCACGGTCGGCTCGCTGATCCTGGGGATGTACGCCGAGGACGGCGAGCTGCGGGTGGTGGGGCACACGTCGGGGTTCAAGGCCTCCGAGAAGCGCGAGCTGCTGGACTTCCTCGACCCCTACCGGACCGGGGAGCAGGGGTCCGGCGAGCCCAGCCGGTGGAAGTCCGACGAAGAGCTGGTGTGGGAGGGCCTGCGGCCCGAGCTGGTGTGCGAGATCGCCTTCGACCACATCACCGGCGACCGCATCCGCCACGGAGCCAAGTTCCTGCGCTGGCGCGAGGACAAGCCGCCGCGCGAATGTGAAATGGACCAGCTGCGAAACTGACAGGGCGAGTGGAGCTCGAAGTCCTCCAAGCCGATGTGACTGAGTTGGCGGTCGATGCGATCGCCAACGCGGCCAACACCCGGCTGGTACATGGGGGCGGAGTGGCCGCGGCGATCTCCAGAGCGGGCGGTCCCGCCATCCAGGCCGAGTCGATGCGCGAGGCGCCGATCGGCCTCGGCGAGGCGGTGCAGACCACCGCGGGCGCCATGCCGTGCAAGTGGGTGATCCACGCGGCGACCATGGAGCTCGGCGCGCCCACCTCGGCCGCCATCATCGAGCGGGCCACCACGTCCACGCTCGCGAAGGCGGAGTCGCTTGGCTGCCGCTCGCTGGCGCTGGTGGCCTTTGGGACGGGCGTCGGGGGCTTCCCCGTCACCGAGGCCGCGCGGCTGATGGTGGGCGCCACCCGCGCCCACCGCCACAGGGGGCTCGAACGCGTGGTCTTCGCGGTGCACGGCGACGCGGCGGAGCAGGCGTTCCGGACCGCAGTCGACGCGTGAGGGGAGCGGGGCGGCCGGGTGGGCGCGGGTCCGGGGGCGCGGGCCCCCGGCCGGAGATCCTCGTAGCGCCCGACAGCTTCAAGGGGACCTTCACCGCAACCGAAGCCGCAGGGGCAATCGCCCGCGGACTGCGTGGCGGCGGACTCGACGCGGTCGAGCTGCCCGTGGCCGACGGCGGAGAGGGCACGATGGACGTGCTGACCCGGGGGCTGGACGCCGAGCGCCGCACCGTGGAGGTGACCGGCCCGCTGGGAGAGCCGACCGAGGCCGCCTTCGCGCTGCTGGCGGATGGGGCCACGGCAATCGTCGAGACGGCGCAGGCCAGCGGGCTCGGGCTGGTCGCAGAGGGCGAGCGCGACGCCTACGCGGCCTCCACCCGCGGAACGGGCGAGCTGATCGCCGCCGCGGCGCAAGCCGGCGCCGCTACCGTGCTGATCACGGTGGGCGGCTCGGCCACGACCGATGGCGGAGCGGGCGCTCTCGAGGCGCTCGACGAGGCCGGTGTGTCCCCGCGGTTGGAGGTGCTGTGCGACGTGCGCACCGTGTGGGAGGACGCGCCGCGGGTTTTCGGTCCCCAGAAAGGCGCGGATTCAGACACCGTGCGCCGCCTGGAGCAAAGGCTGGAGGAGCTCCGCGCCGCCTCCCCCCGCGATCCCCGCGGTGTGCCGATGACCGGCGCCGCCGGAGGGCTGTCGGGTGGGCTGTGGGCCCACCGCGGCGCCAAGCTGTTGGCCGGCGCCGCGCACGTGCTCAGCGCAATCGGCTTCGACCGGCAGATGCGAGAGGCCGCCTTCGTGGTCACGGGTGAGGGCGGACTCGATCGCCAGTCGCTCCAGGGCAAGGTGGTGGGCGAGCTGGCCACCCGCTGCCGGCAGGCGGGGGTCGCCTGCCACGCGGTGGTTGGGCGTAATCAGCTCGGGCCCTTCGAGGCCCGGATCCTCGACCTCGAGAGCGTGACCGAAGCCACCACTCTCGAGGAGCTCGAAGCCGCCGGAAGGGCGCTCGCCGGCGCCATCTGAGGCACCGGAGCCCTTCAACGGACTCCTGCCCCGCGCTACCGGGGGGTGTTCAAGAAGCGCGAGGGGCTGAAGCCGCGCGCGTGGTCCGCGTCGTCGCTCGTAACCCGGTAGGTCCCGTCCCTGTAGACGCGCAGGCGCCGATTGTAGATCGAGCAGCGGGTGGTGCCGGCTCTGAGCTTGGTGCGGCGGACCGTCCGGTAGGCGCCCGTGGCGGTCTTTCGCTGGATGCGCACCCCGAGGCCGTTGTGAGGGGGACAGGCCCGGCCCCTGAGGCGGACGAGCTGGCCCACGCGGGGCGTGGCGTCACTCACCCTCAGGCTCATGCGGATGCGAACCTTCACGAGCACCGCCTGGCTGACCGCGGTGGGGTAGCTGACCCCCGTGTTGGCGACGGCCTGGTAGGAGGTGTTACGAGCGGGGCGCCGGGTGAACGTGTAGTCGCCCTTGGCGTCGGTCGTCGCCGTAGCGACGTTCGTGAATCCGTCGCCGAACGGGAACACGTCCTGCCGCAGGGTCACCGTCTTGCCGGCGTTGTCGGGGCCCTTCAGGCTGCCCGAGATCACGGTCGCACGCCGGAACACCGTCGGGTTTGGCTGTGCCGCGATGGTCAGAGCGAGCTGTCCTTGAGGAGGCGGCTTCGGCTGAGGAGGCGGCTTCGGCTGACCAGGCGTCGGCGTACCGGGCTTCGAATGGCCCGGCTTGTGGTCGGCCTGGGCGATCACAGGCAGGGCGACGGCGACGGCGGAAGTGGCGACTACGACAGGCAGAAGGCGTCTCAAGGTGGTTCCTCTCAGGTGTGCTGTGGGCACCTCCTTTAACGCACCCGGACGCCCGAGGTTTAGGAGTGGGTGGCCGGCCGCGCCATCGGCGCCATCTGAGGCGCCCGAGCCTCCAACGAACGTCCAGAAAGCCTGGTCCCCTGGCCACGTACATACGTCGAGTGCTGCTCCTCTCAGCCACCGAAGGACAACACTCCACACTCCATTACAGCATTAGGCAAGGAGGCCAGATGACGGGGCAACACATCAATGCAGGGGCCCGGGCGGCGGTGGCGGCGATAGCCGCTCTCGGAGTGCTCAGCGCTCCCGCCACGGCGCGGGTGTTCAACGGCAGCTCGAGCACCAACAAGGTCGTCGGCACCAAGAAGGCCGACAGGATCGTCCTGAAGGCGGGCAACGACCGCGCCCGAGG
>Ga0208612_1000766_pt1 | contig 13574 bp, 13 predicted proteins | sample AntDryMetagUQ889_FD_188089 | JGI IMG/M metagenome (GOLD analysis project Ga0208612, IMG submission 188089) | Polar desert microbial communities from Antarctic Dry Valleys - UQ889 (SPAdes) | ecosystem: Environmental > Terrestrial > Soil > Desert | place: Antarctic Dry Valleys | collected 2008-12-31 | reverse complement strand
AACCAGGGGACGATCCGCGAGCGGGTCTCGCCGTCGATGGTCACGGTCGAGGGCAGGCAGAGCAGCGCCCGGTCCTCCAGGGCCAGCGCCGGCCCGGCGACGAAGTCCTCGTGCCCGCCGACCCCCGAGTACTGATCGCCGGCGATCGTGTCGGCGATCACCTGGCCGTGGATGTCGATCGCGAGCGCCGCGTTGATCGTCACCATCAGCCGGTTGCGGGAGATCAGGTCGGGTGAGTTGACCACCTCGACCGGGAGGAAGGCGACCTCCTCGTTGTCGTCGAGCCAGGTGTAGAGCTCCGCGGAGCCGCCGGCAAAGGTGGCGACCGAGACGCCGTCGAAGGTCCCCTTGCGGTTGCTGACCTTGCCCGACTGGTGCAGCGCCATCAGCCCGTCGGTGAACATCTCGCTGTGGACGCCGTAGTCGCCGCCGTCCGCGCCCGCGGCGAGGCGGCCGACGATCGCCGACGGGATCGCGCCGATCCCGGTCTGCAGGGTCGAGCCGTCGGGGATGAACCGCCGGGCATTGGCGGCAATCGCCTCGTCGGTCGGTCCCGGCTCGGGGTCGGGGAGCGCGAACGGCTCGGCCTCGGACTCGACCAGCAGGTCGATCTGATCGAGGTGGATCGCGTGGCGGTGCTCGGGAGGCAGCCCGCGGGTGCGCGGAAACCTGGGCGAGACCTCGACCACCAGCAGCCGCTTCGGGTCTGCGCCGGCCCGTGCCAGCTCCCTGCCGGTGCCGCCGGCATGCAGCGAGAGGCTGCACCAGCCGTCGGCGTCGGGGGGCGTCGCCACCGTCGCCATCACCCGCGGAGCCTGCTGCTCGAGCAGTGGCTCGAAGCGGCGAAAGTCGGCGGGAACGAAGCTGAGGTTGGCGCCCTGGTCGCGAAGCGCCCGCTCGACCGGCCCGAAGAAGCCGGAGAGGTAATGGACGTTGGGATGCTTGTAGGCCTCCGACCAGGCGAGCAGCAGGGCGCCGTAGATGCGTAGCTCGGTCCAGTCGTCACGCCCGCCGAGGGCGGCCATGAAGGCCGGTGGTTGCCCCGGTCCCAGGGGAATACCGAGCGTGTCAGCGGGCTCGAGCCGGGCGGTTGCCTGGGCCGGGCTGACGGTCTCTGCCATCGGCTGAACCTACCGCCGCGGCTCCGGCGACCCCGCCCGGACCGCCTCGAGCTGCGCGGCGACCGCGAGCCCGACGAACAGCGCCAGCGCCGTCAACAGCGACCAGATCAGCAGGCCGACGATTCCCGCCAGCGGCCCGTAGGTCTCGCCGAAGCTGCGGGCGAGGGTGACGTAGGCCGCGAGCAGCCCCGTGAACGCGAACCACAGGACCACGGAGAGCGCCGACCCGAACGCCAGCCATGACGGAGATGGCTGGTCGCGATTCGGCGAGAGCCGAAAGAGCACGGTGACCGCCCCGGCGACGAGGCCGGCGCCGAGCAGCCAGCGGCCGATCGCCCAGGCGAGGTCGAGCCCGTCGCCCCATCCGGTGGCGTCCTTGAGTGCGTCCCCGAGCGCCGCGCCGGGGACCAAGACGACGAAGGCGATCGCGATCGCCACTCCGGCACTCAGCGCCAGGCCCAGGGCGAGCCCGTACTTGCGGACCGTCGGGCGGTCGCGTTCGACCCCGTAGATGCGGTTCGAGCCGCGCTCGATCTGTCCCATCGCGGTCGCCGCCGAGATCACGGCGACGGCGAGCCCGATATAGAGGGCGGCCTCGCCGCCGTTCTCGGTGCCCTGCTCGAAGGCCTGGGTGAGGACCTCGCTTGCCGGGCCCGGGGCGACGTCGCGAAGGGTGTCGGTGAGGATCGAGGTGAACGCCTGCTGGCCGAGCTCACGGGCGAAGCCGACGATCGCGATCAGCGCCGGGAGCACGGTCAGGGTGAGCTGGAAGGCGAGCGCCCGCGAGTGGCTGAACCCGTCGGCGGCACGGAAGCGATCGAAGGAGTCGCGCAACAGGTGCCAGATGCCGACATTGCGCAGCGCCTCGACGGCATCGTCGCCCTCGAGGTCATGGGTGTCCGGTACCGGAGCCGCGGTGCTCATCGCGGCGAAGCTACAGGTACGAGTGCTTCAGGCGCGGAGACCGGTGAGGATGATCTCGAGGTAGCGCTCCCAACTCATCGTCGGCCGCTCGACATCCGAGTGGATCGCGCTGCCGAGGCCGCAGATCAGCGCCGGAACGTCCCCCGCGACGATGTCTTTGCGCAAATCGCCGCTCTTCTGGGCGCGGGCGATCACGGCCCCGACGTGGCCGAGCATGTCGACCCGCGCCGCCGCGCTGCTACACAGGCCGGGGAGCTGGTCCATCGCCTCCGACAGTGCCCGGTCGGTGGCCATCACCCGGGCCGAGTGGGTCATGAAGCCGGCGAAGCCCTCCCATGGGTCCTCGACCTCGAGCGCCGCGCGAGCCGCGGCGGCGAGACCCTCGAAGCGGGCGTCGGCGAGCGCCTGGAGCAGGTCCTCCTTGGTCGGGAAATGACGGTAGATGGTTCCAACCCCGACCCCGGCGTCGCGGGCTATCGCCTCGATCGAAGCGTCGAGTCCGCGCTCCGCGAACTGGGCGCGCGCCGCCACCAGCACCTTGTCGCGGTTGCGCCGTGCGTCAGCTCGCTGGGCACGCGGCTTCTGGGCGATCGTGGGGGTCACGGGATCTTCACCGGCCGGACGGCAAGCGGAATCAGGATTCCGTATAGTCTGCACATAAGCGGAATGCTGCTTCCGATTATAGGCACGCTGAGCGCCAGAAGGAGACACCAGATGACCACGGCCCAGGAATTCGAGCGACGCAGGTGGCAGGCCCTGGCGCTGCTCGCGATGGCCCAGTTCGTGGTCGTCCTCGACGCCTCGATCGTCAACGTCGCCCTACCGACGGTGGGCGATTCGCTGGCGATCTCCCAGGACAACCTGTCCTGGGTCGTCAACGCCTACGTGCTCACCTTCGGCGGCTTCCTGCTGCTCGGCGGCCGCCTCGCCGACCTGCTCGGCAGGCGGCGCGTGTTCATGAGCGGGCTGATCCTGTTTGCACTCGCCTCGCTGGCCGGCGGCTTCGCGGAGTCGGAGGGCGTGCTGATCGCGGCCCGCGCCGTCCAGGGCCTCGGCGCCGCGATCCTCTCACCGGCGGCGCTCTCGATCGTCACCACCACCTTCCGCGACGGCTCCGAGCGCAACAAGGCGCTCGGCGTCTGGGGAGCGGTCGCCGGCGCCGGCGGCGCCGTCGGCGTGCTGCTCGGCGGCGTGCTCACCGAGTACCTCGGCTGGGAGTGGGTGCTCTGGGTGAACGTGCCGATCGGGATCGTCGCCGCGGCGCTGGCGCCGCGCCTGATCGCCGAGACCCGCTCGGAGTCCGCCACGCGGTCGTTCGACGTCGCCGGCGCGATCACCGTCACGGCCGGCCTCTCGGTGCTCGTCTACGGCCTGGTCGAGGCGCCCGATGCGGGCTGGGGATCGGGGCAAACGCTCGGCCTGCTGGGCGCCGCCGCCGTCCTGCTCGCCGCCTTCGTCGCGATCGAGCGCCGCTCCGCCGCTCCGCTGGTGCCGTTCGGGATCTTCCGCCTGCGCACGCTCACCGGCGCCAACCTGATCGGCATCCTCACCGGTGCCTCGCTGTTCTCGATGTTCTTCTTCATCTCGCTGTACATGCAGAACGTGCTCGGCTTCAGTGCGATCAAGGCCGGGCTCTCCTACCTGCCGCTGTCGGCCGCGATCATCCTCAGCGCCGGGATCGCCTCGGCCCTGGTGACCAAGGTCGGGTTCAAGCCGATCCTCGTGACCGGGATGGCGCTGATCTCGGCCGGCCTCTTCTGGTTCGGGCAGATCTCGGCCGACGGCGGCTTCGTCGGCGACGTGCTCGGCCCCTCCCTGGTCGCCGCCGTCGGCCTCGGCTTCGCCTTCGTCCCGCAGACGATCGCCGCGGTCTCGGGCGTCGCCGAGCACGAGGCCGGCCTCGCCAGCGGGCTGATCAACACCTCGCAGCAGGTCGGCGGGGCGCTCGGCCTCGCCCTGCTCTCGACGATCGCCTTCCCCCAGATCGACGACGCGATCGCCGCCGCAGGCGGCACCCCGCCCTCGGCGGCGGTGCTCACGGATGGCTACGCCGACGCCTTCATGGTCGGCTCCGGGGTGGCCCTGATCGGAGTGGTCGTGGCGCTGACGCTGATCCGCAGCCGCGACAGCCGCGCCCACGTCGAGCTCGGTGGCGCCGACCTGGTTGAGGCCGGCGCCTAGAGGCGTGATCTGGGTTCCCCACGCACGCGGATGACGCACGGCACCGGCGCTGGATCGCGCCCGTCGGGACTCGCACATGCCCACCGGCATGCGCTTCGCCCGCCGGCCCCGCCCAGCTCGGTGCCGCGCGCCCCCGCGCACATCGGTCACCCAGATCAAGCCTCTAGGTGCTCGCGGGCTTCGCCAACTCGCGGCGCAGGCCGGCAGCGGCGTTGTCGCCGAGGCGCTTGAAGAGGAACCCGAGGAGCGGATCGGCGAGCCGCATCGCGCCCTTCGGCCGCAGGGCTGCGTCGTAGGTGACCTCGCAGCCGTCGGCGGCCTCGCGGACGGTGATCGTGTCCTCCGAAACCACGGTCGAGCTCTCGGCGCGCAAGACGATCCGCCGCGGTCGTTCGTAGGCGACCGTCCGGTAGACGAGCTCGATCTCGCGGCCGGCGAAGCGGACGACGACGAGGAACCTGGTGCCCTCACCCGGCGGCCCGCCCAGCATCTGGGCGCGCACCGCGCTTGGATCCCACTCCGCCACCGAGCTGAAGTCGGCGAGGTAGTCGAAGGCCTCGGTCGCCGAGAGCGGGCTGGCGATCGTGCCGAGGTAGCGCGCCATCAGCCCCGCCCCCAGCCGGAGCTGATCACGCACTGCTCCCAGAGGCGCCGCCGATCGTCCTCGGACTCGCGGGTCCAGGGGACGCGGTGGGTCGGGCGAACCTCGCGGTCGTGCCAGAAGCGCCCGCTGCCCTCGGCGGGCTCGGCGCCCGCGGCCAGCCAGACGATCGAGTCGGCGCCCTGGTCCGCGTCGCGCAGCAACGGGCGCATCAGCTTGCGAAAGCGCGGCAGCGAGGTGGCGATCCCGGGGGTGTCGGCCCAACCGGGGTGCATCGCGTGGACGCTGACGCCGCTGCCCCGCAGGTGCTCGGCCCAGAGCTCGGTGAGGATCACCTCGGCGCGCTTGCTGTGGGCGTAGAAGGCCGAGGGCTCGTAGTCGCGCTGCTCGAGCTGCAGGTCGTCGGCCCGCAGGCGGGCCGTGTACATGCCCCCGGAGGAGACGTTGATCAGCCGCGAGGGGGCCCCGCGGCGAAGCGCCGGCAAGAGCAGCGCCGTGAGCAGGAAGGGGCCGAGCACGTTGGTGGCGAAGCTGAGCTCGAAGCCCTCCTCGGTGTGAGTGCGCTCGGGCGGCATCGCCCCGGCGTTGTTGACGAGTACGTGAAGCTCGGGGTCGCCGGCGAGGAAGTCGGTGGCGAACTCGCGCACGGAGGCGAGGCTGGAGACGTCGCAGATGTGCAGGTGCAGGTGATCCGAGCCGGTGCTCTCGGAGATCCGGGCGCGGGCGTGCTCGCCGCGCTCGCGGTTGCGGACGACCATGTGAACGGTGGCTCCGGCGCCGGCCAGCCGCTCGCAGGCGGCCGCGCCGATCCCGGAGGAGGCGCCGGTGATCATCACCGACCAGCCGTCGAGCTGCGCGGGCACGCCGCGATCGCGCCAGGAGCGCTGCCGCACGGCGAAGCCGAGCCGGCTGTACCCGGGGATCACGGTCCAGTCGAGGACCCGATCGATCGCCTGCGAGACCATGGGCTGAAGCTACCGGTCGCCCGCGGCCACGCAGCGAGGAAAGCCGGGGCGGCTGCCGAATAGCCCCAGGGTGATGGCGGTGATGAGCTCGCGGGACCCGATCGGGCGGACGATCCTGCGCGCCGTCCTGATCGTGGTCGCCGTGGCGCTCGCGCTCTATGTCACCTACGAGCTGCGCCGGCCGATCACCTGGCTGGTGATCGCCGGCTTCATCGCGATAGCGATGTCGGGGCCGGTCAACCTGCTCACCCGGGTCACCGGCCGCCGCGGGCTGGCGACCGCGCTCGCCTATCTGGCCCTGGTGCTGGTGCCGATCGGGCTTGGGTCGCTGCTCGTTCCCTCGCTCGTCAACCAGGTAGAGGAGCTCGCCGACAACGTCCCCCGCTACGCGGACGACGTCACCCAGTTCGTCCAGGAGAACCAGACGCTCAGCGACCTCAACGAGAAGTACGACTTCACCGGCGAGCTGGAGAGTGCCGCTGACGATCTTCCCAGCCGCCTCGGCGACGCCGCCGGGGTGCTCCAGGACATCGGCGTCGGGGTGATCAACTCGATCTTCGCCGCGGTCACGATCCTGATCCTCAGCATCTTCATGGTCAGCAGCGGCCCCCGCTGGGTGCATCAGTTCGTGCGCTCGCAGCCCGCCGGGCGGGCGGAGCGGACCGAGCGCGGCCTGCGCTCGATCGCCAACGCGATCGGCAACTACGTCGGCGGCGCCCTGGTGCAGGCGACGATCGCCGGGGTCGGCGCATTCCTCGTGCTGGAGTTGCTCGGTGCGCCGTTTGCGGCGCCGCTGGCGCTGCTGGTCGCCCTCTTCGACCTGATCCCCGTGGTCGGCGCGACGATCGCCGCCGTGTTGGTCGCGATCGTGATGATCTTCGTCAACTTCCCCGCCGGCCTGATCATCTGGGTGATCTACGCGCTCGCCTACCAGCAGATCGAGAACTACGTGATCCAGCCCCAGATCCAAAAGCGCGCGGTCCAGGTCGAGCCCTTCGTGGTCCTGGTCGCGGTGCTCTTCGGCTCTACCCTGTTCGGGGTGCTCGGCGCCCTGCTGGCGATCCCCGCGGCCGCCTCGCTGCAGATCGCCTGGCGCGAGTACCGCGATTACCGCCTGGAGATGCTGGCCCGCCCGATCGACGGGCCCGGGGCGCTGCAGGCTCCCGGCTGAGCTGCGTGCGGTTCGAGCGGGGCTAGTCTGAAGTCGATGGCGACGCCGACCAGAGCGGCTGACCAGGCGGTCGGGCCGGAGGCGATCAGCGCGGCCGCGGAGACGATCCGCGGCCGCATCCGCAGGACCCCGGTGCTTCCCGCGAGCGAGATCTCGCGGCGCGTAGGCACCACGGTCACGCTCAAGGCCGAGAACCTGCAACGCACCGGCTCCTTCAAGGTCCGCGGCGCGCTCAACCGGATCGCCCGCCTCGGCAGCGCCGAGCTCGCCGGCGGCGTCGTCGCCGCGAGCGCCGGCAACCACGCCCAGGCTGTGGCCCTCGCCGCCCGCGAGCGCCAGGCCCACGCGGTCCTGTTGATGCCGGAGACGGTCGCGATCGCCAAGGTCGACGCGGTCCGGGGCTACGGCGGCGAGGTCCGTCTGGTGCCGGGGTCCTACGACGAAGCCGCCAACGCTGCCCGGGTCGCGGCGGCCGCCGGCGAGCTCACCCTGATCCACGCCTTCGACGACCCGGTCGTGCTCGCCGGCCAGGGCACGATCGGCCTCGAGATCGCCGAGCAGGCGCCGGCCACCCGGGTGGTCGTGGTCGCGATCGGCGGCGGCGCCCTGGCGGCGGGGATCGCGATCGCGATCAAGAGCCGGCTGCCCGGAGTCAGGGTGGTCGGGGTGCAGTCGGACGCCTGCGCCCCCTATCCGGCCTCGCTCGAGGCGCGTCAGCCGGTCGGGGCGCGCTCGGCCAACACGATCTGCGACGGGATCGCGGTCAAGCAGCCCGGCGAGCTCACCCTGCCGCTGGTCGGCGAGTTCGTCGACGAGGTGGTCACGGTCTCCGACGACGAGGTAGCGCAGGCAATGGTGCTGCTGCTCGAGCGCTCGAAGCTGGTGGTCGAGGGCGCCGGGGCGGCCTCGGTCGCGGCGCTGCTCGCCGGCAAGATCGAGCTCCCGAGCGAGGGAGAGGTCTGCGCGCTGCTCTCCGGCGGCAACGTCGACGCCGCCCGCATCGTCGAGTGCGCCCGCCTCGCCGAGACCGCGGCAGGGCGCCGGCTGGTGTTCTCGACGGTCGTCGGTGACCGGCCGGGGGCGCTGGCGCGACTCGTCCAGACCGTCGCCGAGCAGGGCGCCAATGTGCTCGACGTCGTCCACCTGCGCGAGGGGGTCGACCTGCACGTGCGCGAAACGGGGATTCGGCTGGTTCTGCAGACCGACGGCCAGGCGCACGGCAGGCGGGTGGTCGAGGCGCTTCGCGAGCAGGGCTTCAGCGTGGCCCGCGAGGGCGGCGGATGAGCCGCGGTCCCTCCGACGGCCGGCGGGCGGACGTACGCGCTGCCGGTGGGGTGGTTGTCCGAGGCGAGGGCGCCGCCCGCGAGCTGCTGCTGGTCCACCGGCCCCGCTACGACGACTGGTCGCTGCCCAAGGGCAAGCTCGAGGCGGGGGAGAGCTGGCAGCAGAGCGCCCTGCGCGAGGTCGAGGAGGAGACCGGTCTGCGCTGCGAGCTCGGTCGTGAGCTGGAGACGGCGCGCTACGTCGATCACAAGGGGCGCGAGAAGGAGGTCCGCTGGTGGGTGATGCAACCGCTCGAGGGAGACTTCGTCCCCGGCGACGAGGTCGACGAGGTCCGCTGGCTGGGCTCGCGCGAGGCGATCGAGCTGCTCGACTACGACCATGATCGCGACCTCGTCCGTTCACTGCGCTGAGTGGCGACTAGAACAAACGTCCAGGCACCCGCTTAGCGCTTCTCGGTTCCGGGCCCGGACCCGATGACAGGCACCGAGAAGCACGGTCGGAACTGGGCGTGAGCGACCGGCCGTCCTCACTCACATAACCCCACCGGGGAGCCCAGGCTCCTCTGCGGGGGCACCTCCGATGCCAGGGGCCGGAGCGCCAGCAGGTGCTTCGGTCCCTTTTTTGCTCTGTACGGGGGCCCCTTGGGCCGGCTCGCTCCTGCAAAAGCTTCGCCGGGCGGCGGCGCACACGACTGGGGGGTCGGCCGGCGCGCTCACCGCCCAGCCCACAACCCGTTCCCGCTGGGCGAGGATCGAAACGCCGGCTCAGGGCAGGGGCCGGCGCCCGCCGTAGCCGGACCCGAGCTCGTGCCAGTAGCCGACCTGCTGGTCGTCGAAGTCCCAGCAGAGGTAGACCTCGCTGCCCTCGAGCAGCGCCGGGAAGTCGATCAGGCCGCGATCGATGTCGCGGACGACGAGTCCGAGTTGCTGTAGCTCCCCGAGCAGCTCGCGAACCTCGAGGAAGGCCTGGCCGACCGCCCGGCCGGGCTCGCCGCCGCCGTTCGCCGGAGCCGCTTCGGCGAGCGCCTCGTGCGCTTCGGCGTCGGTGAGCTGGTCGCGGGATTTGCGCAGTGCCCGCAGCATCGGCTCGACCCGGGGGAGCAGCTCATTCGCCTCGGCGACGGTGTAGTGGCGCTCGTGGATCACCCGGCGGCGGCACCGGTCCGGGTGGCGGCGGCGGTGATCCGCTTGGCGAGCAGCGCCGCGTCGGCCTCGGAGACCGTCCGCAGCTGGCCCTGGAAGGCGAGATGCCAGTGCTCCGCGGGCCACTTGCCGAGGTGCTCGAGCTCTCCCAGCAGCGACTCCGCCGGGACGAAGCCATCCTCCGCCAGGACCGTCAGCGGCTCCGCCTCGACCCGCCACGGGTATGGCTCCGGATGCTTCTTCTTGCCCTGCGGCCAGATCGGCGAGCGATCCTCGAACATCTCCGAGGTGACCAGGGCGATCCCGCCGAAGGCCTGCACCCCGGTGACATAGAAGACGACCTGGTCGCCGGGCTCGAACTGAGACGCCTGGATACGGCGGCGCTCCTTGAACCCGATCAGGTCGAAGCCGCGCTCGACGTTGATCTGGAAGTTCTCGAGTGAGCCGGTGAGGATCCAGGTGGCCACGCGGGCAGGATACCTTTGGTCGGGCCGGTTTCGGTCCCGAAGCGGCGGGAACGACCTACTACGCCTAGGAGGCGAGCGATGAGCGAAGCGAACGCACGAGTGGACATCATGGCGGCGGAGAGCGCCGAGCGGAGAGAGCAGGTCGTCGAGCTGCTGAAGAAGGCCTACTGGATGGAGATCGAGACGGTGATGAGCTACATCGCCAACTCGATCAACCCCGATGGCGTCCGGGCGATGGAGATCCGGGAGTCGCTCGAGGCCGACATCCAGGAGGAGCTCGGGCACGCGCAGCAGTTCGCCGCCAGGATCAAGGAGCTCTACGGCGTGGTCCCCGGATCGATGGAGTTCAGCGCCGAGCAGTCGTTTCTGCAGCCCCCCGGCGAGCAGGTCGACATCGTCCACGTGATCAAGGGCGTGATCGAGGCCGAGTCCGGCGCGATCGAGCACTACAGCCGGCTGATCGAGGAGACCGACGGGATCGACCCGGTCACCCAGGACATGGTGATCGCCGTGCTTCGCGACGAGCAGGGCCACAAGCGCCTGTTCGAGGGCTTCTTGCGCGAGTACGAGCTCGAGGGGCTGGCGTAGTCCGTAGCCGCTACGCTGACCGCCGCTCGCAACATCGACGACAAGGGAGTACGACTGTGACTCGCACCCGCACCCTTCTAGCCATCTGCGCGTTCGCGCTGGCGGTCCCGGCGGCGGTCGCCGGTTGTGGCGGCGACGACGCCTCCAGCGACGTCGATCCCCAGACCGTCCTCGACGAAACCTTCAACAACGACGAGCAGGTCTCCAGCGGCGACCTCAGCATCAGCTTCGACGGCTCGGCCGAGGGCGACCAGGGTGGCAGTGTCGAGGCCAGCCTCAGCGGCCCCTTCCAGGGCGACCCCGAGAACCCCAACGCGATTCCGCAGCTCGACTGGACCGGCTCGGTCAGCGGTGAGGGCGCAGGGCAGAGCGTCAGCTTCGAGGGTGGCGTGGTGATCACCGAGGACAACGCCTTCGTCGAGTACGGAGGCAGCGCCTACGAGCTCGGCACCGAGACCTTCACCCAGTTCAAGGAGCTCGCGGAGACTGCCGCTGCACAGCAGACCGAGTCCACCGAGGGCCAGTCGTTCAGCGAGCTCTTCACCCAGGGATGCGAGACCCAGCTCGAGGCTCAGGGCGGCGACACCACGGCCTGTCAGATCGATTTCCAGAGCTGGCTCGCCGACCTCACCAACGAGGGCGAGGAGGAGATCGAGGGCGCACCCACGGTCCACGTCTCCGGAGGCCTCGAGGTCGAGACGATGCTCCAGGACCTGATCGAGCTCGGCACCGCGGTGCCGGGGGCGACCGACGTCCCGACCGAGGAGGAGGTCCAGCAGCTCTCCGAGGCGATCACCGAGGCGAGCTTCGACCTCTACTCCGGCACCGAGGACCGGATCCTGCGCGGGCTCGACTTCAACCTCGCGCTCGATCCCAGCCAGATCCCCGACGCCGAGGCAGCCGGCGTCGAGAACGTCGAAGCCGCGTTCTCGGTGCGGATCGGCGGCGTCAACGAGGAGCAGACGATCGAGGCGCCCAGCGACGCCCAGCCGATCGACGAGCTGCTCTCGCAGTTCGGGATCGACCCGGGCGCCCTCGGCGCGCTCGGTGGCCTTGGCGGCCTCGGCGGCGCGACCGCGCCCCCGGCCGCCGGCGGCGGCGCTGGCGCATCCGACGCCTACCTGGAGTGCATCGGCCAGGCGCAGACGCCCGAGGAGATCACCGCCTGCGCGAGCGAGCTCTAAGGCCTCGACCCGCAGGATTCACCGGTCGAAGGGCTCCGGCGTCAGCCGGGGCCCTTCGTCTGGATGCCATGGGTAAGTTCTCGATTCGATGACGGCGCAGCCAAGCAAGCGAGGCGGGGTCGCCGGGTTTCTGTTCAGCGCCCAGGGCTGGCCCTACCTGCTGACCCCGTTCATCCCGCTGGCGGTCGTGCTCGAGCTGGCGCACGCGGCACCGACCCTGATCTTCGCGATCGCCGCCGCGGGCATCGTCCCGACCGCGGCGCTGATGGGCCTCGCGACCGAGGAGCTGGCGGCGAGGTCCGGCCCCGGCATCGGCGGGCTGCTCAACGTCACCTTCGGCAACGCCCCGGAGCTGATCATCGCCCTGTTCGCGCTCAACGCCGGGCTGCAGGAGGTGGTCAAGGCATCGATCGTCGGCTCGATCATCGGCAACATCCTGCTGGTCCTCGGTGCCTCGATGCTGGTCGGCGGGCTCAAGCACGAACGCCAGCGCTTCAACCCGCAGGCGGCCTCGATCCAGTCGACGATGCTCTTCCTCGCCGCCGGGGCGCTGATGATGCCGGCGATCTTCGAGCTGGTCGAGGGCAAGGGCCTGCCGAGCCCGGATGCCGAGCTGGTCAACTACGGCTCGACCGTGGAGAAGCTCTCGGTTGCGGTCGCCGTGGTCTTGATCGTCACCTACGTGCTCGGCCTGCTGTTCTCGCTGCGGACCCACAAGGACCTGTTCAACCCACCCTACGCCGAGGAGCACGAGGAGGGCTTCGGCTGGAGCGTCAGGCGCTCGGTCATCTACCTGTTCGTCGCCGGGCTCGCCGTCGGCCTGATGTCGGAGATCCTGGTCGGCTCGATCAGCGAGGCCTCGGAGACGATCGGGCTCTCCGAGTTCTTCGTCGGCGTGATCGTCGTCGCGATCGTCGGCAACGCCGCCGAGCACTGGGTCGCGATCCTGGTCGCCTACAAGAACAAGATGGACCTCGCGGTCAACATCGCGATCGGCTCGAGCGCCCAGATCGCGCTGTTCGTCGCTCCCGTGCTCGTGATCACCTCCTTCTTCCTCGGGCCGCAGCCGATGCCGCTGGTCTTCAACGGCTTCGAGCTCGGTGGGATCCTGATCGCGATCCTGGTCGCCAACACGATCACCCACGACGGCGAGTCGAATTGGTTCGAGGGCGTCCAGCTGCTCGCCCTCTACGCGATCCTCGGGATCGCCTTCTTCTACGCCTAGGCGCGCTGGGCAGCGGGTAGAGGCGAGCGATGGAGTACGTGCTGCTGGCGGCGGCGTTCGCGGTGATCCTCGCCGGGGCGCTGCTGTTCACCAACGCGATCGAGTGGACGGGCAACAAGCTCGGAGTGGGCGAGGGCGCCACCGGCAGCGTGCTCGCCGCGGTCGGCACGGCGATGCCCGAGACCCTGATCCCGATCGTCGCGATCATCGGCGGCGCCGAGGGCTCCGAGGACGTCGCGATCGGCGCGATCATCGGCGCCCCCTTCCTGCTGGCGACGATCGCGATGGCGCTGGTCGGGATCTCCGCGCTCGCGTTCAAGGGCCGCCGGGAACAGGGCACCGAATTGCGCGCCCACGTGGAGACCCTCGATCGCGACCTGATCTTCTTCTTGATCTTCTTCGCCGCCGGCATCGCCATGGGCCTGGTGGTGCCCGAGGACCTGCACCTGCCGCTGGCTGTGGTCTTCATCGCCGCCTACGCGATCTACGTCCGCCAGACCCTGCGGGGCGGGGGGGACGTGCAGGAGGAGGGCACGATCGGCCCCCTCTACATGGACCGCACCCCGGGAGACAACCCGCCCGGGATCGCCGTCGGGATCCAGCTGGTGGTCGGTCTCGGCGCGATCGTAGGCGGCGCCCACCTGTTCGTCGAGGAGCTGCTGATCGTCGCCGAGCAGATCGGGATCGAGCCGCTGGTGCTGTCGCTGGTGCTGGCGCCGCT
>Ga0208612_1000765_pt1 | contig 13574 bp, 15 predicted proteins | sample AntDryMetagUQ889_FD_188089 | JGI IMG/M metagenome (GOLD analysis project Ga0208612, IMG submission 188089) | Polar desert microbial communities from Antarctic Dry Valleys - UQ889 (SPAdes) | ecosystem: Environmental > Terrestrial > Soil > Desert | place: Antarctic Dry Valleys | collected 2008-12-31 | reverse complement strand
GTACTCGAGCATGGGCAGCCCGAAGGCGGCCGTCTTGCCCGTGCCCGTCTGGGCCTGGCCGATCACGTCGCGGCCCTGCAGCAGCAGGGGAATCGTCTCTTCTTGAATGGGTGTCGGCTGCTTGTAGCCGAGGTGCTCGAGGGCGTCCAGCAGTGGCTGGGAGAGCCCGAGCTCTGAAAAAGTCGTCATCTGCCCCTGAGACTACTTGGATGCCCTTGCGGTCAGGTCAGGACATCCATGCCCTGACCCAAACGTCAACGGACCAGCCTCACCGCGCCGGGTCCAGCAGCAACTTGCCCGAGGTGCGCCGCGCGGCCAGATCCTCGTGCGCGCGACAGACCTCGCTCATCGGGTAGGTCTCGCCCAGCTGCGGGGTCACTTCGCCGCGGGCGGCCCGCTCGAACAGGTCGGCCAGCGGGCCCTCTGTCATGTCGCGCCGCTCCAGGCAGTGGTAGAGCCAGAAGCCCACGATCGCACGGCTGGTCTTGAGCAGGGCGGCGTTGGACGTTCGGACCGTCTCACGCGTGGAGTTGCCGTAGGCCACAAGCCGCCCGAAGGGAGCCAGCGCCTGCAGGCTGTGCTCGAAGACACGGCCGCCGGCGGCCTCGAGCACGACGTCGACCTCCCGGCCGCCGTTGGCCTCGACCAGCGCGGCGGTCAGATCCTCCGCGTCGGGATCCACGGAGACGTCGGCGCCCGATTCGATCGCATCTCTGCGCCTTGAATCCGAGCCCGCAGTGGCGATCACCCGCCCGGCGCCGAAGGCCTTGGCGAGCTGCACGGCCAGGCCGCCCACACCACCCGCCGCCGAGTGCACCACCACGCTCTCGCCCGGGACCAAGTGCGCGCTGGTGCGCAGCAGGTGCCAGGCGGTGAGTCCCTGGATGAGCAGCGCGAGGGCAGCGTCGGGGTCCAGTCCCTCCGGCACGAGGTAGGTCTGGGCCGCCGGGACCGCGGCCAGGCCCGCGTACCCGCCGGTCTGCAGCAGACCGACCACGCGGGCGCCCTGCGCGAACCCGTGCCGCTGCGCCACCACCTCGCCTGCCACCTCGCCGCCCAGCACGAACGGCAGCTCGCGCTTGGCGACGTACTGGTCCTCGCGCTGGTGGGTGTCGCCGAAGTTCACGCCCGCGCGGTGGACCCGCACCAGCAACTCGTCCGCACCCGGCACGGGGTCGGGCAGCTCGGACACGCGGAGCACCTCGGGACCGCCGAACTCCCGCAGCTGGACCGCCCTCATCGGCAGGCGAGGATAGAGCGCCCCGAACAGGGAGCAGCGAGCCCTGGGCTTTTCAGAAACCCTGTGCCACCGGTTGGCAAGAGTGGTCAGTCCGTGACAAGAGCTTTCTGAAAGGCGCCACACCGCTCCGACGCTGTACCCTGCCCCGGCCTATGAGCCTCGTGGTAGTCGGATCCATTGCCTTTGACACCGTGCGCACGCCCTTCGGCGAGCGCGAGAAGATGCTGGGCGGCGCGGCCGTCCACTTCTCGCTGGCGGCCTCCTTCTTCACCGACGTGCGCGTCGTCGGCCCCGTGGGAGACGACTTCGGCGACCAGCAGCGCTCGGTGCTCGAGGGGCGCGGCGTGAACACCGACGACATCGAGCACGTGGACGGCGGCCAGACCTTCTTCTGGAAGGCGCACTACGAGTTCGACATGAACATGGCGCACACCGAGGACACCCAGCTCGGCGTGTTCGGCGAGTTCGAGCCCAAGCTGTCGGAGGCCTCCAAGTCGGCCGACCACCTGTTCCTGGCCAATATCCAGCCCGACGTGCAGCGGGGCGTGCTCGACCAGATCGACTCCGCCCGCTTCTCGGGCCTGGACTCCATGAACCTGTGGATCGATACGGCCCGCGACTCGCTGGTCGAGACGATCTCGGGGGTGGACCTGGTCTTCCTCAACGACGCCGAGATCCGCCAGCTCACCGGGGAGCCCAACCTGGTCAAGGCCACCCGCTCGGTGATGGAGATGGGGCCGAGCATCGTGGTCGCCAAGCAGGGTGAGCACGGCGCCGCCCTGTTCACCAAGGACGGCTTCTTCGCCCTCCCCGCCTACCCCTTGGAGACGGTCAAGGACCCCACCGGAGCGGGCGACTCCTTCGCCGGCGGCTTTCTGGGCTACCTGGCCTCACAGGACGACTGGACCGACGATCACGCGCTGCGGCGTGCCGTGGTCTATGGCTCCACGCTGGCCTCGTTCAACGTCGAGGACTTCGGCACCGAGCGGGTGTCGGGCCTGACCCGCGAGGAGATCGACGAGCGCTTCGAGGCCTTCCGGCGAATGACGGCACTCGAGGGCGCCGCGGCGTAGGGATGCCCACGACGGGCCGAGCATCGTGCTCGACCCGTAGGGATGCCCTCGACGGGCCGAGCATCGTGCTCGACCCGTAGGAGGCGACCGGGCTTGCGCCAGGCCCTGTTCACGCCGGGACGAGCCGGGTAGCCTGGGCCGATGGACGTCCCCATGTTCGTCTGGATGTTCGTGGTCCTCAAGGTTCCGATCATCGCCGCCTTCTGGCTGATCTGGTGGGCGGTCCGGGAGCCCGAGCCGGAAACCGACGAGGACCAGGACAGTGGCGGATCCGATCGCCGTCACCGTCCCGGCTCGCGTCATCCACAACCGCCGCGGCGCGGAGGGCCCCACGCATCCCCGGTGCCGGCGCCCGCCCGGGTGCGCACCGTGGTCAAGGGTCGTCGCACCAGCCGCTCCTAGCGCGCTAGGTTTTGCGCCCATGAACGCCTTCCACGTGCTCGGCGGAGCGCTGGCCCTGTGGGCCGTGCTGGTCACGGTCCTCGGCGTCACCCGCGAGAGCTTTCCCGCCACCAAGGCCAGCGAGCGGATCGTGACCGTCATCTCGGTGCTGCTGACCCTGGCCGCCATCTCCTCGGCGCTTGTCACCTCGGCCATCGAGGGCGAGGAGGAGGGCGGCGACACGGCCTCGCTGACGGTACGCTGACCTCTTGGCCATCGACGACGGCGCCGCGCTCAACTACACCGCCCTGCAGACCGGTATCCCGGTATACGGATCCGACGAGGTGCAGGTGGGCACGCTGCGCAAGGTCCTGGACAACACACGCGAGCACATCTTCGACGGCATCGAGCTGGACCGCCGCGACGGCGTGCGGGTGTTCGTGGACGCGCCCGAGGTGGCCCGCACGGCCGAGCGCGCACTCACCCTGAACATCCCGGCGTCCGAGGTCGACGCGTACCCGGCCATGAAGGCCGGCGCCGTCCCGGACAAGGGCTCGAGCAGCTTCCTGGGCCGCCTGTTCGGCCGCTGAGGCGCCGGTAAGCGAACTAGGAGACAGAATGGCCGAGGAGAGCACGCAGGAGAGCGAGGACGGGTCGGTAGCCGGCGCCAAGGAGACGCTGACGGTGACCGACAATCGCACGGGCGAGACCTACGAGTTGCCGATCTCCGACGGCACGGTCAAGGCGATGGACTTTCGCCAGATCAAGGTGTCCGAGGACGACTTCGGCCTGATGACCTACGACCCGGCCTTCACCAACACGGCCCACTGTCGCAGTGACATCACCTACATCGACGGGGCGGCGGGCGTCCTCGAGCACCGCGGCTACCCGATCGAGCAGCTGTGCGAGCAGTCGAACTACCTCGAGGTGGCCCACCTTCTGGTGCAGGGCCGGCTGCCCACCCAGGACGAGTACGACTCCTGGCGCTACTCCATCACCCATCACACCTACGTCCACGAGAACATCAAGACGACCATGGAGGGCTTCCGCTACGACGCCCACCCGATGTCGATGCTGCTCTCCACCGTCGGCGCGCTGTCCTCCTTCTACCCGGGCGCCAGGCACCTCGACGACGAGGAGGAGCGCTGCATGGCGGCCATTCGGCTGATCGCCAAGATGCCGACGCTCGCGGCCTTCGCCTACCGCCACCAGCTCGGCCAGCCCTACGTCTATCCCGACAACGACCTGAGCTACCCCGGCAACTTCCTGTCGATGCTCTACAAGATGACCGAGGTCAAGTACGAGCCCGACCCGCGGCTCGAGCGCGCTCTGGACGTGCTCTGGATCCTGCACGCCGACCACGAGCAGAACTGCTCCACGGCGGCCGTGCGCGCGGTCGGCTCCTCCCACGTGGACCCCTATTCCGCCGTGGCCGCGGGCATCGCCGCCCTCTACGGACCGCTGCACGGCGGAGCCAACGAGGCCGCTCTGACCATGCTCGACCGGATCGGGACCGTGGAGAACATCCCCGACTTCCTGCAGGGCGTCAAGGAAGGCGAGGAGAAGCTGATGGGCTTCGGCCACCGGGTCTACAAGAACTACGACCCCCGCGCGCGGATCATCAAGAAGCACCTGGACGACGTCCTGGAGGCCACCGGCGGGCTGCACAACCCCAAGCTGGAGATCGCCAACGAGCTGGAGAAGCGCGCGCTGGACGACGACTACTTCACCGAACGCAAGCTCTACCCCAATGTGGACTTCTACTCGGGCCTGATCTACGAGGCGCTCCAGATCCCCACCGGGATGTTCACCGTGATGTTCGCCATCCCCCGGACCGCCGGCTGGCTGGCGCAGTGGCTGGAGATGCTCGGCGACGAGGAGACCAAGATCGCCCGGCCGCGGCAGATCTACACCGGCGGGCGCGAGCTGGAGTACCAGCCCATTTCACAGCGATGAGGATGCCCTGGACGAGATCGGCATCGTGCCGATCTCGTAGGACAAGATGCCCTGGACGAGATCGGCATCGTGCCGATCTCGTAAACAGCGGTGGCGGCCGCGTGGCTGCGCGTCGCTGAGGCGACCGCGTGAACGGGTCGCTCAAGCGGTGGCGCTGGTCGAGTACCAGACCACGTCGATGTTCCGTGCCGTCCAGTGCCGCGCCCCGGCGTAGCTCAGCCCCACCTTCTCCATCACCCGCCGAGACGCCGCGTTGTCCGGGTGGGCGATCGAGATGACCTCGGGGCGGCCGATCTCCTCCAGCATGAAGCGGACGGCGGCGCGAGCGCCCTCGGTCGCGTAGCCCCGGCCCCAGGCCCTCCTGTCGTAGAGCCAGCCGACTTCCGTGTTCTCGGGGTCGAGCTCCCAATCCGGATGGCGCTTTACGCCGGTACGACCTACGAACCTGCCGCTCTGGCGCTCCTCTACCGCCCAGTGCCCGAAGCCCCAGCGCAGCCAGTGCTCGCGCATCAGCTCGACCCCGTAGGCAGCCTCCGCCGGTGTGGCCGGTCGCGCCGGCCACATGAAGCGCATGACCTCGGGATCGGCACAGATGCGCGCGTAGGCGTCCACATCCGCGGGGCGCCACTCGCGCAGGATCAGGCGCTCGGTCTCGATCACGGGAATTCGAGAAGCCACGGAGGGGCCGTTTACCAGATCGACAAGGATGTCGATCTGGTCAAGGGCATCCAGATCTACAGGGAGTCGATTTCGTCGAGAGCATCTAGATCCGGAACACCGGCAGGAGCCGCTTCTCGTGCTCCGCGTCGATTCGGGCAACCACCTCGACATGCTCCTCCAGCCCCGAGCGGTGCAGCTTGGTGGCCAGCAGCTCGTCCACCTGGAAGATCCCCGAGGAATTGTTCATGGCGATCTCGATCGTCACCGCCTTCTCCTCGCCGGCGCGGATCTCCACGGAGTCGATCGCCACCGCCGACAGCGAGTGGATGTTGGGCCGGCCCTGCTCGAAGGGCACGCGCGAGCGGCCCTGGGCCAGGTCCAGTGCGTCGGCCACGCGCACGATCCCGGCCTCGGGGGTGAGAGGGTCGCCGCGGCGGCGGTGCCCGATCACGGCGTGCAGCGACTCCGCGGTGACCACCGTGCGGTCCGGCTCGTCGTAGATGCCCTCCAGCAGGTCCGGCAGGCGCTCGGCGGCCAGGAATGTCGCCGGGGCTGACCGGGCCGGCGGGCGGGGCGGGGGGCGAGTCGTCCATGACGCCAGCGTGACTCATCCCGCGGCCGGGTAACGTCCACAGGGTGAACAGAGAGCCACTCGTCGACGGCCACGGCCGCGGGATCGCGGACCTGCGGGTCTCGGTCACCGACCGCTGCAACTTCCGCTGCCAGTACTGCATGCCCGCCGAGGGGCTGACCTGGCTGGATCGCGAGCAGGTGCTCACCTTCGAGGAGATCGAGCGGCTGGTGGCGCTCCTGGCCGAGATGGGGATCACCGACCTGCGGCTGACCGGGGGTGAGCCGCTGGTGCGCCGGGACTTCCCGAAGCTGGCCGGCATGCTGGCCGCGCTACCGGGCCTCGAGGACGTGTCGCTGACCACCAACGGCTACCTGCTGCGCCGCGACGCCGCCGCGCTTGCCGCGGCCGGGGTGCGCCGGATCAACGTCTCGATCGATTCCCTGCAGCGCGACCGCTTCTTCGAGATGACCCGTCGCGACTCGCTGCCCCAGGTGCTCGACGGGCTGGAGGCCGTGGCCGCGATCCCCGAGTTGCGCCCGATCAAGGTCAACGCCGTGGCGCTGCGCGGGTTCACCGAGCAGGAGGCGATCCCCTTTGCCCGCTTCGCGCGCGAGCGCGACTTCCAGGTCCGCTTCATCGAGTTCATGCCGCTCGACGGCGACCAGAGCTGGACGGCCGACCAGGTGCTGACCGGCGAGGAGCTGCGCCAGATCATCCACGCCGTCTACCCGCTGGAGGAGCTGCCGCGCGAGCCGTCCGCAACCGCGCGCATGTTCCGCTTCGCCGACGGGGAGGGAGAGATCGGCTTCATCAACCCGGTGTCCGAGCCGTTCTGCTCGGACTGCAACCGCATCCGCCTGACCGCCGAGGGCAAGCTGCGCACCTGCCTGTTCTCGCTGCATGAGACCGACCTGCGCGAGCCGCTCCGCGCGGGCGCCACCGACGACGACCTCGAGCAGATCGTGCGCGACGCCGTATGGCGCAAGGAGCTCAAGCACCGGGTGGGAGAGAAGGGCTTTCGCCAGCCCGCGCGCAGCATGAGCGCCATCGGTGGCTGACCGTGGCGCGATGGCCTACCGACTGACCGTTCGCAGCGGCGCCCGCGTGCGCCACGAGCAACACGGAGATCTTCCCGATGCCCTCGCCGCACTGGAGGCCCAGGCGCGCGAGGTGGTCCACTCCGCTCCGGCCCACGCGCAGGGGGGACGGCTCATGCGCCGCTTCGACCCCGTTCAGCAGGTTGTCGCGCGCCTTGAGCTCTCCGGCCCCAAAGGCCTGCGCGCCGGACTCGACGTGCGCGGGGACGGCTCCGCCGAGGCCTTCACGGGCCGGCTGCGGCGCACGCTGGTGCACCAGCAGCCGGGCGAGTCGCCCTACCAGGCGCTCTCTCGCGCGTTGGGGGTATAACGCCTGCGTGGGCGCCGAAGACGGATACAAGGGCCGGCGGGTCGCGCTGCCCCGGGGCGCCGAGCCGCCAATGCGCGTGTTCGTGAACGGCATTCGCCAGCAGGAGGGGGCCGACTACGCGATCGAGGGCGACCACCTGCTGTTTACCCGCGACCTCGTGAAGGAAAGGGTCGGCTTCTGGCGCTGGACCGCCATGTTCTTCGCCCTGTTCGGCTCCTACGGTCGCAACGACTCGGTCGACGTGCACTACAACCTGGGCGGGCGCGACCAGGTGGCCGCGGGGCTGCAGATCGATCCCTCGGAGGAGGAGGACGGCTGACAAGACGTATCCTTTCGCGCCATGCGCATCGACCAGATCCTCGAACGGCTCGACCGGCCGATCTTCTCGTTCGAGTTCTTTCCGCCCAAGACCGACGATGGGTTCGCGAACCTGCGGGCCACGTTGGACGCCCTGCGCCACGACGCTCCGGACTTCGTCTCGGTGACCTACGGAGCCCTGGGGACCACGCGCGACCGCACGCTGGAGGTCGTCAAGTGGATCAAGCAGGAGCTGGACATCGAGGCCATGGCTCACTTCACATGCGTCGGCGCCACCCGGGAGGAGCTGACGGCCACCCTGCACGAGATGGACGCCGCGGGAATCGACAACGTGCTGGCCCTCCGCGGCGACGCACCCCAGGGCGAGGAGGAGTGGAAGCCCACGCCCGGCGGGCTCCTCTATTCCACCGAGCTGATCGAACTGCTCAACGACGGCTTCGACTTCGCCGTGGGCGCCGCCGCCTTCCCCGAGGTGCACCCCGAGGCCGAGAGCCCCGCCGCCGACATCCGCTTCCTCAAGGCCAAGCAGGATGCGGGGGCCAGCTTCCTGATCACGCAGCTGTTCTTTGACAACGAGTTCTACTTCGACTTCGTGGCCAAGGCGCGCGACGCCGGGATCACCGTCCCGATCATCCCCGGGATCATGCCGGTGATCAGCGTCAAGAACATCATGCGGATCACCGAGCTGTGCAAGTCCGTGGTGCCCGATCCCTTCCGCCACGAGCTCGAGCGCCGCGAGGACGATGTCCAGGCGGTGCAGGATCTCGGCGTGGCCTACTCGACCCTCCAGTGCGTGGATCTGCTCTCACGCGGCGCGCCGGGAGTCCACTTCTACACGCTCAACCGGTCGCCGGCTACGCGGGCGATCCTCGCCGCCCTGCGCGCCGCCAAGCCCTGGACAAGGGCCGGGCAGCCGGTTTGATGCCCTCGCAGGACAGGGCATCCATACCCTGTCCTGAAACTGATGCCCTCGCAGGACAGGGCATCCATGCCCTGTCCTGAAACTGATGCCCTCAATCCGTCAGCCGCCAGCGCTCGGGGTCTGAGCCCTCCTCTTTCTCCGCCTCTCCCGTGATCTCCAGGTGGCGCAGGTAGGCGAGCGTCTCGGACAGACCCCAGGACGCCAGCATCGGGTTGAGGTCCTCGGTCTGCATCAACTTGGGCACGATGTCGTAGGGGGTGGGCGACTCCGTGGCGATCGCCTCGCGCACCCGGCCCATGCGCTCGTGCACCGCCCGGCGGTTGGCGGCCACCAGCCCAGGTAGGTCGCGCACCGGCTTGCCGTGCCCGGCCAGGATCAGATCGGTGGGCAGGCTCTCGACCGTGTCCAGGCTGCTCAGGTACTCCCCGGCCGGATCGGGTGTCCAGCCGTAGTCGTAGTAGAGGGACACACGGCCGAGGATGTGGTCGCCCGAGACCAGCAACCGACGGTCGGGCTGGTGCAGCACCACGTGGGAGGGTGCGTGACCCGGGGTCTCGTACACCTGCCAGCGCCCGAGGTCGGTGTCCACCTCGACCCCGGGCAGCAGGTCGCGATCGGGCTCGACCAGCTCGGCCACCCCGCTGCCGGTCCCCATGCGGGCGTCTCGTGCCCGCTCCACCGACTCGGCCGGCACACCGCTGGCCAGCGCCACTTCCAGCCGCCGCTCCACCTGGCGATCGGGGTCCTCCACGTTCTTTCTCATGTGCTCCAGGTTGGGGTGCATCCACAGCTCGCACCCCGAGGCCTCGATGATCGGCGCGGCCAGGCCGTAGTGGTCGGCGTGCGCGTGGGTGCAGACCAGCAGGCGCACGTGGTCCAGTCGCAGGCCGGCCTGGTCGAGCGCCAGCTCCAGCTGCCCCAGCGCTCCGGGCTGGTGCATCCCCGTGTCGAAGAGCACCACGCCGCTCCCCGAGGCGACCGCGTAGGCGTTCCCGTGGGGGACGCCCGGCCAGGGCAGGGGCAGGCGAAGCCGCCACACCCCGGGCATCACCCGGTCGGCGCGAGCCAGCTCCTTGCGGCGGCGGCGCTCGCTCATGCTGCGCCAGGCAGCTGACCCTCGCCGCTGGAGGGAGCGCCGGGGAAGGGAGCGTAGGGAGCATCGCCCGATGCGATCAGCCGATTGAGGTCGGCGAGCCTCTGCACCACCCGGGCGTCATCGTCGTATCCACTGTCGTCGGACCAGCCGTAGGACGCCCATACGGCGGAGTCCAGCTCGCGGTGCATGGCCGTGAGGTCGGCGTGCGCGCCCTCGTCGATCGAGTTGTAGAGCTGGGTGAGGCCAACGCCCAGGTCGGCCGACAGCTCACGTCGCCGGGCCTCGAGCTCGGCGGCCAGAGCGCCGATGGCCGCCCGGCTCTCGCTCGTCGAAACCGGCCAGGGGAAGCTCGCGAAGGACTGGACCGTGTATCGCGGCCTTGTCTCAAGCTTGGTCGAGCGACTGACGGCCCACACGGTGTGGACCCGCGACTGGAGAACCCCGAACGAGTAGTCGTCCTCGAAGGCGAAAGAGCTGGTGGCGTTGGACGGACACCACTGCGGCTCGCACCACACCATGAACACCCGCTTGGAGGTCGCGGGACAGGCGATGAAGCGGTCCAGAGGTGCCACCGCGGCGAACAGGTCCCTGACCGAGCGCGAGTGCTTCCACCACTCCTCCCGCTCCCGCCGCTTGGGGTGCCTGTCGCGTATCGGCTTGACGTCGCGCCGCACGATCTCGAGGGCGCCCGGCCACCGATTGGCCTGTTCCAGCGACCGCTCGCCGAAGTCGATCACCCAGCGCGTGGGGGCCTGGTGGGGGTCGGTGGTGATGTCGTTACCGATCAGGTAGGGCCGTACGACCTCGGCGTAGTCGTTGTCGGTCCGCTGCAGCAATGCCCTCGCGCCGCCCGCGTCGAGCAGGAAGCCGTCGCCGCCCGCGCCCGGCACCACCCCGAAGAACTGCCGGCCGCGATTGGCGGCCAACGGCCGATCGGAGGGTCGCTTTGATCCCGCCGCCAGCTCCGTGGTGATTCCCCCGACCTCCACGCCGTCGAGCACTGACGCCGGCACGGTGGACGGCTTCTTGACCCAGTTGACGATGCTCACGTACACGTTCGCCTCCCCCGGCCAGGGCTGTGAGCGGATCGCGTTGTAGATAACCCCGCGCTCCGCTGAGATGCGGTCGAGTGCCGCCTCGCGGTTCTTGCCCTCGGCGATCGAGTTGGTGGCTACCAGGCCCGCCCGCTGGCCCGGCTGGAGGTGTCGATGCGCTTTGAGGAACCAGTAGACGCAGTAGTCGGTCACTCCGACGTCGAACTCCTCGCGCAGGAAGTCGAGCTCTGCGTCGCCGAGGATCTGGCGCATCCTCTTGGTTCCGTGGAATGGCGGGTTGCCCACGATCGCGTCGCACGGCGGCCACTCGAGCGTTAGCGCATCGCCCTGGACGACCCCGCTCAGGGTGGGCAGTGGAAGCGGCGCGTCGGGAAGGGCGTACAGATCCGTCGCCCGCTTGTGGCCGATCCAGAGGACGACCTGGGCAAGCGCGGCCGCGAACGGATCCTTCTCGATCCCCAGCATGTTCGTGACCGAGAAAGCCGGAAGCCCGCCGGGCGCGGCACGTCCCTCCGAGCGCGACAGCTCGGCTATCCTCCCTCGCAGCAGGCTCTCGATGCGTCGCAGCTCTCGATAGGCGACGTAGAGGAAGTTCCCGCAGCCACAGGCCGGATCGAGTACTCGAAAGCCCGCCAGGTCGGTGAGCGCCGTGACCGCCTCGGCGGCAGAGGTAAGCGTCGCAATGCGCTCCTCCCACGGCGCAATGATGGTCGGGCCCACGATCTTCTCGATCTCCGCCTCGGGCGTATAGAACGCGCTCATCCGCTTGCGTCGGTCGATGCCCAGGCTGGACTGGAGGAGTCCGCCGAAGATGGAGGGCTCAACCAGCGACCAATCCGCCGTGCACGCCCTGTGCAGGCGCGCCACCTCGGTGACGTCGAGATCGAGCCGCGCCGGCCTGACGAACAGCCCGCCGTTCGCGTAGGGCACTCCGCGGAACATGCCTCCGCTGGGACGTTCGCCTTCGCGGCTGAGCCATTCGAACAGATCGCCAAGCTGATCGAAGGTCGACAGGCCCGAGCTGCGCACCGACTCGACGGCTCGCGTGAAGTTGTCGTCGGGCAGGAGGTCCAGGTCCTCGGCGAACATGCACCAAGTGCTCTGCAGGATGAAGTCACGACCCGTCACGGGGTCCAAGCCACGCCCGACCATTCCCCGGTAGACGGCAGCCGTCGCGTCGACTGCCTCTCCGGCGAGGTCGGCTGCGTTGCGTGTGAAGTCCGCTTGCGCTCCGCGCACGAAGTCGAGCGTCTCCAGCCGGTCGGGAAGGTCGATGAGGTCGACCACCGCTCGCGGGGCGCCGGGGTACTCCCCGGGCTGCCAGACCTCGAGACGCCGAAAGGAGCACAGCAGGAGCCAGGGTGGGCTTGGGACCTCCCGGGCGGGGTCTGCCGATGCCGCCCAATACCTGAGCACTTGGGGACGGTGGACCTCGAGATGAGGGGTCTCGCTCGCCGACTTCATCTCCACCAGCAGAAAGCCCGGCCAGAGCAGGTCGGCCCTGGTGCCGTCTGCGTATCGATGCTCGAAGGTGAAGGGTGGAGGGATCTGCTCGGTGTCCACGCCGTAACAGCGGAGAAGCTCGAGGAGGAACTGCTGGGCCTCCTGCTGCTCGTGGCCCGGTCGCTGGTCCCAGCGACTCGCGAACGCGGTCAGGCGCGCGCGAATCTGCGCGCGAGTGAGGCTCTCAGGCTGCGCGATCAACCGCTGCCGCAGACAGCAGATCTCTCAGGGCCTCCCGTGCCTCCAGCACGGCAGCCTGGGCCTGCACCGATCCGCCCACGGCCCGTAGGTGCTCGAGCGCCTCGGAGGCGCGAGCCTCGGCCCGACGGACCGCCGCCTCGGCAACCTCCCGCTTGGCCTCCACTAGAACAGCACCCCGTCCGGCTTCCCACGCAGGCCGTCCCGCAGCAGTCGGGCATGGATGTCCGTCAGTCGCTCGGCCGTGTCGTGGCCCAGCGGCTGGCCGGCGTCCTCGGCCGCCCGAGCGCACTCCAGCGCGGCCTCGAGGTTGAGGACGACCTCCTCGACGATCTCGGCGTCCGTTCGGTCATTGGCGGAACCCATCCAAGCGACCATACGAAAGCGATCCGACGTGAGGCGGCTTTCGATGCCGACCCGTCACACGATGTTGCCGCTTGTTGCAGAGAGTTCTCTGTCGCTCTGCCTCCGAGACGCCCGCGGACGGGCGGGAAATGACCTCCCGCCAATGTAGGCCGCTACTCGCGCTGGATAGAGTGGTTCGAGCAGTAGATGGCCACCCAGGGAACCACCGTTCAGATCCAGATGCCGGCGATGGGCGAGTCGGTCTCCGAGGGAACCGTTCTGGAGTGGCTGAAGCAGGTAGGCGACACCGTCGCCGTGGACGATCCGCTCGTGGAGATCTCCACCGACAAGGTCGACGCCGAGGTTCCCTCCACCGCCGCCGGCGTGATCGCCAGGATCCTCGTGGAGGCCGACGACACCGTCACGGTCGGGCAGGTCCTCTGCGAGATCGAGGCCGGCGATCTCCCCGCGGACGCCGATCCCGACCCCGCGGACGCCGATCCCGACCCCGCGGACGGCGCTCCCCCGAACGGCGACGCCTCCTCGGGCGGCGACTCCGGCGAGGGCGTGGGGAACGGCCCGGCCGAGACCGTCGACGTGACCCTGCCCGAGATGGGCGACTCGGTGGCCGAGGGGATCCTGCTCGAGTGGCTGGTGAAGGTGGGTGACCGGGTGGCCAAGGAGGACGGCTGCCAGGTAGGGATCGACTACATGGGCGAGTATCGAGTCGATTGGACCAACAGCCTGTCAGAAGGTCTCGAGAACCCGGTTATCCATTCGACGTTCTCATACGCCGCTCAATTGGTCATCGCCAATCGGGAAACGGGATTGATTGAAAAGGTGGTC
>Ga0208612_1000764_pt1 | contig 13592 bp, 16 predicted proteins | sample AntDryMetagUQ889_FD_188089 | JGI IMG/M metagenome (GOLD analysis project Ga0208612, IMG submission 188089) | Polar desert microbial communities from Antarctic Dry Valleys - UQ889 (SPAdes) | ecosystem: Environmental > Terrestrial > Soil > Desert | place: Antarctic Dry Valleys | collected 2008-12-31 | reverse complement strand
CTCCTACTTGTCGTGATCCCCGCGCTTCAGGGCGTCGCGGATGTGATCCACGCTGGAAGCCACCGCATCGCTGATGACCTCGAGAGCGCCCTCTTGCGGCAGATGAGGATGAGGATGGGTGGGCGCCTCCATGATGGTGGGGCCCAATGCGTCGCCCAGGCGCCGCAGCTCCTCCGGCTCCGTCACCTGGCGGAGCTCGGGGAAGAGGGCCTCCTGGCGGCGAACGTGATCGGCCCAGAGCTCCGCCAGCTCGGTGTCGTCCGAAGGACTCGCGTCGCCCCGCTCGACTTCGAGCAGCAGCTCCTCCAGCCGGTGGTCCGTCTCGAGCAGCCCGTCCACCGCCACGTCGGCATCGGGAAGACGATGACGCAGCGCGGGGTACAGCAGCTGGCTCTCGGCCACCAGGTGGGTCGAGACCTCGCTGACGAGGCCGCGGCCCACACCGACGACCAGGAGGAGGTCCGATATCCGGTGGTGGTCGGCCTCCAGCAGCTCGAGCAGTTCCGCCGCCTCATCGCTTGACCGGTCGCTTGACTCGACGTTCGACTGGTCGGGAGTCTGGTCCACGGCGGCGAAGGCTATCCGCCGAGGTCGAAGCGCCCACACTGCGCCGGCGGGAACAGTGATTGAATCGGCTCGTGAAGAAGTCGATCGATTTCTTCCTCGACGACCATCCCGGTGACGACGAGGAGAGGCCCCGGACCGCATGGGCGGTGTCGGTGGTCGACGACTGCGACGGCTGTCAGGATCTCAGGGTGGAGCTCAACCTGGAGGAGGAGGGCGGTGCCGGATCCGGCATCACCGCCCATCTGTCGGCCGCCAATGCCCGGCGGCTGCGGGCGGCGGTGGCGGCGGCCCTCCGGGAGATCGGGGAAGAGACGACATGACCATCGATGCCGACCCTGCCCCGCTCGCCGGCCGGAGCGTCGGGATCACGGCCGACCGGCGCTGGAAGGAGCAGGCCGAGATGTTCCGCAAGCGGGGAGCCGAGGTGGTCCACGGCCCCACGCTTCGCACCATCGACCTCTCAGGCGACGAAGCCCTGCGGCAGGCCACCCTCGACCTGGTGGAGCGACCTCCCGACTACCTGGTGGTGACCACCGGCATGGGAATGCGGATGTGGCTCGAAGCGGCTGCTGCGTGGGGGCAGGGCGATGCGTTGAAGAGCGCTCTGGCCGCCACCCGCACCCTGGCTCGGGGCGCCAAGTCGTCGGTGGCGGTGCGTGCCGCCGGTCTCGACCTGTGGTGGCGGGCGCCGCAGGAGACCATGGACGAGGTGGTCGAGCGACTCCAGGCCGAGCCGTTGGCCGCCTCCAGGGTGGCGGTCCAGCTCTTCGACCCCCGAGGCCATCCCTCCACCGAGGTGCTTCGGGCAGCGGCGGCGGAGCTGGTGGAGCTCCCGGTCTACCGCTGGAACCTGCCCGAGGACGTCACTGCGGCCCATCAGCTCATCGACGCCTCGCTACGGGGTGAGGTGCACGCCCTCACCTTCACCAGCCAGCCCGCCGTCCGCCATCTGTTCCGCATCGCCGAGGAGACCGGGCAGGCCGATGAGCTACGGGCAGCCCTCAACGGTCCCCTGCTGCCGGCCTGCGTGGGGCCGGTGTGTGCCGAGGCGGCAAGGGAAGAGGGCATCGAGCGCCCCCTGTGGCCGGAGCCACCCAGGCTGCCGGCCATGGTGCGCCAGGTCACCGAGCGTCTCCAGGCCGGCTGACGGCGAGGCCCGTCACTCGTCGTACCAAATCTTTACCGGATTGGTCAGGAATCGCGGTAGGCTTTCAACGCTCTAGAGAGGAGGCCGCGCCATGACTCAGACCATTGGCGTCGAGGTGGGCCCCGGGGCCATCAGTCCCGCCGCGCTGTCCGACATCGAGAAGTTCGAGAAGATGCTCGATCGCTATCTGAAGGGCGAGGTCGACGAGGACCGCTTCCGCATCTTCCGCCTGAACAACGGCATCTACGGGCAGCGCCAGGGCGGCCACAACCAGATGGTCCGGATCAAGGCTCCGTACGGCTCCCTGCAGCCGGAGCAGCTCGAGATGCTCGCCACCGTGGCCGAGAAGTACTCGCGGGGCTGGGGCCACATCACCACCCGCCAGAACCTCCAGTTCCACTTCGTGCAGCTCGAGCGCGTGCCCGAGCTGCTGCGGGATCTCGCCGGCGTGGGCCTCACCACCCGGGAGGCGTGCGGTGACACCGTGCGCAACATCGTGGGCTGCCACCTGGCCGGGGCCTGTCCCTTCGAGGTCCTCGACATCAGCCCCTGGGCCGAAGCTGCCTTCCGCCACTTCCTGCGCAACCCCTACGCCCAGCGCCTGCCCCGGAAGTTCAAGATCAACTTCTCCGGCTGCGTCACCGATTGCGGCCAGGCCATGTTCAACGACGTGGGCGTGGTCGCCGTCACCCGGCCCCGCGAGGATGGCACCGCCGAGCCCGGCTTCCGCGTCTTCTTCGCCGGTGGTCTCGGCGCCAATCCCCATCCCGCCCAGGCCCTCGAGGACTTCACCTCCCGTGAGGACCTGATGCCCACCCTCGAGGCCGCCCTACGCACCTTCGACCACTACGGCAACCGGGACAACAAGTTGCGGGCTCGCATGAAGTGGCTCGTGGACACCATGGGTCTCGACGAGGTGCGGGAGCGCATCCTGAAGGAGCGCAAGCTGCTCCTGGCCTCGGTCACCTGGGTGGACGGCCTCCCCGACTACGTGAAGGAGCACGGTGACGAGCCGGCCGGCGTGTCCACCGACGCCGCTCCCACGCCCATGGGCTGGGGAACCGACGTCGTCTTCCGCCGCAACGACCCGTACGGGCGTTGGGAGGATGCCAACGTGGTGCGGGGTAACGCCAAGGGCACCGTTTCCGCCTACGCCTACGCCCGCCTGGGCGACGTGACCGCCGATCAGTTCCGCGGCCTGGCCGCCATGCAGCGCGAGATGGACCTGGAGCTTCGGGTCACCAACCGCCAGAACGTGGTGTTCCGCGCCCTCACCGAAGAGCAGCTGCCCACCCTGCACCAGCGCCTCGACGCCATCGGGATGGCCGAACCCGGTGCCGAGCTGTCGCGCGACGTGGTGAGCTGCCCCGGCGCCGACACGTGCAACCTGGCCGTCACCCAGTCCCGAGGGCTCGCCGACGACATCGGCCAAGCCCTGGAGGCAGCCGGGCTGGCCGAGGTCGGCAGCGTGCGCATCAACATCTCCGGCTGCACCAACTCCTGCGGCCAGCACCACATCGCCGACATCGGCTTCGTGGGGATCGAACGGCGGGCCCATGGCCGGCCCGCACCCGGTTACCACATGCTCCTCGGCGGCCACGTGGGGCACACCCAGGTGGAGTTCGGCCACAAGGCGCTCCGCCTTCCGGCCAAGGCCGCCGGTGCCGCCACCGTGCGCGTGGTCGGGCAGTTCGCCGCCGAGCGCAGCGCCGGCGAGACCTTCACCCAGTGGCTCGAGCGATCGGGTGGGCCGTCGGCGGTCGGCGCCACCCTCAAGGACCTCGACGTCTTCCCCCTGCCCGAGGAGAACCCCGACTTCTACGTGGACTTCCACGAGACCGGTCCGTGGATCAGCGATGTGGGCGTTGGCGAGTGCGCCGGATCCTGAGCTTCCTGCAGGCCCGGTAGCGTCTCTTCGACGACCGGAAAGGCAGGAGGCGGCAAGTGGCAGAACGGGAAGCGCGCGCCAGCTGGGAGGGTGATCTCCTCGAAGGGAGCGGGACGGTGTCGGCCCTGAGCAGTGGGCTCTTCACCGACGCCGAGGTGACCTGGGTATCCCGCACGGAGTCACCGGGCGGCAAGACGAGCCCGGAGGAGCTGATAGCCGGCGCTCACGCCTCGTGCTTCTGCATGGCGCTGTCCAACGAGCTGAGCACCAGGGGAAATCGCCCGGCGCGCCTACAGGTGCACGCCGCGGCCACCTTCGAGGGTGGGAAGATCGTGACGATGGCCCTCAAGGTCGACGCCGAGGTGCCGGGCATCGACGACGCCGGTTTCGACGAAGCACTTTCCGCCGCCGAGAAGTCCTGCCCCGTCTCCAACGCACTCCGCGGCAACGTCGAGATCAAGGTGACGAGCACCTCGAGCTGAGCTGACGATGGCTCGGCCCGAGACAGAGGGACCAGGCCCCCGGCTCACCCTGGGCCGCCTCAGGTTCCCCGACGAACTCGAAGCCCGCTTCGGGGAGTACTACTTCGAGCACTCGCTGCTCTTCGTGCGCTTGGGCGTGGTGCTGGCGGTCGTCCTGTTCACGGTCTTCGGGATCCTCGACCTGGTGGTCGTTCCCGACGAGGTCCGGCGGATCTGGCTCATCCGCTTCGGGGTCGTCTGTCCGCTGGCGGGAGCCGTCTTCGTCCTCACCTACACACGCTGGTTCAAGGCAATGGCGCAACCGCTGGTCGCTGGCCTCACGGCGGTCTGCGGCCTGGGCGTGGTGGCCATCATCGCCGTCGCCGGCACGAGCGGCGGCTACATCTACTACGCCGGGCTCCTCCTGGTCATCCCGGCTGCATACACGCTGCTGCAACTCCGCTTCGCGTGGGCGACGCTGGTGTGCCTTGTCATGATCGGCGCCTACGAGGTGGTGGCCATCACGGTCCAGTCCCTTCCCCGGAGCCTCCTTCTCACCAACAACCTCTTCTTCCTCTCGTCGTTGAGCATCGGGATGGTGGCCGGCTACACCCTGGAGCGAGGAGCGCGCACCGAGTTCCTCCAGCGTCGCCTCATCGAGACCCAGCGCGAGGAGCTGGCGCGCCACAACGTCCAGTTGGATTCGGCCCTCCAGGCGTCTCTCGACGAGCTGCAGGCGTCCCGAGTGCGCATCGTGGCCGCGGCCGACGCCGAGCGCCGCCGGATCGAGCACAACATCCACGATGGTGCCCAACAGCGCCTGGTCGGGGTGAGCGTGAGGATGAGCCTGGCCGCGCAGCTGAGCGACGAGGACCCTGTGGAGGCCCGGAAGATGCTGGACGAGTGCCAGCAGGAGCTCAAGGAGGCCATCGCCGAGCTCCGGAGCCTGGCGCACGGCATCTACCCGCCCTTGTTGATGGACGAGGGCCTGGTCAAGGCGCTCTCGGTGGCCGCGAGCCGCGCACCGCTCACCACGACCGTTCAGGCCGTCTCGCTCCCCCGCTATCCGGAGGAGGTGGAGACGGCCGTGTATTTCTGCTGCATGGAGGCTCTCCAGAACGCCTGCAAGCACGCCGGCAGTACGGCGAGCGTGACCATCGGGATCCACGAGGACGAGAGTGCGCTGGTGTTCGAGGTGACCGACGACGGGGCCGGGTTCGATCCCGACGGTCAGGCCGAGGGCGCAGGGTTCGTGAAAATGCGCGACCGTCTGGGAACCCTTGGCGGAAGCATGCGGGTGGAGTCGTCACCCGGGCACGGCACCAAGGTGACGGGGGTCGTGCCCGTGCAATCGGACCCCCACCGGCGGCGCACCGTCCCGACGCGTGAGCCGGCGTCGGAAGAGAGGTCGGCAGTCCCCGGACCTTCGGTCGCCATCCAGCCGGGGACGTGACCACCACGGCGGCGGATGCCGTCAGGAACGCCCACGCCTGGTTCGAGGTCAACAGCGGATGGGCGCCCCCCGACGAGGACGAGTTGGTCGAGTGGGTGGCCGACGGCGTGTGCCGGTGCCCGGACGAGTGCCTGGTCGAGCCCGAGGGCTGGTGCGACCACGGGCTGGCGTCGTGGTGGTTGATCCTGGACGCGCTCGAAGGCGGGTGAAACCTCCGTACACGCGGCCACTGCTCAGACGGCGCGGACGATCGCGAGCACGGCCAGGTAGTGGGCCAGCGCTCCGCAGATCACCAGGGTGTGGAACACCTCGTGGTAGCCGAACACCGCCGGCCACGGGTCGGGCCGGTGGGCGCCGTAGACGATCCCGCCCACGGTGTAGAAGAGGCCGCCGACGACCACAAGTGCCATCTGACCCCCGGACAGGGCCCGGGTCAGAGCCCCGACGTCCACCAGCGCGATCCAACCCACGACCACGTACACCACGGCCACGAGCGGGTACGGCGCGTCGAGCCACACCATCCGGATGGCGATGCCGATCAGCGCCGCCACCCAAACCACGGACAGCATCACGACTCGCGTCGTGCCCTCGAGGGCCAGTGCGATGACGGCGGTGTAGGTACCGGCGATGGCGAACAGGATGGTGGCGTGGTCCACCCGCTTCAGTTGCCGCGTGGCCTTGGGCGAGAGGCGGCCGCTGTGGTAGACGGCGCTCACCGTGAGCATGGCAGTGACGCAGCATCCGTAGATCGCCACCACCAGCCTGCTGCCCGGGCCGTAGGCGACCACCGACAGAGCGATGAACAGCACGATGAACCCGGCCGCGCCCCATCGGTGGATCACGCCCCGGAAGCGAGGGCGCAGCGGAGCGGCGATCACCCGCTCGGCGGGTTTCAATAGGGCTACCGCTCGACCGGTGCCCCCACCAGGGAGCCGTACTCGGTCCACGAGCCGTCGTAGTTCTCCACGTTGGGGAAGCCCAGGAGCTCGTGGAGGGCGAACCAGGTGTGGGCCGAGCGCTCGCCGATTCGGCAGTAGGCGATCACGCCGCGGTCGGACATGATGCCCTGGTCCTCGTACAGCTTGCGCAGCTCGTCGGCCGACTTGAACGTGCCGTCCTCGTTGGCCGCCTTGCTCCAGGGGATGTTGGCCGCGCCCGGGACGTGCCCGGGCACCTGGGCCTGCTCCTGGGGCAGATGATCGGGAGCGAGCTTGTCGCCCCGGTACTCCTCGGGCGAGCGCACGTCCACCATGCTCACCTTGCCCACCTTGCCGAGCACCTCGTCGCGCAGGGCGCGGTACTCGCCCCGCACCGGGCCGGTGACCTTCAGGTCGGTCTTGTCATAGGACGGCACGTCGGTGACCATCTCGCGCTCTTCGAGCTCCCACTTCTTGCGCCCGCCGTTCAGCAGCTTCACGTTGTCGAAGCCCAGGTAGCGCAGGACCCAGTAGGCGTATGCCGCGAACCAATTGTTGTTGGCGCCGTAGAGCACCACCGTGGCATCAGGGCCGACACCGGCGTTCGAGAGCACGTTGGCCAACCCTTCCTGGTCGACGTACTCGCGTCGGGGCTTGGCGTGGAGGTCGTCGAACCAGTGCCAGCCGACGGCACCCTTGATGTGGCTCTTCTCGTAGGCGGTGGTGTCCTCGTCCACTTCGAGGATGCGGATGTCGGGATCGTCGAGATGCTCGGCGAGCCAGTCGGTCTCGACCAATGCGTCGGGCTTTGCGTAGTCAGCCATGGCTACCTTCCTTTTCTTCTTTGAGTCCGTGAAACCCTACTAGTTCGGTCAACTTTCTTCGAACCAGGCGATGCGCTCCCGCAGCTTCACCACCTCGCCCACCACCACCAACGCCGGGGACTTCACTCCGGCCTCCACTGCCGCACCCGCCAGCTTTCCGAGCTCGGCGGTGACCACGCGCTGGCCGGCGTTGGTCCCGTTCTCCACCACCGCGGCCGGGGTGGCCGGGTCGCGCCCACCCTCCACGAGGGCGGTGGTGATCCGCTCCAAACCGGCCAAGGGCATGAGCACGACGATCGTGTCGACGGCAGTGGCCAGCCCTCTCCAGTCGACGGTCTGGTCTCCTGCGCAGTGGCCGGTGACGACGGCCACCGACGACGCCAGCCGGCGGTGGGTCACCGGTATGCCGGCGTAGGCCGGGGCGGCGAAGGCCGAGGTCGGCCCCGGCACGACCTCGAACTGGATTCCCGCGTCGACCAACGCCTCGGCCTCCTCGCCGCCACGACCGAACACGAAGGGGTCACCGCCCTTGAGACGCACCACGTGCAGGCCCTTGAGCGCCAGCGCCACCAGCACGGCGTTGATCTCGTGCTGGGGCATGGCGTGATGACCGGCCTCCTTGCCCACGAACACGGCCTCCTTGTCTTCAACCAGGGAGGGATCCACCAGACGGTCGTGGACGACGACATCGGCGGCACCGAGTAGCTCCCTCCCCCGCACGGTGAGCAGCCCGGGGTCGCCCGGCCCCGCCCCCACGATGGCCACCCGGCCCTTGCCCCGGGGTTTCGGCACCGGGTCCTCCGGGACCCATTCGGGCGCGCCTACCGCGCTCAGCTCTTCGTCGAGGTGCTCGTCCAGGTCGGCGCGTAGGCGCTTGGCCAGTGCAGGAGCTTTTCCGCCGGTGGAGATGGCGATGACCAGGTTTTCCCGCCGCAGGACGGAGGGAACGGCGAAGTGGCTGTGGCTCACGTCGTCCACGGCGTTGACGAGCACCCCTCGCTCCTCGCCCTCCTCGATGACCTTGGCGTGAACGGCCGGGTCGTCGGTGGCGGCGACGGCGAGGAGGGCTCCATCCAGGTCACCGTGGGCGTAGGCCCGCCGCACCAGCTCGACGGCGCCCTCACGGGCGAGTTGCTCGAGCCCATCGGTGGCGCTCTCGGTGACCACCACCACGGTCCCCCCGGCGTCGAGCAGTCCCCGGCACTTGTGCTCGGCCACCGGACCGCCCCCGACCACCACGCACCGACGTCCCTCGATGTCGAGCGTCAGCGGGTAGCCGAAGGCCATGTCAGCCGCTCAGACGTGCAGTCCACATTCGGTCTTGGCCGCGCCGGCCCACCGGCCGTCGCGGGCGTGCTCGCCCTCCTCCACCGGTCGAGTGCACGGCCGGCAGCCGATGGAGAGATAGCCCTTGGCCACCAGCGGGTTGACGGGCACGTCGTGCTCGGCCACGTAGCGGGCCACGTCGTCGTCGGACCAGGTGGCGAGGGGATTCACCTTCACCAGCCCCTGGCGGTCGCGGCTCACGATCGCAGCGTCAGCCCGGGTGGGTGACTCGGCGCGGCGAAGCCCGCTCATCCACGCCCGCTTGGACTCGAGGGCGGCGTCCAGCTGGGCCACCTTGTACGCCGAGCAACACGCCACCGGGTCGGTCTTCCAGAACTCCGCCGGCTCCGTGGGCGGCCCCATCACTCGGACCTTCAACCCGTAGCGCCGTTCCACCGTCTCCAGCGTCTCCATGGTCTCGGAGAAGTGGTAGCCGGTGTCGATGAAGACGACCTCGATGGAGGGCTCGGCCCGAACCGCCAGGTCGACGAGCACGGCATCGGACATGGAGGCGGCCACGCACAACTCGGGGTGGAACTGCTCCACGGCCCAGGCCACCACGGCCTCGGCCGGCTCGTACTGGAAGCGCTCGTCGAGCTCCGCCAGCTGGTCGCTGCTCAACTGGTCGACGCTCAACTGGTCGTCGCTCAACTGGGCGTCGCTCAGCGAGCGTGGAGGGCTTGCCACACCGCCTCCGCCGACTCCTCCACCGACTCGCCCTGGGTGGCCACGGTCACCTCGGGGTTGGTGGGCGGCTCGTAGGGGTCGTCCACCCCGGTGAGGCCGCTGATCTCGCCGGCGGCCTGGCGAGCGTAGAGGCCCTTCACGTCGCGCTCGGCACACACCTCCACGGGCGTGGACACGTACACCTCCATGAGACGCTCACCGTGGAGGGCCCGCACCTCCTCCCGCACCGACCGGTAGGGAGCGATGACCGAGCACAGCACGGTGACCCCGTTGCGGGACAGCAGGTCGGCCACGAAGCCCACCCGCCGGATGTTCTCGTCCCGATCCTCCCGGGAGAAACCGAGCCCCTTGCACAGGTGGGTGCGCACCACGTCGCCGTCGAGGACCTCGACCTTGCGCCCCTCGTCGATGAGCCGCTTCTCGAGGGCGTGGGCAATCGTGGTCTTGCCCGCCGACGGCAGGCCGGTGAACAACACCGTGACGCCACCGCTGGCGCCGCTGCTGGTGTGGTCCTGCTGGGTCATGATGCGTATGCCTCCTGAAGGATGACCGCCACTTCCGGCCGGGTGAGCTCGGGGGGCGGGAGCTCCCCGGCGGACAGCATCTCGCGCTGCCTGGTGCCCGAAACGTGAAGGTGCTCGGACTTGTCGTGCGGGCACGTCTTTGCCGAAGCGACGGCACCGCACGCATTGCAATAGAAGCTGTGCTCGAAGGGGACCGGGACCACGCCGAGAGCTTCCTGACCGAGGGAGAGCAGCAGATCCTGAGCCTCATAGGTGCCGTAGTAGTTGCCCACACCGGCATGGTCCCGTCCGACGATGAAGTGGGTGGCACCGAAGTTGGCCCGCACCAGCGCGTGCAGCACCGCCTCCCGTGGCCCGGCATAGCGCATGGGAGCGGCGAAGAGCGCCAGCATGGCCCTGTCGAGTGGGTAATAGGACTCGAGCAGAACCTCGTAGCAGCGCAGCCGCACGTCGGCGGAGACGTCGCCCTCCTTGGTCTCGCCTACGAGGGGGTGGATCACCAGACCGTCCACCGTCTCCAATGCGCACTTGGTGAGGTACTCGTGCGCTCGGTGGATGGGGTTGCGGGTCTGGAAGAACACGACTCGCTTCCAGCCCCGCTCGGCGATGGCCGCCTTCACCGCTGCCGGGGTGGAGGGGTGGCGGTCGAAGGGGGCGGCGAGGGAGAGGTCGGCATCGACCTGAACCGTCCCGCCCAGCCGCCATGGTCCCGCTTCCAGCACGGCGGCCACGCCCGGATGGGCCGGGTCGTCGGTGCCGAACAGCGACTTCACGTCCGTCGCCGGCTCCGTGCGGTACACCTCGGGATCGGTGACCGCCCCCAGCAGGTCCCCGTCCGGCCCCAGCAGGTCCACCGACGACGCCCCCTTCACGGCCGACGCCGCCTCGTCGCTCAGCGCCGGGGCGATCGGGAAGGGCCACAGCTGCCCGCCGCCCAAGTGCATGTCGTCCACGATGGAGCGGTGATCGGCCTCGCCGGTGAAGCTGGCCAGAGGGGCATAGGCGCCCCAGGAGAGGAGGCGGAGGTCGGATCGGTCGCGAGGGCTGAGGGGCACAGAAGGCATAAGAGAGGCATTTCTAGCATTTCCTGACAAACCCGATCAAGTTTGTAGGGATTGTTCACCCTAGCCCTGGCCGCTCACTTGCCCGAGCGTGGATAATCATGATAGGACATGAGACGCATCCGGAAGTTGCTGATCTGGGTGACGGGCGGCTCAGCAGACTTCGGATCCCTCGGAGGGACAAGGTGCGAAGCCGCGGTGCAGCGCAGTTCTTCGTCACGGTGCGGTTCGTGGTCACGGTGGCCGTGATGGTGGTGGTCGTCCCGCTGGGGCTCGTGGTGGGAGTGGCTCGCAGTTCGGTGCCTCGGGCGGCAGCGGAGGTGGTCCGCCTCGGAGGCTTCCCTGCCACGGTCGCCGGCCATCGTGGCTGGTTCGGCAGCTACGACATGGCCGGCCTGGGCACGGCGTGGTGCGTTGATCACGGCATCGCCGCGCCCGACGCCGACTTCGGCTATGTCCCCACGGGGTTGGCCGACGTCTCGCCGCCCGTGCGGACCGCCATGGCATGGGCCGTCGGCCGGTATGGCTTCCAGCCCGACCGGGTGACGGCGGCCGCCCTCATGCTCGCCCTGCACGACCTCGTGGGCGCGGCCTATCCCTCGGGGCAGCTGGACGTCGGGCGCCTGACCGCGGGGCAGCTCAGCGGGTTCGAGGGCGCCGAGCAGGCGGTGCTCGACCGAGCGCGGGCAGTCAAGGCCGACGCCCTCGCCCACGCCCACCTACGAGGACCGTTGACCCTGCGCGCCACCGTCGACACGGCACACGGCACGGTGAGGCCGGGGAGTCCGGGCGTACTCGTGGCCCGTCTCACCGATGCCGCCGGGGCGGGGGTTGCCGGGGTGGAGCTGGCGGCCACTGCCACCCGTGCCGTGCTCACCCCGGGCGGGGCAAAGGCCACCGATGGCAACGGCGAACAGCGCTTCGGCTTCGTGGCCGCATCCGGGCAGAACGAGCTCAGCGTCACAGGCGCTGCTCCCGACCTCCAACTCCAGGCTTTCGCCCCCTCGACCAGGAGGGCCCAGCGGGTGGCCCGGCCTGGTCGGGTTCCGGTGAGCGCCGGTGTCCGGGTGAAGGCCGAGACCCGGAGACTGGCCATCAAGAAGACCGGCGACGCAGCCGCCTACCTTCCGCTGGCGGGGGCCCGCTTCGAGGTGCGGCCCATGAACGGTGGTGCGCCGGCCGCCCCGGTCGGCGAGCTGGTCACGGCGCCGGGCGGCACGTCGTCGTTCCTCGAGCTCGACCCGGGCATCTACCAAGTGAGGGAGGTAGAGGCACCGGCCGGATACGCCGTCGCCGGCCCGTGGACGGTCGACCTCACCACCACCGATGTCGTTCTCGACGCCCCGAACGCGGCGATCCCGGGGACGGGACGGATCACCAAGGTCGATTCCGCCACCGGGCGGCCACTCGCCGGCGCGGCGCTGTTACTTGCCTACGACGCCGACCGCGACGGCGCCTTCGAGACGCCCGTCGCCCAATGGGTCAGCGGCGTAGAGCCGGCGATGCGGAGCCTGCCTCCCGGCGACTACGAGGTACGCGAGCTGGCGGCGCCCGACCGCTACCGCCCCACCGACCAGGCCGTGCGCTTCTCGGTGGCACCGGGGAAGGCCACGGCTGTCACCGTCGCCAACGCTCCCCTGCCCGTGCCGCCACCTCCGCCCTCGCCACCCACGGCTCCGCCCGCGCCACCGCCCGCGCCACCGGCCGCGTCGGTGCTCACCGTGGCCAGATCGGCGACACCACCTCGGCACCTCGTCCAGGAGCAGCCGCCTGTGGACCGTCTCCCCGAAACCGGCCAATCCCTCTCCTCCTTGGCCGGCGCAGGGTCGGCTCTGGTTCTCGCCGGTCTAGTGCTGGTGTCGGCCGGCAACCGACCGGCGTTTCGCGCCCGCCGCCGGGCCCGGACGCTCGTGCGGCCGGTAGTGTCGCCATAATGATCCCCGACTCTCATCGAGACATCCTCGCCAAGTTGGGCTTCGCCCACGTGGCCACCATCGGCCCCGACGGCGAACCTCAAAGCTCGCCGGTTTGGTACGACTGGGACGGCGAGCACTTCCTGTTCAGCCAGACCAAGACCCGCCAGAAGTACCGCAACGTCCAGCGGGAGGCCCGGGTGGCGGTTTCCATCACCGATCCCGACAACCCCTACCGCTACCTGGAGATCCGGGGTACGGTCGACGGCATCGACGACGACGATGGCAACGCCTTCATCAACGCCATGGCCAAGAAGTACATGGACAAGGACGTCTATCCCTGGCCCCAGCCGGGAGACGAGCGCATCGTGGTGAAGGTCACTCCCGACCACACCACGTCGATGGGCTGAGAGACCGGGCACACCGGCCCGTCGCCCTGCAACAGTGACCGCTTAGGAAGTACCCGGGGTGGGTACGGTGGCACCGGCGGCGGAACCAACGACCGCCACGCTCATTTAGGAGGCAAGATGGGTCTCGTCTTACTGCTGTTGTTGCTCGCTCTCGTGTTCGGTGGGCTCGGCCTGCTCGTGGAGGGCCTCAAGTGGGTGCTCATCATTGCCATCATCCTCTTCATCGCCGGCGCTCTCTCCGGCGTTCGGGCGCGGGGCCGGCGTCCCTGAGTCCAGCCGGTTGCTGAACATGGGCGCCGGGCGATGACCACCGGCCGGGTGGTCGTCGTCACCGGCGCCTCCGCGGGCGTGGGCAGGGCCGTGGCCCAGGGCTTCGCCGATCAGGGAGCGGCCGTTGGGCTGCTCGCGCGCGGC